>Ga0081606_1000215_pt1 | contig 10707 bp, 11 predicted proteins | sample EareggfetidaYelm_FD_71127 | JGI IMG/M metagenome (GOLD analysis project Ga0081606, IMG submission 71127) | Earthworm egg capsule microbial community from the University of Washington, USA - E. fetida Yelm (SPADES assembly) (version 2) | ecosystem: Host-associated > Annelida > Reproductive system...
GTGTGTGTGGCGCGTGCCGCGCCGGGGAAAAGCGTCATCGGTTCGACTCCGTGGTTCATTGGGTTTTCAGTCCTGCACGGCGGGCTGCAGGGCTGGGGGCTGTTGCAGGCCGACAAAGCCTTTCATCCGGTCGCGCAGTTCTTCGCTGACCTGGCGAATGTCGATGTCGGAGCGCACCACTCGAGGCGTGATGATCACCAATAGTTCCGTGCGCCTGCCGTCATTGACCGTGGTGCCAAAGAGGTTGCCGAACAGCGGCAGGGCGTGCAAGACGGGGATGCCCGATTTGGTGCTGCTGCTGTTTTCCTGGATCAGCCCGCCCATCACGATGGATTCGCCCGAGCGCACCGATACCTTGCTGGACAGTTGGCGTTGCAGGAAGGCGCGCTGGTTGGTCACTTCGTCCTTGGCGCCCACGTCGGTGACGGATTGGTCGATCTGCATGGTGACGATGTTGCCGGCATTCACCGAGGGCGTGACCACCAGGTTGACGCCGGTGTCTTTGTATTCGATGTTGGTGCTGGTGACCGTTCCTTCGAGGTTGCTGGTCGTGCCGGCCTGTATCGGGGTTTGATCGCCTACGGCAATGGATGCGGTGTGGTTGTCGAGCACCATCAGCGAGGGGCTGGCCACTACTTTGACCGTGGTTTTGGCCGACAGGACGTTGAGCATGGCCCGCACCGCGCCGGCCGGGCTTTTCAGCGCGTAGGAAAAGCCGGCGAGCGCGCCGCCGAGGATGCCGCCGGTGCTTGTGCCATCGCGGCTGCTGAGCGCGCCCTGGCCCCTGTCGATGCCGGAGCGGCTGTCGTTGAACGCCCATTGCAGTCCGTAGCGCAGGTCGTCGTTCAGGGTCACTTCGATGATGCTGGCCTCGATCAGCACCTGCGTGGGCGGCAGGTCCAGCCGCCGCAGGGTCGATTCGATCTTGGCGTATTCGGCGCGCGTGCTCCATACCAGCACGGAGTTGTTCAGTTCATCGGCCATGACCCGTATGTTCCCCAGGGCGGCTACGGCCGGTGCCGATGGCGTGTCCCGTGCACCGGACGCGCCCGTCGTTGCCTGGCCAGAGCCGAACCTGCCCGAACGAAAGCCGCCAAACCTGCTCTGGCTGTTGCCGATGGCGCCAGTGCCCAGCCACAAGCCTTCGATGACGGGGCTGCTGCTGCTGTTGCTGCTGGTGGTGGCCGCCGGCAAGCCGGGCGCCACGCCGCTGTTGGCCGCCGTGCCGGGGGCTGGCGTCGTGCCGAAGATGCCACTGAGCACGGAGGCCAGGTGGCGCGCGTTCACGTTTTGCACTTGGTAGATGAACAGTTGCGGCTCGGCGCTGTTGTCCGAGGGTTGGTCCAGGCGCTCGATCCAGCGGCGCGCCTCGTCGAGATAGGCGGCCCGTGGCGTGACGACCAAAATGCTGTTGATGCGCTCGATGGGCAGCACGCGCACGGCGCCGGCCAACGGCAGCGGCATGTTGTCTGCCGGCCCGGCCGCCGTCCCGCCGGGGGCCGCCCCCGGCATGGCAATGGCGCTCACGGGTCTGTCGGCGGCTTGGTTGTTCTGGCGGGGTGCGCCGCCGGTGCTCAACCATTGCAGCGCTGCCTCGACTTCTTTGACCGAGACGTACTTGAGCGGGAAAACCCCGACCGACATGCCCTTGAGGAGGTTGACATCGAAGGTGCTGATGATGTCGAGCCAGCCTTCGGCCTGGGCGCGGCTGCCCGCAAGCACCAGCAGGTTGCGCACCGTGTCGACGCGGATCAAGGCTTCGGGCGGCACCATCGGGCGCAGGATGGTGGCCATCTCGGCCGCGCCGATGTACTGCAAAGGCACGAGCACGGCGCCCGAACCGGGCGGCAGCGGGCCGCTGCCGACGCCCGCTTGCCGCACGGCGGCGCCGATGCCTTTGAGCGTTTCCGGCCGGCCTACGTGGTAGGCGCCGCGCGGGTCGCGCAGCATGGTCAGGCCGTTGGCCTGGAGCGCCGTTTCCAGCAGGAAGATGGCCTGGTCTGGCGCCACTGGCTGCTGTGTCGCCAGCGTGATGCTGCCGCTGATGGGCGGGTGCAGCACGTAATCGACCTTGAGGATGTCGCCGAGCATGGTGCGCACCACTTCGGCGATGGGCGCCTCTTCAAACCGGAAGGAACTGGGCGCCCCTTCGGGCGGCGGCACCGGCTTGGCGGCGCCGATCACCTGGTCGTTGCCACGGATGATGCGCGGCTCGAACACGGCATCGGGGCCGGGCGCAGAGGGCGGCTCGGCGGGCGGCGGGTCTTCGCCTGCCGCCCATACCACGGAGCCTGTCAGCAAGGCACAGGCGGCAATGGCCAAACGCTGTGTGAACATGGGGTGATGGCTCATGAATTTACTACTCTTGGACTGGGGGAAATCCTTGCGCGGCCCGTCTTGCGTTGCGCAGCGCAAGGCGCGCCCGTTCGGCCTCTTGGCGTTCTTGCTCTTGCCTGAGCACCGGGTCTTGCACTTGCGAGGGCAGGTCTGGTGGTTTGGCGCCGACCGGGATGGCACCCGGCGGCACAGGCCCGCCCATGATGGCGCCCGCTGGCAATGCTGGCGCTGCTGGCGGCGCAGGCGCCACGGCACCCAGTTTGGACGGCAGCAGCCGCAGCACCTGTATGTCTGCGCCACGGGCCAATGTCACTTCCGTGCCGGCGATGCCTTTGACGGTCCAGTCCCCCAGCGTGCTGCCCACGGCGATGCGCCGATCTTTGCCATCGACGCGCGCAAAGATGCCGCCAGCGCCCGCCCCTTGGGCGGAGTACAGGCCCTGGAGCTGGATGCTGGCGAGCGGATCGGCGGGCGCCGCCACTGGCGCAATCGGCACCGGGCGCCGGTTGGGGGAAAACAGCGGGCGCTCGAGCGTGACCAGGAAGCTGCTGACCAAGACCGGGTTGCGGGCCGGCAAGCCGCTGCCGGGGTCGGAAAACTGCGGCGCTCGTGCCGCCGGGGGCTGCCAGTGCAGGTGGCGCAGCGCGCGGGCCGGGGTGAACCACAAGGCCGCCAGCGCGCAGGCCAGCAGCAGATTGACGGCCAGCAGCAGGCGCAGGATATGCGTCTTGATCATGGCCTGACCCGCAGCACGAAAAGGTCGAACTGGATCGAGAGCTTCTGCGGCTTGTCGGCGTTGACCGCCCCCAGGGTCTGCACGTTCAGGCCGTCGATGATGATCGCGGGGTTCTGGCTCGACATCACCGCCAAGGCGCTTTGCAGGGCCATCAGTTCTCCTTCGGTGCGCACCGCCAGCGGAATCTGGTCGACATTGCCTTGCTCCTTGGGCGGCAGGACTTGGCTGCTGACGATCTGCAAGCCCGCCGCGCTGAAGATGTCGCGGATGCGCTGCTGGGCGTTGTTGCCGACCTGGGAGGCGTCGAGGTTGGCGGCGTAGACATACTGCGCCAACAGTGCGTGCGCCTGGGCGTTGGCGGCGCGCAATTGGTCGGCGCTGCCCTGAAGCCCCAACAGACGGGCGTAGCGGGGCGCCAATTGGTCGAGCCGCTCTTGGGCCCATTGGTGCTTTTGCAAGACATAGGCGCCGCCGGCGGCCAGCGGCAGGGCCACGGCGGCCACGAGCAGCAGCAACAGGGATTGCGGGGTGAGCAGGCGCGTGCCGGGCTTCATGGCGTGGCCTGCGCTGCCGCCGGGGCGGATGGGGTGGCCGCAACTGCATCAGCGCGGCGGCATTGCCGGTTTGCCCGGTGAGCGATACCTTGCTGCCTTGTATTTGCAGCGTGAACACCGTCGTGTCGTCGGGCAGGGCCTGGGTCAGCAGTTCCATCACGCGCAGCGGATCGACGTGCTCGGCCAGGATGGCTTGCAAGGCCGTCAGTTGGGTCTGCACCTGCACCAGCGCTTCGCGTTCGCGCAGCAGCGCGGCGGTGCGCTGACTGAGCGCCGTAAAGGCATTGACGGCTTCGATGGCACGCAGGCGCATTTGCAAGGTGGGCGTGATGGCAATGGCCAGCAGCAGCGCTGCCATGGACGCCAGCAATGCCCATGCGGTCACTTGCTGGCGCGCCACGGCGCGGTAGCGCAGGGTTTCAGCAAAGCCGCGCAGCACCACGGGCGTGCGCCCCGGGACGGTGGCCCAGACTTCGGGGCTGGCAGGGCTGGCGCCGGCGGCAGCACGCAGGCGCTCTTGTATGCCAAGCAGGTATTGGGCGATTTGCTTGCCCGAGGCGAGCACGCCATCGACTTGCAGCCCCCTGGGCGGGGTGGCATGGACGGTGTATCCCCAGACCAGGTCGTCCTCGGCGAATGGACTGCTGCTGCGCAGATCGAGTGCCACGGCCTCTTGCACCGACGCGGCGGGCATCGGCGGCAGTTGCAGGCTGCGGCGCAGCAATAGCTCGTCGGGCAGTTCGACGGCCAGAAACCGCGCGCGCGGCGTGCCGGCCCGGGGCGAGGATTTCTGCGGCGCCCTTTGCGGCGCGCCTTCCCGGGCTTGCCACAGGCTTTCGCTGCCGTCGGCCTGTAGCAGCCGGACGGGCTGCATCGGGCTGATCCATGACAGCAGGGGCCCGCTGCGCAGTCCGGCCCAGGCTTGCCCCAGATCGCGGCGCAACGGCGCCAGGTCCAGGCCAAAAAATCGATCGTCTGAATGAATGAATGCCATGGTCACATTGGGTTGGCGTCGGTGTTCGGCTCCAGCCGGTGCTCCACACGAAAGCTGCGCCAGGGCAAGCCCTCCCGGGAATCCTGAGAGTTCTGAAAATTGGCCAGGAATTCAACGCTGCGCGCAACGAAAACCCGGCCCCCCTGTGGCAGCGCGACCCGGGCCTGCAGCCGCAGGCGCCGTGTCGCGGCGCTGTCGATGAATTCTCCCGTCAAGCCCGTGGTGTCGATGGCGCTGGCCCCGGCGTTGCGCTGCGCTGCGATGCGCAGCGCCTGCACTGCATCCCCGTTGGCCAGCACCGTGAGCACCGCTTCGGGGGCCGCCATCGGGTTGACACGCCCACTGCCTGCCGCATCCACGTCCGCCGTGATGAGCGGGGCGATCGTAGCATACAGGTCGTAGTCGATTCCGGGCACGCGCAGCAGGTCTTCGGCGGCCTCGAAGCCACGGGGGCTGCCGCCGCCGACATGCAGCGCGCGCCAATCGGCGGCGGCTTTGGCCAGTGCCTGCGCCTGGCCCGCCTCCAGGCCGGCGGCCACCATGAACAGGCGGGCCAGCAGCGCTGGTGTGGCGCGATTGAGGTCGATCAAGCCGTTCAGGGGCAGTATCTGCACGTCAATGGCTTGTTCGTGATAGCGCGTCGGCAGCACGCTCAGGCGCACGGGCAGCGCAGAGCCTGCGGCCAAGGTTTGCAGGGCCAGGTGGATGGCGGCGTCGCCCTGCGCTGCGGCGTTCACCAGTTGCCGCGCAGCAGTTGCCGTGCGCGCCTCGCCACGCACGGCCCGGGACATGCCGGTGACGAGAATCGCCAATGCGGCCACGATCCAGAGGACCGCGATCAACACCATGCCACGCGCCGCGCTGCGCGCTGCGATCTGCGCTGCGCCCACCGGAGTACTTTCGCCTTCGGCGGCGGTGTGCGCGCCTTCGGGTGGCTGCGCTGCGCTCATGGACTCGATCCGCCCACCGTGAAGATGACGCTGCGCGCATCGCTCAGCGGCAGTTGGTGCAGCGCAATGATCAGCGGCGGCCACTCGGAGGCCGCGCTGCGCAGCGTCAGCCAGGCCCTGTGCGGCAAACGGTCCGGGTCGGACCAGCGGGGCAGCCAGCCGTCCGCCGGGCTGCCCGCCTGCCCCTGATAGCGGATGGACAAGGATGCCACGTCGGCCAGCAGCACGCGGCTGTCGGCGGTGGACCAATCGGGGAAGGCCGACGCCTCCTCCCAGGGCTTGAAACGAAGCACCAGCCCCAGCCCGGCACCGTCCACCGGTTCGGCCGCAAGGCGAAAAAAGTTGCGCCCGCCGGCACCGAAGCGCGCCGGCATGACCCCGACCCAGGCCACGGCATCGGGCGCGCCGGCAAACAGGTATTTCCCGCTGCCCGGCGCGGCGGTGGCGGCCGCAGCTTCGATCTTGCGCCCGGAAATGCGGCCCAGGCTGCTGCGGATGAAGGCCACGGCCACGCGCCACTGGTCGGTCTGCGCCAGCCGCGCATCGACGCGCTCTTGCGTCTGGGCCACGGTGCGCAGCGATGCGCCCAGCGCCAGCATGACCAGCGATAACAAGGCCATGACCACCAGCACCTCGACCAGCGTGAAGCCGCGGCGACGGATTCCTGGCATAGCCGGCGCAGTCGGCGCAGTCATTGGTTCGCCTCGCCCGCCAGTGCGCGCCGCTCGGGCCGCAGGGTTTGTAGCTCGAACTGGCGCTGGCTGCCGCCATCGGCCCAGGAAATGGCGATCGAGACTTCATGCAGCAGCGGCGCGTTGCCGCTGTTGACGCCCGTGGCGTAGGGCGCACTGCGGATGCTCCAGGCCAGTTCGCCGGAGCGCCCCTGCTGCTGCCAGCCGCCCGGTGGCACGTCGTCGCTCAGCGCCAGCAGCGATTCGGCCAGGACGGTGGCGCGCTGGCGCAGGTCGACCTCGGCGACCGTGCGCGCGCTGCCGCCGGTGGCCCGGTACAACATGCCCAGCGCGATGGCCATGATGGCGCATGCCACCAGCAACTCCAGCAAGGAAAAGCCGCGCTGACGGCGCGCCGCGTTTGTCATTGGAGCAGCGGCTCTTGGCTCACATGCCCGGACAACCAATCGACGCGCAAGCGCACGCCATTGCCGGCGGGGCGGATGATCTCTATGCTGCCGCCGGTGGCCCCGCCATCGGGCAGGAACCGGATGGCCGCAACCCCTCGTTGCAGTTCACGCTCGGCCACCGTCGCGCGTATTCGCAAAGCCGGCGCCAGCCGGTGCGGCGCTGCGCCCTGCAGCCCGAAGGCATGGCCGGACAAATCCACGGCAAACCGCACTTCACGCCCCTGGCTCAGCGCGATCGAGCGGGCCTGGCGCAGCTCGCTGAGCATGGTGCGCACCGTGTCGCGATATTTGGCCGATTCGCTCAAGCGCTCGAACGCCGCCGGCACCAGCCCGATGACCAAGGCCATGATGGCGAACACCACCAGCAATTCGATCAGCGTAAAGCCGCGCTCACGCCGCATGGTGCTCTTGGCTTGCACTCAGTGGGTGTTGCGGATGTCCGCGTTTTCGCCGTCGCCGCCAGGCGCTCCGTCGGCGCCGAGCGACAGGATTTCAATGCCCCCGTCCGGGCCGGGATTGGCGTAGCGGTAAGGGTGGCCCCATGGGTCTGTGGGCAGTTCCTTGCCCTTCAGGTAGGGGCCGGTCCAGCCCTGCACGTTGCCCGGGCGTTGGATGAGCGCTCCCAGGCCCTCTTGCGTGGTCGGGTAGCGGCCGACATCGAGTTTGAACAGTTCGAGCGACTTGTCCAAATCGGCGATCTGCACCAGCGCCGTTTTGGCTTTGGCGCCGCCGAGTTGGTTGAGCACGCGCGGGCCGACCAGGCCGGCGAGCAGCGTCAGGATGGCCAGCACGACCAGCAACTCGATCAGTGTGAAGCCGCGCACGGGCCGGCCGGGGCGGGGATCGCCGCATGCAGGGCCACATGCGGCGCGGCGGGCTGTGGGGCGGGCAGGAATGCTCAGCATTGGGTGCCTGGATTGGGTGCCTGGGGCCTCGGGTAAACGCCGATTATACGGCCAGGTCATTGATGGACAGGATGCCCAGCAGGATGGACACGATGATGGCGGCGACCAGCAGGCCGAGCAGCAAGATGAGCACCGGTTCGAGCAGCGTGAGCAGGCGCCGGATGCCAGTTTCCACCTCGCGGTTCAAGACATTGGCCAGTTCCAGCATCATCGGGCCGATGCGGCCGGTTTCCTCGCCCACGCGAATCAGGTTGATGGCCAGCGGCGCGAAGATGCCGGTGGCCGAGACGGCCTGCACCACCTTGCCGCCTTCCTTGACGATAGGCCCGACGCGCGCCAGCGCCTGTTGCAGCACGGCGTTGCCCACGGTGTCGGTCGCGATGTGCAGCGCAGTGAGCATCGGCACGCCATGGCCGAGCAGCGTCCCCAGCGAGCGCGCGAACAAGGTGAGTTGGTATTTGAGCGCCAGCGGCCCGACCAGCGGCAGGCGCAGCACCCGCTTTTGCCACCAGTGGCGCCCGGCGGGCGAGCGCAGCCAGTGGCGCAGCAGCAGGCCGGCGCCGGCGCCGGCCAGGCCCATGGCCCAGCCGTAATCGGTGAACGCCTGGCCCAGTCCCATCACCAGGCGCGTGGGCAGGGGCAGTGCGTCGCCCATGTCGGTGAACAGCTTCTCGAACTGCGGCACCACGAAGCCCAGCATCGCGACCAGCGAGAGCAGGGCCACGGCCAGCAGGATGGCCGGGTAGATCGTGGCCGAGATGACGCTGTCGCGCAGTGCGCGCTGACGCTCCATGTGCTCGACCAGCCGATCGAGCACGGCGGACATTTGCCCGCTGGCCTCGCCGGAGCGCACCATGTTGATATAAAAATCGCCAAACAGCGGGCCATGCGCGGCCAGCGCGCGGCTGAGCGGCGTGCCCCCCTTGACGGCATCGAGCAGGGCTTGCACCAGGGCGGCGACGCTGGGCTTGTGGCTCATGTCGATCAGCACGCGCAAGGCGTTGTCGAGCGCCAGGCCGGCGCGCAGCATGATGGCCAACTCGGAGGTCAGCGCCAGGATATCGGCGGCACGGACCGGGCCTTTGCTCTGGCGCTGCCTGGGCTGCGCAAAGCCCCCGGGCATCGGCCCCGGGTCTGCCGCGCCAGCCGCCGCTGCGCTGGCGTCGGCCAGGTGCAGCGGCGTCAGCCCCTGGGCGCGCAGTTGCTTGAGCGCCAGCGCGGCATTGGCGGCGCTCAGGCGCCCCTGCTCGACTTGGCCGCCGGCCGTGGCGGCATGCCAGATGAAATCAGGCATCGGACGGGTCGTCCTGCGTCACCCGGGCCAATTCGTCCAGCGTGGTGCGGCCGGCGGCCACCTTGCGCAGGCCATCCTCGTACAGGCTCAGCATGCCGCCCTGCACGGCCATCGCGTGCAGGATGTTCGCATCGCGCCCTTCGATGATCGCGCGGCGCAGGGAATCGTCGAGCAGCAGCAGTTCATGGATGCCGGTGCGGCCACGGTAGCCCGACTGGCGGCAATGCTCGCAGCCCACGGCCCGGTACACCGGTTGGCCCGCCGCGCAAAAGCGCGCCAGACCTGTGCGCTGGCGTATCTCGGGCCCGGGGTCATGGGCCTGCTTGCAATGCTCGCACAGCGTGCGCACCAGCCGTTGGGACAGCACGCCATTGACGGCGGAGGTGATCAGGTAGGGCTCGACCCCCATGTCCTGCATCCGGACCACCGCGCCGGCGGCGGTGTTGGTGTGCAAGGTCGAGAGCACCAGGTGGCCGGTGAGCGCCGATTGCACGGCGATCTGCGCGGTCTCGCCGTCGCGCATTTCGCCGATCATGATGATGTCCGGGTCTTGCCGCAGGATGGAGCGCAGCGCATTGGCAAAGGTCAGATCGATCTGCGTGTGCACCTGAATCTGGTTGATGCCCGCGAGCTGGTACTCCACCGGGTCTTCGACCGTGATGATTTTTTGCTCGCCGGCATCGATCTTGGTCAACGCGGCGTACAGCGTGGTGGTCTTGCCCGAGCCGGTGGGGCCGGTGACCAGCAAAATGCCGTGCGGGCGGGCCAGCAGCGTGGCCAGGCGCGCCAGCGTGTCCGGCTCGAAGCCCATGCTCTCGAGTTCGAGGCGGACACTGGCGCGGTCGAGCACGCGCATGACCACGCTTTCGCCGTGCACGGTGGGCACGGTGGAGACGCGCAGATCCAGTTCGCGCCCCTTGAGGCGGGTCTTGATGCGCCCGTCTTGCGGCAAGCGGCGCTCGGCAATGTCCAGATGCGCCAACAGCTTGACGCGCGAATTGACGGCAGCGCTCAGGCGCGGCGGCACCAGTTCGCCGGGATGGATCACCCCGTCGATGCGGTAGCGCACATGCAGGCCATCGTCGAAAGGCTCCAGGTGGATGTCGGAAGCGCGCAGATCGATGACCCGGCCAATGATGGTGTTGACCAGGCGGATGACCGGCGCCTCGCTGGCCAGATCTTTCAGATGCTCGACGAAATCGCTGCCATCGAGGCCATCGCCGAAGCCGTCGTCCTGGGTCTGCTGCACGGCGTTGACCGGCTCGGCCAGCGCTTTGTCGATCGCGCTTTCCAGCGCCAGATACGGCACGATGGCATGGCCGGTCGCCAGATGCAGGGCCTTCACGACGAAGGCATCCTGCGGCACCGCCATCGCGACATGCAATTGGTCGCCTTCGAGGCGCAGCGGGCAGACATTGTTGGCCGCCAGGAACTCGGGGCGCAGGCCCTCGACTTCGGGCAGCAGATCGGGAAAGTCATGCTCGGACACCAAGGGGATGCCCAGTTGCGCCGACAGCGCTTGCGCCACATCCGCGTCCGACACCAGCCCCAGGCGCACGAACACGCGCCCGAGCAGGCCCCCCATTTCCTGCTGCGCGGACAGCGCGCGCTCCAAGTCGCGGGCGCTGAGCTTGCCCGATTGCACCAGCAACTCGCCGATGCGCGGGCGGGGCAGGGGGGCATCCTGCGGTTGCAGGTCGGCGGGGGCTGAAAGCAGGTCTGTCGTCATGGGGTGGTGGCAGCGCGGCGCGACCGCAACGGTCACGGCAAGGGGGTCAGAGTGTAGCCCGGCGCTG
>Ga0081606_1000868_pt1 | contig 10700 bp, 6 predicted proteins | sample EareggfetidaYelm_FD_71127 | JGI IMG/M metagenome (GOLD analysis project Ga0081606, IMG submission 71127) | Earthworm egg capsule microbial community from the University of Washington, USA - E. fetida Yelm (SPADES assembly) (version 2) | ecosystem: Host-associated > Annelida > Reproductive system...
TAAGAAATTCCAAATAATTATTGTGGGGGGACGTAAGCATGGGCCGTCGCCCACCACAAAGTTTTTTGGGGGACTGTCCACCGCTGTCCCCCATAAGTCTCCGCCCATGGTCTCAACGACATCCTGAGCCACCACGCCAGGCCCTCATTCACTGCAGTTCACTGCATTAAATTGCTGTGTGTGTTTTATGTAAATCCATTAATGTGATTTAAAAGTTGCATCAAAAACACATGTTGTATTCAGACAACTTTAACATTTCAAACTGTAGCTGCTGTCCATAGTAAACAGTGATGAGAATGATATACATTGTTTTCAGAACATCCTTAAGCACTTCACTGTTGATAAAGACAACACACGTGTTGCTGTGATAACCTACAGTACCACTGTGAGCATTGACTTTGATGACCTTGAGCCAAGGACAAGCTCAGATGAGGAGTCCATGTGCACTGTATCTACACGTCTCAACAGCATCCTGACTAGGAAACTTCCTCATGGATACACAGCAACTTACGATGCTTTGGTGTCTGTTTACAAGTCACTCTTGAATTCACGGCCCACTGCAAAGAAGGCAGTGCTTGTCATCACTGATGGCAAATCAAACATCGGTCCACCACCGCTAAAGGCTGCGGTTGACATACTGTCGCTTCGATGGCAGCAGACGTGGGATGTGCAGAGACTTGGACCTCAGGTAAGACAGAATACACCAGTATACAGTTTGACAGCTGGTTTAGTAAAGAATACACTTCAGAAATCCCAAATAATTATTGTTATAATTATTTAGTAAAGAATACAGCCCGAAGGTTAAGTCAGCTAAAGTGCTTTTTAATAACTGTCTATTTGCATTATCTTCTTTGTATTGTGTAAAATGGTGCGGTTTGTCATCATTGGTTCACCAATAAAACGAATATACTACTACTTACTTACTATCTTACTTAGTATGCATTTTTTATCATCATATATTCGTTTATTGGAAGAAAAGCTATGCAGTGCCATAACACATCTGTTTACAGGGCATATGTAAAGGAGAACTAACATGATGTAAAGTTATATAGGTTATTTACATAGGTTGTTGTTATTATTTATTTGGGTGCAAGCTTTTGTATAGTGCTCTAGCGATGAAGTTTTAGCTAATAAAGCTTTAACTCTTCAAGCTATCCTATCCTGGTTTGACTCTCATGCCACCAGACGGCCACCATCATCACCAATTGTCACCATAGAACAATGCTGTCTCCTAAGCTTGACCTCCTCGGATTTTGACCTGGCACTGGAAAAGGGAAGTTTCGCTATTGTGGCCTTGATTTGGTAGCCTATAGCGCAAGCAAAAAGCTGGTCTTTCTGACATGGCCTTTGTCAGCGTTGAGAAATGTTTGAAGATTTGCATTATATTACATTAGATAACCAGAAAACTGATAAGAAAGTGATAGTGTATGCATATGGGTAATTGTGAAGAAGAGAAGATTAATGAAATGACTGTGAGAGGCAGCTGTATGAAGCATTAGTTACATCATTTCTCTTGACCTTTCCATATGAAGACAGGTGGCCAGTCCTCTTCTCTACTATCATAACTCCCTACAGGCAGTGTATGGTTCGTGTATTCATTTTGTAACTGTTTGTCAAGGGCTCAGATGGAGCAGAATCATAAAAACATTAAAAAATTCTGCCGTGGTAGGACCCTTGAACCCCTAACCTCTGAGTAGACAGTCTAGTAAACTATTATGCTATTGTCCTCTTAATGGCTAAATGCTCAACTAATTGACATAACTGTGAGAGGAAATTACTGAGGAGGGTCTTAGTGAAAACCAGGGTCTGATTTGTGAAAAAGGAAACTACAGGGTGGCCCAAAAAGTGAAATATGTCATAGCATATATGGTATTTAATATAATCAAATTAATATTATTGTTTTGTCATATATTGTAGTCTAAATAGGTAAGTAAATCAGAAAACTATTTAGGCTTTAAGGAAAACAGTTAAATAAATTTGTTGGGACACCCTGTAGAGTAGGCCTACATTCTGTTATCTAATGACTGTCTCTCTGTGTCCATAAACCAGTCAGAGGCTGTTACGCTTTATACCCATTACCCAGGCTACATGTACGTGCAAAAGAAAGAGATAGGCAAACACAGAAAGTGAAAGTAAGGTGGCCGAGAAGGGCTAAGCTATAGTATTGTCTGAAAGGATAACTACTCCTTAAAAGTAAATCACTATATCAATCCACATCAGGCTGATTAGTCATGATGGAGACTATGTTGTTACTATGGGGTCGTTTGGTAATTGTAATTGAACTCAGAGATTCAGAGGCATTCCCGACCCAAGTCAGTGCTACCACCAGCAAACAAGATAGTATTCAGATGTTTCCAAAAAAGGGGAAGAGAAAGGGTTAGCTGTAGGACTATAGATAGTGAATTTGAGGGGTCAAGACAACCCCTGGGTTGGCCAAAGGCTAGAAGTAGGGGGGGTCAAAAAGAAGCAAAGGGGTTCAAACCTGGCAAATCGGACGCTGGTAAAGGCAGAATGTGATGCAGTTGATGCAGGGCCAGGAGAATAAACTAACCAGTGTTCTGTTAAATGTGTTGTGTGATTTGTATGAACTGATAACAATGAGAAATCTACAGATACTTTGTGTTTTGGTTGTTGAAATTGGTTAGACGTGGTCAGTTGTAAAAGTGTAAAATCATGGGCCCCGGATCTTTAAATATATTCGTGCCCCCATAAATTTGTGATGGGCCCAAGCATGCTTTCCTTCGCAAAGTTATATCTTGTTAATTATTGATAATAATTACTAAAAAAATGAAAAGTGCAATGCAGGTGAATATTATTGCATACAATTATTGCATACAATTTTGACCACATAACAATATTTAAAGCGATTTAATTGATTGAACTAGAAGTGTTTATCTTATTAGGAAATTTTGTGCTAACTTAAAATGAGCTTTACTACAGAAAAGAAGATGAAAACACTTTAAGCAGATTAGTCACAGAGTCAAAGATATCACAAATAATATTACAGTAGGCCCCTATTTCAAATTAGCATGCATCGATTAAACAGCTGTAGTCGTATTGTATTAAGACATGAATTCTACACACAGTACACTGTAGATCTACATGACATAAAAAATAATTTTTATGTATTCAACTAAACAATGAGAAACTGGCCCATATATCTTTGGTTTACATAATTGAGGAATTGCAATATCATACACTCAAATAACAGAGTACTCAGACAAATGGATAGTACAAAAATCTGCAAGTGACTACAATGCTAATGCAGGGCTGAAACTGAAATTTTAAACCTCAAAACCATTAATGTGTTTAAAATAATATTTAAAAAAACGTTTTTACCTCCACGGCCGATGTTGTGGTCCCAGAGGCGGACAGCGGTGCGCATGGAGCAGAAAACTCTATCCAAATTTCTGCCCAGGCCGGGGTAGAACCTGGGACCTTGGCATCTAGCGGCCGCTGATGTTGCCATTAGACTACCGCACACTACTCCTTTTAGTCGCCTAGCTCTTACGCCATGCAGGAGGCGACAGCAGGGCAATTCTAACCTCGAACCTGCAGGGGTCAGCTGGAAATACTTGGCATTAAACGAATATTGATTGACTGAATGGAACAGTCTCCCAACTGAAGTTCGTCATTGCGGATCTGCTACTCAATTTAAATCGAAATAAAATATTTATCCATTTACATTTGCATTAGGATTTAGGACTAGGAATTTTTTCTTAAATTTAACGAGCTATAAAGTTTCAATACTGTTTCGTACCCAAAGCTATAATAATCGTACCACATCGGTAGGTTACTACCACCGATGTGTATTAATACTAATAATTAAGTAACTAATTAATAATAATAAGTAAATAAGTAACTATTAATATAAATCACTGGACCATCATCTGCGGGATAAGCAGGTCTCAAAGATTTAAGAGCTTTGGTAGGTCTCGAGTGTCAAGCGAGATCTCTGGGAAACGTTTTCCTGAAGGAAGCAGTTGATTGGTCGTTTGGTGAGATTGAAATCGAGTTGGGTTAGCAACAATTTTGCGAAATTTTTGTTAAATTTCAGCTTAACTGTACGATTAAAAATAATTAGGTATGGCCACTCATCCGCATCCACAGAGCTCGTCTAGTTCAAATCCTAAAGGAATGGATGGCGCAGAAAACGGAGCTAAGGACACACATTCCGTCAGTAAAAGGTAACAATAGAAAGACCTCCCTAGTAAAGAAAGCAGTTTAGTCTCATTTTATTTAAATTCTGGTTACTCGATAACAACGTTTGACACAAGTTCTGTACCGAAAACTGGTTCGTGTTATATTTCCAGAGTTTGAGGGCGGTATGATTTACACTTGAGTTTTTAAGGGAACGCCTAATAGAGAGGGGCAACAAAAAGTTAGGCCTACGAAGCCTTTGTGAGGAGGCAATTATACAGCGTGGTGCTTATGCGGCGGAATATTCCGCTTTGAAACTCAAGGAAAAATACTTCTGCAGCGGAAGAATTATTTAGGATGTCCCTAATGACTAAAATAACCTTAACCCTAACCCTAATCCACCCTCACGATTATAGGAACACTTATGTTATAGTGTACGAAGTGACTAGAGGTCCGAAAGTCGGACGGTACGAGTAAGTTTGGTGGGTGAGCTTCAAATGTAATGAAAACTTACCTGGTAATAGCTGGGTATCAATCCAGTCAAACGTACATATTCCCGATTGGAGCTAATGCACCTAACTTCTTTATGAATTTTTTAAATCACATGAAATGCATGAAAAGATAAAAGGAATATCAGCGGCTCTTTAAATATACCGGAAGCACGTCCGCATATGTCACATTTTCAAAATGTTAAAAACTGAAACCAATTTTTTAACAGTTGCAAAACACAATAATACTAGGGGTCCGAAACTCTCGTGTAGAGTCACGTCAAATTTACATTCATAGGCTTAGTAATATATATCATCAGCGTACTGCAGCAATAGCTCATGTTGTAAGTCATTCGCTCTTGACGCTGGACCTTTCCAGTTCAAATCCAACCTGTGCACAACTTTTATAATTTTATTTTTATATGTGGTCATCGTCGGTTACGGTCAGGTTAAGGGTCGTTTAGGGTTAGTATTAGGGTGAGTGTAGTCATTAGACACAAATTTTATGACTTAACGTGTTGGCTGTGGTTGAAGCTATGAATCGCATAAAAAATTTCTTTATAAGGATTGTTAGGGTCAGGTAAAACATCATGAGGGTCATTTAGGGTTAGCTTAGTCATTAGATACACATTTCATCTTTTAATCAGTAACCTGATGTAATACGTAATCCTTTATGTTTTCATAAGTGTATTTAACGATATCATTTGTCTGACTTGTATATTGTACTTCTTATTATGTGGCCTTTTTCTTTTAGGTTGCAAAAAGAATTGATGTCTTTAATGGTAAGGAAATTTAGTTTGCAAATGCATTGCTTATTTTGTCTGGCATATTATTGTTTTGATGTGCTTAACTACAGTTTTAATTTAAGTATTTGTAAACTTGGTTGTCTTGGTGAATTTATTTGCAAAGAACCGTTGTTTATATAACCCATGTAGGAGAACTGTAAAAACGTACTTATATAAATGCGTAAGTGTATGCCTAAACAAGAACATGCAGAACATGCCAATGCAAAGGATACTTAGAAGAAGTGTGTACCTCAGGTCAAAGGATCTTTCTATCTAAAGTTCTGCTCCAGAACTTGTATGACAGTATTTGATCAATTAAAAATTGTGTAAGGATAACTGGGCCTAAAGCAGGATGTGCTTCATGTGTCGTACCCTTCCAAATGCTGAACACGCTCAGTTGTTAACTTAGTGGAAGAGGCGAAGGGTGCTATATGAATTCAATAAATGAGCGTTTCATTGTACGAGCTTGTTTTGTGCCAAGTGCAAAAACTCCAATATAATTTAATATTTCTGGAATATGTACTTCTAGCTTTCTGCTCTCTGTCTTTTCCCCTTATATTTGCAGTTGTGATGTCATGTTAGGAGCACCTCTGAGTAGCTTCTGTCTTTACAATGTGCTATATAAATTTACCATTAGTGTTACAACTGGGAGATCTTTCATTGACTGTTTCACAGATGTCTGGTGATAGAAGCGTATCTGCATTTCCTGATGGCGATAACCTTTTCCGATGGATCGGAACAATTAATGGGCCTATTGGAACGGTCTGGATCAAAAGTTTAACATTTACTGAGTTGTTATAAGAACATTAGTAATTTTGTAATCATGTATGTATGTATGGATAAGTAACTACTGCTTGTTTAAACATTTAGGCCATCAATAACTGTCTTATTTGTTAGTTGATTTCTTGCATTGTTTGTATAGTATTTTATTCACTGTGTTGTGGATGTGGCTGCACTTTAGACCTGTATTACCGTGTCAGTTTGTTGATACTTAATTGACCACTTTTATTTTCGCCCAGGCCTGGGCTGGGAGTGCCTCTGGGTAGTTACCCTGAAGTGGTGCTATATAAATTTCATAGATAGATTGACCATTGGTTTTTCACTGAATGTCATTAGGTGTTAATTCCTATTGGACTTTACTGAGCAGAGGTGTAATCATTAAAAGTTTTGTTATGGGGGTTGGATATTTAGGGGTTTTCCCATTCATTTTGTGCATATTTTTATGCATTTTTAGGCTTTTATCACAGAGACGGATTCATTTCGGATGGGGGTTTGAACTGGGAAAATCCCCATAAATACACCCATGCCACTGCATCACTTGGATGGGAGCATAATGGAGGGACGGAGAGAGAAAAGGATGTACAGTGTGGGTTGGGTGTTGAGAGCAGGGATATGATTTAGTTAGGTATTGATGGGCTTCACTGTGCTAGTGTTATTTGCTGTTTTGGCACCAATTTGACAGGATGGCACTGTAGTCCATTGGTTTGCACAGTAGACTGTCCATACAAAAGTGTAGGTTTATGATTGTTGCCTTCATATACAATGACTTCAGACCATTACTATGAATGCGTGTGCTTTGTGGCATAATCTATGAATATACATACTCTATTTGGTCTTTATTGTTCATTAAAATTTTATATAGCGCCTCTTCAAGGTAACTACTCGAAAGCGCTCAAGCCTGGATGGAAAATGTAAGTTTTCAAATGGCTGTAAAGTGTATTAGTACATGGGAACAGACCTAGATCAAGGTAACAGACACAACTCCCATGGGAGACAATTCCAAGCTCTATGGTCTTCCACAGAGATTGCGTGATGACTACTTGCATTACAATCCAAGTACTTACCTTCTTCTTTTCTCTTCCGCCAGGCGTTTGCCGAAGATGAGGTTTTTACAAGATGTCTCCACCTCCCTCTGTCCCTGACAGTATCTAGGGCTGTTCTCAAGTCCAAGGTCTTATTTCACATTGTCCATCCATGTCTTTGTTTGTCTTCCTCCGCTCCTTTTCCCATCCACATAACAATTATAAGGCTTTTGCTGGTAATCTCTTGTCTTCCATTCTCACCTCATGCCTAGACCATATACTTACATGTATACTTGATATCGAAGATTGTGCTTGAATCCTAAGTATGTGTAAAATAATGAAATTTGTGTTTGCTATTAAAGAGGCATGTGAAATTATTGTAGGTTTATGAAGGCCTAACGTATCGATTAAGTCTGGAATTCCCTAGCGGTTACCCGTATGCCGCTCCAACTGTGAAATTTACGACGCCCTGCTACCACCCAAACGTCGACCACATGGGTAACATCTGCCTTGACATTCTCAAAGACAAGTGGTCTGCACTGTATGATGTTCGAACCCTCCTTCTATCCATACAAAGCTTGCTTGCAGGTAAGCCCAGTCACTTTAGATCGTTGCCATGATAGCACTGAAGAGTTTTAGAGGTGAAATTCTGGTGATTTTATGGTGAAACTTGGGTGATTTTGTGGTGAAACTTGGGTGATTTTATGGTGAAATTTGGGTGATTTTATGGTGGAATTTGGGTGATTTTATGGTGGAATTTGGGTGATTTTATTGTGAAATTTTGGTGATTTTGTGGTGAAATTTGGGTGATTTTATGGTGGAATTTGGGCGATTTTATGGTGGTCTATGTGTAAGAACCTGGAGCAAGTCCTTGATGTGTGGTTGCATGTTCTTTCATGTTGGAACTTTGGAAGGAGGGACAGTATGAAATGAGTGTAGTGTTGCATTGTATGATTTCTTGTGAAACTTTTTTCATGTGAAACCATTAGCCCAGGTGAAAATCTTGTGCCGCAGGCACTTTCAAATGAATATACAGGCTACTCTGAAGCACCTTTAGGGCCCATCCATAATTCCATATACAAAATTTTTTTATTCCCTTTTATACCTTGCACCAGGGGCGTATATCGCACGGGGGAATGAAGCAGAAATCTTCATCATAACCATTTTAGGGGGAAAATAAGTTTTTTTTTCCATTTTAGGGGGAAGAAATTTTTTGGCATTTTAGGGGAAAGAAAACTTAGTACATAAAAGATTGGGTGACGATTTTAGGGGGAAATGTACATATTTAGGGAAGAAGAAGGGGGGAAATGTAACATTTGATGTCAAATTTAGAAATTTAGAGTTGATGACTAGAAAAAAGGTCATCAGAAATTTTGGCGGATGAAACAAGTCACATGGAAAAGTGTCATTTGCGAAATTTTTCTTGACAGTCTAAAAAATTCTGAAATGGGGGGAAATGCTTCATTGTCTAATGGGGGATGGAAGATCAAGGTGTAAACAGATCTTCTCTGTAACTGGAGAGCTCATCTACCAAGCAAATTATGTTAAAATACCCATTAACTTGAAGCACCACTTTCCATTGGGACCATCCATTTATGATGTCCACAAAAAAATTGGATTTGTTACTCTCCTGCGCCTGTCCACATGAGTCAGACCCCCCCTCCCCCTTGTGGACGTCCACATGCGGTCGACATGAAATACACATCACTCTCTTGAAACGGGTAGTACAATGACATTCCGGACCTAAAGCTGAAATTCGACTATATGATTGCAATTTATTTAAAACTGTACTATTAATAATTTTTATTACTAATTTATATCGCCGAAAAATTTTCATTTTTTATTCCGTCCAAAGATGAAATTCTGGGAAAAAAACCGCTAACTTCTTTGCATGAGAAGAAGATAAATTTAATTTTCTGTGTGGACGTCCACATGGGGATTGACCCCCTCCTCCGTCCCCCTGAGCCTGGCCCTCCCCACCCCCTCCGTGTGGACGTCAGAAAAGGATGGCCCCCTCAGGAGTATTACATTTACACCTACCTTCAACCATTATTATCTCCTTACATACATACATAGGGTCCCATAGTAGGCCTATGCCATCTTCATGTATAGGACTTATGTGATCGAGCAACAATGCAGAACACGGACTCTCGTGCATTCTAGGTTGCTGCCCCCCACCCATAAGAAGGAATGGAACCGACGATCATTGTTTCTCAGATTCTCAAACAAATCTATTCTGTTTTGGAAACACCTCACAACTCGCTAACTCTCACTGGTTTTCAAACTGCTATTTCTAATGGGGGGTCTATGATATTTCTCCCTGGACAATGATGAAGAAGGTTGCTTAAATAGAAGCTGGACTGATGAAAGAGTCTTTATTAACTAATTAACTAGAAGCTGGTTGATGAAAAAATTCTTCATTAACTAGAAGCTGGACTGATGAAAAAATTCTTGCCTAAGTAGCAAAGACGTGGTGCACACTGTATAATGACGATACAAACCAGAACCCTTACAGTTGATGAATACATTCTTTATTTGAATGGAAGTTGGAATTGATGAAAGTAGTGCATTGCTTAAATAGAAGATGACAGTTATCAAGTCTACGTATTGTATAACTGATCAACATCAAGGGTGAGGGGGAGAAATGTCTGGGGGAAATGTTCAGATACCACCTAATGGTGCTGTGTCTTGGGTAGTGCTCTGGGGTGTGCATGTGTGTGCGTGTGGTGTAAAAGATTTTGATTTGCTAAATGGACAATGCCGTCGTAATTTTCTGTAAAATGCCATTATAAGCATGGTTGCAACAAAAGCAATATGAAGTTTAGTTCACTACAGCTATGATAATTATTGGAAAATGTGATTACGACTAAGAACAGAAGAGACGGAGGAGCAGAATGTTTTGATATGTTTATATTCACTACAGCAAGACACATAATGTTTCGTTGTTTTGGATTCCAAGGTCCAACTAAAACCTGCACAATGCAACTAAAAAGCAGAATGATGACAATAATAGAAACCTGGCCATCTTAAAAGCAGCAGCGGTTTAATAACGGATTTGGTGTACTATAGTCGGGGTGTGATCTGCCGCTGCAAGACACCCATGGGCATAATGATTACAAGGATTTTCAGAATGCATTACGGGTTTTTCAAAACGCATTATGGGTTTTTCAAAATGCATTATGGGTTTTTCAGAATGCAAGTTGGGTTTTTCAAAATCCATTATGGGTTTTTAAAAATGCATTATGGGTTTTTCAAAATGAATTATGGGCTTTTCAGAATACCTTGCATTGCACAAGATCAATTTCTAATATACCCACAAAATAACAATAAACACACTTTTCTCAGGAGTACACGAGGGCAAAGTATCATTCCTGATGTTAAAACACATTTACTATTATTATTATAATTTTTATTAAGCAGCCCCATCATGGCATGTCATCAATGAAATGTGCTGTTTGAATCACTTGCCCAGGGTTCCTACACAC
>Ga0081606_1000871_pt1 | contig 10682 bp, 2 predicted proteins | sample EareggfetidaYelm_FD_71127 | JGI IMG/M metagenome (GOLD analysis project Ga0081606, IMG submission 71127) | Earthworm egg capsule microbial community from the University of Washington, USA - E. fetida Yelm (SPADES assembly) (version 2) | ecosystem: Host-associated > Annelida > Reproductive system...
GGTCTCGGGATGCCACAGCATGGGCGTTTTGCCCGCCACCCGAAACGCACATGCTGCGGCATGGTATTTTTGCTCCCGATTGTTTACCCAATAAATTTCCATTCCGGGCATTGTTCGATGCACATAGCGAAGGTTAATGACGGAAGCGTCATACTTTACATCGGGCGCTATTTTCATTTCGGCAAGCACTTTCGCGAGTTCCTTTGTCGGTTTGACGGTTGATTTTGTTCCTCCCCAAATATCTTTCACAATCTTCTTAAATTCAGCCGTATCATCGCTCAAACTTGGAGTGCTTTGGGGAACTACGCCGCAGATAACCGCGCCGTCTTCAACGAGTTTGGCAATTTTTCGAAGCACTGGCAATGTCATTTGTTTGGCGTTGTCGTCCAGCATGAGTACGCTATATTGCATGCCGCTTGGAGTCGCCAACTTCCCTTCCTTTACTTCCAGCAACGTTGTGAGCGCATGCGCATTGATAAAATCGTATGCGTATCCTTCGGGGACTTTCGGCAATTTATCATAGTACAGCGACGTGATGTTGTTATCCTCTCCATAGTACACCAAGACGTCGGCCACAAAACGCCCTTGTTGCAACATATAGCTGCTTCTGGCAAGGTAATCCGTCCACGCTTTGGCGTTTCCGGCCCATGTTTCATGGCGCGTAAACCATTGCCCGTAACGCCCCAGACCCAGCCCCGGAATTTTGTCATCCACGGGTTGATGAACTGAAGTATGAATTACAAATCTATTAAGCCCGTTGGCCAATTCTAAGTCTGCGGTCGGTTTCAGATTTTGAGGGGAATAGCTCCATGCCGAAATTGGGACAACATTTCCCCGGGCGGTTAATGATTCCGCCGCCGCTAAATTTTGACCATATATGTGGGCAACCGACGCGGACTCCCGAATGTCGGCTTCATAAAAAATACTGACCGGATCCCCCGGCTTAGGCGGAGTCCACATGGCCGACATGGGGATGTCGGCTTTTCTCTTGACGTCCATACCGTCGGCAATTATTGCCCGCCCTTTTTCATGAGATTCTACATAGCGTTTCATCCCGTACGAGTCAAGGATAGGGGTGAGGGCGTCGTAGTGATATTCCGCCACCATCTCGGATAATGTTTTTCGGAAATCAAACAGGAACTGCTCCGTGGCTTCGGCGCTCTTTATCACCTTGCCAGTTAGGGCAGGCATCCACAACAACATGCTGTATCCCCGTCTTTTATTAAACTCATCCATCATCTTCTCTGTCCAATTTTGCGCCCCCGCTTCCCAACTGTCAATCACCAAAAACTGAAGTCCTTTTTTACCCATCATTCCGTCGGTTGCGCTTTTGTATTGCTCTAAATAATTGACAAAATACCGCGCCACGGCGTCGCCGTCGAGTTTGTCAACTTCTAATCCCGTGGCTTCTTTTGACGCGGGATGATTCATTTTTCCTATCAAAGAATAGCCGAGCCGAATAATATTCCAGCGTCCTTCGGGAGGAGACCAATTTAACAAACCGTTAGCATCTGCTTTAGCGGTTAAATCGACTACGTCCGCCGGCAATACGGCATCGTCGGCGCTTGGAGAAACCTTGTTTGCAAAATCCATGGCAGGAGCAAAAGCAGATTTCTCTTCTGCCCAATTAACTCTGGAACCCGTGTGAAGGACTAATTCATAAATCTCGGTGCCCGGGCTAGGAGCAGGCGGGTTCTTGAAGGCAATGCGAAAATACCGTCCTGCCGTCGGGGGGATAGAAATGGTTTGTTGCGGCGTTCTGCCGGAAGGAATGAGGCTGACTTGTCTGAACTGCTTGCCATCGTCGCTTGCTTCTAGTGTACGCGCATCATTTCCTCCTCCTGCAATAGTAACCGCCTTTATTGCGGCGGGCGAAGCAAACTCAAATTGTATCCACGCAAACCCGTTCTTGTCGTCTCTGGGAAGCAGGGTTGATTTTGAAAGGTCGCCGTCTGTTAGTTTGGCAAGGGTAAAAAGCCCTCCGCCGGCGCTGACTTTCGGTTTCAACTCGTTCAAAGGAATTTCATTAGCCGGCAACTTGTAGGCAATGACCGCAATATCTTTATAATATGTCGGAGCGTCGCCGGCATTTTCCCGTTCATCTCTGGGGAAATTTTGGAAGCGCCCTGTGGCGGTTGCAGGCTGGGGCAGGTTTATGGAGACTGGTTTTCCGCCGCGCGTTGCGGTTTCCGTCCATACGATTTTTTTCATTCCGTCTTTTGGTTCCACCCAAGGGCCGCCGCTTTCGCTCCATCCCGGAGAGCCTGCGATAGTCATCTCCAAACCCAGCGAGTCGGCCAATCGGGCAGTAAACAGGAAAGCCTCTTTCCATTCGGGCGTCATGTAGGCCAAGCGATTGGCAACCACCTGCGGCGTGCTCAAATCGGCGTCAAAATTTTGGAATCCGCCGATCCCGGAACGATGCATCCAAAGCAAATCCTTGCGAATCCCGTCAATGGCAATATTCCCGTTCATCCAATGCCACCACACGCGCGGCCTCGCCGAATTCGGAGGCGTCTGAAATTCTTTAAAAATCTTTTCCGACATATCGGCTGCTTCCTTGTTTTTCTGACAAGAAGCAAATTGCAGTAAACAAAGACTCAAGAGGAGCACGGATGTAATTGGTGTCATTTTTAAATTAAGTTAAATAATCAAACTATTTTTTTTCAATCATTAAGGATTAATCGTTAAAATCCTCACCGGTCCCAAAAGTCCCGACGGCAACAGCGGCGAATCGGCTTGATAAAAAGGCATCGAAGTAAAGGTGATTTTTTTTGAAACATTGGGTTGCTGATCGCCGATGAGGCGGTTTACCCAAAGGTTGGCGGTCTTTATTTCAAGAAAATTTTCGCCGGCTTTTAACTCATGGGTTATTTCAATCCGAAATGGTTTTCGCCACAAGACGCCGATTGCTTTCCCGTTTAACTTTACTTCGGCAATATTTTTAACATCGCCCAAGTCCAGCCACAATTGCGGGTTTCCTTCCAATTGCTTTTTGTCCGTCGTCCATGCTTTTGAATAGACGGCTGTTCCTGAAAAATATTTTATTCCGTTATCCTGATTTTCGGCAAACGACGCAAGCGCGGGAAAGACCGCTTCCGCGGGCGCCCCTCGGTCCTTCTGAAAAGTTACTTTCCAGGCCCCGTCGATTGTCGTTAATAATTGTTCTTGCCGCGAAGGAAGAGTTAAGTCCGCCTGTTTTTCTTTTTTGCCAAAGACCACAAACACGGCGTCGTGCGGGGCAAGGGACAATTTCACCCTTGCCACGCCATTGCCATAGCGGCATGAAACAGGTTCTCTCCTGCCCGTTTCAGGATGCCAAAGTTCAGGGGTTTTTCCCTCCAATCGAAACTCGGCCTCCGTGCTTTCATGTTGCTCGCTTCTGTTGTTAATCCAATAGATGTCAAGGTCGGGCAACCGACGATGCACATAAAGCAGGTTTGAATTGGCGCTTTGCTTTACATAAGAAAAATCTTTTTTTATTCCCAATGAGGACAACGCTTCGCTCAAAGATTTCTCGCTAAACACGTTTGGGTTGGCGGGGTTCCAGATTTCATTTGCCAGCCTTATAAATTCGTTCTTGTTGTCTGCTAAACTTGGCGCCGCTTCCGGCTTTGCGCCGACAAGAACCACGCCTGATTTTATAAACGCGCGGAGCTTCCTCAAAACCGACAACGGCATTTTTTTGGCGTTCTCATCCAAGACTAAGACTTGATAAGTCATTCCGCTTGAAGTGACTAGTTTTTTGTCCTTAACGGAAAGCCTGTTTAGCAACGCATCGGAATTTATAAAATCATAATTATACCCTTCGGGCACGGAGGGCATGTTTTTCCCGAACAAACTAGTAATGTTATTATCCTCGCCATAATAATAAACGATGTCTGCCATAAATTTTCCTTGTTGAAGCAAATAGCAACTTCGGCTTAAATAAGCAGTCCATGCGTGGGCGTATTCAGCCCATGTTTCGTGTCTGGTAAACCATTGTCCGTATGGGCCAAGGCCTAGTCCCGGAACTTTGTCATCCGTCGGTTGATGTACGCAAGTATGAATTATAAATCGGTTAAGTCCGTGAGCCAAAGCAAGGTCAGCAATAGGCTTCAGGGTTTCCGGGTAATAGGAGTAGGCAGAAGACGGCGGTCCCAAGGCGGTCAGCGATTCTGCGGCCACAAGGTTCTGCCCGTAAATATGAGCCACAGAAGCGGATTCGCGTATATCGGCAACGCAATAGGTAATATCGTTTTGGTTCATGATAACATTGGGAGTCCAAATGGCAGACATGGGCACAGACGCTGTTCTTTTCACTTCCATGCCGTCCCCGATAAATGCTCTTCTGCGCTCATGGGATTCAAAGTAGCACTTCATGCCTCGCTCCGCTAAAATTTTTGCTGTCGCATCATAATGGTATTCGGCAACCATCTCGCCGAGAGTCTTTCGGAAATCAAACAGAAACTGCTCGCTCGCTTCGGAGCTTTTCACTACATTGCCTGCCAATACAGGCATCCATCGAAGCATGTTGTAACCGCGCCTCTTTAGAAACTCTTTCGGAAAATTGGCCGTCCAGTTTTGAGCGCCTGCTTCCCAACTGTCAATCACTAAATACTGCAATCCTTTGCTTCCCATTAATCCCCCCGTTGCGTTTTTGTAATCGTCTAAATAATGAGTGAAATATCTTTTGACGGCCGCCGCGTCTAATTTATCTGCCTCCGGTCCTGTGGCTTCCGGGGAGGCCGGGTGATTCATAGTGCCCGTCAAGGAATAGCCGAATCGGATGACTTTCCATTGACCTGAAGGAACTTTCCATCGGAGAGTACCGTCGGCATTTAACTTATCGGTAAGATCTATTATGTCCCCGGCAGCTACCGCATCGTCGGTTAAGGGAGTGGCGTTGGCAAAAAGATTTTCAGCGGGCGCAAAGGCGTCCTTCTCCTCAAACATCTGTACGCGCACCAAAGGATGCAAAACAATTTCTGCGATTTCTGTTCCCGAAAGGTCGCCTGGCCCCGGCGGATTAGTACTGTAAAAATTACCGGTTTTAGGCGTTGGATTCTTTACCGTCACGCGAAAATACTTGGCCTTGGTAGGGGGTATGTTTACGGTTTGCTGTTGCACCCCGCCGCGAGGAATGGCGCAAACAAACTTGAATGTCACGCCGTCGTCGCCGGCTTCGAGCGAGCGCGAACCTTTCGGGTCGGCAATCCATCCTCTGAACCCCGGAAAACCGCCGCCCGCCATGGTAATGGCTTTAATGGTTTGCGGTTGCGGAAAAGCAAATTGAATCCAGCTAAAACCTTGGGCGTCGTCTCGCGGCAACAGAATAGTTTTGTTTAAATCCCCGTCGGTTAATTGCTTGAGCGTAAATTTTCCGCCGCTTGAACTTACGACCGCTTTTAATTCATCCAACGATTTGTCGGCCGTCGGCAATCGGAATGCTACTGTGGCAATGTCTTTATAAAACAGCGTAGCCTTCGAGAGTTCATCGGTGCCTGCCATCAAAGGCAACTTTAAGATATTTTGAAAAGGCCCTGTAATGGCAGGCGGCTTATCTATTTTGATATTTTGCGCCCCCCCGCTCACTCTGACTTCAGTCCAAACCAATTTCTTCATGCCATCCTCGGGCTTTACCCACGGCCCGCCCGTTTCGCTCCACCCGGGAGAACCCGCAATAGCCATCTCCAACTCCAGCGAATCGGCAAGTTTGGCAGTGTATCGAAATGCCTCTTTCCATTCGGGGGTCATATACAAAAGACGCTTCTCTACAATTTTTGGAGTCCGTAAACTGGCGTCAAAATTTTGAAAGCCGCCGATGCCCGCCCGTTTCATCCAAAGCAGATCTTTTTTAATTCCTTCCTTGGTAATATTTCCGTTCATCCAATGCCACCACACCCGCGGCTTCGCCGAGTTGGGCGGAGTTTGGAATTTTTGGAAAAGAGAATCCTGGGCAAAACAACCGACTGCAGACAGCAATAGAACCAGAATTAAGAAGATAGTTTGGCTTTTCATTTTTTAGGATTTATTTTTATTGATTGTTTTAATAACGCGTGCAATGTTTAAAAATGAGGACTTAGCAATGCTTCGTCGGCAGGCAAAGGGAAAGTAGTTTTTATGTCGGCAAATGCGGCCGCAGGAGGCTTAATGCCATCGGGGAAATAGTAATTCTTAGGATTTTCTTTTATTCTTCTCCCGTATGCGGCAATTGTCTCCGAGGCCTTCCCGGTCCTCACCAAATCCAACCACCGCTTATTTTCAAAGGCGAGTTCTGTGCGCCGTTCGCGCAAAATAACATCCGCGAGATGAGCCGTTGAAGCAACATTGCGTAAGCCTGCGCGAGTCCGCACTTCATTAAGATAGGGCAACGCTTCGGCAGACTTTCCGTTTTTGTCAAGCGCCTCTGCCAAGAGAAGCAATACTTCGGAATAGCGGTAAACCGGCCAATTGTCGTTGGTAATTCCGTTGTTGGAGTGGGGATGCAGATATTTCAAAATGAACGGATAGCTGACGTCATGAGCTATGCCATAGCCGACAGAGGCTTCTTTTCTTTGGTCGCCCTCTTCGTATGCTTGAATTATATCAGGCGTGGGGGTATTGAACGCCTGCCCTACGCGCGCCGTCGCATTGGCGGGAAACACGCCGTATTTGCCCATCAATGCGACAATCTCTTTTGCCGATATATTTTTAGGAAAAAACTCGTATGCGAAACTGCTTGCAAAGCCTTGTGTGCCCTCAAGGTACTGGACTTCAAAAACTGATTCCAAACTATTCTTGTTGGCGGGATTAAAGACGTCTGCGTATCTGGGAAGCAATTGGTATTCCTTTGAATCAATTACTTCTTTCAAAACTGTTTCAGCGGCCGGATAGTTTGTCAAAACCAAATGAACATTGCCTAACAAGGTTTTGGCGGCGCCCGATGTGGCGCGTCCTGCTTCTTGTTGCGATTTTTTCGGAAGCAAGTCCGCGGCGGCGGTGGCGTCTGAAAGAATTTGCTCATAAATTTTACTCACGTCGGACAAAGGCAACGCGACATCAGAAAGCGAAGCAGCCGGAACCAAGTGGAGGGGAATTTTGCCAAAATACTGAACCAAGTCGAAGTAGGACAAAGCTCTTAGAAAAAGCGCCTGCCCCTTCAGATTTTTCTTAATTGCTGCGCTAAACTCAATGTTTTCGATTTGCGCCAATACTTGATTGGCTCTTCCAATTATGTTGTAATCTGCGCTATATCGGGAAGATGCCGGCCAACCGGCAGGATACTCAATAAAGTTGGCAACTAGTTCCGGGTCTGGGTTCCCTCTGTTATTCGGATTATGAATATAATAAGCGTTGTCGGAATGCATTTCGCCCATGATCCAAGCGTTTTTATACAAGTCTCGCAAGGGGGCGTAGGCGCCGTTTACCGCCTTTTCAAAGTCGTCTTGCGTTTTGAAAAATCTCGTGGAAATCAAATGGGTTTTGGGTTGAATTTCTAAGAAGTTATCGCAGGCTGACAGGACTGATGAAATAAGCGCTATCAGTAAAATTATTTTCTGTTTCATTTCTTGCGGCTTTAATTTTTTTGCAAATATTAATTTATAGTCCGATGTTTAATCCGAGGGTATAAGCTCTGGGGATAGGGTATGTAGACCAGTCCATTCCCTGCGTAAGAGCTGTGGGAGCGCCGCCGTTAATCGTGCTGCCTACTTCGGGATTCGACCCTCTGTAGTTTGTGAAGTTGTAAACTTGCTGAATGCTGCCGTACACGCGGAGACTGCGCAAGCCCCATATCTTAGCCGGCAAGCTGTAACCGAGGGAAATATTTTTAATGGTAAAGTAACTGCCGCTGCTGACGAAACGAGAGTTTTCCCAGTCGCGTTCCAATTGGGTGGCAGAGGTCGTTTTGCCGTACTTTCCGTGGCCCGGATTTTCGGGGGAACGCCATCTGTTCTTAATCTCTTTATAGACATTGAACACCCCGTCCAAGTTAGTCATCCCCTGATCAGAGGTAACAAGAATATCGGCGCCATAAGAACCGGCGCCGACTACGGAAAGGTCAAAGTTTTTGTAAGAAAGAGTATTGGTTATTCCGTAAATGAATTTTGGAAAAGGGTTTCCGATGATAGTTCGGTCGTCGTCGTCGCCGCCGTAAGTTATTCGGCCGTCGCCGTTCACGTCTCGGAATTTCGCGCTGCCCGTCTCTGAAGCAGTCGCTTTGGGAGAATTGCGAAAATCAGCCTCGTCTTTGTACACGCCCTCATGAATCAATCCCCAAAACTGACCTATCGGATGACCGACCATGGTAATGGTGCCAAAGCCCTCCCCGGCATAGATGCGATTAACGTCTTCTGATAATTTAACTACTTCATTTCTGTTAAAGGAAATATTGGCGTCCGTAGACCATTTCAGGTTGCCCGTCAAGTTCTTTGAGCTGAGCGTGAACTCGTGTCCCCAAAATTTCAGCTCCCCGATATTGCCGTTATATTTTATAAAACCGGATTCCTGCGGCACATTTACATCGTAAAGCAAGTTGCCTGTATTTTTGAGATAATAGTCATACCCTACGCTGATACGGTCTTGGATTAATCCGACGTCTAAACCAATATCAAGTTGCTTAGTGGTTTCCCATCCTAAATTGGGATTGGATATGGAAGTAACGCTGGCGCCGGATCGTATGGTCGAGCCAAACACTACGTTAGTCGTCGGGACGTTGGCATATTGAGTATAGTTTCCGATGTTGTTGTTTCCGATAGTCCCGTAACTTCCGCGAAATTTTATAAAAGAAACGGAAGAGAGGTCAGGCATAAAGTCTTCTTCAGAGATAACCCACCCGGCTGAAACCGACGGAAAGTTGCCCCACCGGTTGTTCTCCCCAAACCTTGACGACCCGTCTCTTCTCACGGCCAAGGCCAAAAGATACTTGCCCTTGTAATTATAATTCAGGCGCGCCAAATAGGACAGAAGCCCCCACTCTTGTATATCGCTGGAAGTTTCTGTTCGGTCGATGTTAATGGCCGACTGAATAGCCGTGATTTTGTCATCGGGAAAAGTCGTAACCGTGATTTGTTGCGCATCGCTCCTGAATTTTTGAACCGTGAACCCCGCGAGGATTTCAAAACTATGGTCGCCGTAAGTTTTATTGTAAGCCACGGTGTTCTCGTTCAGCCATGAAACATACTTATTATTTTTTCTAAGCGAGGAAGCAATTCCGGGCACTGTTGAATTGTAATTTGTGCCGGCCGTGCCGGGCTTAAAGTTCATTAGGTCTTCATAACCTATATCTATATTGACAGTGGACTTGAACGCTAAATTCTTGATTGGTTCGACTTGAACAAAAGCATTCGACAACAATCTTGTCGCATTCGTTTCATTCTTTATTTCATTCAGCGCCCGATAGAAATTTGACGTCGGAAAAGCGCTGACGCCGGGAATATTAGCCGTCAGAGGCAGCGACCCGTCGGGATTTTTATAGGGCAAAATTGGCCATACCAATGCCGCGTTGTACAACAACCCGCCCCGCTGAAATGCGCCGTCCGAGCTTGGCGCGTTGTTAATCCAATGAGAAGGCGCCACATTAAGGCCAACCCTAACCTTCTCGCTTACCTTATATTCTGAATTTAAACGAAGCGAATATCGGGCATAGTTAGAATTGTGCAACACGCCGTCCTGATTGAAATACCCCAACACGGCAGTTGTCCTTACGCGCTCTTTGTTGCTGCTCAACGCCACACTATAGTTTTGAATGGGCGCGCTGCGGAGCATTGCCCCGTACCAATCGTGCCCCTCGCCGTATTGAGACGGGTTTCGGAAGGGTTCAGGCACTGCTACCCCCTTGTCTTCATACGACTCCTTTTTAAATTGTGCAAATTCTGTTCCGTTCATCATGTCCGGGCGGCCTTTTTTCGGCACCTGTTGAATGCCGTAGTAAGAATTAATATCAACTGTCGTTTTCCCTGACTTTCCCTTCTTGGTGGTAATCAATACTACCCCGTTGGCCGCGCGTGAGCCGTACAGCGAAGCAGAGGCGGCATCCTTTAGAACTGAAATATTTTCTATTTCATCGGGGTTAATGCTGTTAATGCCGCCCACAATCGGGAAGCCGTCCACCACGTATAAAGGATCGCTTCCCGCCAAAATCGAAACCTGCCCTCTTATCCGCACTTGCATGCCCTCGCCCGGCTTGCCTGTTATCTGATTGATTTGAACGCCGGCCATTCTTCCCTGAAGTTTTTGCGTTATCTGCGCCACCGGCAAATCTTTTAGTTCCTCGGCTTTTATTTGCTGTACCGCGCCTGTAACCTCCTTTTGAAACTGCGAGCCATAGCCTACCACCACCACTTCGTCCAAGGATTTCGTGTCCGCCTGCATCACGGCATCTACCAGGGTTCTTCCTCCTGCAGAAATTTCTTGCGTCAAAAAACCAATGGAGGAAAATACGAGTACTGCATTTGCATCGACTGCTTCCAACGAATACGTTCCGTTGGCATTGCTTGAAGCGCCTTGCGCAGTGCCTTTGATTCTAATATTTACTCCGGGGATTCCCGCTCCGTCTTGATCAGTAACGGTGCCGGAAACTTGGTTGCTCTGTGCAAAAAGCCCCCCCCCCCCCCCCCCCCCCCCCCCCCCCCACCCGCGCGCCGCACGCCGCACCAACCCAAACACACATTTTCTTTTTTTTTTTTTTTTTTTTTTTTCTTTTTTTTTTTTTTTTTTTTTTT
>Ga0081606_1000872_pt1 | contig 10667 bp, 9 predicted proteins | sample EareggfetidaYelm_FD_71127 | JGI IMG/M metagenome (GOLD analysis project Ga0081606, IMG submission 71127) | Earthworm egg capsule microbial community from the University of Washington, USA - E. fetida Yelm (SPADES assembly) (version 2) | ecosystem: Host-associated > Annelida > Reproductive system...
GCCTGCATTATCGGCCCCTGCCGGGCTTCATGAAAGCGATGCGTCCACTCGGCTGCTTGCCCACGCCAAAGAAGAGCGATGTTCGGGCCGGATGTCATTGTTGCATCTCCCCATCGGACCTGTCCCCTTTGTGGTCGCGAACTCAGGTGTCGCGCAGCAGTGGGTGTTAAGCCACGGCGGTCGGGTTCAGCCGCCGCCGCGCAAAGCCGCGGCATAGCGCCGGTCGACCACTTCCCAGTCGATGTTGCGGAAGAAGGCGTCGACATATTTGGCGGCGGCGGTGCCGTAATCCATGTGGAAACTGTGCTCGTACATATCGAGCGCGAGCAGCGGCACGCCGGCAATCGCACCGTGCATATGATCCCACGCCCAATGGTTGTGCAGCGAGCGCGTGTGGAGATTGTAGACGAGCACGCACCAGCCCGATCCGCCGGCAAGGCTCATCCCGGTACGGCGGAAGTCGGCTTCCCAGCGGTCGAACGAGCCGAACGCCGCGCCCAGCGCGTCGCGGATGGAACCGGCTGCCTGGCCGTTGCCGCCGAGCCCGTCGAAATAGACCTCATGGAGCACGACCGAGCCGGTGCGGTGCAGCTCCTCGCGCTTCAATCCGCCATAGACCACCGGCGGCAGGTCCGTGTCAGCGAGCGCGGCGGCAAGTCGTGTCTCGATCATATTCAGAGGGCATAGCGTTGATGGTACGCTAAACAACGCTAAGGGCGAACAATCAGCGAACGCCTAGGCGGCGCGGCTGTCCGGCGGAAGATTGAGGGCCTTGCGGCCAGCGGAAGCGGCTGCACGATCCCAGAGGAAATCGCCGGAAAAGGCAATATGCTCCCAGCCAACCGGCGACGTATGGACAAGCAGATCATCGGGGACCGGGACCGCTGCCGATCGCAGATGCTGGGCGGCGTCGTCCATGTAGATCGTGTTCCAATAGACGATTGCCGCGATGACCAGGTTGAGGCCGGATGCCCGATATTGTTGAGCTTCATGGCTGCGGTCGATGATGCGGCCCTGGCGGAAGGTGTAGATCGCCTGCGTCAGGGCATGGCGCTGCTCGCTGTTGTTGAGGCCAGCATGGCAGCGCCGGCGCAGATCGGGATTTTCGAGCCAGTCCAGCATGAACAGGGTCCGTTCGATCTTGCCGATTTCCTTTAGTGCGACGTCGAGCTGGTTCTGCCGTTCGTAGGCGGCGAGCTTTCGCAGCATGACCGATGGCGCGACATGTCCGGCCTTGATCGACCCTACGAGGCGCAGCACGTCGTCCCATTGTTCATTGATGATGTCGGTGCGGATACGCTTGCCCAACAACGGCGCGATGGACGGATAGGCCGAAACCGGCGCGATCGACGCGAGCCGCCTGTCGGGGAAGTCGCGCAGGCGCGGGCAAAAGCGAAACCCCAGCATGGCGCACAGGGCGAAGACATGATCGGTCGCGCCGCCGGTGTCGGTGTAGTGCTCGACGATTTTCAGATCGGTACCATGGTTGGTGAGGCCGTCGAGGACATAGGGCGCCTCATGCGTCGCAGCCGAGATCACGTTAATGTGGTAGGGCGCGCGCTGATCGGAAACATGGGTATAGAAGCTGAAGCCATGATCGACGCCATAGCGGGCGTTGATGTCGCCACCCGATGCGCCGCGCTTCGAGCCCCTGAAGAACTGGCCATCGGAACTGGAGGTGGTGCCGTCGCCCCATACGCGCGAGAATGGCAGGCGGTGATGCGCGTTGATGAGGACGGCCAGCGCCGCGCGGTAGCTGTCGTCGCGGATATAGGCGTCATGGGTCCACAGGAGTTGATCGCGCGTCACGCCCTGGCTTGCGGCGGCCATGCGCGACAGGCCGAGATTGGTGGCATCGGCGAGGATGGTGGCGAGCAGCGCGTTCTCGTTGGGGCACGCCTCGCCGGTGCGCAGATTCGTGAAGGCTGCGAGGAAGCCGGTTTCCTGCGCCACCTCATGCAGCAGCTCGGTGATGCGGATGCGTGGCATCATGGCATCGAGCCGGTTGGCCAGCGCTTCGGCGTCGGGTGTCGCGATCGTGCGAACCGGGGACATCTGGAGGCGGCCGTCGCGGAACCGCACACCTTCGAGAGCGTCGCGCTTCAGGCGCTGGACGAATTTCTTCAGCCGCCAGTCCAGTTCGCGTCCTCGTTGTTCGAGCCATTCGCTGGCTGTCGGCGGCAGGCCAAGAGCCGATACGATCGGCTTCGCCTTCGGTTCGCTGAGCAGGTAGCTGTCGAACCGGCGGTATCCCGCCGATCGCTCCACCCAGACATCCCCGGAACGCAGTTTGTTGCGCAGATGCGCGATCGTCGCGATTTCCCAGAGCCGCCGATTGATCTTGCCATCATCGCCAACGACTATCTTCCGCCATTCCTTGCGGAAGGGCATCGGAGCGCCGGCAGGCAAATCGCGTTTGCCCGACCTGTTGAGGTCGCGCAGCATTTCAATGGCGGCGATCGTTTTCGCGCTGCCCTTTCCGGCCCTGAACTGTAGCGCTTCAAGCAGATCGGGGGCGAACTTGCGCAACGTTGCATAGCGGTCGGCGGCGACCGTCAGCGGATCAAGGTTGGCGGTTTCCGCGATCGTCGCCACTTCCGGCCTCGCCTTCAGCAGGGTGTTCCACCCAACCGATGCGTCCAGGGCCTCTATCGGATCTTCGCCAGTATCGACCGCATCGGTCAGCGCGTCGATCGTTCTGCGAAAAATCAGCATCAGCCGCGCCACGTTCTTCGACGTGGTGGCATAGCTGCGTGCCTGGGCATTTTTCGCGCGGGTGAAGATGCTGCCGATCAGTTTGTCTACCATTTCCAGAGCGCTGTCGGTCAGCCGTTCTTCCAGATCGAGCAGGAAGGCGGCCAGCGTGGCGCGTCGCCGGGACGGGATATACCGCTCGATCATATAGGCAGGTGATGCACGGCCTTCCCTGACATATTGCCGATAGCGGTCCGCATGGATGCGGCCAGCCACGTCCGGAGAAATGCCGATCTTCCGCACTTGCCGCAGGCGATCGAGGATCTGGCGGATGTGATCGGGCTTAGCCGCAATGGGAATGGTCTTGAGCAAAGCGAGTTGGCTCGTGCCGCCGGCGTCGTCGAAGAGCTGATCAAGGGCGTTGACCTGTTCGGTGCTGAGATCGGCGATCAGAGCATAGGCAGCTTGCTTGCGCGCACGCGCGCGTCCCGCGCTGCTGGCGCGTTCGATGGTGGAGATGGACGGCAGCAAAATCCGGGCCTCGCGCAGGGCGGTAACTACGCCCATCGCAATCGTCATCCCCTTGTCGGTCGCCCATGCCGCTTTCGCGGCCGCTTCGATCATGAAGGGAATATCGGCGCGGGTCGGCCCACGAAGACCCAAGCGCACCGCCAGCTCACGGGCATGATCCGTCATTGTCTGATCGCGCGCCGCATAGTTGGCCAGGTCGGTTACGTGCAGACCAAGTTGCTCCGCGACGAAAGCGGCGAGATCATGGGGTATTGCTCCCCTGTCCTGTATCAACTGCGCAAGCGTGATGCCCGGGTGCCGCAGGAGCGCGAGTTGCAGCGCCACGCCCAACTGGTTCCGTCGCTCCCGTCGCGCGCCGATGATCTCGATATCGGAAGGTTCGAAGGTGTAGAGCCGTGCCAGGCGGTCGCGATCGGTCGGGATGGCGAGGATCTGATCGCGTTCGCTCTCGGTCAGGAGTTGATGCTTGCGCTTCGCCATGCCGATTTCCGTCCACAAAAGGTCATTTGCGCCTATGGACAGCGGATAGTAAAGAGACATAGTATGTGGACGGATATGGACTGGCGACGCGGTCGCGCTTCATAGCGTCCACAGAACGACCGTTTGGGAGACGCACGGCATGGGCGATATTCTGGGCTATGCCCGCGTCAGCACCGGCGATCAGGACGTGGCGGGTCAGACCATGCGACTGGAGAAGGCTGGCGCCATCAAGGTGTTCACCGACGTCATGTCGGGCAAGAGCATGGAGCGCCCCGGTCTGGCCGACCTGATCGCCTATGCTCGCAAGGGCGACACACTGGCGGTGGTCCGCCTCGATCGGCTTGGGCGCTCGCTCGCCGAATTGCTCACCACGGTCGAGACACTGCGCGGCCAAGGCATTGCGCTCCTGAGCCTCGAGGAAAAGATCGACACATCATCGGCCGCCGGCGAACTGATCTTCCATGTGTTCGGAGCAATTGCCCATTTCGAGCGGCGGCTGATCTCTGAGCGAACCAGGGACGGCATCGCGGCCGCACGCGCCAAGGGCAAGCAGCCGGGACGTCAGCCTCTCGACATGTCCAAGGTGGATGCGGCTATCAAACTGGTCGAGGCAAGAATCTCACCAACAGAGGCAGCGCGACAACTCGGTATCGGTCGATCGACCATCTATCGTGAAATGCGCCGCCTCGGCGTGGAAAGGCCCATTTGAATGTCCAGTCCGAAATCCGCTCACGATCTGTCCGGACTGATGAAATATGCGGAACGCGCACCGTGGGACGAGGCGATGGATGAAATGCTGTCCGCGCATCTCGATACGGCATGCGAAGCGACCGGCCTCGAACCCGACGCCATATTCGAGATCGTCGGGGATCATTGGCAAGGCCCCCTATGGGGCTGCGCCTTTGAAGATCTGCTGACACAGGAACTGGAATCTGACGGTCGCAATCTGGTCGATGACTATCTCAAGCGCCGGGGCTGGAACGAAAATGCGCCGAACAAAGCCTATATGCGCGCACTGCGCGATACGGTGATGTCGCTCTATGAGGTCAGCGAGGTCGTCCCCGGTCAATCGATGACCTTGCGTGATCTGCTGCGGGATGTTGCGCCAGTCACGGTACGCGAGCACGGCGCGACCCAGACCCTCGTCAATTGGGACAAGATCGCCGCGCGGATTGTCGATGTGAACGGTCGCCATGGCATCTCCGGCGCGCTGTTGCCGTTCAGCGCGGATGGCGCCCTACAATTGATCGACGCATTTTCCCGACTTATGGACGATGCACAGGACACGACCGGGCTGAACCAGATAGACCGGGCAGCGCTTTTGCGGGCATCAGGCCCGATGTTCACGAACATGTGGCTGCTCGACTGTCTGGGCAAGGCCATGCCCGGCAGCATGCCGGACATGGTCAACGCCGATGGCGATGATCTTGTGTTCCATCGTATCGTGTTTCCCCTGGCGAAGGGCGTGATCGGCAAGAGCTTGGTTCGCAGGCTCAACGCGGCACAATGGCTGGAACCTGCGAGTGACACGTTCTGGAACTGGCTGGCACCGGTGACGAAGAACAGGAAACCACGCGCGATCAAAGGCGGACAGGCTTTTGTAACAACAATGGAGGACGGCACACCTGTTTTTGCCAATGTCGAATTGGCGGGACGCAAACTGATCATTGAGGTCAACAGCGCCGCGCGCGCGGAGCAAGCGATTGCCCAAATAAGCGAATGGCTTGGTGATAGCGTGAGCACACCTATGACCGAAATCCGGACTCTGGCCCAGTTCATGGCCGATGACGCCGCCCGCGCTCCGCAGGAAGAGCCGCGCGATATCCCGCCGGACGAAATGGAGCGCATCGTTCATGAGATGCTGACACGTGAATACACCAAAACACTCGATGAAGCGGTGCCCGCCCTCGGCAACAAAACGCCACGCGCTCTGGCCCGCACGAAGGTGGGTCGAACGAAAGTGGCCGACTGGCTCAAATATATAGAGAACGGCGCCGCAAAATCCGGGATTGGCGAACCAATGGGCACGTATGATTTTACGTGGATGTGGCAAGAACTGGGCGTCATCGACCTCCGCCGTTGACCGCCCTTACACCGCCGTTCTTGCACTGTTCTCCCTTAGCGTTGTCTGGCGTACCTTCCACGCTATGCCCTCATTCAGGGCCTTGACCGAGCCCGCATAATTGTTCTCGTGGTGCGATGTGATCAGCCTTTCGGAGAGGCCGTGAAGCCTGGCGGGATTGAACCTGAGCGGCTTGACCTGATGATTTCCGGCAAAGGCGGGGACAGCCGCCGGCGCTGCGGCCGGCGTCTGCGCAGAGGCTTCGTTGATAGTCATGACGGCGGCTCCGATGCCAAGAGTTGCGATTGCACTGCGTCGGGAAAGATGGTCGATCGTCACGCGTCACTCCTTCAGATGATCATTACATATGCGGCCCCGAGGACCGAGCAGACGCCGAGCACCGGCAGCATGCCGGCCTTGAACCGGAACATGGCGAGTATCGCACCCACCGCGAGCGCCAGCGCCGGCCAGTTGACGGACGTTAGGACTGGGAGATCGATGGTGCCGGCTGCGAACGGCACTTCGCGGACTTGCTCGAACAGAGTGTGGATACCAAACCAGACCGCCAGATTGAGGATCACGCCGACCACTGCGGCGGTGATCGCCGAAAGCGCGGCCGACAATGCGCGGTTGCCGCGCAGCCGCTCGATGAATGGCGCGCCGGCGAAGATCCACAGGAAGCATGGCAGGAAGGTAACCCAGGTGGTGAGGATTGCGCCGAAGGTCGCGGCGACGAGCGGCGGCAGCCCGGTCGCTTCGCGGAAGGCCGCGAGGAAGCCGACGAACTGCGTCACCATGATCAGCGGCCCGGGCGTGGTCTCGGCCATGCCGAGCCCGTCGAGCATCTCGCCGGGCTGGAGCCAGCCATAGGTCTCGACTGCCTCCTGCGCGACATAGGCGAGCACCGCATAGGCGCCGCCGAAGGTCACCACCGCCATCTGGCTGAAGAAGGTGGCGATGCGGCTGAACACGTCGTCGGGGCCGAACGCGAACAGCAGCGCTGCGACCGGCCCGAGCCAGAGCAGCAGCAGGACGCCGGAGATGCGCAGCGACCAAGAGAGGTTCAGCCGGGCATGGTCGGGAAGGCCCTCGCCAAGAGCGGTGTCGCGGTCGTGGATTATCTCAGCGCCGGCGGGACCATGTCCGCCGCCGCCCTTGAATGCGGCGTAACCAGCGCGGCCACTGAAGAAGCCGATCAGCGCGGCGGCAAGCACGATCAGCGGGAAGGGCACGTCGAGCACGAAGATCGCGACGAACGCCAGCGCGGCAAAACCGCGCATGACGTTGTTCTTCAAGGCACGCGAACCCACCCGGACCACCGCCTGTAGCACCACCGCCAGCACGGCGGCCTTCAATCCGAAGAACAATCCCTCGACCAGCGGCACTTCGCCGAGCAGCACATAGACATAGCTGAGCCCTAAAATCGCGAGGAAGCCGGGCAGCACGAATAGCGCGCCCGCGACCAGGCCGCCCTTGGTCTTATGGAGCAACCAGCCAATATAGACAGCTAGCTGTTGCGCTTCAGGGCCGGGCAGCAGCATGCAATAGTTGAGCGCGTGGAGGAACCGCTCCTCGCCGATCCAGCGCTTCTCCTCGACCAGGATGCGATGCATCACCGCTATCTGGCCCGCCGGTCCGCCGAAGCTGAGCAGCGCGACCCTGATCCAGACGCGCACCGCCTCGCCAAAGCTGATGCCGTGCTCGTGCAGCGTCTCGACTGCGATTTCAGCGCGTGCGCTGGCCTCCATCTTTAATCCTCTTTTCGCCGGGTGAAGTGAGCATAGAAACCATCGAGCGCGGTCGATCCGCGCGCGATCCGCTCCTCGTCGTCGTCGGTGCCGGCACAGATGCCGGCGATAAGTGCGCTCACTCCCGGAGTTTCCGGGCGCTCGAACCGAGCATCGGCAATATCGAGGTCGTGAACAATTTCGCCGAGCGCCCGCAGCGCGGGGTCGGTCTCGAGACCCGTGCGGAACACCAATGTCTCGAAGGAGCAGCGGTCGCCTTCGTGGGTGAACTCAGCGTCCGCCATGTCGAACCTCAGTTCGTCAGGCTCCGGCACATATCCTTTGCCCTCGACGAACTTGAAGCTCGCCTCGGGGTCGATGAAGCGGCGAATGAGCCAGGCGGAGGCGATGCGATCGACATGGACATGGCGGCGCGTCACCCAAACGCGGCGCTTTAGTTCCGCCGGGGTCAGCTCGGGCGCACCGGGGCCGCTCACATCGGGATGTTGGTGAGAGCGGCGCTCCGCCTCGGTGATGGCGGCCTGTGCCGCCTGCCGACCATGCGCACCGAAAAAGTCGATCGCGGCGATCTCGTTCAGGCGTTTGCGCAGGCGGCCCACATCGGCCGCCGCGACATACTCGCCCTCACTCAGAGCGCGCGCCTCGCGCGTCAACTCCTCATAGTCGGCGTCACGCGCGGCGTCGAATACTCCGCGCAGCTCCGCATCGCCCATGCCGCCAGCGAGCCCTGCTTCGAGGATCAACGCCTCGCCGCCATTTTCGGTGATCTCGCGATGCAGCTCTTCGAACAGCGCGCGCGTGTCGTCGCGATTGGGGAGCGCGTGGACGGCGTTCTTGAGCGGCGCGGCGCCGATCGCCTGCAAGCGCCGCCAAACCTTCACCCGCAAATAGGCAGGCTTAGCCGGAAGCTGCGGGATCAGGAGCAACCAAGGGGAAACTTGTGTGTTTGTCATAGTTGTATCGTCGCTATCCTACGAGTGTAAGGGTTGCATCACAAGTCTCATGAGCATAGGACCCGTCATCGCTAAGAAAGAAACCGGCTCGCGATATCGCGGCTCGCCAGCTTCGCGCTCGCATGACGCGAGGTCCCCGTGTCGAGTGCGCTGATGAAGGATCAACTATGCTGAAAAAGACCATCGCCTTGGGATTCACCAGCCTCCTGCTTGCAAGCCCGGCATGGGCGGAGCCGGACTGGTCGGCGGTCGACCGGGCGATAGGACGAGCGGGATCAGAGCAGGCAGGGGGCGTTCACCGCTACAGCTTCCCGCGCTCCGATCTAAGCGTCACGTTGGATGGAGTGACGATCAAGCCCTCCCTCGCGCTCGGCTCCTGGGCGGCGTTTCAGCCGATGGGCGATGAGGTGATGGTGATGGGCGATCTCGTGCTGACGCACGACGAGGTGAACCCGGTGATGAGCCGCTTGCTGGCAAGCGGCTTCACGATCACCGCCCTCCACAATCACCTGCTGCGCTCGTCGCCGGCGACCATGTATATGCACATTGCCGGCCACGGCGACCCGGTGAAGCTCGCGGCCGCGCTCCGCCAAGCACTGTCGGCCAGTCGGACCCCGCCCGCCGCACCGCAATCGCCCTCGGCTAGCGCAGCCGCATCGCCGCTCGATCTCGATGTGGCCGCGCTCAACCGATTGATGGGCGGTGAGGGCAAGACTGCCGGCGGCGTCCTCCAATACAGCTTTCCGCGCGCCGAGCGCCTGATGGACGGCGATATGGAGACTCCGCCGACGATGGGCACGGCGACCGCGATCAACTTTCAGCCAACCGGGAACGGGCGAGCCGCGATCACCGGCGACTTCGTGCTGGTCGCCAGCGAGGTCGATCCGGTCCTGCGCGCGCTGCGGACGAATGGGATCGAAGTCACGGCGCTGCACAATCACATGCTGAATGACGAGCCGCGGCTGTTCTTCATGCACTTCTGGGCCAACGACGACGCGGCCAAGCTCGCTCGTGGGCTGCGCGCGGCGCTCGACAGGATGAACAATCAGAGGAGTTGAAACCGGACGACGGCTCATTGGGCCGTAACCGCCGCCCGCTTGTCCCCACGGCCCTCATCCAGGAAGTGGAATGGAACATGGCTAGCAAACGAACTCTCGCTGTTGTCGCGGGCGTGGGCGCGGCCGCGCTGGCGATCGCGGGCGTGGCGATCGCGCAAAACCACGAGGCGAACGAAAACCGGATAATCGGCGAGCACAGCGAACGAGACATCCCGCTTGCTCAGGTGCCCGAGGCCGCGATGAACGCGGCACGCGCGCAACTCGCGTCAATAAGCAAAGCGGAGCAAGTCACCCGAAAGGCGGACGGAAGCACGCTCTATGAAATCAAGGGCAAGAGCAGCGACGGCAAGACGATCGAACTGTTCGTCACGCCTGAAGGCCAGGTGCTCGGCCGCGAATGATGGGAAATCTCGGCGGGTCGGCTTGTTGGCGGGCCGGCCCGCTTACCTCGAAATGCAACATCCCGCGACGGGAGATGAAAATGAGGCCAAGGCAATTATTGTTGTTCTGCGCTCTCTCGGCCGCCCTGCCGGGTAGCGCGCTCGGCCAAGCAGAACCCGCTTCAGCAACGGGCTCGGCGCTGTTCGCAAGCTGCCAAGCGAGCGAGCCGCGATGCGGCGCTTACCTCCAAGGCGTGCTCGACATGATGATCGTCGCGCGAAAAGCGGAATGCCGCGCTCCACGCTATGACCGATCGGCGCTGCGCGCGGCATATTTACGCTGGGCGGAGCAGAATAGCTATTTTATGAGTGTTCATATGGTGGCCGGAGCTGAACGCTCGTTAGCGAAGGCTTGGCCATGTCAGTAGCATCGTACCCCGCGGCGTAGCCTGCCCGGCGGCTGCCTTTGAGGGCAGGCGGAGCGTCCGCCTGGCGGTGAATTCCGCCAGCTCAACGATCCCATGTCGCGCCTCAAGCTCGCTAATTAGCCGATGTTCGCATTATGTCTGCCAAATCGTTGTCTGGCGCACAAACCTTGAGGTGACGCCCATTTGGCACCGTTAGGTGCCCCTCCCTTGTCCACAATCGGGCCTCCCCAGCTAGAGGGAAGAATCTATTGGATAGAATCTATAGGTTTTAGGGGGGGGTGATGTTCAACAGTTTTAGCCCTCTAGGGGGGGGTGATGTTCAACAGTAGGGGG
>Ga0081606_1000873_pt1 | contig 10663 bp, 9 predicted proteins | sample EareggfetidaYelm_FD_71127 | JGI IMG/M metagenome (GOLD analysis project Ga0081606, IMG submission 71127) | Earthworm egg capsule microbial community from the University of Washington, USA - E. fetida Yelm (SPADES assembly) (version 2) | ecosystem: Host-associated > Annelida > Reproductive system...
CAAAACACTAGAAGCAATGTTCAGCTATAAACACTCAACAAGCAAGCAAAGTCTGATGCATCTGTACTCCGAACGGCTGAGAGATTGAAGAACTTAAAACAAAAGTCCGAAAAGCGCAGTTGAGTCGTCATCGTCCGAGCACATGTAATTAATCACCGCGTCAGAAAAATCTCCCACGCTGATCTTATCGTCGTGGTCTGAATCAATCAGGGCGAAAGAAGCTGTCGTAAAAAGGACATTGGTAAATCCAAAATTCTCGTAGAATCTGCGATATTCAGGGTAGCTAAGATAGCCTTCCTGGTCGACTTTCATATGAGATAAGAGGCTATTCAGGATACTGCCGACGAGCTGCCTAAATTCAAGGCCATCTCTGTGCATCTTCATAGAGTCAATCAGTATATCTGTGGTCAGCAGCACGTCATCGTTTGTTCCTGTTGCCTGGGTGAAAGTATCGAACAGCTGAAGAAAGCAAGATAATATAATCCAATGTAAGCATTTAAAGCAAGCATGGCGAAATACATGTAACTGCTTGGGACATACTATATAGTGTCCAGCATGCATGCACCCACGGTATTTTTTATCACTTAGATAATTAATGAGGGGAAGAGGATGAGAGGATGACCGAGGAAAAGGTGGATGGAGGAGGTTCTGTCTGGAATGAGGATGGCCTTGGAGGAGCTGAGAAAAGTGGTAAGGAAATGGAGCGCGTGGAGGATGCTGACTATGACGGTCGTTAGGATTATTCGAATCGACGGCACAAGGTGACAAGGTCAGCTAATGTCGTAATAGATGTTATTGTAACGTGTCACAAAGGACAATTTGAAGTTTTGACCAGAAACACATCTGAGATATCATTCTGCATTTCTAATTGATCTCTCCGCTCTAGGAACCTCTGCTCTGAATACACAGCCAATAAATTGATAAAAACATTACGTGACATTTTAGAGCGATATTACTTATACCTACGTACGGCCAATAAAATCAGCATTGCCTTGTTTTACAAAGATTTTATTCTTGTTCATAAACTCAATATCGTTAAGAATCTCAGAGTCAGAAAAATCACAATACTTAAAGAATGTAAAACCTAAAGAGACCTGCAAGACGTAGGTCTACATGTGCGCAGACTACTGTACGAGGAGTCAGAAGTAATGCATGCGAATAACTATTACTGTAAACCTGAAATGAGCCAGCGCATAGGCCTACTTCTACTTTTAGGTAATATGCAACCCTTGAGGCGATTTATTCCAACTCTTTGACTATTTTCAACTGTCTTATATCGCACTTCATTTATATGATTTCTTTTATTATTATTAGGAATACCTTTCATCCATTCATCAAGCTAAATAATTTTGATCTTTATTTTTATTTTTTTTATTATTTATTTCCTTGAAAAGAGAAGGCAAATCCAGTTATTGAAAATAATGAACAGACCTTCTGATGTTAGCTTACTGGAGGTGATTTAGGTAAGCACTACGACTTTTTTTAAGTTGTCTTTACAAGCATTAAGTTTAAAAAATAAGTAGTTTTTTTTACCAAAGTTGCAAAATCTAATGATTATATATTATTCAGTCATTCAGTCCATGATAATGTGATTGCATTACTCAATTGAGTAAATCTATATCGGACAGAATAAATTTATCTATACTCCTAACAACATAAGGCACATTTTATCAGGCCTGTAACATAATTATATTCCATTGAATGCTTAGATCGCAAAATAAAAGATACTAACGTCCATGTATCCTTGAATAGCCGTCTCCTTTTCCGCTGGACTGAAGCCTTCCCGGTCAGCAAACTTGTCAACCATGCCAATAAAGTCTTTTACACTTATGGCACCGTCTCCGTCAAAATCTATTCGATGGAAGAAAGTTTTCATTTTTCTGGTCCAGATTGCACTCACGACGACATTTCCCAGATTCAACAGAGCATTTGTCGGCACAACCAAAGCACATCCTGAAATTCAAGAATATTTTAACTTGTGTTAATACTACGCAAGAAGTAGGAAAATGATGTCGGTGTGTGTAATTAAAAACCTACCGAAATTATTATTGCTGAAGTTGGAACTCAAAATCACCTGCATTGGGCAAGTCGATGTTTCCAATTGCTGCAAAGAGGAAGAAATTCCTCAGAATCAGAGATTTCCAGGTCGTCAGCATATTGATGTAGTCCTATAAATGCAAAAGAAAGTCATATTTCACAGTTTACTTACGTTCTTTCACACAGTGAAACTGTCAAATGCTATTGTGGCGCCGATAACAACGGTTCAGACCTCTCAGTAAAACACTTTGAACCTATTACTTATGGGCTTGCGTGTGTCCATCCATCTATTCATCCATTGCTCCATGGGCTCAGCGCCATTGGGTGTCCAATGTATCGTCACTTCTACACTAGGTGAGTTTCTAGACTAGTTGGATTGGCTCTGGTATCCTGGGCTTTCGCCAGTATTGGTGTCCAATGTCCATCGCCTTTCCCTTCGCCTTCCATATCTCGGTATTTTTCCATTCACTCTTCTTCACCTGCCATAGGGTTTCATTCGTGTTTCTTCTTTACGACTGATGTATCTGCACCCATCGGTCAACTCTTCACTAACTCACTTTTTCGATGAGATTCCGGACTTGCCACTGGCTCTGGTACCCGATGGTGTGGTCACAGAGGCGGAGCAGAGGTGCTAATGAAGCAGACAGCTCGTTTCAATTGTCTGCCCTGGCCGGGTTTTGAATCTCGGACAGTCGGACCTTACAGTCTGATGGCCGTAAACCCACTAACCACTAAACGACGTACGACGCACATCCCAAAGTACTTGTGTACCTTGTCATTTTATTGTCTTTCTTGAGATGCTAAGTCTATTAAACAGTGCTGTTTCACGAATAGAATATTCGAATTGCGTTAAGTGCACGAGACTCACGTAAAGCTATCCGAGCCAATGATTGTTCCAGTCGAGCGACTTTTACGAGTAAGACGTCTGTTTTCTCTGGCCATACAGAACACTTTCATTTATATTGAACTGGTTTGCCAAGATCCACTTGTTGACTTCTCATTGGTCTTTATCTTTGGAATTCAAACGTGGATATCTGTCCAATGTGACGATGTCAATCATAGACAGTGGGCTGGGTTCGCTGAGCGCTCTCAAGATCCACTTGTTGATCCAAGATCCACAAGTACATTACATCAACCAGAAACGTGTTTGAACCAAGTGGCTTTCCCATAAACTTAGTAGAAGCAAGACCTATTGCAAAGATTAGCTACTGTTGGACCCTGACGAAAAGGCGTGGTTTACAATTTACCTGATATGATGCTCAATATTATACCGAGATCCCTAAACCGATCTATTGATAATCTGATAGTTTATTTCGCTTGTGTGATTACCTACATGTATAGTCTGTTCCAGATATTGGCTCTATGTCCAACTATGGCTTGCCATTCTAGAAGCATGCCGCAGCCTAGATATTTCCTCACAGCTCGGGAACTTCTAAAGCGCCTAGTTCTACAACACTATAATAAGTAGAGCAATTTACTCACTCAGAGTTTATTAGATATTTAAATCAACGATGATACATTATATACATGTATTATTATTAATAATATTAAACGAACAAGACGAAAATTCATTTATTGCATCCGTCAGTCAACGGGTTTCAAAATAAGATGTGAGGTTTGTACTTATTAAAAAATAATTAATTTTGAAGATCGACGTTGAAAAGCTATGGCGATTGCAATAAAGATATCTTACTGTTATTACCTTTTCACCGATAAATTATTTTTTACATCTTTGCCTCGTCACATCGCCGTCTTTAGTAATTGGATCTCTAGTAATTCAGTATTAAGGAAATAATAATACTAATCTTTTCGATCTCTTGACAGTGACGTGCGTGTTGATTATCATATTATCAGCACCCTTCCATCTGTATCCATCGCCGTGATGCCACGACTTATTGAGGTATTCAGGTACAACTGCTACTTTTGCGGAAAGTAATAATAAGAATTATAATGACATTTTTTATAATTTTCAAATTAGTTCCGAGGGTATCACTATTGCAATAATGACATTATTTTTCTGTTGATGATATCATAGTTATGCCTTGCTGTGGTCAATAGCGTAAATTTGACATTTGTTCTCTGCAGCACTCACTAACCTCAGTCCATAGGAGACTTAGGGGCGACTGGGAGGACGGTCCCCCAAAAAAATTTGAGGCGGGGGACGGCCCATGTATCCGTCTCCCCAAATATTTGGAGAAGTAGTGTTATTGGAAGCGTGTCAAAGTACGAACAGATTAAAACACGATGTCAAGGAGAATTGTTTTATGAAATAGACGGTTTTTTGTCAAGAAAAGGGTTATAATAATATTATTATATATTATATCATATTATATTATTATATATTATATCATATATCATATTATATATTATATCATATTATATTATTATATATTATATCAGATGTCAGACAGCAAAGACAGGCTAAGGAGACAGGCAAAAAACGGTCGATGACTAAAAAAAGTCATCAGGAATTTTAGGCGTTAAATGGAAATTCGTTCCTAAAAGAAGGTCATTCGAAAAAAATTTTGTCCACTAAAGTTTTTCCGTCCCCCCACCCAAACTCGGCGCCAGGTCTCCGCCCATGCCTCAGTCGCGTGCATTGAACTGACCTAATTTTCATGCATAGTAAGTTATGAGCCGTGATAGTTTGAAATTTATAGGTTTAATATTGCTTGTTTAAAATATCGATTAGAACCGCATATTGTCAATTTTATGTTAGATAACGCGGTTATTGGCGCGCGTTTGTCAACTGCATGAGTTTGACAGGAAATTTATATGGCGGTCGTAAAAAATCCAAATTTCGATAGGGCCACTCTAAACGGGCCTGCTGGAAGAAGTTTTGTCGACGACGAGAAGGTTCTGAAAGTGGACGATTGGGTGGAATGTCGTGACATCACTCTGACTGTGGTGTCTGTGAGCAGGTTGACAGATATGAGAGTAAGTAAGCTGCTGTAATTTGCTACACTCATCATCATAATACGTAAGCCCAATGCCCGTAGGAGTCCAATGTCCCATATCTTCCTCACTAGGTGAGTTTCCCAGCTACTGGGATTGGTTCTGGTGTTCTGGGCTTTCGCCCGTATTGGTGTCCATCGCCCTTCCATTCGCTTTCCATACTTGATGTTTTCCATTCGCTCTTATTTGCCATTGGATTTCAATCGTGTTTCTTCTTTACGGCCGACGTATCGCCACCCATTCGGTCGACCCTTCACTTACTCACTTTTTAGGTGAGTTTCCAGACTTGGGACTGGCTCCGACGTTGTGGTCCCAGAGGCGGAATAGCGGTGCGCATGGAGCAGAAAACTCGATCCAACTTTCTTCCCTGGCCGGGGTAGGGCCTTGGCATCTAGCACCCGCGGATGTTGCCACTAGACTACAGCGCACCCCTTCTTTTAGTCGCCTCTTACGACATGCAGGAAGCTACAGCAGTACAATTCTAACTCCGAACCTGCGGGGTTAATTTGCTACAATCGGGATTGCTTGATATGTCTATATACTGTATCATCCACCTTCAAAAGCCTTCTTGTTGTCAACAAAAACCCCTTCGTCAGACCCGCTTCTTCCTTTCTCTCGTTTCTGATTCAGCCAGATTAGAAACTACACATGACGTTGGCATGCTCGGAGAATCGTTTCTTTTAACAGGATGTGGGCTGGGACAGGACCGCGAGCCATAGGCATCAATCCTGAGGGCTGGGGTCGTGACCTCCAGATTTTGGTGTGGCGGGGTCGTGATGTCGCCATGAAATATGATTATATCCTAATATCTTATAATGTAAAGAAATATGAGATGAAAACACTTTCCAAAGTGGTGACTTCACAGACATATATACAGATTCGTGTATACCAAATAAAACTTTCCGGAGACGATACCGTAAATCGTGTGCTACTCACCTCCTGTTGTTGCACTCAGAGGACCCGCGACTTCCCAGTTTTCAAACCCGGACCCACGACCCCCCAGATTGACGCCTCTGCAACGAGCGAAGGCGTTTGGGTAGCGGTCGTCTTGCGTCTTTGGGCCGTTGGAACCGCATTCTGTGTACCGTGCACACAACTGCTCTTGTGGAGCCCGAATCGACACCAAAGGCAGCCACGGCTTGTCCTGCTCTCACGGCTTCGGCCGAATCGCATGGCACAGCGCCAACAATGATATTATACACCGCTCTCTTTCAAAAGCAGGGATCTCATCAGAAAACCTTCAGGTCCATGAGATACAATGAGAATACCAGATGGCCTGACATTGACATCGTGGCGTTCTTTCTGGTCGTCGTCTGGTTTGGGGCGCGACTATGGTAAACACTCTAGTGCCCTGATATGTCAAGGCCACGGCAGCGACGGCGGGTTCGGCAGCCAACGTTACCACGCAGGGGAAATGGTCAAATATTGCGCACTTTTTAACACACACTTCTTCACGCCTCTAGCCCCTGAGGCCCTCCGACCAATCAACATTGCTGGTCAACACTTGTTGCCAGAGCTTGGCCGCAAACTGATGCTGTCCACAGGGATCAATAGGAGACCTGCTTCTTGTGGCTAATACGTTTATTTAACGTCGCATCCATATTCCATAATCATTATCGAAGATGATATGCGCTATGCTTCTTGTTGCAATGCCTGTAGTTCATTAGGCCTACTATCCAAAGTTTCAACTCGGTAGCTCTTCGGAGGAACTTTACCAGGGTATTATCTGCGGAGAAAAAAATTAATTAGACGAAACAGTATATAGCTTACCTCTGTGAAAACAATTATAGTAGTCCTTTTGTAATAAAATTGAGATACTAATAATTAAAAAACAATAATGTTAATAACAATAATAATAATAACGACCATTTATTACCGACGCCGTAACACCGCCATTCGGCTATAGGCCTACGGGCGCCTTACAGTCAACCATCAGCGGAGTAGGCCTATGCACTGCTGAACAAATACATGTACATGTAAGTTTTGAGCCTGTTTTAAAAGAGTCGATTTAATCGGCCGCAAGCAGAGCAGAAGGAAATCATCTCCAGCATCTGGGGCCAAAAACTTAAAAGGCATGGTTACCAAACCGAGTTTTTAATCGTCTTACACGAAGATCCCATTTACAAATTTACAATAATCAATAAATAATCGCACCTAAATCAAACCTCTTTTAGTATGGATAGGCCACTGTTTATATTCGTTTTATTAGGAAAAAACATCGGTAGATAATCCGATACTCGAATACATGAGCAAAAAGATTAATACAAGATAGGCCTAGTATGCAATGAACACGAGTTGACAGGAGCCAGGTGCACTAAATGAAGAGAGAGCGAGATTGAAACATTGCTGTGGAAAGAATATAAGGTATAGAGAAGCATCGACTGGGGAAATCAAACCTAGGGCTGGACAGGAGGAAGCAAGGCTCTATATACAATGTGGGACACGGAGAATACATTGCTTGTCATCTTTTAAGGGTAGGGTATAAATGAATGAGCTCGCTTGCGGAGGCCATGACCGTCTGGTGAGGATAGGGGAAAGAGTAGGCGAAGAACGTGGTATGAGTTGCGAATAACAGAGGAGAGCAGCCTATCTTCTGCAGTATTAACCAGAGCGTTGAAAGTATGACAGTCAGCCGGCAGGTAGCCTAGATTTACAGTTCTATTGATGAAACGGTCAATTCTGGATCAATCCTGGGCTGTGGCGGCATACAATAGACGGGCTAGGACAGTAGCTCTGGTGACCTCATGGAGGGAGGAGGTAGGCAGTCCGTGAGCTTTAAGTATACATACAGCATACAGATACCTGGAACAAGAGCCCAGGGTCTCGGTAAGATGATGACCAACACTGAGGTCTCCGCTCAGGACAAAGCCGAGGACAGGAAGGACCTCGACACGAGAGACACCCGGGATGAGGGGAGGGGGTCAAACCGGGCCCGCCCATGTATACGTTCACGGAATTTATTAACATTTAACTCCAGGTTGTTATTTGTGGCCCATGCAGAAATATGATTTACATGTAGCTCAGAAGGAACAGTATGGCGATTGAAGGAACGAACTACAAGGTAAGTGTCATCCGCGTATTTTAAAATAATATTATGTTGTTTTTGGGAGACAGAGGGGGAGGTCAGACGCTAAGACATCATAGGAAGAGGGGCGAAAGACAGAGCCCTGGACCACGCTGGCATTAATATAGGCGATACTGGAGGTTCGACCAGCGTAACGTGTGACATGAGACCATCCATTGAGGAATGTGACGAGCCAGTTATATATTTCATCATGGATATTCAGGGGAGCAAGTTTCTCAGAGAGGGTGTCATGACGCACTGAATCAAATGCCTTTGTAAAGTCCAGAGAGAACAGAGAGGCCAAGGGGTTGGTGGCGGTATGTAGTAAACAATTGAAACAAATAAAGCACTGTGGTCCAAGAAATCAGTACAGATTGAGATGAAGAAGGCTGAAGTATTTGTTGATTTATTCGGCTTAGAGTGGAATTTTCTCATCAAACTTTCAAAAACTAGATCAGCGTCGATTGTAAGGATAACAACTATTAAGGGCCAATATTTATTTTAACGGGCATGAAATTATTCTATCTCACGAAGGCTTAGTTTCAGAATATAGCCTCCACAGCGAAGTCACTCTAAACAAATTAGCCAGGGAGAATAGGTTCCGAAGTTCAGTCTCTGGTGGGGGGCGCGCGTTTGAGGGAGAGGTTGTCATGGGACATCGGCTGAGGATCTAATGACATCGGCCAACGTGGGAACACGAGCGGCTCACCTAACTTCCACAATGGGCAGCGTTACGGACAATGATCAGGAGTGAAGTAAGGATTATAAAATCTTGTTAAATTTTAGGGCCTAAGGCTTCAAAACTCTTCACCTGTGCATAGGGTTGTGATTCTAAATAGTTTACTCCGCGAAAAACGCCATATATAACGATTTAGAAACGATACGACACAAAGCTATTTCACAATCACATCTGTTTTTTCTATTGCAAGAAAATTTATTGTAAAAGTCTATATAAATGAAAGAAACACTTTATTATAACTAAGGATTCTTAAGCAAGTCTTGTCAGTGGTTACCCACAGAATGCAAAGGCGTTTAGACGACTGCAATCTGTCTGTCTACCCGCAAAACCAGCTCTAGCGTCTGCATAAATTGTCTTTTCTGTACTGCGCAGATTAGGCTGACTATAAAATTAAAGCAGAGTTAAGTAAAGCATAGTTAGTTAAAAGATAGTGAAATCAAGCACAAGTTCTTGTGTAATATTTCTGGATTCCAGCTGGCTGAGCTGGTGATTGGTGAACTTAGAACAGAAGCCCGAACATTGCAGTTGAGCCCGGTTTATCTGAAGTCATGTAATCAATTATGGCGTCGATGACCTGGGCAAAGCTTATCTTTCCGTCATGGTCAGAATCGATCGAGGCGAAACCTGCACTCGTAAAGACGACGTCTCGAAAGCCAAGACTTTGAAACTTTCTGAGATACTCGGGGTAGCTAATATAGCCTTCCTGTTCGACATTTTCAGGGGTGAGGAAGCTATTATAGATTTCACCCATTGCCTCCTTAAATTCGGGGTCGTTCCTTTGCATCTTCAACGATTCAATCAGCACGTCACCAGTCATCACAGGGTCATCTTTTGTCCCCGATGCCTTAGTGAAATACGAGAACATCTGGAAAACACAGTATGATTCTATTTATTTAAGGCAACATTGATAGCTGAAATATTAATACACTGCAATAATCGAATTTGGATTTACTTCGTTGAGCGGCCTAATCATTATTGCGGTGTCAATGATTGTACATTGTAGGTGTCTAGGGTGCGTGCGCCCCAATAATTATTTTGCTTCTTACTTTGTGACTTAGTCTAAAGATTTTATTCCTCAGTCAATGAGTATTCGTTTATTAAAAGAACTAAAAGAAAGGAGTTATTAAAAGGCGGATTATATAGAGACGTCAAGAAAAGAATGGTTAAAGCACTGATATGGAGCGTCATGCTATACGAGGCGGATACGTGGACGATGAGAAAGGAGTATGTCAAACGGATAGAGGCTTTTGAGGTGTGGATATGGAGGAGAATGGAGATGATCAGATGGACAGAACACAGAACGAATGAAGAAGTACTGAAAAAGGTGGAATAAAAAAGATCTTTAATGGATATAATTAGAACAAGGCAGAAGAAATGGATTGGACACATTCTAAGAGACAACTCTCTACAGAGGGAGATAATGGAAGGGAGGATGGAAGGGAAGAGAGGAAGAGGAAGGCCTAGAAAAAAGCTCAGGGACTGGATGATGGAGGACAGATACTGGAAACTCAAGGAAAAGGCACAACATCGAGTAGAGTGGAGTCGTTGGACACTTGGACCTGCAGGAAAGCAGATCACCTAAAGAAGAACAGACCGCTCATAACTTTGACTTCTACAGATTAGAGTAAATAAGATTAAGGCAATATTTGAAAAATCTAAACTATAGGCTGTAACATACTGGCCCTGGGTCATTGGTGTTGCAGCTGAATAAAGGAAATCACGATGTGCTTTTGTACTTTAGGTATGCAATTACAGTAATCTTTCCTTGGACAGAGAGAAACCCATGGGGACGTGGACGAAGTGAGTAATTCGTCCCATACACTCTTTGCCAGTATGATGCAGAGATCCCCAGGCACACCTTCACTCTT
>Ga0081606_1000874_pt1 | contig 10658 bp, 1 predicted proteins | sample EareggfetidaYelm_FD_71127 | JGI IMG/M metagenome (GOLD analysis project Ga0081606, IMG submission 71127) | Earthworm egg capsule microbial community from the University of Washington, USA - E. fetida Yelm (SPADES assembly) (version 2) | ecosystem: Host-associated > Annelida > Reproductive system...
CTCTATTTCTTCTCATATTCTCCTCCTCTCCTCTTCCTCTTTTTCCTTCTACGACTCTTTCTATTGAATTTCATCCTCGTGTTTTAGTCAATCCGCATTTCGGCATATAAGCCACGTATGCGCCGATTAATAATGTTGTTGATGTCATGATAATTAATATTCGGTGTGAATCTAGATATCAGTTTCAGTGTGTGTGGGTGTTGGCACATGCGTGTGTACGTGTCCGAGTGTGCTTGGTTTAGTACGATTTAGAGCAGCTTGCTGATGATCTACTTTTGTATGTGATTTATATAGCGTCATGTCTTCGAGACTTCGACTGACTATAAATGAGTGCATTTCAACGGTTGCGTTTGTCGAAGCGTGTAATTGGGAATCGGAACTGATGAGGGCTTAGTGAATTGGCAGAGGAGACAATGCAATCAGCAGCAGGACCATCCGCGCCTAGTACCTTCACTTCTGCTTCCACAGTAGGCTGCTGTCTCTAATTCTCCCAATTCCCGTTCCTATATTTGCTCCTTCTTCCTCAGTCTTTGATCTATTTCTCATTTGCTTTTCATCCTTCTCTAACGCTCTTTAATCATCCAATTTTTTCGTCCTCTGCTTCTTCTCATTCATCTTAATTCATCTGCTTCCCTCGTCCTTCGTGCTCCTCTTACCTCTTCGTGCTCCTTGTGCTCCTCTTACCTCTTCGTGCTCCTCGTGCTCATCTTACCTCTTCGTGCTCCTCTTACTTCTTCGTGCTCCACTTACCTCTTTTCTTCTCTCTCTCTCTTCAATTGACCTTTCCCTGCTGGTCTGTGGGAATCCCCAGTTAGACCTACATGCTGAGGACAATCTAATTGCGACTGATATTATTGCTGCAGGCAGTTATTATATATCGACGAACATAATTATTGACCAGCAGAAACCCTTTCTTTATCGATCGATGAATATTTACTAGGTCGATAGCACGACTGTGACAACATTTTCATATGACTTAAACTGATTTGGATATGAGGATTCATTGATAGTAGCGCAATTATAGGCCTATACTAATGGAAATGTCAATTAAGAACATTTCCAGAACTATGGAGTTAACAATAAGTGCGTGTATGTGCATGTGGACTGTGGAGGGTGGGCGTTGGCGAATCTATGGCGTTTATGCTCACGACCTCCATTAGGAATTCCCCGATTAAATAGAGGCATCATCTAATATTTCGAGCGCCAGTGTACAAGCTAGTCTCTTTTATTTGGTGTAGAGAAATGCCTGAGATTTTACATTACATTGCAATTACACATTAAAACAGCAAATTACAAAAACTTCTTTTTGTTACAGCACGAGTTAAAAGTCAAAGGATCATATGAATTAAAATAAAATAGCAGCGGTCCAGCTATATAAGTTGTGAGCTACGAAGATGGACAGCCTCTAGCGGCGCAGGCCAGCGTGCGAGATTCTGGTGTTTTTTTAATTTTGCCATCGCGATGATAAAAGAAATTCACTTTACTCTCTAGACCACCATGCAATCTAAGAGTAAAAATTGAGGATGATTAGATCGTAGCCATCCTCATCCTCCAGTGAAAGAGAGCACCTTTTACAGAGTCATCTGATCTGGACACACGAATCGCTAGTTGTACAGTAGCTATCTGTCCAGCAGCTATTAGTCGCCTATAGATGGTCTACTAAGGCCAAGCGTCAATAAATTTTAAACAAGAGATTACTAATTTAGAAACAAACGGAGGAGTTTACCTTGACCAGCAGCTGTCCGTTACGCCACAGTCTGAGACATGAATAAATGTCAGTATCGACGATGGCGTCACAATCATGCTGCTTGCTACTGGAACTACACGATCGGATTCGTACGTCGACGAGGTGCCGTTTGACTGTTGTTCATTGCGCATGTCACATGAGAATGGCGCACGCGGTGAATGCAGCAGACTCCGTGATGCAGAGAACAAGAAGAAGGCATAAAAGGCACCCTCTTGTGCATCTATATACACTCACGCAGGCTCACGTACTTGAGATCAATAAAGAATGCAGATTAAAGGAATGCCGAGGCGAAATCCGGGTACAAGGCCTTCCGTCGACCCTCGCCATTGAGGCATTCATTCACCGCCTCGCTTGCTGGACACAACAATTTGTCATCGTGCTTTCTAAAAGATAATTAATTGGAGTCTATAACATAGCAATCTGAATCTGACTGTATTATTACTTGCTTTGGATCAAAGGCATGCAATCGATGCCAGACCTCAGCATTCATCAATGCTCGATCTATAGTCACTATTAGTCACTCAATACAAATCCCGTCGACATTCGAACATGTAACTGTAACTGTAAGAAACTTCGCCTGTCTAAATAGAAGCATCTGAAACGACTGAGAACGAAATAATGATTATGACGTTAGCATGTTTTACAATTCAAGAAAACCTAATAGGCCTAATAAACGTGTTAATTAGATCTCACACTACTCATGTAAACCATAGCAATTATTCTTCTCACGTAAACCTATAGCCTGCCGACATTGTAGCCCAAGAACTCACCCAGAGAGTTTTTTCGTTGGGGACCAAACGTTGGACTATAGGCCTGTACTGTCATGTTGACCTAGAGTTTTGGACGTGGCTCATTGGTAACGGTGTTCACAAAATTTTGTTCTATTTTTGGCGAATTTCTTACGAACGTTAAAAACGTCCAATTGCGCGTTGACGAAAATCCTGGTCACCAGCCGCCACCCGTAAGCAAACAATAAAACAATAGGTTGTTTCGAAAGAGAATATTTATATTTTTAGTGTTTCAGAGTGTCTATAACAGTCATTTCTAGGGAATTTAAAGTCATTAGCTATAATTCACACGCACATTTAGGCTGTAACTTAACTATGCAACACTATTCTCATCACAGGCCTATAAGAACTAATGAGTAAGTTCAAGACAAACCTACCCTATATAATATTATACAGAATTGTGGAAGAGCAATGACTGGCTCCTTCAATAATAATATTAAAGTCACACATAATAGTTACATGTATGTCAGAAAAATAACATGACCCAATTCCAAGCGGAAGAAACACCGACAATAATAATTATAATTCGTATACGTAACATAATCACTACGGTAATTTAGATTGATTCAAAAGACTACTGTTTGCGTAAGAACTAATTGCATGCCATAGTGTCATAAAATAAGAAGTTATATATCATATATATAATCTTCTAGACTATTCCGCAAGTAGCGGAGTCTGTCGAAGGATAACCAATAATGGTTCTCCTTCATATTAACTAAACGTAATGAAATGGCGTAAGAAAGGCCCTCTTTGTCTAGATTAAGAAAATAGGCGCACGACGTTTTGGGACCGTGTATTGAAGGTCTGCCATCTATCTTCGTTTTAATAAACTCATTTTCTACATATTTGAAAGGTCAGTAGAGTGGGAAGAAAAAAACATTCAGAACTTAAACTGAAAATCGGCACGTTCACAAATTAAAGTCAAAATCGCCCACAACGTCAACGCCAATATAAAGTAATAGGCCTATTCTTCTCTATAAGCATAGGCTCTTTGCGCCGACAGAAATTTAGTTCTATATTATATTCTTCCTAATATAATAGAATAAGAAGTTGTATATTAAGTTCAATTAGCCTAGGGATTCCTCTCAAACCCAATTCCAAGCGGAAACTCCGACAGTAATAATTATAGTTCGTATCCGTGATTTGTTCATTAGAGGGAATCAACATCTTCGACTACAAACATATAGATAGGTCTATATTAAGGCGAGAGCTAGATCACTCAATGAAGAAACATAATCTTCTGTCAGTGGACTTTTATGGACACAGAAAACCATAATAGGCGTATGTCACATAAGTTAATATTTACCTATAGGTTATCTAAGCAATAACAGAACCATGGTAATTGGGGATCTACTGAGCGCAGCAAATTGGACCAGCAGGAGAGACCACGTAGATGAAACGGGCGATAATACAGTGAGAGTCTGTCGGAGTCTGTCGAATTTTGTCAGCGTGCAACCCGGCAGCTAGACTTTGAACCCACCTTCTCCTGCACATCCGCATCTCTACTTATGTGTTTGATGAACTAAGGTTATAATAGCTACATGTATTTCCCCATGCGCACATACAATTTAAAATCCTCTCTCTGCACGATCTTCAAAGCTCAACGAGGTCTTGTTCCAAAATATCCTGCTATTGCTGATGTAATACTTCGGTCTCATTCAGGTTCCTCTCACGGTCCACTTCGTTCCTCAAATAGATGCCCTCTTTGGTCTGCTTAGAAGAACTGCTATGGCGCAGTTTCGATCCATTGCCTTCATTGGTAATTTGGTCCCTCTCTTTGGAATGCGCTTTATTTTTCTTTTCGTTCTACATTTCTGTCAAGCAGTCCTTCTTCCTTTGCTTTCCTCAAAGCTCAGTTCTTCTTCTAAACATAGGTTTCGATCATAAACTGACATCAGGACAAAAGAACTGCTGGTTTTTGGAAAGCTCAAGTTCAAAGTGAAGTAATAGCCAATTAACCAATTTCGATTATTACAACAAGCTGACTGGTAGGCCTAGAGCCTACGCAACATTACATTGTCGCGTAAGGATGTCCTTCTAAAGACTGTTCTTTTTAGCCGCACGAGCGCCTCTGAGTAGTCTTTCTTGAATGGGCGCTATATAAATGTTCGACATGGATGCATGAATGAATGAATAAATCAGTCACAACTTAGATCAAATTGCCATCATAGCCATCATAATATTGGGTCAATTAGTTCTGTAATTAGGGGAAGGGGGATTGATATATGTTTTATTTAATACTCTATATAATAATTGAACTATTTGAACAACAGTGGTGCAAGATGACGAAATAAAGAATCCGACAGACTCTCACTGTATTTTCGCCCGTTTCACCTGTGTGGTCTGCAACGTTGGTCTAATTTGCTGGGTGCAATATGTCCCCCATTTAAAATTTAAATGTCTTTGCGTCATCATATTATTATAGTTTATTATGCATTACCTTTCACGACTCTATTGTCAGCGGCCTGCGTAGTCTGCAGACGGTCGCCGTAAGCGGGAGTACGACAATACACATGTAATTGAGCATAGAGTTATTTTCGGAAACCAATCTATTTTCTCATTCGTCAAAGGTGTCACAAACAAAGTAGCAGGCTAAGATGAATGGGAGAAAGTGAAGTGATGGAAGGAAAATAGGCGAGGAAAAGGAGGAGGAGGAAGAGGAGGAGTATAGGTTTAGAGGGCATCAGGTGACGAAATCATGCCACGAACAAGTAGCAGCTGCATGTGCAGGGCGAGCTCCATGTCGATTCGACGGGTATAAAATAATTGCCCATTGCATAGCAGAATTTCATATTCATAGGCCTACACGTACTGAAGTTCGTTCAACAACAGACAACAGACAACAGAAGAAGAAGATGGATAGAAAGGATACAGACAGACAAACAGATAAACAAACAGACCGACAGGCAGATACAATGGCGTAATGAAGGATTTCGGGTCCCAGAGCAAGATTTAATGACTGCGCCCATTTAATTTTCCAGTTGATTGTTCACTGTATAAAACATAGCAGGCTACAGCGTATCATTGGATCTTTCTGGTCTTTCCGTTTCTTACCCAAATGACCATTGGCGTAGACTTGTCAAAATTTTTAGGGGAAAACCAAAATATTGGGGGAAAGGTGGTAAACCTGATGAAAACATGGGGCACGTGCCTGAGCTCCCCCCAAAGTCTACGCCTATGCAAATGACAAGTGCATGCTGTTGATCGAGTTGAACGGGGAACAATAAACTTATTTGAATTGAACATTTTGTACTAATTTCGTACAGTTACAAATATGGTTTGAGTTCCTATGGGTTCAAGGGTTTTTTGCTGTGTAATTAAACAATAATTTCAAACGATTTTGTAATGTGAGAGACTCATTTGAAGAAGAAAGCGGCCAACAGTGAGGAGTCAAACTTATTTATATTTATAGTGCCATAATACGTGCAATGCAATTATAGGCGTTGCCAGTGCTAGAATTCCATGCTTGTTGGATATGGGATAATCGAAGATCAGAAAAACAGGCGGATGCAAGAAGATCTGTAGACTTATTGTTGAGTACAAGTGTAAGTACTTGAACGCAAGAGTATCTATACTGCAATTAGATGTAGAGCATAATAGAAGTATTTTAAGTAAAATATAAGTAGTTGTTCAAGTAAAGTATTTTAAATATTTAGTTAATCACAAATAGACGCCCTTGTAATAGCATTACTGTGTTATGGTGAGATATAAAATACTTGACTTTGCTAGTAATCAAGTCATATACAATAGAGACTCAAACCCCCAATATATAATTTTGAATACCAGCAATAGCATTTCTCCAGTTCAGCATTCGGCATTTAGAAATTAATTGACCAATTCCATCCTCACTGTCATCAAATTCATCATCCTCAGCCAGCCTATGATGACTTGCTCTTCTAGCTCCTGTTCTGTTTTCTGCTAGTCTGCAAATGTGTTAATTATGCTAAACCAATTGTCTGTGGCTGTAATTGTGATGTTTGTGTGGTCAAAGGCCAAAGTCTGAATGATTATGTGTTCGGTTGATGGTGACAGACCACGTACTAGAGCTCTAAAAGCTTGCAATTTCGCAACAGTGTACCATGGTCTAAGTTAATCAACAATTATAGTCCATGACTAAATCATCAACATCCGTTGGCGCAGCGTTTGCTCCCAAGGGTTCATTGTGACACATTCTACTCTAGCCGGAAAAGTGTTCTTTTTAGCCGTGCAGGGATCGGAAGTGCTTCTTCTTGAAGAGGCGCTATACAAATCTCCGTCATGAATGAATGAATGTCAAAATACAGACGCTATTATTTTGAAGTTTTAAAATACAGGTACAAAATCTAAGTAGATAGTATTTAAAATAGTATTTTAAATAAGCGTATTTGTATTTACAATCCTCCCCATCATTCGTACCTACCAATATACTTCGAAGGAGCGCCTGTTCAACCACTGATTCCTGCGACTTTGCCTTTTGGCGGTGAAAAAATTATGTGACATGGCAAATAAAAATTATAGATAGGCTACAACATAAAAAATCTCCACTGCCAGAGAGTGGTCACGATAGTGGATCTGAATTTGAGGATGGAAGAACGAAAGTAGGGAGACGACCGAAAGAAGAGAGTTTTCCAATCAGTTGTATACGCCTATCGTTTCTTTTTCGGGAATATTGCTGCGCGATATTTAGATAAAGTAAAATGCGAATATGCCTCAGGTTACGCATAACTGTTATGGTAGACTAGAATAACCATTTATTAGGCGTATCTATCAATCGATGGCGCTCTAAGCCTTTGTGAGTGAAGGACCTTTGTCAGTGAAGCCTCGAGTCCGTAGTTTCCTCGTTATACCGAAGGGAGCGCTCTACACAGTTGACTACTGTACTTCATAACTATAAGGAAATAATTGCGCCATTTAGGAGAGAAGTGACGACGAATTGGCTCAGACACTGGAAGAGACAACGAATAGGCCCACTCATTCTCTTTGCAGTCCTTCCAGACTGCATATAAATTAGCTGCATATAAATTAGCTGCATATAAAGTAAGGTCAGCGGAACTGGAAATACGAAACGCAGTGTAGGCTTATACGTTCTGGTGTTTTAATCGTACACGTACAAAAAAGATGGGGATCTGTTTTAATCTTTTTTTGTTCCTGAAGTCTGCAGTGAACGAATGTCTTAATCGTGGTGTTAGATGCATGTATTTGACTGTCTGAAAGTTAGGAGCCTAGTCACTAACTTTGAAGCTTTTGAACTCAATAAACACTAACTTTTCTAGATTTTTTAGACAATGGTGTCAAATTTTATAGCATTATGTCCAACAAAGCCCTATAAAACTAAATGACTAAGACAACCACCTCAAAATTACTTTTGCAATAAATCAATTTCTCCAGTTGCCGATGTTTTAATTTTAAGTCCACGATAACATCTTTTTAAAAGATATTAATAACGGAGAAGTGTTGTTTAAATAGAATAATCATTCTCATAGTAACATTATGGTTATATGATAAAAGATTCTTTTATCATATAGCCATGACGTTACTATGAGCCTGATTATTCTATTTAAACACTGTAAAATGATGTTCTCTGTTAGATTTCCGAATATTTAAAACAGCGTTGTTCTGGATCAACGAGTCTCTGATTTTATACTATGTGACGGAATGAAGTTGATTGATTTAGAGTGTCTGTGAATTACTTAATTATTCTCTAAGGACACGATTGCACGCCAGTTGCTATACCTAGTTTCCATATTCTCCTATTTCATCAGCCATAGCTTGACGACTGTAGGCCTATACGTTGAGTAAATCTAGAAATTTTGAGTCAACATTTAAAAATGTCGACAAGACAATTAATGAAGGATTGGTCTTTGTTAACAGAACTGGAGTTAAGCGGAATCTGCGTCGTTTCCAGATCCCAGTCACTAATCCATCTCCTGTACTTCCAGTTTCTTGCTACTCACTGACATATGGAGCTCATCTATCATTGACAACATGTCTTCATGCGGCACAACGGGTAGAGGCGACTTGTGTTTTGCTTCGGATGACCGACTCCTTCTCTTGCCCTTCTTTTTACTCTTCTTTTTCAGTGATGCGTCATCGTCGATCTGTTCTTCCTCCCCTTCTTCTTCATCGGTGCTCTGGACGATGATTGGTGGTGCATCGGTCTTGCCTCTGTTCCTGTTCGGTCTTGTCTTGAAATAGTCCTGTTCGGTGTATCCGATGACTTCCGCCTTCTTTCGAAGGCGCTCGAAGCACATCGGCATCCGCTCAATCTTGTTGTTGGTGAGATCAATCTCCTTCAGGTTCGGAAACTTGGCGAGCGTCTCTGGCAGTGATTCGATGATATTGTCTGAAACGTCCAGCCTCACGAGGTCCTTCATCTTGAATATCTCCTTTGGCAATTCCACTAGGTCGTTTGAAGAGACATTTAGATCCTGAATGCGGTACACGTACGGCAAATCAGCTGGGAAGACATCAATGTAGTTTCTTGACAGGTTCAACGTTCTAAGGTTGGCCAACACGTCAACGCGGTCGTTTGGAAAACTCAGCAGTCCATTTCCTGCGAGATTGAGCGTGCGCAGATTGATAAGCTGTCCGAAGTTTTCCGGTAGAGTTTCGATTTTATTATCGGAGAGGTCGAGGTGTTCCAGGTACTGCATGCTGGTTACTTCGCTGGCGAAAGAGTCGATGGCATTATGAGAGGCGCATAGAATTCTCATTTGGGTGAAGTTTCCGAAACGGTAGATGGATGTGATACGGTTGTGAGAGATGTTTAGATCGTAGATGGCTCTCAGCATCGTCACTTTCTTAGGCACGGCCTCGATCAGATTGTGCGAAACATTGAGTTGCGTCAGTCCTTTCATTCGACCGATTCCCGCAGGAATTTCGGTCAGTTCGAGGTGGGACAGGTCGAGCGCCGTCATGTTGGCCGCAATTGAGGGCTCGCCGATATGCAGGAGAAGGGAGTTCTTCGGATCGTCCTCAGGTGGGATGATCGGATTCTCCGAAATGTTCAGGTGAGTCAGGCAGCCCGTTTTCGGCAAGGCGAGATTCGTTACGTTGTTCTTGGCGATGTCTAGGACTCTCAGGGTATACAGACGCTCGAAGGATTTCTGAACAACGGATATCTGATTGTCTGATGCTAGGAGATTCTCGAGGGTTCGCACTTTTCTCATGTCTTGAAACAGAGCGTCTAGTTTGTTGCTGGAGACGTCGAGTGTCACCAGACACTGTTCAGTGCCGAGGGTCTCTGGTAAGACGTCGATCTGGTTGTGTGCCACTCGCAAAACCTTCAGTGTGGCCACCTTTCCAATCGTCGGCGGTAGCTTCGTCAGTTCGTTGAAGGATAGGTCGAGGGAAACGAGAGAAGGCATTTTGTTGATTTTCTCTGGAATCCGACTGATCTGATTGTGTGAGAAGTCCGCTTCTTCGCAGTCCCTCAGCCCTAGGATTGGATCGATTTCCTTGAGTCCGTTGTTGGAGAAGTTAACAACGCGAAGGAACTTCAGCTCTCCGAATTCCGGTGACAGAGATGTAATCTTGTTGAAAGAGACGTCGAGAATGGCGAGGCGTTTGAAGGAGTGGAAGCAATCGGGAATGGACTCGAGGAGATTGTGCGAGGCATCTAGGTCGTAGAGTGCATAGCCGAGGTTACAGAATCCCTCCGGAAGTGTCTTCAGTCGGTTGTATGAGATGTTAAATCTACGCAGATACTTCGTGTAGCCAACGTCAGGGGACAAATCGGCCATTTCGTTGTAGGATAGGTTCAGATAAGTCATGCACTGGAGGAATTCGACACCAGGTGGCACTCCCGTCAGCAGGTTGTGAGACACGTCGATGGTATGTAGTCCTGGCTTTTTCATTTTTGCCGGCGGCATCTTCTTGAGCTTATTGAAGGAGAAGTCGAGGTCCATGTGTTGCTTGTAGATGTTTTTGCGGAAGCTCTTCATCAGGTTGTGCGACATATCGATGTCGATCAGCAGTGGAGCGTTGCCGAGCCCGGCGGGAGGGGCCTTGATTTTGTTTCCGGAGGCTTTCAGATGGACGAGGGCCTCACACTTGTGTAGGTTGACAGGAAGAGACTTGATGACATTCTCAGATGCATCTAGGTATTTGAGGGATTTCAGTCGGCATATGCGGTTAGGCAGTTT
>Ga0081606_1000875_pt1 | contig 10655 bp, 4 predicted proteins | sample EareggfetidaYelm_FD_71127 | JGI IMG/M metagenome (GOLD analysis project Ga0081606, IMG submission 71127) | Earthworm egg capsule microbial community from the University of Washington, USA - E. fetida Yelm (SPADES assembly) (version 2) | ecosystem: Host-associated > Annelida > Reproductive system...
CGCTCGCTTTTTTCCCACTGCGTTTAATATGGCGTTTGCCATTACCTTTGTACATCCGGTATGTTCGAGTATCGCGCCAAGCGTCGTTCCCAATATAACTAGCAAGCCAAGCGATTTTAATATATTGCCGAAGCCATCTTTTACGGTATTAAGCACTTCGGCGGGCGGCATTTTTACCCCCAAACCCACCAAAAAGCAGGCGATTATAAGCGCAAAGAAGGCATGCACCCTGAATTTTGCCGTCAATAGCACAATCACGGCTATCCCCGCGATAAGGCAACCCAAAACCCGAATAAGGGAAGCATCCATTTAGTTGATATTTAATGATGAAATTATAGTAAAAATTTAATTAGCCGAACCTTCTATTGCTCTGCCGCGCTTTCATCCGAAATATTGCGAAATCTTCAAGTAAGACAAAAAATCCAAGTTGAGCGGCGTTCTTTTGGGGAGATGGCATAGAATTTATTTGCATGGTTTTCAAGGCAAAGTTACAATTTCCGACGGTTCTTTTCTGGCGTTTTTGCCAAAAAGTTTAACAATTATGCGGCTTGACTTAGTTTTTAAGGGACGGCTGTTTAAAACTCACCCTTCCATTCCGGCATACGACCCGGCGTATAAGGAGCGCTGTTTTTCTCCAGTACGCTTTCCATGCGTTTTACTTCATCGGCAATGGCTCTCAATTCAGCATAAACAGGGGTAAACTCTTTAGTTGCAATTCTGTATGCCTCTATATGTGTTTGTGTGGGGGCGGCTGTAGTATTCCACAATGAGCCTAATGAGGCTGATGAGCCCGTTACAGAAGAAATACGTACCTTAATAGAAGGCGAGATTTCAAACTCCCTTTTTGAAAGCGATGCGTCCCCATTAATTTTCCGGTTTACCGCATTTAAACGTTTTGTAAGTTCTTGTAATGATGCGGTCATGTCAAGCGTCTGCTTTGGCGTTTGAAGAATTGCCTGCTTCATATAGAGCAATTTATTCACCAGTTCCGCTCGGTAAGAATCGGTTGCCGTCACAGCACGGCTTAACTCTGCCATCTTTTTACAAAACTCATCCAATGCTTTTTTATCGGTTGCAGGAAGAGTAGCATTATTTAGCGATAGCACTTTAAACGGCTGCGGCGGTACTAATTGAGTATAGGCGCCGTCTTCAAATTTGCTAAGAGAAACAGTGTAGTTGCCGGGCAAAACAAAATACCCTTGATCCGGCGAAAAGGAATATTCCTCCCAAACAAACGGACTAAAGTCAATAGAACTAAAGGCTGAGGTGCGAAAATCCCAGACCAAGCGGCTTAACCCTTTTTTCGCAGGCGCCTTTATTCGTCGAACCGTATTACCTCCCTCATCTGCAATTGAAAATAATAAATGCGGCTCAGGCTGCTCATCTTCGAGACGAATATTTTCAAACGAGGGATAAACAAGCGCTTCGCCTTTCTTTATTTTCTCTGCCTCTATATCTCTGCGTCTCTCCTTTATGGTTTTAAGACTGTCTTTCAAATAGTATGTAAATACAGCCCCAACTTTTGGATTAGGCGAAGTAAAAAAACTGTCGCCAAAGCAACCTTTGTCAGGTCGTGCCAATGGCATGGATTCCATAAACATCAATGCGTCTTTTATGGGGAAAATAAGGGCTGGCTTTTCTATATCATCCTTTTTTAAATATCGCAACGGCGTGTAGTCGTCCAACACATAAAATCCCCTGCCAAATGTGGCAAGTATTAAATCATTTTCCTGCCTCTGAATTTCAATGTCCTTTACAGTTGCGGGCGGCAATCCTCCTTTCATCTGTACCCATTTACCGCCGCCATCAATGGTTACAAATACGCCAAACTCGGTGCCAACAAATAGCAAATCTCTGTTTACGTGGTCTTCGGCAATAGTGTACGTCGATCCTCTTTCCGGTAAATTGCCGGTGATAGATACCCATGTTTTACCGGCATCGCTTGTTTTATAAACATAGGGATGAAAATCCCCGTAGCGGTGGTGGTTAAAGGTAACATACGCCACATTCTTATCGTGATGCGAGGTGATTATCTGATTCACGTAAGTCCGTTTAGGCACTCCCGGAATATCGTCAATTTTTGTCCAAGCAGCTCCTCCGTTGCCTGTCATTTGTATCAGCCCGTCATCAGTACCAACATATAAAGTATTTTCTTCAAACTTAGATTCGGCAATGGAGGTGATATTGCCATATATATCGGTTGAGGCATTTTTTGCCACCGCATCCATACTCCATACTTTTCCCATCATCGGTAATTTATTGCGATCAATTTGTCTGGATAAATCAGGGCTAATGACCTTCCATGTGTTGCCGCGGTCATCCGAACGGAACAATTTGTTGGCAGCATGGTACAAGCGCTTACTGTCAAATTTTGAAAGCACCAAAGGGGTATCCCAATTCCAACGATAGGCCTCTCCTTCAGGTTCCTTTGGTTTAATAAATAAAGTCTCCCCGCTCTTTTTATCGAAGCGCTGTAATCCGCCGTATTCTGCCAGCGAATATACAATATCAGGGTTGGTCGGATCTACCTGACTTTCGTAGCCATCATTGATATTGGTAAAATACCAGTCTGAATTGGTTATGCCATTGGAGCTTATGGTTCTTGACGGGCCGCCGCAACTATAATTATCTTGTGTGCCGCCATGAATATGATAAAATGGAGCTGTATTGTCGGCGGAAACTTTATAAAACTGAGTTACGGGTAAGTTCGCTTTAAAATTCCAATTGAGACTTGCATTAAAACTTTCATACACGCCGCCATCAGTGCCCGATAGATAATGCCTTGTATCATTGGGATCAATCCAAAGAGCATGGTTATCGGTATGCTTATTTTTACCGCCAAGAAGAGAAAAGTTTTTACCGGAGTCATTGCTTACATAAGCGAAATGCCCAAGAACAAATATCTTATTCACATCTTTAGGGTCGCAAACTATTTCTTGAAAATAGTTGCCCGGCGTATAAAGATTGCTCTGTTTTTCCCAGCTGGCGCCGCGGTCTGTACTTTTAAATACTCCGCCTTTATCTTCCGTAGCTTCCACAATGCAATAAAGTACGTCAGGGTTTGCCGGGCTAAAATTCAACCCAATTCTTCCCAAATCGCCGCCAGGTATTCCATTCATCATCTTGAACCAAGTGGCACCACTATCCGTGCTTTTATATAGCGCCGATTCGGGCCCTCCGCCAAGATAGGCAAACCCCTGACGTTGCCGTTGATGCGCGGCGGCATATACAATATTTGTATTTCGCGGATCAATCATTACTTCGTTAAAGCCAGTATGCTCGCTTACCTTCAACACTTGCTTCCATGTTATGCCGGCATCTGTTGTTTTGTAGATGCCGCGGTCGCCGCCGCTTCTCCAAAGCGGACCATACGCTGCAACAAAAACAGTTTTACCATCGGCAGGATCTATGGCAATACGCCCAATATGTTCTGAATTTTTTAACCCCATATTCGTCCAACTCTTTCCTCCATCCTCGGTTTTATATACGCCATCGCCATACGCCACCGAACGCTGATTCTTATTTTCACCTGTCCCCACCCACACCACATTTATATTGGCGGGGTCAATAGCCACGCAACCGATGGAAAATGAACCGGTGTTGTCAAAAACCGGCATATAGGTAGTACCTGCATTATCTGTTTTCCATACGCCGCCGGCAGCAGATGCAACATAATACTCGCTCGTATTTTGGGGATTCACGGCAAAATCCGCAATGCGGCCTGATGCAAGGGCAGGCCCTAAAGTTCGAAACCGTAAATCGCTTAACAATTCGCTATTCAATTTATCTTTTGCCTCTGCCTTGGAGGGCATTGTTTTTTTTTGCGCATATAGCGTTGTTGTGCAAAAAAGCAGTACGAATGCGCTAACTAAAGTTTTTATTTGAATCATTTTATTGGTATTTTATGGTGTTATGAATTTAATAAACTGTTTTAAGTGTCTGAATAATTCTTTTTTTTGTTTTTTTATAATCTTCTTTGTTTCCTCAAGACTTGGATTAAGGGTTATTCTATTTTTAGGTTATAAATCAATGCTGTCTTGCGTTTTTGATTAAGAAGGCTGCTATTAAGATATGTTTTGTTGACGAGTGATTCTTCTACTTATTCTTATACACCACTCCATCTTTCATTACAAAAGGTACTTTCATCATGGCGCTAATATTTTTTGCGGGGTCTTCGTCCACCGCAATGATGTCGGCCAGTTTTCCTTTTTCAATGGACCCCACTTTATCGCCGAGTCCTAAAATGTTGGCGTTCACTTGCATGGCAGAAAGCAATGCTTCTATCGCGGGCATTCCGGCTTCCGCCATGTAGGCAAATTCTTTGGCGTTGTCACCATGCGGAAAGACGCCGGCATCAGTACCAAAAGCAATCTTCACACCACGCTTATAGGACTTCCCAAAATTTTCTTGCCCCTTCGAACCAATCGCTAATGCTTTTGATACAACTAATGGATTATAGTAGCCCGGAATTTTCGCGTATTCATAAACTGACTTACCGGAAGTAAGTGTGGGTACGTGATATGTTCCATTTTTTATCATCAAATCCATAATCTCCTCTGTCATAAATGTGCCATGTTCAATGGTGGTAACGCCTGCTGCTATTGCACGCTTCATTCCCTCAGACCCGTGCGCGTGAGCGGCGATAATCATTCCGTAATCTTTGGCTGTCTCAACAAAAGCATTGAGTTCCTCTTGTGTGAATTGCGGGCCAATTCCATTCTTGGCGATACTCAATATACCGCCGGTAGCAACAATTTTTATAAAATCAGCTCCTTCTTTATAACATTGACGAACCGCTTTGCGTGCTTCTTCGGGGCCATTAATCACGCCTTCTTTCGGGCCAGGATCACCCATCAAATCTTTTCGGTAGCCATTCGTTGGATCGTCAGGACCGCCCGTAGAAACAAGCCACTTTCCTGCCGCTAATATCCGAGGACCAACGGTAGTTCCCTGATTGATAGCATTGCGCAACGAGATGTTTACACCCGTTCCTCCGCAGTCGCGCACTGTTGTGAAACCAGCCAACAACGTGGTCTTTGCGTACATTGCAGAAAGAAAAGCAATGTCTGCATCACTTTGTACGAAACGTCTTAGTTGCAAATCTTTGCTGCTCTCCTCTTCCAAATGCACATGCATATCGATAAGGCCAGGCATGACTGTTTTCTTTCCCAAGTCAATCACCTGATCGCCTGTGGCAGGAGTTGTAAATCCTTTATCAACAGCGGTGATTTTGTTTCCTTCCACCATAATAGTGACACGCTGCGATTGAATTTTACTTTTTCCATCAATGAGCGATCCGCAGTAAATTAGGGTACGCGGCAGTGGAGTTTGACAGAATAATGACGAGAAAAATAGAATAAAAAGAACAAGCAACGTACTATGTTTTGTTTTCATTATTTAAAAATTTATTGATTCCAAATTAATTATCTGTACATTAGAAATCCACTTTCGCATGGGCACTCCATTTCTATTCTAAAAATTAGGATTCACAGTAGCAACGCCTGCGGGAGGATTTAATTCCGATTCATCAGCAGGCACATCCCAATAATCTAAGAAATTATAATTGATTGTGGCATTCGTATCAAGCGTAGTTTTGCCGGTGCTAGGATTAAGATAAAGAAAATTGTTGCCATAGCTTCCTCCCCCATTCGATACATCATAAATCCATCCCCATCTTCTGGCATCGTAAAAAGCTAAACCTCTAAAAACAAGGGCTACTTGCCTTTCCATTGTTAATTCTTTCATCCCTTGAACCGGAGTAAGACCCGTTCCTGAAACTGCCGCAATTCCTGCACCTTGGTAAATTCTAACCGCATCAATAAATGCCAAACCGGCATCCACATTGCCCAACCGAATGTTCGCTTCTGCCCGCATTAATGCGTTTTCTTCATAGCTTGTTCCAATATAGCATTGATAGGCTAATGGTTTCCGGTTTGCTAATTGAACTACGCCAGGGGGAGGCGGGTTCTGATCCGATGAATACAAACTCCACCGTGTTCCAAAAAAGGAGTGCACATAAATTGTAGGCGCACTTGAAGCTCCATTATAATATTGCGTAAAATTTTGTAATCGCCGATCCCCGGATTTAAAATTTTGAACTAGACGCTCACTAATCTTAAAGAGAGTACTTGCATTACTCCCCGCAGAAAGAGAAGCTACGGTACCTGACGCAGATGTAAACACGGTATTTGCTGTTGCGGCAAAACCAGAAAACACATTGTCGCCATTCATTACACCCGCCGCAGCATAATTCAACACCGCCGTCCAATCAGCATTTGTCATTGTAGTCGTAGATGATTTTTCGATTCTTGCATTGAGATTGCCATTTACAAAAGGCGACAACTTATTTACTAAAATATTTCGAGCAAGCATGGTTTGAATATTTCTTCTCCATTCTGAAACTGTAGGAGGATTGCCCCTGCCCTGCCCTTGTTGAAAGAAAGATGGGATTAATTTTTGCATGACTGCTTGATAATCGGGATTACTGTCGGGGCCAATTATTTTAAGAACAGAATCTGCTTTTAAATAGTACTTATTTGAGTTTGCAATAATTGCATCGTGCAAAACATAATTACTATTTGTAATACTTCTCACGTCTCCCGCGCTTATCTCATCAATTAGTAATCCGGAATAATACATTGATCCAATTGATGCATACGCCCAACCCTTCCACCAATAACACCATGCTCTAAACGTATTTAATTTAGAGGCAGGATTAATCGTCATAGGATTCCACTTTACGCTTGGAAGATTAGCTAAAACTACATTGCAAGCATTATTAAGCGAATAATTATTTAGCCATTGATAGTACAAAATATTGTTGCCGGCTCCTGAGGCGTCTCGAGTATTATATTTTCTAAGAAATGATATTGTGGATGAAGTAGTTTTTACTGTAGTAATGCCATCGCTTAACGTCACCAAATTGGGAATATTAACACTGCCTATCTGTGCAGTCAAAGCATCAGCACCCAGGTGATCGCCCATCAACTCACTGTACCCGTAATTTAAAGCAAAGTATGAATCAGTGCTATAAGTTTTGTTGCCTGTTACAAATCCGCTAATATAAACTCCCCCTAATGCTAAAGAGGTAATGCCCGCTTCGTCCGTAATGCTGCTTAGAGACGGAGCGTTGGGGTTACCGACTTGCAATTGGTCTTTACATGCTGACATTTCAAAACTAATCGCAATAATAAAGATCAAACGAATAAATTTATTTATTTTCATATAAGATTTCATTTATTTTTTAACAAAGTCAGAAAGTAATATTTATGCCTGCTTGATAAGATTTGAGATTAGGAACCACACCGTTCTCAACTCCCCGATCGAAAGAAGAGTTGACTTGAGTCGAACTAACTTCAGGGTCGGCGCCCGAGTATTTCGTGAATGTCAACAAATTTCTGCCTGTAAGCACTAGTTGGAGTTTCTTGAAGCAATTGATGTTGGTAATTTTTGCCAAATCAAATGCCATCGAAATATTCCTTAGTCTCCAAAACGAAGCGTCTTCCATAAAGTAATCTTTTGTGCCATTATTTCCCGGACCATACGGGCTTCCAAGCAGATTATAAAACGGGCTTGACCAATAGGCTGTGTAAGCTCCTGTCTGTCCATTAATGGTCACCGGTTTGGTAAAATCTTTGTGTGTTCCGTCGCGATACATCCATTCTTTGTTTTGGTTGTAAAGATGACTGCCATAAACCCAATCGAATTGGAATGTGAAAGTCAAGAAATTTTTATATCCAAATGAATTTATGAATGAAGTATTAAACTTGGGATTGGGGTTGCCAAGCGGCGTGACTTTTTGTGAAAATTGAATCTGTTTTGTGCTGTTCAAAACAACGCGTCCATCAACAATGGAGTAATCGGCTTCACTAAGATTATTCTTATTATTATAGGCAACTAATTCTGGATCTGCAGTACTCGTTATTGCTTTATGTCCGTTGATCTGACCAATCACCGCGCCGGGATGCAATACTAATGCTGTGCTTCCCGCCGAACTCGTTAAAGTTATGTCTGCACCGCCCGCTATGCTTGTAATCTTAGAAATTTGTTGACTCCAGTTAGCGGTAAGGTCCCAAGTAAAAATAGCAGATTGATATACCGGCAGATTGATAGAAAATTGGGTACCATTTGATGCCATTCCAATAGCATTAGTTAAGGACAGAGGAGAACCGCCGGATGGATTTTGTGGAACCGCATAAATTACATTTGCGCTGGAGCGAGTCCAATAAGTAAATGCGCCATTGATTTTAGTAAACCATCTGCCTATTGGGTTTGTATTGACTGTAAAATCAGCGCCAATTTCTTTTTCAGTCGAAACCTCAACTTTCAAATTGGGATTTTGCGGAGTTGTCTGAAAATTAAACGACGCCACCGTTCCAATTGTTTGTATATTGAAGGTAGGATAACGATCAAACGGATAGGGCTGAATGCCGGCTTGCCCATAGGCCGAGCGAATTTTAAAATACGGCAAAATTTTCTCTAAATTTTTATCCTTCCAAAATGTTGAAGGCAGAATAAAGACATCGGCGTGAGGAAACGTAAAAGGAGCATGTCCTCCGCCAAATGAGGATGACCAGTCGCTTCTAAAGCCGGCTGTGATGCCTCCATAATTTCCATAATTGATCTTTTGGTTTACTAGGTAGCCATAAGTAACAAACGGCACAACCATATCTCCGTTACTTGCCAACCCCAACGTATTTGAATAGTATCCCTGCCCAATTGCTACCGGGCCAACGCTTGGAGCAATTATTTGAGTGCTTGATGTAGATAAGTTAAAAGGGGGAACAAGAGGGAGTCCAATTCCTGCCACATCTGTTTCTGTGTATTTTTTATTCCTGTAATCGAACGAAATTTGAGTGCTTGTTTCAATCGGTAATTTGGATTTGAGATCATCCTGAAAATTTATTCGAATATAGGCGGTTCCCAAAAAATTTTGAAATGAATTGGTGTATGTGAAATAATTCACTTCTCCGGTATTGCCAAAAGTGTTGTAGTTTCTTACAAAATTGTTAGCCGTATGAGTATTTGAACTTAGATTTTGTGACTGATTTAGATATAGCCATCGAGCGTTTTCAGTGCGATAATTTATGCCATATTTTGCATCCAACTCTATAAATTTATTGACTGTATAATTAGCGTCAAAACTTTGAACGACATCAATCTTGTTGTCCAAGCCGCTGGCATATTCTTTTATATAAAGGGGATTTTGAGAATTTACCGATAAATACCCCCCTCCAATTTGAACTGCCGGCGGCATGCCGTCGGGTTGCTTATAGTTTAAGTCAAAAAACGGCGAGGTGTTCAAAAAGCCATTCATACCGCTTATGTTGCCCTGCCCATTACCGGCGCCATAACCAAATCCGCCGGCTGCTCCCAGTCCCGGCACCATGGTATTTTTTGTATAAACAACTTGGGTTGTAGAGCGTAGTTTAAAACCTTTGGCCAGTTCTGTACCAACATTTACGGTTAAATTTGTTCTATCCACCTCTCCATTTTGCAGGACAGGAGAGACCGTGCGATTGTTATTGATTGAAATAGAATAATCCATTTTCTCTCCTGCTCCCGAAATGTTGATATTATTGTTTAGCGTGCTTCCATTGTGAAACATCTGCGTAAAATGATCGTAGAATTTAATATTTGCGTCATATGGCGTATTCGCGATGTTATTGGGATTGACAATTGCATATCGAGTAGCGCCTCCATAGCGATACGAAATACCGGGAAGATCGCCATTGGGAGAATATTGAAGTAAATTTCCAGCTAAATCAATCAAATTATTATTTGCATCTGTGAGATACGGATGGAGATTCGCCTTGCCTAAATTGTTATTTACATTGATGCATTGATTAATCGCATAACTTGAGGAGAAATTTATCACGACGCCGCCAATCTTACCTTTTTTTGTAAACACTTGAATAACGCCGTTTGCTCCTTGTGCGCCGAAGATAGAACCTCCGGCAGCGCCTTGTACAACCTCCACTCTGTCGATATTGGAAAGATCAAGTGAGTTTATGTCGGTTGCAACCACCTGAACTCCATCAACTAATATCATTGGCTTAGTGCCTCCCTGAACAGAATTGATCCCTCGCAGCAGTATTTGAACGGGGTCTCCCGGATTACCGCTAATTGATGAAATTTGAGCGCCGGCAATCTTACCAACCAAAGCCTGATCAATGGAGGCCGTGGGTGTTGCAGGTAATTTATCAGCTGTAATTGATTCTACCGAAATACCCAATTTTTTCTTATCCGTTGCAATGCCAGAACCCGTCACAACAACTTCAGTAAGTTGTTTTACATCAGAGCCGAGTTGCACATCTATTACACTTTGTTGCCCAATTTCAACTTCTTGGGTTTCCATGCCAACGAATGAAAAGATAAGCGTTCCTCCATCTAGCGGAATAGTCAATTTATAATTTCCATTGGCATCAGTAACTGTTCCATTGGTTGTTCCTTTTAGGACAACAATTACACTTGGCAATGGTTGGCCATTCTCATCCGTTACTTTCCCGCTCACCTCCCTGCTAGTACCATCGGGGGGGGGGGGGGGGGGGTTAAGTATTATTTTTCTTTTCTTTTAAAAAAAACCGTGGGGGCGAAAAAAAACCCCTCGCACTTTTTGGGCGATAAATTTTTTTACAAAAAAAAAACCCTTTCTT
>Ga0081606_1000876_pt1 | contig 10652 bp, 2 predicted proteins | sample EareggfetidaYelm_FD_71127 | JGI IMG/M metagenome (GOLD analysis project Ga0081606, IMG submission 71127) | Earthworm egg capsule microbial community from the University of Washington, USA - E. fetida Yelm (SPADES assembly) (version 2) | ecosystem: Host-associated > Annelida > Reproductive system...
TTTTTTAGATAGGTATTCACAAATACCACTTTATTGGTTATGCACCTTAAACTGATTGTGAAACTAGGTGAGCCTGCCAGCGGAACGGTCCGTTCCTTAGGGTTTCCCCTTTTGTCGCTGCTTGTACGTGTACTGCAAACTCGTTTTGTAAATTTGGCGAACAATAAACTACCTTTGATTGATGATTGATTGATTGCAATTGATTTTCCCTGTGCATCATAGACACCGTCGTAATATAAGTTTTAATTACAATAATAATTTAGACTACAATGCATTACAGCTGTAATTAGATTTTGCTACTTTCAGAGTTCAGACCAGTGACCACCAACTTGTCGTGTTGGATCCGTTGTTTGACAGCATATTTTTTTTACATGTGTTTTACGTGACTTCTATAGCATCGATTTACGAGAGGATATTATGGTAATCTTTGCTGCTCTACCTTGAATCAGTGGCGTTTATTTAGTTGGGGTAACTTCTCTAGTTAAGCAACATCCTAACATCATTGCATCTGATACAGAATTGCAAACTAAACATTGTTTTTTGTTTCCAGCCACATTGTTTTAATATATGACCGCAAGTAATTTGCAAATGCTGAAAGCTTATTAGACGTTCAATGCCGTTCTTTTGTCATTTTCCGAAAGACAAACTATCATATTCTTATTGTTTATTTACGGAGCAAAATTCCTTGAATGTTGGTGCATTGGTTGCGACCCATGGATACTGGATATCAGTTGGAGCAGCGAAGGTCAGTTCACATTGATAGTTATCATTGTAGGAGCCACTGTTGATTGTTATGGTTGATGTTGCAAAAAATACAAACACATCAATTCTCTTCCTCGGAATCGTATACGATGCTAAGTAGTTTCCATTTAATCTCCAGGTTACAATCGGACGAATAGGATGAAGAGTGCTGTCAGCGAAAGTGACGCTGCACGAAATATCGGAAGACGTTGAATTGATCGTATGCCTAATGAGTGAACACTGTGGTCCTGTGCCTGTGAAATATAGCATGAGGAATAAATAAGGCAGAAAGTATGCCCAATCAAGACACTAGATTCTGTTCTTTCAATGTAAACAAACAATAAGTCACCAGTTAACGTCATATTCCTGCCAAAGATTATCGTTTGCAAAGATTATCATCAGTAGGCTGAAATAACTGTCATGGATCCAGGGTTAGGGTTAGGGTTAGGAGTTAGGAAAAGAAATCAAAGAGTTAACTCATTGATTAGTTGGCACTGGCTCAAGTTGTTCATCGGTTCTTCGTCTGTTGGCAGAGCAGAGGTTGATTCCATAGGGTTCGTGAGTCTGTAGTTGTAGTTGCCAATATGCTTCAAGGTGTAGGAGTCTCTTCTTTATCTTCTGACGGTCATCCCTGAAATCAACAAACTCCTGCGCAGTAATCGAGTCTATGGGAGTAATTGACAAATTTTTAATAGAGTGCTGAGGCAGGTTAAAATGATTGGCTATCGGGGTATTTTTGTGTGTTCGGATGTTCGATCTGTGATCTGTTAATCTGTCAGAGAGCTTTCTTTGAGTTTCACCAACGTATTGCTTATTACAAAGATTGCAGGTGATTAGGTATATTATATTAGAACTCTTACAGTCAAACGACCTAACTATGTTATACTGTCTACGGGTAGAGGTGCTAGTATATTTCTTAGTTACGTTTATATGTATGCATGTCTTGCAGTGTTTAGAGTTGCATCTTCTTGACCCCGCCTGTTCTCCCGTATTGGTTTTGTGCTTAGGCCTACGTAGTTCTAGTAATTCACCCAAATTTCGATTTCTAGAGAAGGCTGCTATGATACGGAAGTCCTTAAAGTTATCGTCATGAAGCATCAGTTTCCTCCATTCGCGTACTAAGCGTTCCGAGAGGGGGTTGTATGGGATTACAATGGGAAGCATTGGTTTATTATTATCTCTATTGCTATTGGTATTATTTGGCCTATAGTCGTGCCATACGTTAAGTTTAGTTTTCCTAAGCAGCCTGTAGCAGTAGCCTCGTTTCCTAAGACTCTGGAATAGGGTTGCGCATGCCTTATCATAGTCAATTTTAAAGGAGCAGAGCCTTTTGAACCTGAGTACCTGTGACTTGAGTATGCCTTTAAATGTGTGTTTTGGGTGAAAAGATGACCGGTGTAGTAGTTGGTGTGTGTCTGTTTCTTTAAAGAAAACCCTTGTTTGTAGTGTGGTGATACCGTTGTCTGTATGTTTAAAAACCGTTGTGTCCAAGAAGCTTATTTCAGATTCGTGATAATTTAATGTAACCTTGATGTCGGGAATCAAAGAATTAAGAAAGTTTTCATATTCTTTTAGGTCATCTATCGAGCCAGGCCAAAGGAAGAAGATGTCATCCAGGAATCTAAAGAGTTCTAGGGGGTTGATACGGAAGCCAGTAAGAGCCTGTAGGTCAAAGTCCACCAGATACAGGTTTGCCAGGTTTGGGGCGAAGGTCTTTCCCATGGCTGTGCCAAAGATCTGTAGAAAGAACCTATGACAGAAGGAGAAGTCATTATTTTTCATGGCAATTTCTAGGAGTTCCAAGAGTTCGTCATCAGGACGTTTGGGATCAGGATATCTGGTGAAGAATTCCCTGACAGTAGAGATAGTGCGGTCGATGTTCATGTTAGTATATAATGCAGTGATGTCACCTGTAACCAGTATGTAATGTTTGTCGATTATACGGTTCCTTATTTTATTAACGAAATCATAAGTATCCTTAAGGTAAGACGGGTGCTTGTTAGCCAGAGGTTTAAGGAATGAATCGATATACTCACTTACTCTTCGGGACTCAGTGGCACAGTCGCCTACTATTGGTCGTCCTTCGGGCATGTCAGGAAGTGTCCATTTGTTTTTAGGTTTATGTATTTTTGGGAGGAGATAGAATTTCCTAGATTTGTCACCCGATTTAGCGCTAAGATATTCAAGCTGCTTTTTATTAATGTAGCCATTGTTAAAAATTCTTTCTAAGGTCTGGTTAATTTTAGGTATAGTCTGCTCTTTGAGGGGTTCCTCGATAGTTTTATAGTATTTAGTATTATTTAGTTGCCTGTTAGCTTCAGTGAGGTAGGATGTTTTATTAAGTACACAGACCATTCCTCCCTTATCAGCGTTTTTAACCAGGATGTCTTCATTATTACGTAGTCTGATTATTGATTGTCTCTGATCTTTATTAAGGTTATCGTTATCATTTTTAAAGAAATAACTGTTATTATGTATTGGATATTTGCGCAAGATGTTTTCAGTTGTTTCCTGTAATTTTATAATTAACTGTTTAGTTGTGATTGATAGAAGTTTGTTCTCAGGTACCCAGGTGCTAGGCTCTGTGAAGTTTTTGGAGGGGTTGATAAACGTACCTGGAGTCTGGCCGTCGTCGTCAAAAAAGTCCTTCAATTTAATAGACCTTATCAATTTCTGTAGCGCAGTTTGTATTTGCGAAAAGTTTATTTTATGTACTGTTGGTATGAAGGAGAGGCCAAGGTCAAGAAGAGCTGTCTCCTCCGGGTTGAGTGCCTGTTTAGATAAGTTCATAGTGTAACCTGTGTTTTGGGGTTTGGGATTAGGGTTAGTGTTAGGGCTATTGTAGCTAGTATTATTCTTAGATACAGAACTATGACCTCGTGAAGCGAGTGTATGTTTAGCAGTGTCTTTGTGTCGAGTGTGGTGCCTTAGTTTTTTGCGAATTGTATGATGTTGTTGAGGATCTTAAGCTGTGTGTCTGTATTGTAGTGTATCTTATCACCCTCTACAGTGCGTATCTCGTTATCAGCGAGAGGTTGGATGAAGTAGTTAGAGCAGGCCTGGTCAAGATAGTCGTTTATCAAAGACAGGGTGTCCTTCTGGAGAACTGGTAGGCATGGGTTGATCGAGACGCTCACAGCTATCATCGGGTCCACAGTCTTGTCCTCACAGGCCTCCAAGAAAGTGTCAATGGCAGGTAAGATGTCCATATTAAAGTCTTCCTCTTTATGGTTAATGCCCAAAGCAAAGATGATGCGGTCAACACTCCTAGGAAGACCCCGGACGACATGCAAGATGTTGCGAAAGTCAGCCCCCGGAAAGCAGTCCAGTTGGAAACCAGCAGGGACATCATTGCCTGTGATAAATTTAAAGTTGGAATCCGTGATGATAAGTTGCTTGGTGTTGGGCAGAAGTTTGACACGACGAAGGCTTTTGGGCGTACCCCTGTGGATGGTGAAACGTGAGGATGCCAGATGACCAGAGGAAGTGGGAGTGCTTTGTGCGGGCTGGGAGTTTGTGGGACAAGACTGTGGGGATGGAGCCGGAGGAACAGTGTTCGAGGAGGTACCAGAGCCCATAGTAGGAGGAATGGAGTCCTTGGGTGTTTTAAGACCAGAGGTGGTGGAAGAGTGATGCGGTGAGACCCGAGGGACAGAAGTTGCAAGGCTGGGTTTCTGCCCAGGAGTAATGGGAAGATTTCGAGTTTTCCGAGTTGGAGAAGGTGATGCCTGTTCCATCTCCTCCACGTCTTCCTCACTGTTGGCTAGGGTAGAGAAAGTATTGTGAGTAGCGGCTGGGGGTGAGTCTGACATGCATTGCCTTTTGGCGGATTTCTTTGGTTTTATGAACCTGTCAGCCGTACCTATTACCTTACTTTCCTCTACCACCATTTGTCTCAGGGCGGGCTCTGTTACCTTCTTACCCAACCGGTTGGATAGTTGTCTGATGACAATCGCAATAGCCTGTTCCTTATCCAAAGGGTTAGAGAGCTTCAGGGTAGCTAGGTTGGATGCAAGGCAATCAGAAAGATGGCGCGAAACGCGTTCCTGGAGTTCAGAGCCAGTTCGATTAAAAAGAGATGAGATGTCATGGGTAAGATCCTCAGTTGGTTGTATAGGCTTGATATTGCTTGCGAAGTACCGGAGATCCCGGTCGATAGACGCAGGAAGAGTTCTCCAGCTTTCCATGTGCCTGCGGATCTGAACGACACGGTAGAGGGACTTGCACACCTGCTGAAAGTCCGGGTTAGAAGACTGTGGAATGGTTTCAGATGGCCTCATTGCTCGCTCCGCAGGTTTGCTGTTAGTCAGTGTTGGTGCAGGACGACGAGAGAGAGAAGCAGACGAAGGGCCAGGGTGTGCAGGAAGAGAAGCACGTGCAGCATAAGAATCAGTCAGCAGAGAAGGCGGATTAGTGTTGGCCTTGGGTTGATTGCTTACCCCATGTGGAGAAGGTGGACCCTTCTCCAGAGCATTCATTCTACCAGTGAGAGTTGCCATGGACCTGGATATACTTTCCATGAAAGATTCAAACCGTGACATGTCAAATGCTGCATGGCTATTACCGTACTCACCCTGTCTGTTAGGCTGTGGTCGCTTCTGGAACGTATTGCGTTGATCCGGCGCTCTCCAATTCTTGCCTCCCTGTCTGCTTGCATTATAACGACTCATTTCTGACGAAAGACGACGAAAGATTTTCCAAAAGTTTTAATATCACTACTAAATAAATTCCGACGTTTCGACTGATTCGTCTTCTTCAAGGAAATATGGCATATGATCCAAAATATGGGTCTTATATACCCGTTCTAACTGCTCTAGATGTTAAATTGTGTTTACAGTGTTATAGTGTCAGCATAATTACAGGATGTTTGATCTAATACACACATCTAAAATAAGTAAATAGTTCGAAGTCAATATGTACACAGTGTGCCAGATCACACAGAAGTGCGTACTTTGAAGTTACAACTAATGGAGCGCAAATAATCAATACAGTAAGTCAATATAACGTTTTAACGAAGCTTAATTAATGGCTAATTGGTGCGAAGCGGTCTGTCGAATGTTTGTATGTACACTTTGATGTCCGAAGCAGATGTCGACGTCAAAGAGGTCTTTGGTGCTTGAACTGATAAACTGGACAAACAATAGTTTATGTATCCAGGGTTTACTGCGCGAGTGATACATCTGTGCCCTGGCTATTGACACAGAGTGTATACGAGAGTGTTGATGAGAGATGCTTTCTTCTTGTGATGAGCGATGGGTTGCTGCGGTGATGGATCCGGAGGCAGGTAGCAGACGATGTCGCCGATGAACGCATAGGCGCGGGCAGGTTAGGAGTTAGGAAAAGAAACCAACGAGTTAACTCATTGATTAGTTGGCACTGGCTCAAGTTGTTCATCGGTTCTTCGTCTGTTGGCAGAGCAGAGGTTGATTCCATAGGGTTCGTGAGTCTGTAGTTGTAGTTGCCAATATGCTTCAAGGTGTAGGAGTCTCTTCTTTATCTTCTGACGGTCATCCCTGAAATCAACAAACTCCTGCGCAGTAATCGAGTCTATGGGAGTAATTGACAAATTTTTAATAGAGTGCTGAGGCAGGTTAAAATGATTGGCTATCGGGGTATTTTTGTGTGTTCGGATGTTCGATCTGTGATCTGTTAATCTGTCAGAGAGCTTTCTTTGAGTTTCACCAACGTATTGCTTATTACAAAGATTGCAGGTGATTAGGTATATTATATTAGAACTCTTACAGTCAAACGACCTAACTATGTTATACTGTCTACGGGTAGAGGTGCTAGTATATTTCTTAGTTACGTTTATATGTATGCATGTCTTGCAGTGTTTAGAGTTGCATCTTCTTGACCCCGCCTGTTCTCCCGTATTGGTTTTGTGCTTAGGCCTACGTAGTTCTAGTAATTCACCCAAATTTCGATTTCTAGAGAAGGCTGCTATGATACGGAAGTCCTTAAAGTTATCGTCATGAAGCATCAGTTTCCTCCATTCGCGTACTAAGCGTTCCGAGAGGGGGTTGTATGGGATTACAATGGGAAGCATTGGTTTATTATTATCTCTATTGCTATTGGTATTATTTGGCCTATAGTCGTGCCATACGTTAAGTTTAGTTTTCCTAAGCAGCCTGTAGCAGTAGCCTCGTTTCCTAAGACTCTGGAATAGGGTTGCGCATGCCTTATCATAGTCAATTTTAAAGGAGCAGAGCCTTTTGAACCTGAGTACCTGTGACTTGAGTATGCCTTTAAATGTGTGTTTTGGGTGAAAAGATGACCGGTGTAGTAGTTGGTGTGTGTCTGTTTCTTTAAAGAAAACCCTTGTTTGTAGTGTGGTGATACCGTTGTCTGTATGTTTAAAAACCGTTGTGTCCAAGAAGCTTATTTCAGATTCGTGATAATTTAATGTAACCTTGATGTCGGGAATCAAAGAATTAAGAAAGTTTTCATATTCTTTTAGGTCATCTATCGAGCCAGGCCAAAGGAAGAAGATGTCATCCAGGAATCTAAAGAGTTCTAGGGGGTTGATACGGAAGCCAGTAAGAGCCTGTAGGTCAAAGTCCACCAGATACAGGTTTGCCAGGTTTGGGGCGAAGGTCTTTCCCATGGCTGTGCCAAAGATCTGTAGAAAGAACCTATGACAGAAGGAGAAGTCATTATTTTTCATGGCAATTTCTAGGAGTTCCAAGAGTTCGTCATCAGGACGTTTGGGATCAGGATATCTGGTGAAGAATTCCCTGACAGTAGAGATAGTGCGGTCGATGTTCATGTTAGTATATAATGCAGTGATGTCACCTGTAACCAGTATGTAATGTTTGTCGATTATACGGTTCCTTATTTTATTAACGAAATCATAAGTATCCTTAAGGTAAGACGGGTGCTTGTTAGCCAGAGGTTTAAGGAATGAATCGATATACTCACTTACTCTTCGGGACTCAGTGGCACAGTCGCCTACTATTGGTCGTCCTTCGGGCATGTCAGGAAGTGTCCATTTGTTTTTAGGTTTATGTATTTTTGGGAGGAGATAGAATTTCCTAGATTTGTCACCCGATTTAGCGCTAAGATATTCAAGCTGCTTTTTATTAATGTAGCCATTGTTAAAAATTCTTTCTAAGGTCTGGTTAATTTTAGGTATAGTCTGCTCTTTGAGGGGTTCCTCGATAGTTTTATAGTATTTAGTATTATTTAGTTGCCTGTTAGCTTCAGTGAGGTAGGATGTTTTATTAAGTACACAGACCATTCCTCCCTTATCAGCGTTTTTAACCAGGATGTCTTCATTATTACGTAGTCTGATTATTGATTGTCTCTGATCTTTATTAAGGTTATCGTTATCATTTTTAAAGAAATAACTGTTATTATGTATTGGATATTTGCGCAAGATGTTTTCAGTTGTTTCCTGTAATTTTATAATTAACTGTTTAGTTGTGATTGATAGAAGTTTGTTCTCAGGTACCCAGGTGCTAGGCTCTGTGAAGTTTTTGGAGGGGTTGATAAACGTACCTGGAGTCTGGCCGTCGTCGTCAAAAAAGTCCTTCAATTTAATAGACCTTATCAATTTCTGTAGCGCAGTTTGTATTTGCGAAAAGTTTATTTTATGTACTGTTGGTATGAAGGAGAGGCCAAGGTCAAGAAGAGCTGTCTCCTCCGGGTTGAGTGCCTGTTTAGATAAGTTCATAGTGTAACCTGTGTTTTGGGGTTTGGGATTAGGGTTAGTGTTAGGGCTATTGTAGCTAGTATTATTCTTAGATACAGAACTATGACCTCGTGAAGCGAGTGTATGTTTAGCAGTGTCTTTGTGTCGAGTGTGGTGCCTTAGTTTTTTGCGAATTGTATGATGTTGTTGAGGATCTTAAGCTGTGTGTCTGTATTGTAGTGTATCTTATCACCCTCTACAGTGCGTATCTCGTTATCAGCGAGAGGTTGGATGAAGTAGTTAGAGCAGGCCTGGTCAAGATAGTCGTTTATCAAAGACAGGGTGTCCTTCTGGAGAACTGGTAGGCATGGGTTGATCGAGACGCTCACAGCTATCATCGGGTCCACAGTCTTGTCCTCACAGGCCTCCAAGAAAGTGTCAATGGCAGGTAAGATGTCCATATTAAAGTCTTCCTCTTTATGGTTAATGCCCAAAGCAAAGATGATGCGGTCAACACTCCTAGGAAGACCCCGGACGACATGCAAGATGTTGCGAAAGTCAGCCCCCGGAAAGCAGTCCAGTTGGAAACCAGCAGGGACATCATTGCCTGTGATAAATTTAAAGTTGGAATCCGTGATGATAAGTTGCTTGGTGTTGGGCAGAAGTTTGACACGACGAAGGCTTTTGGGCGTACCCCTGTGGATGGTGAAACGTGAGGATGCCAGATGACCAGAGGAAGTGGGAGTGCTTTGTGCGGGCTGGGAGTTTGTGGGACAAGACTGTGGGGATGGAGCCGGAGGAACAGTGTTCGAGGAGGTACCAGAGCCCATAGTAGGAGGAATGGAGTCCTTGGGTGTTTTAAGACCAGAGGTGGTGGAAGAGTGATGCGGTGAGACCCGAGGGACAGAAGTTGCAAGGCTGGGTTTCTGCCCAGGAGTAATGGGAAGATTTCGAGTTTTCCGAGTTGGAGAAGGTGATGCCTGTTCCATCTCCTCCACGTCTTCCTCACTGTTGGCTAGGGTAGAGAAAGTATTGTGAGTAGCGGCTGGGGGTGAGTCTGACATGCATTGCCTTTTGGCGGATTTCTTTGGTTTTATGAACCTGTCAGCCGTACCTATTACCTTACTTTCCTCTACCACCATTTGTCTCAGGGCGGGCTCTGTTACCTTCTTACCCAACCGGTTGGATAGTTGTCTGATGACAATCGCAATAGCCTGTTCCTTATCCAAAGGGTTAGAGAGCTTCAGGGTAGCTAGGTTGGATGCAAGGCAATCAGAAAGATGGCGCGAAACGCGTTCCTGGAGTTCAGAGCCAGTTCGATTAAAAAGAGATGAGATGTCATGGGTAAGATCCTCAGTTGGTTGTATAGGCTTGATATTGCTTGCGAAGTACCGGAGATCCCGGTCGATAGACGCAGGAAGAGTTCTCCAGCTTTCCATGTGCCTGCGGATCTGAACGACACGGTAGAGGGACTTGCACACCTGCTGAAAGTCCGGGTTAGAAGACTGTGGAATGGTTTCAGATGGCCTCATTGCTCGCTCCGCAGGTTTGCTGTTAGTCAGTGTTGGTGCAGGACGACGAGAGAGAGAAGCAGACGAAGGGCCAGGGTGTGCAGGAAGAGAAGCACGTGCAGCATAAGAATCAGTCAGCAGAGAAGGCGGATTAGTGTTGGCCTTGGGTTGATTGCTTACCCCATGTGGAGAAGGTGGACCCTTCTCCAGAGCATTCATTCTACCAGTGAGAGTTGCCATGGACCTGGATATACTTTCCATGAAAGATTCAAACCGTGACATGTCAAATGCTGCATGGCTATTACCGTACTCACCCTGTCTGTTAGGCTGTGGTCGCTTCTGGAACGTATTGCGTTGATCCGGCGCTCTCCAATTCTTGCCTCCCTGTCTGCTTGCATTATAACGACTCATTTCTGACGAAAGACGACGAAAGATTTTCCAAAAGTTTTAATATCACTACTAAATAAATTCCGACGTTTCGACTGATTCGTCTTCTTCAAGGAACTATGGCATATGATCCCAAATATTGGTCTTATATACCCGTTCTAACTGCTCTAGATGTTGCATTGTGTTTACAGTGTTATAGTGTCAGCATAATTACAGGATGTTTGATCTAATACACACAGCTACAAATAAGTAAACCGTTCGAAGTCAATATATACACAGTGTGCCAGATCAAACAGAAGTGCGTGCTTTGAAGTTACAACTAATGGAGCGCAAATAATCAATACAGTAAGTCAATATAACGTTTTAACGAAGCTTAATTAATG
>Ga0081606_1000878_pt1 | contig 10648 bp, 7 predicted proteins | sample EareggfetidaYelm_FD_71127 | JGI IMG/M metagenome (GOLD analysis project Ga0081606, IMG submission 71127) | Earthworm egg capsule microbial community from the University of Washington, USA - E. fetida Yelm (SPADES assembly) (version 2) | ecosystem: Host-associated > Annelida > Reproductive system...
GGGCTATTGCTGAAAAACGTTCCGGAAGTTGTTGTTCCATGCCCATAGGCAATTCTGGGCTAAGCGAAATGTAAGCGTTAAACAACGGTTGGTCTTTGTATAAATACAGGTTTAAAAATCCCGCCGTGACATCATGGCCGGCAATGATTTTGAAAGGTGCCAACCTGAAATTTTTCTCAAGGTAAGGCATCAGTTCGAGTCCTAAAAATTCAAAAAAGCGATCACCTTTTTCATCAGGCAAACCTGTTGTGGCGTCTACAGAGCAGTCATTTTCGCGTTCGTTATTTTTATTTTGGCTAATGCCAACGATAATTACTTCAGGCAAATCATCCCAATAATTGCCATAAGTGAGTGCGCCCTGAAACGGATCGTACAGGTAATCGCCATCGAGCAAAAGTAATAACGGATATCTTTTAGTTGGGTTTTTTTCGTAAGAAGGAGGCAATGAAATGATGAGTTCGCGGTCTTCTTTTAATTTTTTTGAAGGGAAAGTTTCAACGGTTTTTTGCGCATCGGCGGTTATAAAGCAGATCAGGGCGATCAGTAACAAAAAATTTTTCATGATGGGCCGGTTTGATTAATAAACGTTAGAAAACTGACAGCAATATAACGATTTATTTGTTTCTGTTAAAGACCGGCAAAAATAAAAATGAGAGTACGCCCAATATCACTAAAACCAGCATTTGCGAGGTCCAGACAATCCATCCGAAAGCATTTCCGACGGTTTCAGAAATGGAATAAAATAGCAGGATTTTCGAGATCAGGAAGGGATATGACCCAAAACCACTGTTGGTAAAAGCAATTGCGATACTTCCGACAACAAAAGACGTCAGGACTGCGCCAATTGATAGAGAACTGGTTTCGGGAAAGGCGAAAATGGTCACATAAAACATTCCGATATAGGATAGCCAGATGAACGCAGTATGTAAAAAATACCATCCTTTTTTCTCCATGTGTATCAGGCTGAAAAAACCTTCTTTAAGTCCGGCGACTTTTTGTTTCAGGCTCAGGATGATTTTTGATTTTGAATAAAAATAAACAAGGATCAAAATGCCGAATGCCACCAATCCGACAATCGAAAAAACCAAAAGTTTCATTAACGGGATCTTGTCGAGGATGAATGCTTTGGCTACATTAAATTGCAGGAAAATTGCTAATAACATAAACAATAAAAGCACGATCATGTCGACAAGGCGTTCGGCCACGATGCTTCCAAAACCTTTGTCAAATGGGATGCCATTGTATTTTTTGACGATGACTGCCCTTGAAATTTCACCTGACCTTGGCACCGTTAAATTGAGCAGGTAACTGATATTGACCGCCATGAAATTATTCGGGAATGACGACGTGTAACCCATGTGTTCCAGAGAAAATTTCCAACGGTAAGCGCGCGACACATTTCCGAGCACAGCAATAAAGGCCGCGATAAAAATATAGGTGTAATCGGCATTTTTAAAATAGCTTTTGATCTCAGTGATCTGTTCGGGCGTGAATTGGCTGTACGAATAATAAATCAGGTAAACGCCCAGTAAAACCGGGAGTATAATGGATAACCATTTGCTGATTTGCTGCTTCAAAATTAGGTAAGGGAATTGTCTTTTTCGTTTGGAAATACCAAGGTAGGTTTAAAAGATTTGGCTTCTTCAAATTCCAGAAGACCGTAAGAAATAATAATGATGATATCGCCTTTTTGTACCTTTCTTGCTGCAGGTCCGTTCAGCGTAATTTCGCCGCTGTTGCGGTTGCCTTTAATGGCATAAGTTTCAAGGCGTTCGCCGTTATTAATATTAACGATAGAAACTTTCTCGCCTTCAATAATATTTGAGGCTTCCATCAGGGCTTCATCAATGGTGATGCTGCCGATGTAATTTAAATCGGCGCCGGTTACGGTAACGCGGTGGATTTTCGATTTTACAACTTCGATTTGCATGGGGCAAAGGTAAATTAATTTAATGAAATAGTGTCGATCAATCTGATTTTGTTCACAAAAACAGCGATGAAAGCGCGGTATTTTTTATCTTCTTTTTTGCTTTCCAATGGCAATAGGGTGGCTTCATCTGCAATTTCGAAATATTCGAGGTCGAAACCCGGAAAGTTATCGAAAGTATTTTGCACATAATCAGCGACCTGCTTTGCGTTTTCTGTGCCAAAACGTTTTTTTGCCTCTTGCAGGGTTTGGTATATGACAGCAGCGTCAGTTCGTTCTTTAGCAGACAAACGTTCATTTCTGGAACTCATCGCGAGTCCGTTTGCTTCACGAAAAATCGGACAACCGATAACGTTTACAGGCAAATGGTGCTTTTGCGTCATTTTTTTTACGATCTGTAATTGCTGAAAATCCTTTTCACCGAAATAGGCGTTTGTGGGTTTTACAATTTCAAAAAGACGTTTTACGATGGTTCCGACACCGTCAAAATGTCCGGTCCTGAATTTGCCTTCCATCTGATTTTCAAGTCCGTCATAGTCAAAAGACGTCGCGACGGTTTTTCCTTCATAAATATCATCAACGCTTGGCGCAAACACGATAATGTCAGGATTCAGGTTTTTAATCTTTTCAACATCGCTGTCAAGCGTTCTGGGGTATTTTTCGAGATCTTCCGGATTGTTGAATTGCGTTGGATTCACAAAAATGCTGACCACAGTAAAATCATTGTTTGCGAGCGATTCCTTTAACAAGGACAAATGGCCTTGATGCAGCGCGCCCATGGTCGGGACAAATCCGATAGTACTGTTTGCTGTAGAAACAGATTTCAAATGGCCGGACAAATCGACTTGTCTGTTGAAAATGAGCATGTGCGTTTAATTAAAATACGGTGCAAACTTAAGATTTTAGTTAATAACTGCATAAAATTTTGTAATTTTGCCTGTTTTTTGTTGACAATAAGTAAAGTAAATTACAATATGGAGGATAAGAGGATATTATACGTATCATCTGAAGTTGTGCCCTATCTGGCTGAGAATGAGGTTTCTTTAATGTCTTATGATGTTCCGAAAATGATCAATGATCAAGGCGGCCAAATCAGGATATTCATGCCCAGATACGGAAATATAAATGAGAGAAGGCATCAATTGCATGAAGTAATCAGGCTTTCGGGAATGAATTTAGTTGTCAACGATTTGGATATGCCGCTGATTATCAAAGTAGCCTCTATTCCTAAAGAACGCATCCAGGTTTATTTCATCGATAACGATGAATATTTTAAAAGGAAAGCCACTTTTACAGATGAAGAAGGGATTTTGTATCCGGATAATGATGAACGTGCGATCTTTTTTGCCAAAGGCGTCGTCGAAACCGTGAAAAAACTCAACTGGGTTCCGGATATTATACATGTTCACGGCTGGATGGCTGCGATGCTTCCGGTGTATATGAAACATTATTATAAGGATGAGGCACTTTTTGCCGATACGAAAATCGTGACTTCTGTTTACGGACAATCGTTTGACGGCAATCTTGACCTTGAAATGATCAATAAAGTAAAGTTTGACAACATTCCGGAAGACGCGATCAGTTTTCTGGAAACGCCGAATTATGAAAACATCTTAAAAACGTCGATAAACCATTCTGACGCTGTGATTGTTGCGTCTGAGAACCTGTCGCCAAGTTTAACAAAATTTATAGAATCATCGGGAAAACCTTTTTTACCTTTCGCCGCCAAAGACAGGTTTGCTGAGGCTTACACGAATTTTTACAAGAATACGGTTTTATAAATTATTTAAAGGTCAGACATGAACAACCATTCATTTTTTAAACAAATATTTTTTGTTTTATCCATCAGTTTTTTTATTTCCTGCGACAGTGACTCCAATGAAATTGGGACTAACATAGTAGGAGATGACAACTTTGTTTCAGAAAAACTGATCCTTCCGGTGGAAGCCGTTACCAAGCCTTACGGTACTGTAGAATCTACAAATCTTGCTGTAAATTTACTTGGCGTGTATAACAATCCGGTTTTTGGAAAACTAACCGCAAATTTTGCAACTCAGGTACAACTGCTAAATGTAAACCCAACAATAAATACGGATTTAAACCCAACAATTGTAGATGTTACATTGTCTGTACCTTATTTTAGCAAAGCCACAGGAACAGATGACAGTGATAATATAACCTATAAACTCGACTCTATTTTTGGGGCTAAAACTGCGAAGTTGCATTTAAAAGTATACCGTTCCAGAACATATATGGGCGCGGTTGAAACTAAATTTTACAATAGCAGCAATGCGCTTTTTGAAAGCATGGTAACCGAAGATGACTTACTGGGAGAAATGGCAACGTTCGATTTCAGTCCGAATTATGTAGTCGACTATAATTATGATGAAAATACAAATGCTGAGGTAAAAACAAGTGTTGCGCCAAGACTGAATATGGTATTGAATCCGGAAAAATTCAAAGAAATATTCACTACAGCTGCCGGGCAGGGCTTATTGCTAAACAATACTGTTTTTAAAGAATATTTTCGAGGCTTATATTTTAAAACAGTACAGGCAGATGCTTCAGAAGGAGTAATGGCATTATTAAATTTTGCTGGCGGAAAAATAACGATCAGGTATAAACAACAAGTCACTGCTGCTAATGTCAATAATACGGTAAACAAAGTGATGGTGCTCAGCTTAACAGGTAATACTGTAAATCTCCTTGATAAAACACCGACCATTGCCATTCCTGATGCCGACAAAAAATTAGTGTTGGAAAGCGGTGCAGGTTCATCTGCTGTAATTGATTTGTTTCCGAATCAAAATGTGCTTGCTGATTTGAAATCGCAAAAATTACTCATTAACGATGCAACGTTAACGTTCTACGTAGATTCTGAAACCATGGGAACGGCAATCGAACCAGAACGTATACTTTTATACGACCTGACAACCAGTGCACCTATTATAGATTATTATTCAGATCAATCGGTTAATACGACTTATACCAATTTGAGCAAAAGTACTTTTGGCGGAATCATAGAGAAAAAAGAAATCGGCGGTGTAAAACGCGGATTTCAGTACAAATTTAATCTGACGAACCATATTATACGTTTGGTAGGAGCCAGTGATACTTATAAAAATGTCAAACTGGGACTGGTAGTTACTAAGAATATCAATCTGCTCAATACCTCATTGCTAAAACAAGAAATAAATTTATCACAGGATTTAATCGTTAAATCGATACCTTCAATGTCAGTAATAAGCCCGGCTTCAACCATTTTATGGGGAAGTGGAGACAATGTGCCTGATGAAAAAAGGCTGAAATTACAAATTCATTATACAAAACCTAATTAATTAAATTATGTGCGGAATTGTCGGATATATAGGATTTAGAGAAGCTTATCCAATTGTAATCAAAGGCTTAAAAAGACTTGAGTACAGAGGATATGACAGCGCAGGAGTAATGCTCTATGATGGGCAGGATCTAAAGGTTTCAAAAACAAAAGGCAAAGTTTCTGATCTTGAAGAAAAGGCGAAAGAAATATCGCAAACAGGAAATATTGGGATCGGTCACACCCGTTGGGCTACTCACGGCGTGCCTAACGATATCAATTCCCATCCACATTTATCCAATTCTGGAAATCTGGCGATCATCCATAACGGAATTATAGAAAATTACGAGCCGCTTAAAAAAGAGCTTATAAAAAGAGGTTATGTATTTCAGTCTGATACAGATACGGAAGTATTGGTCAACCTAATCGAAGAAGTAAAGAAAAAAGAAAACCTGAAGCTTGGAAAAGCAGTTCAAGTAGCTTTAAACCAAGTGATCGGCGCTTATGCCATCTGTGTTTTTGACAAGCAAAAGCCGGATGAAATCGTAGTGGCGCGCTTGGGAAGCCCATTGGCAATAGGCGTTGGAAAAGACGAGTTCTTCATTGCTTCAGATGCATCTCCGTTTATCGAATATACATCAAATGCGATTTACCTCGAAGACGAGGAAATGGCGATCGTAAGATTGCACAAACCTTTGAAAATCAGAAAAATTAAAGACGATACACTTGTAGATCCTTATGTGCAGGAATTACAGATGAACCTGGAGCAAATCGAAAAAGGCGGTTACGACCACTTCATGCTCAAGGAAATCTATGAGCAGCCAAACGTCATCAAAGATACATACCGCGGTAGGCTTTTGGCCAATGAGGGCATTATCAGGATGGCTGGAATTGAAGACAACCTTGAAAAATTGCTGAATGCCGACAGAATCCTGATCGTAGCTTGTGGAACCTCATGGCATGCCGGACTTGTCGCTGAATATATTATTGAAGAATTTACACGCATCCCGGTTGAAGTTGAATATGCTTCCGAATTCCGGTACAGAAACCCGATCATCAATAAAAATGACGTCGTGATTGCCATTTCCCAATCTGGTGAAACCGCTGATACTTTGGCGGCTATCAAATTGGCTAAAGAAAATGGCGCGTTTGTTTTTGGTGTTTGTAACGTCGTTGGCTCTTCGATTTCAAGAGAAACACACGCCGGAGCTTATACACATGCCGGTCCCGAAATTGGTGTCGCTTCTACAAAAGCATTCACTACTCAAATTACGGTATTAACAATGATCGCACTTCGATTGGCTAAAGCCAAAGGAACGCTTTCAAACTCTGATTTCCACAGGTATTTGCAGGAACTCGAAATCATTCCGGAAAAAGTAGCCGAAGCGTTAGAAACGAATGAGGTTGCAAAACAAATTGCTGCCGTATTCAAAGATGCGCCAAACTGCCTTTACCTAGGACGCGGGTATAATTTCCCTGTTGCATTGGAAGGGGCCTTAAAATTAAAAGAAATTTCATACATCCACGCCGAGGGTTATCCTGCTGCCGAAATGAAACACGGGCCAATTGCCCTTATTGACGAGCAAATGCCGGTGGTTGTAATTGCCCCTAAACAAGGCCATTATGATAAAGTGGTCAGCAACATTCAGGAAATTAAATCAAGAAGTGGAAAAATTATAGCCGTGGTGACCAAAGGCGATACACAAGTACGCGATTTGGCCGACTATGTAATTGAAGTGCCGGATACGTCTGATGCTTTATCTCCGCTATTGACGACCATTCCGTTGCAATTGCTGTCTTATCACATTGCGGTTATGCGCGGTTGTAATGTTGATCAGCCAAGAAATCTTGCAAAATCGGTTACGGTAGAATAGGGAATTATTAGTTCAAATAATTAAAGCGGAATTTCGATTCCGCTTTTTTTATATAAAATTTTTCTGATATTTATTTTTGAAGAAAATGCTTTTTTATATGTACGCATAGTATTTTTTATAGCTATTATATCGATATAGTTCAAAATGTTTGAATATTTTGTAAATATTGAATCAATAGTATTCGATTAAATATTTGTTAATTGTGAAAATATTTTGAGCTGTTTTTATTAATGTGAAAAATATTTGTACATTGGCTTGATAAACCACAAAAAATCTAGCCCAATGAAAATGTACTTATTTATTTTGTCGTTGTTTTTTTGCAGCATTAACTATGCGCAATCAACAATTACAGGTTCTGTTACTGACGGTAACAATCTTCCGATTCCGGGTGCCAATGTCAAAGTTGCCGGCGAAAGCGGAGGCACTGTTACTGACGACGCTGGAAATTTTACCCTGAATGCAACTGCAAAACCACCTTACACTATCGAAATATCGAGTGTTGGCTTTGGGTCTAAAAAGGTAAATGTGACGTCAGACAACCAAAAAATCAGTGTAAAACTGACTGACGAAGAAAACAAACTTGATGAAATCGTAATTTCGGCTTCCAGAACTCCTGAAAGGATACTGGAATCTCCCGTAACTATCGAAAGAATGGGAATCAAAGATGTTAAAAACACTTCTTCAGCAACATTTTATGATGGTTTGGAAAATTTAAAAGAAGTACATTTTAACACGAGTAGTTTGTCATTTAAATCGATCAATACCCGTGGATTTGCAACCGTTGCAAACACCAGATTCATGCAGTTGGTTGACGGAATGGACAATTCTTCACCGGCATTGAATTTCGTTCTGGGTAACCTGATCGGGCTTTCTGAACTTGATGTGCAAAGTGTTGAATTGCTTCCTGGAGCTTCATCTGCACTATATGGCGCGAATGCTTTTAACGGAATATTGTTTATGAACAGCAGAAGCCCGTTTGACCACGATGGCATCAGCGCTTATGTAAGATATGGCAAGACCAATCACAAAATTGCAGGCGATAAAGATTATTACGATGTTGGAATCCGTGCCGCTAAAAAATTCAATGAATACATTGCCGGTAAAGCGAATTTTACGTTTTTGCGTGCCACTGAATGGATCGCTGGAGACGAAAGAAGCATGACTCTTGGCGGGAACAGCAGAGCAACCAACCAAAATTATGACGGATTAAATACCTATGGTGATGAGGTGACAACCTTTATCCCAAATGTTGGACAAGTCAGCAGAACGGGTTATAAAGAACAAGACATCAACGACAATTCGATTGAAAGTGTAAAAGCCGATTTCTCTTTGCATATCAAACCGATGAAAGACGATTTCGAAATTATCCTGCAGCACAAAGTAGGTATGGGAAATACCATTTATCAAGGGGCAAACAGGTACCGACTTGAAAATTTTGTGATGCAACAAACGAAATTCGAAGTAAAAAACAGGAATTTCTTTGTTAGGGCCTATATGACTAACGAAAGTGCAGGTGATTCTTATGACATGAGATTCGCTGCGTGGAACGTAAACAGAATGGCTAAATCTGACAAAGCGTGGTTTACCGATTATGCGACGGCATTCTTGCAATCACAGATTTTCTTAGGGGTAAACGGTACAACTGCGGCTTCTCTTGCCAGAAATTTCGCTGATAATAATGTATCACCTGCCGGTCTTCCGGCGCTTACGCCTGGAGGTTCAGCGCAATTTGCACCAGGTTCGCCAGAGTTTAAAAACGCATTGGCCACGGTAATTCAAAATCCTGATTTAACTAAAGGAGCAAAATTCATCGACCAGTCAAAATTATACCACGTAGATGCCAATTACAATTTCAAAGAACTGATCAGTTTTGCAGAAATTCAGGTAGGTGGTTCGTTTAGAAATTACGCACTGAATTCACAAGGAACGATTTTTACGGATTACGACGGGGCAATCCGTTATGATGAATACGGAATGTACACGCAATTGCAGAAAAAATTTCTGGACGACCGATTGAAATTTACAGGATCGATCCGTTATGATAAATCTGAGAATTTTGACGGGCAAGTGTCGCCAAGAGTATCATTCGTATATTCTGCAGGAGCAAACAAAAACCACAATTTCAGATTGTCTTTCCAAACCGGTTTTAGAAACCCAACCACACAGGACCAGTACATCGGATTGGATCTTGGGCCATTCGCACTCATCGGATCTGCCGAAGCCAATCTTGACCGATACGTAGAATTTTTACCAGTAAGTGCTGCGGGACAACAAATTCCGGGTGTTGGCGAAAATGTTAGGTTAACAGGCCGAGATGCTTACAACACAAACCTTTATACGGCACCATCGGCAGCAGCATTCGCGTTGTCACAAAATCCAGCCGATTTAGAGATCGCTAACGTGCAACTGGTAAAACCGGAGCAGGTAAAAGCTTTTGAAATTGGTTATAAATCAAACATCGACGGGTTTTCAATTGATGCAAATGCATATTATAATATTTATGACGATTTTATGAGCACTTCAAGAGTGATCAAACCTTACTACGGAACTGTTGGAACAGACTTTTCTAATCCTGCTGGCGAAGAAGTAAAAGGGCTTATGGCTTTGGCCAATGGTGACAGAAGGGTTTTCCAGGTGTATACCAATACAACTGAAACAGTAAATTCATTAGGTTTCGGACTCGGATTGTCTAAAAAGGTTTTTGGGGATTTTGAAATCGGCGTCAACTACAACCACGCACAATTTGAATTCGACCAGGCAAAAGATCCAGCATTTATCGCAGGTTTCAACACGCCAAGACACCGTGTAAAAGGATCTTTAGGAAACCAGAATTTGTTCAAAAACTTCGGTTTCAACCTGAATGCAAGATGGAGCGACGAATACTTGTGGCAATCTTCATTTGCTGACGGTACAATTCCGGCGGTAACTGTTTTTGATGCGCAGTTCAATTATGCCATTCCATCCATTAAATCAACATTCAAAGTGAGTGCTTCAAACCTTTTTGGCGATGATTACCTTCAGGTAATTGGTGCGGGAAGAATCGGACAGCAATACTTGATTTCGTGGATCATTAACCCATAAGAATTAATAAAATAAATAAAAATATACCCATGATAAAAAATTTTAAATGGCTGTTGTTCGCTTCGTTGAGCATAAGCCTGATAGCCTGTTCGGATGACGATACCGATAATGAAAGTGTTGCCGAAGCGCCGCTTACCGCAGGTTCAGCAGATTTTTCAAAATACGTGGCTTTAGGAAATTCACTTACTGCCGGATTTAGTGACGCGGCCTTGTTTAAAGCAGGTCAGGAAAATGCCTATCCAAAATTATTGGCCGATCAGTTTGCCACCGTTGGCGGAGGCGAATTCAAAATTCCATACATGAATGACAACATCGGCGGATTGTTGCTTGGAGGTAGTCAATTGCCGGGTTTCGGCCCAAGATTGATTTTCAACGGAACGGCTCCTGTGCCATTGCCGGGCGGTGTGCCAACGACAGAAATTGGCGTGCCTTTAACCGGACCGTTTCAAA
>Ga0081606_1000879_pt1 | contig 10645 bp, 14 predicted proteins | sample EareggfetidaYelm_FD_71127 | JGI IMG/M metagenome (GOLD analysis project Ga0081606, IMG submission 71127) | Earthworm egg capsule microbial community from the University of Washington, USA - E. fetida Yelm (SPADES assembly) (version 2) | ecosystem: Host-associated > Annelida > Reproductive system...
CGGCAAACTCGCCGGCATGCATGTGGGCGGCACGCCCGAGCGCGAGCAGTTCATCGACGAGGGCGCGAACTGGTTCGTCGTTTCTTCCGACCAGAGCCTGCTGCGGCAGGCCGTGCAGGCCATTGCCGGAGCGCCGAAAGCAACGCTGAAAAAGATCAACCCCGTCGTGCAGTCATCCGTTCAATCTGAATGAGCCAACAAACCCTTGCAATGGCCGCCAATGGCCGTCGATCGAGGCACCGGATCCGAACCGTACCGTCGCCAAACCAGGCGCGATGTATTCCTTCAAACGATGGACGAGACCGCGCCGTAGACGCAACGGTGCGAGGTGGCCAAGCCGCAGTACCCGAAGGGTCGAGGTGGACGCCCGACAATTGGTCTGGAGCGCATGCATTTCGTGCAGCATTGGTTCAACTTGGCAGCACGACACTGTTGAAGTTTCGCAGACTGCTGGAGCGCAACCGACTTGGCGAGCAGTTGTTTGCCAAGGTGGGCGAGGCACTGCAGGGGCACGGCCTGAAGGTCGGCAGCAGCACCATCGTGGATGCCACCATCATTGGTGTACCGGGTTCCATGAAGAACGCGGAGATGTATCAGACGCGCAAGGGCAGCGATACTTCGGTATGAAAAGCCCCGAAGGCGCAGGATTTTGCCAACGAGCGTGTACGCATGCGCAGTGGCGAAATCGATGAAACCAAGGTTCGCCATTGCAGTCTGGCCAAGAATGCCACACGCGCTTTCACCGCACTGGCGTTGAGCAATCTCTATATGAGTCGCCAGCAGTTCATGGCACAGGTGCGTCCATAAGGGGCAAAGTGGGTCGAAGGACCGGTTGCTGGACCCTCCCGGGCCAAGAAATCGAACCCATCGTGTCGCCAATTTCGTATTCCGGAATTTAGCAGTAACGCTTCTCCCGAGATGGGGCTTTTCAGCGTAGCCCTGACTCTTTGAGCAGGAGCGGCTCTTCATGTGACTGCCCTGTGCGTCGCCGGTCGATGTAGAATTGCCACCCCTCCCTGGCCAATCTGAAGCCCACCAGCCAACGCCATCTGAAGAGACGAGACATGCACAAACAGATAATTCAAGCACATGCAACGGAAATTAAAGTTCCCTATCTTTTACATTTCACGCAAGTCGTAAATTTGCGAGATATTATGAAGCATGGATTATATCCAATCGGACGAGTCAATGAGATTGGTGTTATGCCTGCCATCAATGATCAAAAGCGGCTTGATGGGCATAGGAATAGTACGTCGGTATCCATTTCTTTTCCGAACTGTGAAATGTTCTACAAGTATCGACAAATCAAAAATGAGACTGATTGGGTGGTCCTTGCACTGGCCCCTGCAGTACTATGGGAAAAAGACTGCGCTTTCTGTCGCCATAACGCGGCAAGCGCTTCGATCAAAGGGCAGCCTCTGTTGAAAACTCCAGATGCGCTTATAGGTATGTTTGAAGATCACGCATCGCGTGAAGAACAGAAACTGAAAACATTCGACCCCACGGATGTGCAGGCAGAGGTTCTCGTATTCGATGTGATCGAACCTGAATATGTTATTGCTGCAATATTTGAAACTGCTGCCATACGCGACAAATATGCACTTTATCTCGGAGAACGAAAGATCTGCCTGAATGGGAAAGATAAAGGAATGTTTGCACGCCGTTCGTACATGCGTAAATATCAATAAGGCAAAATAATGGCCGAAAGACCAATTTTTATTCCTGAAGCCGAAGGGCCAGCTTTAGTTAGAACAAAACATGTTGAATTTCAGTGGTTTCCCGGCATGGCTGCTTCGCAAAAGCAAAAGTCCGTTGATTCTTTGCACGCATCAGCGTGCATGCTGACTGGCATCAACAAGGTACTTGAAGTTTCCAGCAAGTCCAGAGAAAAGCTGGGCGTGGCTCTGAGCGCCTTTAATCTTTCGTTCACTACAGTCAAGTATAACCGCACTCTCAGTGTTGAGTGTGCCTACCAGGGCAGCAAGGTGTTTGAGAATGGTGGCCCATATATCGACATATTCGGGATGACTTCAAGGAAGGCAAGGAAGGACGAAAGATTATCTGGACGGCTCACAGGGTTCCGTTTCTTCGACACCGACTGGGGCTTAGACCCGCAGACTGCGTTTTATGACTGGCTCTACATCAATGCACTGAAGAAGCAGCCGAGCGTCACCGAGCAACTTCTGAGTTATTCAGCATTCACCGATATTGAGTTCAATCCCAAGCGTTCCATCAACTGCCAAGCCTATTCTGTAGCCTTGTTTATATCGCTTTACCAGCGAAATTTGCTTAAAGAAGCTACGTCCTCCAAAGATGCGTTTCTACGCACAGTTGGCAGGGCTGAAATCAGCAATGCTCATCAAGATGAGACCGTGCAAAAAGGGCTTCGACTTGGCTAGGGCGCGTTAACAATCAATGGGCTATGTCTATACTCGGTCTTTGAATGAATAGGGGCCCAAGATGCAAGAAGTCAGAAAACTACTACGTGATGAGCAATGGGAGAAATTATCTCCGTTATTACCGGGTAAGCCGAGCGATCCTGGGGCGACCGCCCAGGACAATCGGCTATTTTTGGAAGCGGTATTGTGGATCATGCGCACAGGTTCACCATGGCGAGACTTGCCTGCAGAATTGGGCAACTGGCACACGACATACACGCGGTTCAAGCGCTGGGGCGAGTCGGGCGTATGGCAGCGGGTCTGCGAAATTGTCAATGGCGACAGAGATTTGAAAATGCTGATGATCGATAGTACGGTGGTGCGTGCACATCAAAACGCTGCTGGTGCCAAAAAAAGAAGGGCCACAGGCAATAGGCCGTTCGCGTGGTGGATGGACGAGCAAGATTCACGTCGCTGTCGATGCACTCGGTAGCCCAGTGCGTTGGCTGCTCACTGGTGGCGAGGTAGCCGATATTACACAAGCCAAGTCGCTGTTGGAAGGCTTGAAAGCCGATGCGGTACTGGCTGACAAGGGCTACGATGCCGATGCCTTGATTGACAGCATTCAGGTCGCTGGTGCGATGGCGGTCATTCCACCCAGGTGCAATCGTGTGGTGCAGCGAAGTTATGATCGTCACCTGTATAAGGAGCGCAATTTGGTCGAGCGTTTTTTTAATCAGATCAAGCAATTCCGAAGAATCGCAACTCGTTATGAAAAGCTGGTACGTAACTACCTGTCGTTTCTCAATCTGGTTTGTACTTATATCTGGATCACTTGATTGTTAGCACCCCCTAAAGCCCGCCCAGCCGTTCCTTGATCTGGCGGGCCATCTCCTGCATGGGGGGCAGGAATTTTTGCACGGCCTGCTCCTGGCTGAGCACCGAGGCGATCCAGGTCAGCCCGATGCTGGCCACGACCCTGCGGCCTTCGAACACGGGCACGGCCAAGGTGTTGGAGACCGGCCGGACACCGGGCAGGCGCAAGGCGTAGCCCTGTTGCCGGATCTGCCGCAGCATTGCTTGCACGGTGCGCGGTTGCCCTGCGAGTGCGTCTTCCGGCTCGTCGGAAAGCGCCAGGATGTCCAGCAGGGCGCGGCACTCTTGTGCCGTGCAGAAGGCCAGATAGGCGCGCCCGAGCGCGCGGCTGACCAGGCTCAGGCGCATGTGGATGCTCGAATGCAGCAGCGACAGCGGCGAGGTGGGGATCGTGCTGTAGCGGATCACGACCGCGTCATGCTCGGGCACGGCAAGGGCGATCGGCCACTTGAGCTTGCGCGTCAGATCGTCCATGGGCTGCATCGCCGCCTCGACCAGGCGCGGCGCGCCATGGTAGCCGCAAGACAATTGGCGCACGCCGCAGGTCAGGCTGTAGGCCCCATATTGCGCAGCCCGCGTCACCAGCCCCTTGCCTTGCAGCGTTTCGAGCAGGCGGATCAGCGTCGGCTTGGGAATGCCGGTTTTGCGGTGCAGCATGTCCAGTGTGCAGACGGGGCAGCGATTGAGTGCGCCGAGCACGTCGATGGCGCGCTCGACGGCGCGAATGGGGGCAAAGGATGCCATGGCGGGGGCAGTGCAGGCGGCGCCGGCGCGTGGTGGTGGTGCCCCTCAGTCGGCCTTGCGGCGCTCGTAGTCGCCCGCGTTGGCCACCCAGCCATTGCCGATGAAGTCGTGGCGCGGCGGGGAGAATACGTCGATCAGCAGATGTCGGCCCGGGCCGACGCCTTCGCTGGTGTGCACCAGCAGCACCGGCACCGTGATCATCGAAGGGGAGGGCGCGTGCAGATGTTCATCCGCGCGCCACTGATCGGCATCGCCTCCCCAGTGGACGCGCAGGTGGTGCACGAAATCGCCCGCCATGGCCAGCGATCCCTGCTCGAAGTCGGCGTGGTGGTGCGGACTGAGTTGTCTGCGGTCGCGCGGGCCTTGGTATTCGACCCAGTTGATGCTCAGGGTGTCGGTCTGGAACATCTTGAGCCGGGGCTTTTCCGCCGGGGACGCGATCGCGTCGACCTCCATGACCTGGAGCGCCATCGAGGGGGTGCGGCGCCGGTAGCAGTCGTCTGCGCCGAGTGGGCGAACGCGCGCATCGGGCACGGCGTAGTCGGCCCGGTTGCACGCCGCGTCGGGCGGCAGATCGGGGCGGGAGGAGGCGATCAGCGCGGCACGGCCAGCCCCGGCAAGGCGCACGCTGACAGCGCCGGGCGGCAGCACGCAGACGCTGCGGCCCGGCACTTGGGTCGCATGCACTTCGATCCCCTCGGCATGGCTGCTGTGCACGGTGGCGCCGCCGTCGGGCAGCAGCAGCAGCATTTCGTTCCCGCTGCTGGCATGGGCCGTGGCCGAGCCTTCGAGCCATTGCACCCAGAAGTTCTGTCCACGCGCCACCGTGCCCGGCAGGAGTTCGTGGACTGCGGCGCAGCGCACCCCGGTGTCGTGGGTCTGGTTCGTCATCACATTCCTTTGGTTGCGGTTGCCGGGCAGGTTTCAGTCGTGTCGCGGACTCGGCCGCGCCAGGTCCACCAGGGGGCCGACCGATGCGTACTGGTTGCCCCCCAGGCGCGTGAGCGGCATGGTGCGCGCGACATCGAAACGCCCGTCCGGGTCGACGAACGCCGGGTCGAGGTGGATGCCGACCACCAGGCCGAACACCACGTTGCTGACCGTGTCGCCCGGTCGCTGCGGCTCGATCTGAACGATGCGCAGCAGCTTGCACTCCATGCTGGCCGGAGAACATGCCACGCGCGGTGGTCGGACCTTCCGGCTTGGCGCCTTGTCGAGACCGGCAAGCTCGAATTCGTCGATGCCGTAGGGCGCGTCCAGTGAACTGATGTTCATCGGCTCGCGCAGTTCCCAGGTCACCAGGTTGGTGACGAATTCGCCGGTCGCGCGCACGTTCGTGATGCTGTCTTTCTCGTGCCGGTCGGCTGGCGCATTGCAAGAGAAGATCACCACCGGTGGCGCCGTCGAGACCAGGTTGAAGTGCGAGAACGGCGCGAGGTTGACCGAACCTTCGGGGCCCATGGTGCTGATCCAGCCGATCGGCCGCGGCGCCACGATGGCATTGAACAGGCTGCGCTTGAAGTCGGGGGTATTTTCGGGGTCGATGAACAACATGGGGCGGCTCCGGTTTCAGGCTCTTCAGCCCGTTGTCGATGTGTCGTCGCGAAACAGCGGCCGCAGCGTGCGCAGCGCATAGAGCCAGGCGCCGTCGGCTTGCCGGACGACGGTCTCGCGCACGTCGGCGATCATGATCGCGGGCTTGGAGGGCAGCACGCCCTCGCCGTCTGCGGCGAACAGGCTCATCACGTAATTGCATTGCGCGCAGTCCGGCGTGCTCGGCTGCACGCGAAAGTTCTGCACCACATGCAGCGAGGTGCGGGCACCGCGCGCTTGCCGCGCGCGGTAGAACTCGGCAATCACGGCGCGGCCGGTGCGCGACTTCTGGCTGGTGGTGAACAGCGCATCTTCGGTGTAGTAGGCATGGGCGTTCTGCCCCCAGTTGAAGTCCACCTCGTGCCAATAGTCGATGGCCAGCGCCTCCAGCCTGTGGCGCAGTGCCAGAAGCTCGTCTTGGGTCATGTTCATCTTCGGCTCCTCGTTCGAGGCCATCAGTCCTGCCAATACAGGCGCGCCGGGTTGTCCACCAGCAGCAGTCGTTGCAGCGCGGCGCAATCGTCGGTGAACAGGGGCAGCAGGTCGACCAGCTTGCCGTCGTCGGGCATCTCGCGCACGCTCGGGTGCGGCCAGTCGGTGCCCCAGAGCACACGCTCTGGCGCAGCCTCGATCAGTTGGCGCGCAAAGGGCACCGCATCTTCGAAAGGCAGGCCCGCAGCGGAGGAAAGAAGCTGCGAGGTCCGCTCTGCGCCACTGAGCTTGACCCAGCAGCGCGGGTCTTTCAGCAGTTCGAGCAAGGCATCGAAAGGCTCCTGCCGCAGGCCGTTTTGCGCCAGCACGCGGCCCATATGGTCAATCACATAGGGCAATGGCAGTGCGTCGAGAAACGGGCGATAGACAGGCAGATCCTGCGGATCGAAATGCAAGACCAGGTGCCAGCCCAGTGCTTGCACACGACGGGCCAGACTGCGGATCGCCTCCAGGTCTGGCGTCCCGCCCAGCCGGCGCACGAAATTGAAGCGCACTGCGCGCACGCCACCCTCATGCAGGGCTTGCAGCCCGGCATCGCTGATCGAGGCGGGAACCATCGCAACCCCCCGATAGCTTTCGGGCGACTGCGCGATGGCGTCCAGCATCGCACTGTTGTCATGGCCATGCACGCTGGCCTGCACCAGCACGGCGCGCTCGATGCCGAGCAACGCATGCAGCGCACGCAACTGCGCCGCCGGAGCGTCTGTCGGTTCGTAACTGCGCCTGGGCGAATAGGGAAAGAGCGCGGCTGGCCCGAACACATGGCAATGCGCGTCGCAGGCACCGGGGGGCAGCCGAAAAGCCGGCCGGCTCGGATGCGGATGGGGCGGCGGGCTGGTCTTCAGGGGTGCCGGTGTGTGCTTGTCGGTCATGGGCCTGTGGGAATGGAGACGAAGAACTCATGCAGCGTTGGATTCCAGTGAACCGGCATCTTTTCATCGGGCATGGGCCACTGCAATCGAAGATTTGGCAGTTTTCGCCAGAAGAAAAGTAACGCCCTCTGATCGGCCTGATCGGCGCAGCAATGGCCTCGATGGCGATCCGGCACTCGAAGATCGCCCGGATTCCGCGGCCGACAAGGCCCCGGGCAACACCGAAAGCCCGCGCCTTGCGGCCCTGAGACAATCCGGGCATGAGCGAACCAAAAGAACCATCCCCCGCATTGGCGTGCGCCGCACAGGATGGCAGTGGCCTGCCCGAAGGCTGGCTGCAGGTGCAGTCGATGGACCTCGATGCCCAGGGCGTGGCCCGCAGGGCCGACGGCAAGGTGGTGTTCATCGACGGTGCGCTACCGTCGGAATGGGTCAGCGCCAGCACCTACCGAAAGAAAAACCACTGGGAGCAGGCCAACCTGACGGCGATCCACCGCGAATCCGCGCAGCGCGTGCGCCCTGGCTGCCCGCATTTCGGCCTGCATGCCGGTGCTTGCGGCGGCTGCAAGATGCAGCATCTGCATATGGGGGGGCAGGTGGCGGTCAAGCAGCGGGTGCTGGAAGACAACCTCTGGCACCTGGGCCGGGTCAAGCCCGCCATGGTGCTGCGCCCCATCGAGGGCCCGGCCTGGGGCTACCGCTACCGGGCCCGCCTGTCCGTGCGCCATGTGATCAAGAAGGGCGTGGTGCTGGTGGGTTTTCATGAGCGCAAAAGCCGTTACGTGGCCGACATGGCGCAATGCCCCGTGTTGCCGCCCCATGCGGCGGCGCTGCTGATGCCGCTGCGCTCGCTGATCGCCGCGCTGGATGCGCATGACAGTTGCCCGCAGATCGAACTGGCCTGCGGCGACAGCGTGACCGCGCTGGTGCTGCGCCACCTGCAGCCGCTGAGCGTGGGCGATCACGCCCGGTTGCGCGCCTTTGCGGCCGAGCATGGCGTGCAATGGTGGCTGCAACCCCGGGGTCCGGACACCGTGCAACCACTGGACGAGGGCGGCGAGCAACTGTCCTACGCCCTGCCGGACTTCGGCATCACGATGCCGTTCAAGCCCACCGACTTCACCCAGGTCAACCCCCATATCAACCGTGTGCTGGTTGCGCGCGCGCTGCGGCTGCTGGAGGTGCGCCCCGATGAGCGCGTGATCGACTGGTTCTGCGGTCTGGGCAACTTTACGCTGCCACTGGCCACACAGGCGCGCGCGGTGCTGGGCGTCGAAGGCAGCGCGGCCCTGGTCGCCCGTGCGCGCGCGAACCATGGCTTGAACCAGGCCCTGGCGCAGAACCATCGCGTGCTGGCTGCCACCGATTTCGTGGCCTGCAACCTGTTCGCGATGACTCCCGGAATGCTGCTGGGCCATGGTGCGGCCGACAAGTGGCTGGTCGACCCGCCCCGCGAGGGCGCCCTGGCCCTGGTCAAGGCGCTGGCCGACATCGAGCAGTCGCGCCGAGGCGCGCAGGGCGCTGCTGCGCTGCCCGCCGGCGCCGAGGACTGGGTGCCGCCCCGGCGCATTGTCTACGTCAGTTGCAACCCCGCCACGCTGGCGCGGGATGCCGCTTTGCTGGTGCATCTGGCAGGCTACCAGTGCGCGGCGGCAGGGATGGTGAACATGTTCCCGCACACCGCCCATGTCGAGAGCATCGCGGTGTTCGAGCGGGGCTGAAGAAGCTCATCCGCGCCCGGCCGGCATCACGGCATCAGCTGTGCTTGCCGCCGGTGGCGCTATCGTCGCGCGGCCCGGGTTCGATGTCCGGGGCTTGCTCGCTGCGCTCGGGCTGCTGGCCCTTGCCGAGCACCGAAGGCGTGCCCTCGATCTTGTTCTCGCGCATATAGCCATCCATGTCCTTCCAGCCCACAAACACCGAGGCTTTGGCGGCCTTGGGGTTGAGGGTGAAGCAGTCTTCCAGCCCGCGCAGCGCATGGCGGCAGGCGCCACCGATGGCCCGGGCTTCCTCGTCGCGCTGGGCTATGCGCGGGTCGGGGCCCAGTCCGGGGATCTTGTCGCAGCCGGCAAGCAGCAAACCGCCGGCAAGAGCCAGCAGGCGCAGCGTGGCGGGCGGGGTAGGGGGTTGCATCATCGGGCCGGCCGGCGGAGCCATCGCGGCGTGGAGGCTTCCGGAATGGTCGTGGGGACAGGAGTAACGAAAAAGGCTCCCGAAGAAGCCTTTTTTGCTGGTGGATCCGATCAGTCCCGCTCGCCGCCCATGATGCCAAGCAAGGCCAGCAGGCTCTGGAACACGTTGAAGATGTCCAGGTACAGGGCCAGCGTGGCACTGATGTAGTTGGTCTCGCCGCCGTCCAGCACCCGCTTGAGGTCATACAGCATGAAGGCGCTGAAGATGCCGATGGCCAGCACGGAGATCACCATCATGCCCACGCTGGAGCCTACGAACACGTTGATGACGCTACCGACCAAGAGCGCCAGCGCACCCACCATCAGCCACTGGCCCAGGCCCGAGAGGTCGCGCTTGATCACGCTGGCCAAGCTGGCCATCACGACGAAGACGCCGGCGGTGCCGGCAAACGCCGTCATGATCAGGTCGGTGCCGTTCTTGAAGCCCAGCATCACGCCTATCATGCGCGAGAGCATCAGGCCCATGAAGAAGGTAAAGGCCAGCAGCACCGGCACGCCGGCGGCCGAACGCTTGGTCTTCTCGATGGCATACATGAAGGCGAACGCGCCGCCCAGGAAAACGATCAGGCCCACGCCGCCGTGCAGCGCCGCCGTGATGCCGGTGGCCACGCCGACCCAGGCGCCGAGCACCGTGGGGATCATGCTCAGGGCCAGCAGCCAGTACGTGTTGCGCAAGACCTTGTGGCGCTGCTCCTGCGAGACGCCGTAGCCCGCTGAGCGGCTCAGGGAAGTGACTTGGTCATTCATCTCGTTTCTCTCCTTGGTTGGCCTGCATGATGCAGGCGAAATGGATTGCCCATGATAGCGGGTTTTTTTGCCGGGCAATGAAACTGTGCCCGGCCACCGGGTAAGGGCAAGAGCGCTTTCACCCGGACTGGCGCACCCCGACTGGCACCGCCCGGATGCCGTTATGCTCGGGCGCTTTCTCGTTTGTGGATACTGCCAATGAAAACCAGACATGCACTCGAACTGGCCGATATCAAGGCCGTTGCCGCCGCAGCCGAAGCTGCGGCCCTCGACAACCACTGGGCCGTGACCATCGCCATCGTCGATGACGGCGGCCATCTGCTGTGGCTGCAGCGGCTCGACGGCGCCGCCGCCTTGTCGGCGCATATCGCCCCCGCCAAGGCCCGCACGGCCGCCCTGGGCCGCCGCGAGAGCAAGGTGTACGAGGACAGCATCAACGGCGGGCGCTTCTCGTTCCTGAGCGCACCGACCCTGGACGGCATGCTCGAAGGCGGCGTGCCGATCATCAAGGACGGCCAGTGCCTCGGTGCCGTAGGCGTGAGCGGCGTCAAATCCACCGAGGACGCCCACATTGCCCGCGCCGGCATTGCGGCGCTCGGCCTGTGATTCCATTTCCCATTTCCCCATCGTTCGTGAACGCGAAGGCGCAGCGCAGACAGTACAGATGTACGGCTAGTGTCGCGTCACCGATCATCTGTCGGTCTGCACTGGCCATCGGAGCGCATCGCGGCGTTGCATCGCTTGCCAATAC
>Ga0081606_1000880_pt1 | contig 10635 bp, 5 predicted proteins | sample EareggfetidaYelm_FD_71127 | JGI IMG/M metagenome (GOLD analysis project Ga0081606, IMG submission 71127) | Earthworm egg capsule microbial community from the University of Washington, USA - E. fetida Yelm (SPADES assembly) (version 2) | ecosystem: Host-associated > Annelida > Reproductive system...
ACGGTCGTAGAGAATCTGAGAATCATTTGTCACCTTATCCGACAGCACAATCTGCTCGGACTGGAATTTTAGAGCGTAGACAAGTCTCGTGAAGATGTTGTCGAGCTTCGGTCCACCGTTACCCGTAAAGGTCGTCTGGGTCCGGTCATCCGTTCCACCGGCCGGATAATCTAGCTCAATAGATGAGCCACCCGCGGGTGCCCCAACGATCGAATAATCGGGCGAGTATTGCCCAAAATAAATGCGTGGCTCAAACGTGCCCAGCGAACCCGCGGAGGGGATACCAGACTGAATAAAGACGGGCTGACCGTCGCTCGCACGCTGGTTACCAGCTGCTGCTACCAAACCGTACCCGTGGGTGTACACCAGATGCGAGTTGTACCACGTTCTCGCATTGCCAAGTCCCTGCAGATTGAGGTCACGCACCGAAATAACCGTGTCCTGGGTTTTGCCGTTGATTTGATACCGATCAACGTCAAGATCAGAGGGAAACTGGTAGTACTGGCGATACTGCTCAAGCTGTTGGAACGCCGGGGATATCTTCGTCGGATCCATTAGTCGAATGTTCGCGGTGGTTGCCGCATCGGAGCGCAGGGCACCGGGCTGAGCACTTGACTTCGCCTGGTATGGCACCTCTTCGATTCCAGACAGGCCGTAGGCGCCCCGTGTCGAATCAATATTGCGCTGAATATACGGCTCTTCCAACGCGGCCTCACTGGGAACCACCTGGAAGCGTTGCACAACCCACGGGTAGAGCGAACCAAGAACAAGGCTCGCGACCACGAGTAGAGCGGTTCCGATGAGCGGGAATCGCCACCGACCAATCACCGCAGTAACAAAGAACAGCACAGCCACCAAGAGTGCAACAATCGCGAGAATCTGCTGCCCCGGAATTGTTGCGTGCACCCCGGCGTACGTTGCCCCCGTGATGAGCGGGCCGGTCTGAGTCACCGAGCTGAACTGGTCTAGCAAAATGCTGCCTGCCTGCACGAACACATACAGTCCCGCTGCGATAGAAATTTGCACCCTGGCTGACTTAGAGATAATCAGATCCCTGCCGCTAACTCGAACAGCACCGTAGAGGTAGTTCGTCGCAAGGAGCAGGATGCCAGCCAACAACAGGGCCGCCGACACGAGCCCAAGAACACCGCGATAGAACGGTAGTTCGAACACGTAGAAACCCGCATCCAACCCAAACTGCGGATCTTTTGTGCCAAACGGCGTGCGGTTAAGCCAGGCTAACGCGACATCCCACCGACTCCCCGATGCCACCGCCGCAAAGACACCGAGCAGCGTGGGGATCCCGTACAGCGCAAGCCGACGCAGCGGCTCGAACACGGTCTGGTACCGATTGAGTTGCGCGTTTAATCTCGTGTACACCGGTCGTGCCCGGTACGCGATCTGCATCGCCGCCCATGTCGGCACCGCCATGGTGACAAAACCAATCGCTGCAAGCGCAAGGATCGAACCCCAGCGGGTTGTGAGCACCTGAAGGAATCCCAGCTGCTGGTACCACAGCACATCGGCATACACACCCGCAAACGCAAAGAACCCGACAACAAGCGCCGCAATGATCGCGATCGTAATCATAATCGGGGCACGGAAGCGGGATGTCGGCTGGGCGCCACTCACGGTCACGGTCTCGTCGCTCACTCTGGCCTCAACTTCACTCGGTAACTAGCGGCTGCGTTCAATACTAAAGCGCATGCCGACCCCCGCAGCACGATGACAGCAACACCGCACCACCCGCCACGGGTCGCGCGGCCTCGAAAAACGGTGTCAGAAACGAACTCGAGAGCTGCAATCAGTGCGCAGGACAGGTAGGGAGCGAGTCGGAGGCCGTGCCATCCGCTATGTCTTCGACAACCGCGCGAGCCTGAGCAAGAGTCGATACGGCAAAGACGTGCAAACCCGGTGGAACCCTACCGACCACCTCGGGGCAGTCAGATCGTGGCGCAAGAAACCACTTCACACCCGCCCGCTGAGCCGCCCACATCTTCTGAGAGATACCACCAATCGGTCCGACATACCCGGATGCATCGATTGTGCCGGTTCCCGCGACAGACTGACCACCGGTCAGCGGGCTAGGAGTGAGCCTGTCAATGATCCCGAGCGCAAACATCATGCCGGCACTGGGACCACCAACATTGTCGAGCTGAAGTTTGACATCAACCGGGAACGTACCCCCGTTACGCACGGCGGTGCCGACCGCAATCCCAAGCGCCGGTGACCCCTGGATGCTCCGGGGTGTGACCTGCACCGTCGCGCTGTGCCCGCCGCGCATGACCACAACGGTGGCAGCGGTGGATGTCCCGTTCGCCCGCACCGCGGTGCGGACATCCTCGGTGCCCGCCATCACCGCACCATTCACCGAGACAATAATGTCTCCCGGTTGCAATATGCCATCCGCCGGGGAATCGGTACTCACCCCCGCAACGATGACATCGAGCGGAATCGAATACCCGAGAGAAACCAGGGCGGCGGCAATGGCATCCTGCTGCGAATCGACCATGTCGGTCTGGGACTGTTCCTCGACCTGTTTTTGACTGACACCGGGCGGAAAAAAGAGATCCATCGGCTGGACGGTTTGGGTGGGATCGATCCACGCGCCAATCACATTCCACCAGCTTGGCGGACTGTCTGGAGTGCCACTGAGGCTGACCGTGAGCAGGTTGAGGGAACCGGTCGTGGGGTAGACCGTTGTTCCGGTGATGGACATGAGCGGCACCTGTTTGCCCGACTCGTCGGCGGCAGTACCGAGTGTGTTGTAGACCGGCCCCGGTGACTCCAAAACATACGGTGCGGGAAGCACGAGCAGAGCCAACCCGATGAGGGCTGCAACAAGGGTGGCAATCGACGCGGCACGCTCGGTTCCGGTTCGATAACGGGGGCGGTTCACCCGCAGTGGCGGGGCAACATCGGCACCCTCAGAGTAGAGGCTCATTGAGCGGAAATGTCCTTTCTTCAACTGCCACCGTGGAGCACGGCGTACCTGTTCGCGAAGGGCGGACGCCTGGAGCGCCAGCCTACGACATTTTCTCTGCGTCTCGCGCGTCACACCGCTACGGTTGAAAGAACCGAAGCGGAGGTCCACGGACGTGAACGACAACCTTGACGATCCATACGGCGACGATTCCGAAAAAGAACTCCGGGATCTCCTGGACGAACTGCTCTCAGGGGGCGGCACCATTTCACCGGAGCACCTGGCAAAGGCGGCCGGATTGCCCCATGATCCGGCGACGCTCAGCGCTCTCATCGCGCAGTTGCAAGATGCCATTCAGAACGCCGATGGTGGCATTGATTGGTCGGTTGCGGTGCGACAGGCAGAAGAGCGCGCGACATCCACTCAGGAACAGGTGTCGGCTGAGCAGCGAACCCGATTCGACCGGGCATTCAGTATCGCCTCGCTGTGGTTAGACGAGGCCGTCGATTTTTCGGCCTCGCAGACACAACCGGAACTGCTGACGCGCCGCGCGTGGGTCGCGGCATCCATGCCCACTTGGATCCAACTATCGGAGCCAGTGGCCATCTCAATCTCGGATTCGCTCACGCGGGTCATCAGCGAGAATGCCCCGGAAGAGATGCGGGACATCGTCGCCGGTGCGGGAAAAGTGATCCGCGGTGCCGGGGGTGCCCTGTTTGCGATGCAACTCGGACAGGTCGTGGGACAACTCTCCGCCGAAGTGGTCTCGGGTGGGGATATCGGTATTCCGCTGCTTGAAGACGGTCACGGGGCGATCCTGCCACAAAACGCGAGCGAATTCGGAGCGGGGCTTGACCTACCCCACGACGAGATCGATCTGTACCTCGCCGTGCGCGAACTCGCCTACGCGCGACTATTTCGACACGCACGCTGGTTGCGGCTACACTTCATCACATCGATCACGGCCTTCGCCAGGGGAATTAGCGTGAACACCGACGAGTTGGAGCGACTCGCCGACAGGTTCGACCCCAGCGATACCGAAGAACTGCGCCAGGCCGTCGCCAGCGGCTCCCTCATCCGCCCCCAGAGCGATGGACAAAACACGGCACTCATGAGCCTTGAAACGCTGCTCGCGCTCGTTGAAGGGTGGGTGGATGCCGTGACCGCCGATGCGACCAGTCGCCTGCCGCGCTCGGACGCCATCGCCGAATCTATCCGTCGCCGCCGTGCGACGGGAGGGCCCGCGGAGTCGGCATTCGCCTCACTGGTGGGACTCGAACTGCGGCCGCGACGACTGCGCGATGCAGCTGCCCTCTGGCGGGCGGTCACCAACGCCGTGGGGATCGTCGAGCGGGATGGGTTGTGGGGACATCCTGATCTGCTCCCCGGCCCTGATGATTTGGATGACCCGAGTGCTCTTATCACGCGCCTCACACACGCCGATGGTGCGGAGGTTGCGGCAGACGAGGAGTTTGATCGAGCGCTCGATGAACTGCTGCGTGGCGTCACTCCGGCGGCACCGGGCGAACACGGAACAGAACGGTCAGGAACCGACACCCGAGACGGCGCAGGGCCGGGGGCAGACAGTGCGGGGGTGGGAGATCAAAACCTGGGCGACGCGGGCGCGAAAGATCAGGATGATGCGGAGTCGAGGGATCAAGATGATGCGGGGGCGAAGGACACAGGGGTGGGAGATCAAAACCTGGGCGACGCGGGCGCGAAAGATCAAGATGATGCGGGGGCGAAGGGCACAGGGGTGGGAGATCAGAACCTGGGCGACGCGGGTGCGAAAGATCAGGATGATGCGGAGTCGCGTGACCGGAACAAGGATTTGCCCGGGGCGAATCCGGACAACTGAATCCGGACAACTGACTGTAAAACAACCCCACGGATCGAACCGCGGGACGATGGAGACAACCCTGCCCCCGTTCGGCCGCAAACAGCCGTACGGGTCGAGCGTTCAACCCTTGGCGCGGTCGGAGCTTGCCTGTGGATAACCTTCGACACTGATCTGTCAAATAGGGCATTATCTCGGGAATGGCCCCACGACTTGACCCGAACCTTCCGATTGTGTGGCGCACACCGTACAAGTTGCAACTCGGTTCGTTCACACCCGTCTGCGTGCTCGACAACCCCGGACGTGCCGAGTGTGAGCTGCTCGAACTGCTGCAGGTGGGTGCGAGCACGGCAACGCTGTTTGCGCTCGGACGAAGTCGCGGGGCGAGCGATGCCGAGATCGCACACCTCGTGGGTCAAATTACCCCGGCCTTTGATCGACAGTGGCAGGAGGGCACGGTAACCGCAGCACAAGCACTGGCGGCAGCACACGACGAGGGCGCGAACGGCACCGGTGCCACAAACGGAGCGCACGATACGGGTGATCTCAGTTGCGCGGGCCACCCACGCAGTGTGAGTAATACCGACGGAACAAACACCACGGATGTGACAAGTACACCACCGCTGGTGCTGCTTGATTCGACCGAACCGACACTTGCGGCGGGGCTGCTCCCGTTCCTCACGGGACTCGGCATCCGTGCTCGGGGTATCCCGGGCGAACCCGACGGCATCCCACCACATCACGAACACGGCACGGGACATCCTGTGCTTGTTGTCATTGTGTCACCGTGGGTTATCGCTCCCGCGCGCCACCGTCGGTGGGTGCGACAGGATCAGGCACACCTTGCGATCGTGACCGACGAGCGCGGCATCAGAATCGGACCGCTGGTGGAACCTGGCCGGGGGCCATGCTTGCGGTGCCTTGACCTCGCACGGTGCGCGCGTGACCCTGCGTGGCCCGCCATTGCCAGCCAGCTGTCCGGGCGGCCGGGGCCGAGACATCCCGCCCGAATTCGGCATGACGCGCTCGCGTTCGCCGCAGCGGTGATTGATGACTTTGTCACGACCGAACGTCGACCACTGCGGGCGTGTGCGGTGCGCTTTACCGGTGGCCTCGGACATCCGAACGCTGTGTCCGAGACCCCACCGAGGAACGCGAATGTGAGACGAAACCCGGAGAGAGTGCTTCGCCACTCCGACTGTGGGTGCCACTCTCTTGCAGAAATCGCGATGGCTCACGAAGGTTACGACGACCTCCGTCCCGCGCCCAGCTCAGGCTCAGGCGATGCTTCGCGCGGGTGATGCCCACGTAGAACAGGCGACGCTCCTCGTCGATGGCCTCCGGGTCCTGCGCATAACTGATCGGCAGCAGGCCCTCCGACAGACCGACAATGTACACCTCGTCCCACTCCAGGCCCTTCGCCCCGTGCAGAGTGGCCAGTGTGACAGCCTGCACGGGCGGCTCGTGGTGGGCCTCGGCGCGACGGCGCAGTTCGTCGGCGAACTCGCGGAGTGTCGTCGTGGCAGGGGTGTCATCGACGAGTTTTATGATGGCGTTGAGCGCCTCCCACTCCGCACGCATCGCACCCGGCCCCTCCGGGGGCTGCGATGTCCATCCCGCACCCCGCATGGCGTCACTGACGAGCTGAAAAAGCGGCGCACTGTCAGGCGTGATCAACGCGGATGCACGGAGTACATCAATGGCCCTGCGCACAACGGGCTGATCAAAAAAGCGGGCACCGCCCTGCATTCGTGCCCCAATCTGTTCCTCATCGAAAGCCTGCATGACAATCGCGGACTGAGAATTCATTCGCAGCAGGACTGCAATGTTCTCCGGTGAGACACCCGCCGCAAGGCGGCTCTGGATGTCGCGGGCGACGCCGCGCGCCTCGGCACGTTCGTCGGGGTATTCGGTGGCGGTGGGTGCCGGTACCGTGGGGGGTCGAGAAGAGGCCTCTGGTGCCGTGGCTGGGGCGGGCACGGCACGTGCCCCGTGCGAGCCAGCGGCTGGGCCGTTGTGCCCGGTCGGCACCGGGTTCGTCAAAGTCGCGGCAGTGAGTCGAAGGGCACCGGGACGTCCGCGCATGAGGCTGTTCGCAACATCCACGATCGCAGAGCTGGAACGGTAGTTGCGTTCGAGCCGCACGACGAGCGCAGGGTCATAGCGACGGCTGAAGTCGAGCAGATACTGCGGACTCGCACCGGCGAACGAGTAGATCGTCTGGCTGGCGTCGCCAACAACGCAGAGTTCGCGGCGGTCGCCGAGCCACAGGTCCAACAGGTGCTGCTGCACCGGCGAGACATCCTGATACTCATCAACGACAAAATAACGGTACATTTCACGAACCTGCACGGCAACGGATGGCTCAGCCTCGATCATCCCCGCTGTGGCAAGCAGCACATCCTCAAAGTCAATCATCCGCCGCTCATCCTTGAGCGTTTCGTAGGCGGTTGCCAGGGTCACGTACTGATCGACTGTGAGCCTACCCGGAGCGCCCCGCGACTCCAGGCGAGCGTGGTGATGTGCCTCGTCGGTCAGTGACACTTTCCGCCACTCGACTTCGGCCGCGACATCCCGGAGCATGGCCTGGTCAACACGGATACGGCACCGTTCGGCGGCCTGCGCGAGGAGTCGGCCCTTGCTCTCAAGAATGTGCGGTGCCGGGCCACCAACCAGTTGTGGCCAAAAATGGTTGAGCTGTGCGAGAGCCGCGGCGTGAAAAGTTCGGGTTGCCACGGCTCCAGCGCCGAGCGGACGAAGACGATTACGCAGTTCAGCGGCTGCTCGGGAGGTGAAGGTAAGCGCCATGACCCGACTCGGATCGAAGGCTCCGGTGGCGACACCGTAGGCGATGCGGTGGGTGATTGCCCGGGTTTTGCCGGTGCCAGCGCCCGCAAGGACACAGATCGGACCGTGCAGCGACTCCGCGACAGTGCGCTGTTCGTCGTCAAGCGTGGTGAGAAGAGAATCGATCGGGTCAGTCATGTCGGTGGGGTGAGGCGGGGGTGAAATGGCGGTGAGGTGGGGTGAGGCAGCGATGAGGTGGTGGTGTGGGGATGTCGCGGAGTGATGTGAGGGGATGGATGCGAACGCAGCACCTTTCTCACCGGGTATGACACAGGAGATACGACGGAGGGCGTGGCGTACCCGGCCAGTCGCGGCGAGTCTGCTTAGGCTAAGTGCCATGGCACGACCTTCCCTCACTCTAGCGGCGTTGGCGACGGCCGCGGTGCCGGGGCTGCGAGTGCAGGCAGCCCGAGCGCACACCCGAACCGGTGCAGGCTTGTACGACGCGGTCGTGGTCACCGATACCCAGGGTCGTGAGTTGCTCGTTCGGGTTCCGACCTCGGCTGTGGCCGAGGTCGATCAGTCCGCTGATCTGGGAGCGTTGCGTGCATTGACACCGGGCATCCGATCGCTGTTGCCGTTCACGGTGCCACGGTACGTCGGCCAAATTCCTACCGGGGATACTCGTGCCGTTGTCACGGATTTCCTCGCGGGCTCGGTGTTTAGCGCGGATGAACTCACGGCCACGAATCGGCTGGCGGAATCGATTGGTCAGGTGATCGCCGCGATCCACGCTCTCCCAACCGGGTTCGTGATCGAGTCTGGCTTGCCGCAGCACCGGGCCGCTAACGCCCGCTCCACGGTTATTGAGCTCATTGGCCGAGCCGCCGATACCGGGCGTGTTCCTGCCGCGCTCATCCGTCGCTGGGAGGAAGCCACTGACGATGCGATGCTCTGGCACTTCCACGAAACCGTCGTCAACGGCACCCTCTCTGCGGATTCGATACTCGTTTACGGGCACACTGTTGTTGGCATTGTCGGTTGGTCGGGCCTGTCGGTGGATGACCCAGCCCGTGATCTGCACTGGCTGATGACCTCGTCTGGGACCGCAACCGAACACGCACTCACAACGTACCTCGCGGCACGCGGCGGCGATGTCGACGAAAATATCACTCGACGGGCGCTTCTCTACGCGGAGCTTGAACTCGCGCGGTGGTTGCTGCACGGAATCGATACACATGATCTTGCCGTTATTAACGATGCGGTGGTTCTCCTTGACGCTCTCGTATCGCAGGTTCATGACCGAGTCAGTGAAACACTCCTCTCAGACAGCGGTGAGGCCCTCAGTGTCGATGAGGTAGAGCGGTTGCTCACCAGGGTTCCGCAGAACCTTCACCCCGATGCGCAGAACCGTCGCACCGATACCCAGAACCTCCACCCCGAGGACTCCGGCACAGCAATGCTGACCGACAGCTATTCCTTTCCAGACCTCGAGTCGACCACCCCCTTAGTGCTTGATCTTGCGAATTGGGATGAGGCAGCATCAGAGACCGATGAGGGTGAAAAAGCGGCGGCAGGCGGCGGCGAGACTGTATTCTCGACCGCTTCCCAGGCTTCCCGCAGCTCAGCCTCATCGTAGAGTCGTTCTGGGCGAACAACCAGGTCGTCATCGACGTAGTAGAACACCGCGTCGACGGTGTCGGGGCTGATACCGCGCCACCGAGCGTAGGCCGCACGGTATAGCGCAAGCTGGGTCTGCCGGAGCTCTTGTTCACGCGAATCCCGCGGCACACGACCGGTTTTCCAGTCCACGATCTGTTCACGGATGCCGCGTGCGGCAAGCTCTGAGTCGACCGGCACGTCATAGACAGCGTCCAGTTTGCACACGAAAATACGGCCCGCGAGGGGAAGGTGTAGTTCCAGTTCCACGTGTGTCGGCCGACGCTGACCCCACTCGGATGCTGCGAAGGTGCGTTGGAGAACACCAAGATGCTCCTCAGTGCTGGACTTTTCTAGGATGATATCCGCTGTACCGAGCCGTGCGTTATCAACGCCATCCGGTACCCCATCGAATGAAACATCCCGTGCCACGGCACGGTCTTCCACCCACTGGTGGAAAACCGTGCCGATCCGGGCCGCTCGGAACGGACGACGGGGCAGAGGCCGGGTAAGCGCCAGCACCTGGGCGGCTGGATTATCAAGATAGTTCTTCATGTGCGATGCCGGGATCCGAATCGGCAGAGTCGTGGTACCAATTGGGTCATACTCGTTCAGATGCTCAGCGAGCAGTAGATCAAGGTGCTCGGCAAGGTCGGGATGCACGGGGTTACGCCCGGGATGTTCAATGGCCGCGGTAACCGCGGCGGCAGCGGTCTCCACCGCCGAACGGCGCTCACCGAGCGGATCAAGCGGCCACTGCAGACGTGCTTCAGAGCTGGTACGAGGATTCGTCAACGATTCTGGGTTTGACGGCAATTGTGCTGCACCAAGAACGCCACTTCTCACAAGCTCACTCAAAAACTGGCCCGGCCCGCGTGGTTTTTTCTGTCCCGCCCACCACGAGCCCGACAGCAATAATTCTGACCGAGCTCTCGTGACGGCAACATAGGCGAGGCGGCGTTCTTCCTCGGCGTAGCGTTGGCCGTTGGCACGCTTATAGTCACTGATTGCGGCGTCAAGCTCAGCTTGGGTTGTTACGCCACGCCAGGCGAGTTCGGGGAGCTCACGATGGTCGCCCCGAAAGTCGTGGGGCAGTTGCCCAAATTGTAACCACCCGGTTGTCGATCGTGGTGCACACGGAAGTTCGGCGGCAACCATCCGTGGAACCGCAACGAGGTCCCATTCCAGCCCTTTAGCGCCGTGAATGGTGAGCAGTTGCACAGAGCCCGGTTCCGGATCTTCGGCTCGCGGGCTGAGTCGGTCACGGCGTTCTGCTTCTCGCAGCCACGAGAGGAAACCACCGAGCGTGTGATTCTCTGAGACATCCAGATACGAGGACACAAGATCGTCAACCGCATCAAGGCTTCGCGGGCCGAGCGGCTGCTGTGGGTTTGCGGCCGCTTCAATGTCGAGGAGCAGTTCGTGTTGC
>Ga0081606_1000881_pt1 | contig 10624 bp, 11 predicted proteins | sample EareggfetidaYelm_FD_71127 | JGI IMG/M metagenome (GOLD analysis project Ga0081606, IMG submission 71127) | Earthworm egg capsule microbial community from the University of Washington, USA - E. fetida Yelm (SPADES assembly) (version 2) | ecosystem: Host-associated > Annelida > Reproductive system...
TACCGGTGCTTTTGTTTCCTTTTTTATCGTTTGGTTTTACCTTAAGATTAGCAATCAAATGACAGGCCTTGGCAAGGAAATGGTGAGTCTTGGCAAGGAAATGGTGAGTCTTGACAAGAAAATTGTGAGTCTTGACGAGAAAATGGATGATCGATTTGCCAAAGTATATGAGCAATTTTTGGAACATAGAAAGGAAATGAATGAGCGATTTTTGGAACATAGAAAGGAAATGAATGAACGGTTTGCCAAGTCAGATGAGCGGCTTGCGGAACTTAGAAGGGAAATGAATGAACGATTTTTGGAACATAGAAAGGAAATGAATGAACGAGCCGCCAAATCGGATGAACGATTTGCGAACCTTATCGAAAAAATGGATGAGCGGTTTATGAATCTTATCGAGAAAATGTGGATGAGCAGTTCGCCAAAGTAATTGGCGCATTTTTATAACGATTTGTAATTTATTCTATAATAGCCTTTTAGTTCGCTTTTTTCTTGGGTTGTATTCCTTAAGTAAACGACATTGAATGATTAACCATTAATCATTCTCTTCCTGCCTCCCAAATCTTTTTCAGCTTAGTCAATACTCCTTCCAGTTCATGAAGGGGGATCATATTGGGTCCGTCGCTCAATGCCTTGTCTGGGCGCGGATGCGTTTCAATGAAGAAACCGTCCACGCCCACGGCGGCGGCGGCTCTTGCCAAATAAGGGGCAAACTCGCGGTCTCCCCCGGAGCTTCCGTGAAGGCCGCCGGGGCGCTGAATGCTGTGCGTGACGTCAAAAACAACCGGGGCAAACTCGCGCATAATGGGAAGCGAGCGCATATCCACCACTAAATTATGGTAACCAAAAGAGCTTCCGCGCTCGGTGAGAAAGACATTTTCATTCCCCGCGCTTCGAACTTTTTCTGCCGCAAACTTCATGTCCTCGGGCGCCATGAATTGTCCCTTTTTTATTTTAACCGCTTTCTTGGTTTTGGCGGCGGCCAACAACAAGTCAGTTTGGCGACAGAGAAAGGCGGGGATTTGCAGGACGTCGGCCACTTCGGCCACTCCCGCGCATTGCGAAGATTCGTGAACGTCTGTAACAATGGGCACTTGGAGGGTTGTTTTTATTTTTTTCAAAATCTCCAACCCTGTTTCAAGCGACAGCCCGCGATAGGAAGAGGCGGAAGTTCGGTTGGCTTTGTCGTAGGAAGCCTTGAAAACATAGTCTATATTTAAGGCGAGGCAGACCGCCTTTGCCTTCGCAGCCACTTCAAGGCAGAGGTCGTAACTCTCTACGGCGCAGGGACCGGCAAAGAGTACTAGCCGATTGCCGCCCAATTCAAGGGAGTCCCCAATCTTCACTTTCGATTTAAAGAGTTTCATTTTTTATTTTAAAATTTTGCATAAAATTCCTTTCGCATCCAAAATTAAATCGGCGACTTCGCGCAATGCCCCGCGGCCGCCTTTGGCTTCCGTCACCAGGTCTGTCCGTTCTTTAATATAAGAAGGGGCGTCGCGAGGGCAAGCCGAAAGTCCGCAAGAGGTCAATACCTTCAAGTCGTTGATGTCATCGCCAAGGTAGGCAATTTCTCCCTCCTGTATTCCGTATTCCTCTGCCAGCTTTTTGAAAACGACGTATTTGTCCAAAACTCCCTGATGGCAAAAATCAAGTTGCAACTCGGCGGCGCGGTCGGCCACTGCCTTGGAATTGCGTCCTGTAATAATTCCGACTACAATGCCCGCCTTTTTCAGGTGACTGATAATATAGCCGTCTTTCACATGAAACGGCGTCGCAGGTGACGCGCACGGTCTCCAATCCCGAAAGACCTGTGTTGGGATTAAACTTTGAAGTACGCGCATAACCGCAGTCCACCACCGCGGTTATCCCTTCAATGGTGAGCGAGGTTTCGGCAATGGAAGTCGCCAAAATTATTCCCTTGCCCGACAAGGCTTCTTGCTGTTGTCGGAAAGGCAAATCGCCATACAACGGAAATACATTTTTTGTCCAACCTTCATTCTTTATCAATTCATAAACTTTCAAAATTTCCCCGGCGCCGGGAAGAAAAACCAATATGCCTCCTTCTTGATTTTTTATTTTTTTCAATAAGCGAAATACGGACGTTACAATAGAATCTTCGCGCCGCGGCGCTTCATAAACTATCTCGACGGGAAATTGTTTTCCGTCGCACGTCAGCACGGGGCAGGGGGCCAAGGCGCGTTGAATCGTCTCGGTTTCCAACGTGGCTGACATTATTCCAATCCGTAAATCAGGACGCAAAATTTGCTGACACTGCAAGGTGAGCGCCAACGCAAAATCAACTTGCAGACTTCGTTCATGAAATTCATCGAAGAGAATAAGCCCCGCTTCTTCCAAGGCATTGTCTTGTTGTAACATTCGATTAAAAATACCGTCGGTCACCACTTCAATGCGCGTTTCCTTGCTCGTCATTTTTTCAAAACGAATGCGATAGCCTGCTTGCTTTCCCAACTCCTCTCCCAAGAGCGAAGCCATACGCGCCGCTACAGACCGCGCCGCCAGCCGACGAGGCTCAAGCATAATTATTTTCTTGCCGCGCAACCATTTTTCATTCATCAAATGAATGGGCAACACGGTTGATTTTCCCGCCCCGGGCGGCGCTTGAATAATCAGCTTGGAATGCTCGGCAAAGGACTTGCGAATCGGGTCGAGAATTTCTAGTATGGGATAATCCATCATGCGGCAAAGGCGGTCTTGAGAACAATGTCGGCGGCTGAATGTTTATTCTAAAAGCATCGCAGCATATAAGCCGACTGATTTTTTAATTAGTCATAACGGGGTTTCGCAACCCTTTGTATTTCACCAACTCTACTCCCGTTCCGCCCACGAACATTTTCGCATAGATTTTCACGGGAATTTGATTGGCGTCGGCGGATATCCAACACGAAATGGAGTTCTCTCCGTCGAATAGTTTGTTGGCCGGCATCACGGGGACGAGCTTGTAGCAGGGCACTTTTCCGAGCTTGCATTTTATCACTTCTACGCCTTCAAAAAGGATGCGCAATTTGTAGGTCGTGTCTTCAAAGAAGCCGTCGATGGCGAGGGTATCTCCTTTTTTAATTAAATCAAAATTGACTGCCCGCAAGTACATAAAACCGGCCACGAGGTCGCGCACGTTGGAGCATGTTTTATAACGTTGGGCCGGTCCGTATTTTCCTTTTTCGTAGTCTATTACTTTCACGTAAGCGGAGTCGGTTTTGTGATTGAAAGTGACCCATTCGTCTTTGCGGTAGTTGCCTTCGCGCAGTTTTCGGTACGCCACATGCGTCACCACCGTGGCCGAGTCGATAAAGGCGCCCCACTGATCTTTAATTTTTGACACAATAGAAATCCAGGGCGAAGTTTCGCCGAAGCAATCAATTTTATAACACTTTCGGCCGCCCACATAAAATATGCGGTTGTCGATCCGAGTGATGGCTTTGCCCACGGGAAAAACGCCAAAGGTGCAGGCATAGTGCAACTCTTCGCCGTTGGTGTAACTTTTATTTTTGAGCGGGGCTTCCTTAGCCTTTGTCGATTTTGGGGCTTGAGCCGCAACCCATTGAAAATTCAGGAGAAAAAGCAGGGCAATAAACTTTATCATATCGCGGAATTAGGAAAACATTATGCGGACACATTATTCTCGCGCAGGGCGTCGTTGAGGGAAACTTTTTTATCGGTGGTTTCTTTTCGCTTTCCGATAATTAACGCGCACGGCACTTGATATTCTCCGGCGGGAAATTTTTTGGGAATTGTTCCCGGGATCACCACCGAGCGCGGCGGCACATAGCCTCTGTATTCGACCGCGGCGCTTCCCGTTACATCTATAATTTTTGAACTCCCCGTGAGCACGACATTAGCGCCCAACACCGCCTCTGACCCCACGCGAACCCCCTCCACCACAATGCAACGCGAACCGATAAAAACATTGTCCTCCACAATCACGGGAGAGGCTTGCACAGGCTCCAACACGCCGCCAATGCCCACGCCGCCGCTGAGGTGAACGCCTTTGCCTATTTGCGCACAACTCCCCACCGTAGCCCACGTGTCCACCATCGTGCCCTCGTCCACGTAAGCGCCGATGTTCACGTATGAGGGCATCAAAATGACCCCTTTGGCAATATAGGCCCCGTGACGCGCCACCGCATGAGGCACCGCGCGAATGCCCAACTCTTTATAATTTCTCTTCAACGGAATTTTGTCGTGAAACTGCAACGGGCCCATTTCCGTCACCTCCATTTGTTGGATGAGAAAATACAAAATCACCGCCTTCTTCAGCCATTCATTCACTTGCCAACCCGACTCTGCGGGTTCGGCCACGCGCCATTTTCCAATATTTAAATCGTTCACGGCGCTTCGAATAACGTCTTGCACTTCGGGCGATTTGAGCATTTCTCGGTTGTTCCAGGCTTGTTCTATAGTGTTTCTCACGGCGGTTGATTTTAGGGACGCAAGAAACGAAAAAAAAATCGGTTTGCTAAATTTCAAGCGGCTCTAAATTATTTTTTAGGTTAGCCTAAACTATTTTCTTACTTTTGCCCCATGCTTAGTTTTGCCGAAGAGAATTATTTGAAAGCGATTTATACCTTGTCGGGCGAAGGGAAAAATGCCGTGCTCACCAATGCCCTGGCCGAGAAGCTCAATACGCGCCCCGCTTCGGTCACGGATATGATACAAAAACTGTCGGCTAAAAAATTAGTGAAGCATGAAAAATATTACGGCGTCTGCCTCACGCCTTCAGGAAAAAAGGAAGCCCTTCAAGTGGTGCGCAAACACCGTCTGTGGGAAACTTTTTTGGTGAAAACATTGGGCTTCAAATGGGACGAAGTGCATGAAGTGGCCGAACAGTTGGAACACATTCAGTCGCCTTTGCTGATTGAAAAACTGGATGCCCATTTAGGTTTTCCCCAAGCCGATCCGCACGGGGATCTGATTCCCGACCGCCACGGAAAAATGGCGCATATTCCCGTCAAGCCCTTGCACGAGTTTCCGCCGGGGAGTCGCGGAAAAATCGTCAGCCTTCAAAATTCACAGCCTGAATTGTTGCGGCAATTAGAAGCCATCAAACTGTTGCCGGGCGCAGTCGTCACCATTTTGGATAAAAAGGCTTTTGACGAATCGGTGGAAATACAAATGGGCGACAAAAAAATATCGCTCTCCAAGCAAATCTCTCAACAACTATTAATGGCCTTATGAATTCAACTTCACATAAATCGCTCAGCGAAGTGCATGGAACGGTGAATACCAATTTAAAAGGTTGGCGGCGTTTGTTGGCATTCCTCGGCCCTGCCTATTTGGTGAGCGTGGGCTACATGGATCCCGGCAACTGGGCTACTGACATTGCGGGCGGAAGCAAGTTTGGCTATTCCCTCCTTTGGGTGTTGCTCATGTCGAATCTCATGGCGTTGGTGTTGCAAAGTTTAAGCGCTCGTTTGGGGATTGTGCGGCAACTGGATTTAGCGCAAGCCTCGCGACAAGCCTATCCTCCTTTCGTCAATTTTTTTCTGTGGCTGTTGGCTGAAGTAGCCATCGCCGCCTGCGACTTAGCCGAAGTGTTGGGAATGGCCATCGGCTTGCAATTGCTTTTTGATTTGCCGCTCATTTGGGGCGTCTCGCTCACGGTGTTGGACACGCTCTTGCTTTTGATTTTGCAAAACTACGGCATGAGAAAAATCGAAGCCTTCATCTTTGCCCTTATCGTTATCATCGGCCTCTCGTTTTTTATGGAAATGATTTGGGCAAAGCCGTCCCTTGCGGAGGTGGGGAAAGGATTTATTCCTTCCCTCCAAGGAAAAGAGGCTTTGTATATTGCCATCGGCATTATTGGCGCCACGGTGATGCCCCACAATCTCTACCTCCATTCCTCGCTCGTGCAAACGCGGCGCATCGGCGAACATTTGGGCGCGGTGAAATCCGCTTTGAAATATAATCTCCTCGACTCGGTCATCGCGCTCAATGCCGCCTTTTTTGTGAACGCCGCCATCCTCATTTTAGCGGCTTCTACTTTTTATCGCGCCGGGCTTTTTCACGTCTCCGACATTCAAGACGCGCATCATTTTCTCACGCCTTTGACGGGCACAAAATGGGCTTCCATTCTTTTCGGCACGGCGCTCGTAGCGGCAGGACAAAGCTCTACGATTACAGGCACCTTGGCCGGGCAAATTGTAATGGAGGGCTATCTCAACTTGCGCATTGCGCCTTGGCTGCGGCGGCTCATCACGCGCCTCATCGCCATCATACCCGCTTATTTTGTCATCCTTCTTTACGGGGAAGATAAAACAGGGGAACTCTTAGTCTTTAGTCAAGTGGTGCTGAGTCTGCAACTGGGTTTTGCCATTCTTCCGCTCATCCATTTCACAAGCGACAAAAAAACAATGGGAGAATTTGCCATCAAACCTGTCGTGCAAATTGCGGCGTGGGGCATTGCCGCCGTCATCATTTCCCTCAATGTGAAATTGGTGATAGATGAATTTGCCTCATGGCTCCACGGCGTCGGGCAACAGCAATGGATGTTGTGGGTATTTATCTTCCCCCTCTTCCTTGGCGCATTCGGCTTACTCGTTTATATCAGTTTCAAACCCACGCTCGACCGTTGGGGAATGAGGATGAAAATGCCGCACGGCACCGCAGAAAAATTACACTTCGGCAAACCCGTTTATAACCGCGTGGCTATTGCTGTCGGCTTCACGTCGGTGGATAAATTATCGCTTGAGAGCGCCTTGGCATTGGGCGGAAAGAATGCGCATTACCTTCTCCTGCACGTGGTGGAATCGGCCGGCGCACAATGGTATGGCAGCAATATCGCCGACCGCGAAAGCGCCGAAGACGCCGAAGCTTTGCAAAATTATAAAATGCAGTTAACCGATCAAGGCTACCACGCAGAAACCCAAATCGGCTACGGCATCGCGCGAAATACCATTCCCGCCTTAGTGAAAAGTTATAATGCCGACGTGTTGGTGATGGGCGCGCACGGTCACCATTTTATAAAGGACATTATTTTTGGAGAAACGGTGAATGCCGTCCGACACAAGATTAACGTCCCGCTTTTTGTGGTGAGGGAGAAATGATTTTTTCCTTATGCTTTTCCGCGATACGATGCGAACCGCGATGAAAGCGTTCACATTTTGCTAATCAATTCTTTTTTTATCAACTCAAATGCCGTTTGGGGGTTATATGCCTCGTCGGGACGTATCAATGCAACAATATCACCTAAGAAGTAATCATCCTGTAATTTCAGTTCTAGGTTTTGCATAAACTCCTTTTGGGAGGGAGTATTCCCAACACTGAATTTCATGTATCGGCGGTAGCAACGAAGCATTGCTTCCGCATTCGGATTGCCCTTCGTAAATGCCTGATACAAGTCATATAGATCGCGTCCCTTGCGCCTTTGATACAAGGCACGGATTTTTGTGCCAAGCAGTTCATCCATTTTGTAGGTAGTCAAAGCGCACGCACCTTCAAACCAGCTCGATTGTACGCTGAAATTCATTTTCTCCCACCCCAACTCGGCAAAATGTTCGCGGCAGTTGATTTCTATTTTCAGACGAAGCGGAACCACAGGCGCGATTTCAGATTCAAATCTGAATTTCAGAGTAGCCATCTTTTCTCCTATTTCCGCTTTTGCCTTTCCTAAGAACGCCAACGCATCTCTTAATTTATCCAATGTGCGACCGATAGGTTCCGCCTTCGTCTGCACCATATCTATATCCTCCGAATAACGATGCTGAGGCAGAAGATATAGCTTATGCAAAGCCGTTCCTCCGCGAAAAGCCAAATGCTCCGCGAGGTAATCATCGCTAAATATCTCTGTCAATGCCCGACATATCACGAGGTCTTGTTCCACTTGTTCATGGGTTTGCCATGCCGCGGTATGGCTCCATTCAATTATATTATATGGCGGTATCATTCGTCAATTTCAATTTCAGTGTTTCTTATTACTTTCCAATGCCCGTCTGATGAAAATCCTTTGGTTGGCGCAGAAGTCCTCAAAGGAACTCGCGAAAATTCAAGTCCTGCTTTTTGACATTCTTCGTAAAGATGTCTGCCAATGTCCTTCTTCAATATTACTTCGAGCAGAAAACCTGTTCGCTGAATAACCGTGGCGGGAACTGTGTCTAGCAGATTTCTGTTAAGTTGCGGCGGTTTTATAGATTCTGCAAGTTCATTCAAAACAACGGCAGCCCGATTAAGACCGCCGATTCGTTTATCGAACTGAACCATATCCATGGCGGTCAAGGCCGGATTGGATATATTGATAAAACCTGTTTCCGTTTTCTTTTTTTCCAAATGCTTATCCGCCGGCGCCCTTTTGCTGATATAGTTGATTCGGATTTTCTTTTTTCTCATGGGACGCAAAACAGGAAAATCCGTAAAGACAAAGTATTCCTGCGGTTGTTGGTGTGCGGCGCCGTGGAAAGCGGCAGCATTCAACAACCCAACGTAGTAGCGCCTTTCAAGGTATTCCATTAAGCCATTGATAAACAATGAGGGGGGAAGGATTCCTTTGCCCGCATATTGCGGCGCAATAATTAGATAATAGCCTTTATGTATGGATATTATTTTCCCTTTTTTGGAAAGTCTGCTCAATTTTAGTTTAAGGGCTTCCTCGCTGTCATTGGAAAAGGCTTTTCTTGCCTCGTTCAAACTAAAAAAATGACCTCCCTTTGCGGCAAGGTTCTCTGCCCAATCGCCTAACGATAACTTGATGCTCAAAAGAGTAAATTTTTGCGAAAGGTATCAAATTTCGATACCTTTCGCAAAAAATCACACTGTCTCATTTACTGCAAATCCTTGACCCATTTATTAAGGTTATTGTCTGTAATATCGCTTTGCTCGGACTTATCGTAAATGGAAAGAAGGTATATTTTTGCTTTAGCAATCTTTGTTTTATAGAAGGGAATTTTTTGGCGAGTCTTTTTAGTTGCTTGGCAAAGTATTCGGTAACTTCAATACTATAATTCATCAAGAAGTTGCTCGGCCGTTTTTAGTTTTATCTTTCCTTGTTCAGCCAATTTAACCTCTTCTACGGAAGCCTTAAACTCTTTGATAAATTGTGCCTTTGACACGCCCGCGGTTTCTGTTTTTACAAACGAAAAACTTCTAAGAAGTTCCAAAATGAAACCCGCTTTGTTTTCTTTTACATCTATTAGGACTTTCATAATTGTTTTAATTTAGTTGGGTTGGTTGCCTCATGACAACTATTCCGTGACAAAATTATGGAATATCCTAACAATCGCAATTTTTGAAATTTTCAAATTTTTCCCACCCTGCGCGGTTCGGGGGCTTGCGGGATTTGTATGCAATGCCATCCGCAAGACACCCTACACAGAGCAAAACCTTCTGATGTGAACTGATAATGATAAACTATTGATTATTAGATAAATTGAGGTTACAGCGCCAATTCCTTTTCAAATTCTAATTGGGGATAGCGCTTTTTTGCCGCATTGCCATAGTTGGAAATCAAAATATGAGTTGCCTCAGACTTAAATCTGTTCCTGATATTCACGGCATACGATTTTCCATATTCATCTATTATCATATTCCCGTATAGTTTTTCAGTTAACGGCGTGCTGCCGATAACCATTAACGCTTTACACTTGAGATTTTTGTAACACTCCGCTAATTCCATATGATCCTTTTCGCTAAACCCTTCTTTGTATTCCGCATTGCCATAATCGGAAAACGTACAATCATAAGGCGGGTCTAAAAAAATAAAATCATCTTCTTTCTCCATGCCAAAAATGTCCTTGTAATTGAGATTGTATATTTCTGCGCGGGCAAGCAGTCGGCTGTGTGACTTAGTTACCAAAGAGGTATTCAAATTGGCGTATCTGCCATACGGCACGTTAAACTCGCCCTTTGCATTGTAGCGTATCATTCCCGAATACGCTGTTTTGTTTATGAAAAAGTAAAGCAATGCGTCCGAGTATTTTTTGTCGGTCAAATCATTGAACATGTCTCTGATTTGATAGTATAATGTTTCATTTTTGTTGTTCACGCGCAAACCGGGCGTTTTGCTTTTCAGTTCCTCAAACCCCTTGCGATTCATGGCATACAGTTTTTCGATTTCGGAAAGTTCTTGGCGCAACGTTTCAAAGTTTGATTTTACGCCTGCGTAAAAGGCTATTAATTTTGAATTGACGTCGTTGATGATTGCTCTTTGGGGTTCTAAAAAAAAGAACATGGCGCCGCCGCCAAAAAACGGCTCGATATACCGACCGCTAAACCGCGGAATGTGTTTTTTTAAATAAGGAATTTCCTTAGACTTGCCTCCTCTGTATTTGATTAGCGGTTTCATGGTTTGGCTTTTTGCGACTGTGTCTGACCCTGCCTTCAACCGTTGCGTTCAAATCCTCTTTCAGCGACTTCAATTTATTGCCCAATAAGCGCGACGCAACATGGTCTTGGCATGGCTTGACAAATATAGTAATTCATTTTATTCGGTTAAAAAATTTTTTTGTTAAAAATTTTTACGCGCGAATAATTTTTTTAAGGAAACGGCTAACGGAGAATCGGAGAGCGCCGCATGATTATTGAAACCCAAGCGGCGCGCTTGATGCGGATTTCTGTTTTGCCCGTCCTTGCCGCAGTCGGGAAAGGGGGGCAAACGAGAATCTCAATGGCT
>Ga0081606_1000882_pt1 | contig 10621 bp, 6 predicted proteins | sample EareggfetidaYelm_FD_71127 | JGI IMG/M metagenome (GOLD analysis project Ga0081606, IMG submission 71127) | Earthworm egg capsule microbial community from the University of Washington, USA - E. fetida Yelm (SPADES assembly) (version 2) | ecosystem: Host-associated > Annelida > Reproductive system...
AAGCACTAAACTTTGACTTTAGGGTATTCTAACAATTGTTTTTTTTTAAGTTTTTAGTGCCGTTTGCTCATTCATAGCCATCCCTCCAAGGTGTCACGTCCTGCTACGTTACGGCTGACGTTGGGCGCTTCAACCAACCGCAACGGTTTCAATCCACGCCAGAGGCAGACCCTCGGCAGACACACAGGGAGCAGCTACGCCTATCCAGCAGTCGACTAACAGCTTTCCGTACCGACCGACGACAATTGTGTAAGTTGAATTGTTACAAGGCGTGATATCGATAGGCCCCTGATTTTAAGCACTGGCACAGCTTTTTATGCTTCGTCATCATCCTCATCATCATCATCATCGTCCTCAATGACTCCTCATCAAGATTTTACGCTTATTATACGCATTTTGGTGCTTTTTAAGTAAATTGCGTCCTCGGCTACCTCAACAGGTGTACACTAGCGTAAAGAGTCACGGTGAGGAACGGTACGGTATCAACTAGCCATATTGTACAGAGCCTTAGAAGCCCTGTCATTCGCAGCATTTTTTTCATTACGTATTCCGCCTACTAGAGTACAACGGTACTTTATTCTTTCTTCTTAGCGAAACGATTCTCCGCTATCATGGACGCACCTCGATCATGCCGCGCATTATTTGATCCATCTAGATTGGTTCAGTACGGTCCAGGGGCATTACCTAGACGCCCACTCCACCCAGAGGGGTTTGAATCCTATGCAAGGACTACTTTTAACGGCCAACAGGCCATTCCTCAATCAGAGGGCCCTGAGGCTACAGTACAGGCAGACATTGATGACCCATTTTCACATGTGTGCCATACCTTGTTGGAAGCGGATGCCATTCTACAGCACCAGGGTTCGAATCCTGTAGAACAGAACGCTGAGACGAGGACTGGGTATTCAGCCACCTCGCTACAGCAGAGGGTAGGAATGGACACAAGCCCGTTAGACCAGTCCTGCCTGGGTCCTACCTCAGATACTGACCTGCTTGATCAAGCGGCCTTGCCGCCACCGCCTAGCCACTTCTCTTTCAGACCTGTCGAACTGCAGTCTACTACACTCAGACAATACCCGATGACGCATCCTGACTGCGATACACAGGATTCTAGAGCGTTGTCACCTCTTAGTGAGGCGTGCTCGCCTGTTCAGCGCAACAGACGACAGGGTCAAATGACTATCGAAACCTTAGGGCAGGACCAGGCTACCCAGCCCCCTACTTTTGTTTCCCGCTATGACTTAGGTCTTTTAGAAACCCCTTCGACAATTTCCTTCCGGCCTGTAGTTACCCGACATTTTCCTAGGCAGGCCCTACCTCGAATGTCCCCATTACGAACGGTCGCATGCGGCACTGACGAGGCCGTAGCGCAGCCTTACGCGGGGCCACCTTCAACGGTGCCACCTGCAGCAGCAGCGGCAATGGCGCAGCCGTTAGCCACCCAAACGACGCGCCTCCCACCACATGACATTTCCTCGCGTAACCAGTTGGCTCGTTCGGGTCTCTTTTGCCCCCAAGCTTTTTCTGGATCAGGGGACCCGAGAGAATTTCTCCGGCAATTTAATCTGTGGGCTGAATTCCACAACCTGGATGATGCAGGAGCTCAGTCCGCCTTTGGGTTGCTAATGCGAGACCAAGCGGCCGTGTGGTTCAAAACGGCTAAACGTTCAGAAGGTCAATCACTGAAACAGCTCTTAGATCTCTTTCTTCAACGCTACACCAGGCAAGAGAAAACCTGGCGAGAACTCTCAAACCTTTGGGACCAGAAACAGTCGGTAGGTCAGTCAGTAGAGGATTTTACAGCTAGCATCCTAGCTAAAGCTGTCCATTTGCAATTAGAAGACAACACTGTTTTCCAAATAGTTCTTAATGGCCTTCAACCAGCAGTCCGCAATTGCGTTTTGCAAAAAGACGTCAAAAGTCTTGATGACTTATTACACTCGGCCAACCTTTACGAAATAGCATTCGATACCGATCTGACATCCACGGGGGAAATCATGAAAGCCCTCACTGATATGAGAAAGCAGTTACAGAATCTGCAACCCGCTTCGGTAGCGCCAGTGCGCAACGACGATAGTACTCGGCGAGTAACGTTTCAGTTACCACCGGAGGAAACCCCATCCACTTCGTTTCCAGACACGTCTGGCCCTCCATGCATGCACGAGTGCCACATGCACAACAATTGTACTATGCCGACAAACACTCAGCCGTGCAATTTCGCGGCGCAACGCTCATTTACGCAACACCGGCCACCATTGCCTACGTCTCGACAGTCAAATTGGACAAATCGCTCGCAAGGCACTCCAGCCTATTCAAATTTTCGCCCTGGCTCACCGAGAGTCAATCCATTTCAATCAAATTCTGCGACGTTCGCCGGCGATGAAGGGATGACTTCCGGGCCCAGGTTATGTAGTAATTGTGCCAGGACCCACCCACCTCGACGTTGCCCAGCACAAGGTGTTCGATGCAATAACTGCGGGCGTTACAACCATTTCGCGAAAGCCTGCCGATCAGGACGCAGGACCTACCCATAGGAAATTGGGCCTGTTTTGTCTCACAGACAGAACAGGCACACACGGAGTTCCGGTCCAAGTCGCGATACACACATCATCCCACTGTCTTCTGAAAAAGCTGCATCTCAGAACAAATTCAAGAATGCATCTTCGCCAGCAGACTCTCACAGAGAGTCAGCTGCATCTGCGAAGCATACGTTGAATTGTTCTGGGGAAATAGCTGTTTTCGTTTTCGGAAAACGTCGTTTAGCTTTAGTAGACAGTGGAGCAATCAAATCGGCGATTTCCTTAAAGTACTATCGCCAGTTACCTAAAAGCAAACAACTTCTGGATTCATCGACACCAGTCAATTTATGTGGCGCCAACAGTAAACCCTTGAAAGTTGTAGGGAAAATTGATCTGCCTATTAGTTTGAATGGACTCGTTGTCCACTTTGCTTTTATGGTAATACCCGAGCTTGTGCACGACGTCATATTAGGTCAAGATTTTTTATTGAACACGCAAGCTGTCATCAATTATGCAACAAAGACAGTCACTTTCATGGATAACTTAGTAGCTCTAGGCCTAAGATTCCGAGATCAGACTGACGGCTCGCTCTTACGCGTATCTGCCAATGTGTCTATACCACCTCGTTCTGTGACACTAATACCTGTTCGCTTACCGCAAAGGTTTGTTGATACCGATGTAATGATACAACCATTAGACATTAATCCACAGCAACGCTTTTTAGTAGCAAATATCTTGGTCCACCCAGCCACCAATTCGTCCGTCGTGCAAGTGCTGAATCCAACAAATGACATTGTTAAACTTGGCAACAAGCTCCCGATTGCACAGGCACATCCCATCGAGAGCGCTTCCTTACGATCATCTCAGCCAGCGACTTCTCCGGTCGAGACAGTCGCAACATCTCCGCCAACATCGACGATTCCTGATATGCTCGAATGTCTCTCTGCTCTCAACGACTTGGGTATTAGCGTGGACGTTCCACAGTTAACCGAAGAGCAACGACAACAATTGGTACAATTATTGTATCGAAATCGATCTGTCTTCGCGAAAGAGCTATCGGACTTACCTGGCTGTAATCTAGTCACCCACCGTATCGAGACGCAGGGTCCGCCAGTACGCAGTCGACCGTACAGACATTCCCCAGCAGCTCGACAAGAAATTTCAAGACAGACGAAAGAACTTCTGGACCAAGGCATCATATCCGAAAGTTTTTCGCTCTGGCAATCGCCAATCATCCTAGTAGCGAAAAAGAATTCCCAGACACCTCGATTCGTAGTGGATCTTAGAGGCCTTAATAGTCGTACGATTCCGATTTCTTTTCCTTTACCGACACTAGAAACCGTCCTTGACACGATGGCTGATCATCACCCCTCCTATTTTTCAGCATTGGACCTAAAATCCGGCTATTGGCAAGTGTTACTTGACCCTGAAACAGCACACAAAACGACCTTTGTGACCACTGATGGGGCCTACCACTTCAATCGCCTTCCGTTCGGCGCGTGCAACGCCGCTCCAACGTTCCAAAAGCTCTTACAAACTGTATTCCGATCATCCCTGTACAAAAATCTACTCGTCTACATCGACGATCTCCTGGTGTTCTCGGGCTCCTTTGACGAGCATTTGGTACACTTGCAGGAAGTATTTGACAAACTCCAAGAGGCCAACTTGCGCTTACATCCAGAAAAATGTTACTTTGCGAAGCCTCAAGTCAAATTCCTCGGCCACATTTTGTCATCCTCTGGAGTAGCAGTGGATCCAGACAAAGTGGAAAAGATCAAAATATTCCCGAGACCATCGAGCGTCACACAGCTCCGACAATTCATGGGAATTTGCAACTTTTATCGTCGCTTTGTTAAGGGCTACGCTAAGATAGCGTCTCCTCTGAATGAGCTACTTCGCAAAGATGTGACATTTCTGTGGACCACAGCATGCGAAGAATCATTTCAGACTCTTAAGACGGCCTTGATGGTGACTCCAACACTGGCCTTCGCAAACATGCAAAAGCCGTTTCATTTATCAACAGACGCCTCGGCTACAGCGATTGGATATATATTATCACAGATAGACGACAATGGCCGAGATGTTCCTCTCGAGTTTGGAGGACGAGCACTACGGCCTGCAGAAACACGATTTATGGTGACCGAGATCGAAGGATTGGCCTTAGTTGAAGCTATACGACATTTTAGGCCATATTTGGTCAACAACCATTTCCATATCTACACGGACCATATTTCGTTGAAGTGGTTACAGGACATCCGCGCATCAACTGGTCGCCTGGCGCGTTGGTCCCTGTTGCTGCAAGGATTCAACTTTACTATTCATTATCGGCCCGGAAAGGCTAACACAGCGGCAGACGCTCTCTCTCGCATGGAACACCCGGAGCCCCCTCCGGTGGACCCATCCGACGAATTTCTGAATGACGATTTCTTTATCGCACCGCTGTTATCACGTGACGCTCAAGCGAAGGTTGAAACACGGTTCGAATACGCAACACCTTCCTCAGGAATGTGCCCTCTCACTGAGACTGATGCGAACACTGACTCTGATAGTTCTGTAGAGCTTTTATTAGATAGTGTGCAGTTCCCTGAGACTGACATTCAGACAAAGCAAAGACAATGCTTGGAACTATCGCCGCTCATAGAATATTTAGAACTAGGGCAATTGCCTGAGAACACTTCCGCCGCTCGACGTATTAGTCTGATGGCAGAACAATATTGCCTAATCAACGGAGTTCTATATCACCTTTACCAACCGCGTGCAAGAAAAATCAATCAAGTTCGCCCGTTAATCCGGCAGCTGGCGGTGCCCGGATCACTTCGCAGGACAGTGTTACAAGCGTGCCATGACTCTTTTGCGCACGCCGGGCACGAACGCTGTTATCTTGCTATGCGACTTCGATTTCATTGGAAGAACATGTATACAGACTCATTACAGTATGTGGCGTCATGTGAGGTGTGTCAACAAAGCAAACGACCAAGTCACCCTGTCAAAGCTCCTTTACATCCTATGCCTATCGAGGACGCGTTTGGCCGGTGGCATATGGATTTTGCCGGACCTTTAGCAGTAACACCTGAGGGCAATAAGTACATTCTGCTCCTGGTCGACTCGCTGACCAAATGGCCAGAAGCCTTCAGCATGCCTAATCAGTCAGCCAAGGCAGTGGCCGATGTACTTTATTCCCAGATTTTTACCAGATTCGGGCCTCCGGTCTCTCTGATAACAGACCGTGGGCAGAACTTTAGATCTACACTAGTGTCAGAACTCTGCAAAAGATTTAACGTGACAAGAACTTTCACAAGTAGCTACCATCCACAAACCAACAGTCAAGTGGAGCGTTGTTGGTCAGTGTTATGGCAGTCTCTACGCTCGTACTGCATCAATCAAACAGATTGGGATCAGTATTTACCATCGATTCTGTATGCTCATCGCGGAACTCCGGCGGCCAGCAGCACGCATCATTCGCCGTACTTCCTTCTCTTCGGAAGGGAGCTTCCAATGCCTTTGGAACGAGCCCTGGTACCTCCAGCTACAGGTAAAATGGAGGCTGACAATTACATTAAGCTCTTATTGCCTCGTCTAGAAGTGGCTCGTTCGGTAGCTCAGGAAAACATCAAAGCAGCTCAGAAAGAGTACAAGCGTTATTATGATCGGGATCAACGTCCAACAACATTCGCACCAGGCACCTATGTCTGGCTCTATAACCCCCAGGTGCCTCAAGGTCAATGTCCGAAGTTACGAAGAAAATTCGAAGGTCCTTTCTACGTGGTAATGAACGGTCCAAACGACACGTACTATCTTCGGGATGTAAAGACCAACAAGAAGTATCCGAGTCCTGTCCATGTCAACAGGCTCCGACTGCATGTCGACAATCGTGACATGCTGTTCTCACGTTTTCAAGATCTGGCGTCGCCACCGACGTCAGCAGAAGAAGCGCATCCGCTTCCAACCCCACTGCCATCTACTTCGGCGACTCCACAAGCTGACGCTACAGCTCCGGAGCCTGCCTCACAGTCAACGTCTAACGCTGGAAATGCGCCTTCTTCACAGAGCGTTACCTCTAATCCGCAGTGGCATGCAGCCACGAAGCTCTTAGCTTGTAAGGTAAAGCAGGGTAAACGTTTTTACCGCGTGCAATGGGCAGACCCATTGGCACCCCCTTCTTGGGAAGAAGCTGATAATGTGACGGATGCCTTAAAGCACGATTTCCACATTACTCACACATTGGCAGGTACAAAACGTAAGCGCATCCGAACACGAACGGACGAGTAGGGAAGATAGGTTTACTTTGAGCAGTACCGGGGTCGACACCGCAAGTCCATTTATTTTCTTGTCTCTCTTTGCTAATTGAAATTGCTAATTTCAAACCACATCTGAGATCTCTACAAAATTTTGTACGGGTGTCGCTATTACACACCAGAACCCTCTCGCGAGTAACAAGGCCAGTTCCTTGCGATCTATTTCATCTGTCAGGGTTTCGTGTATAGTGCTCCACTGCAAAATTTACCCCATTTCTTAACTTTCTATTTTATTATTCTTTCGGACTAGTACTTCCGGTACAGAGGCTAGAGTAGTTACCAGCGGTCCAGCAAATTCAAGAGTATCGAACGTTGTGTAGGTAAACGGTCGCAGTCTGATCAGGCCTACAGCATGCCGTGCTAGTACTGCTTTGGGTAAAATTGTACTCCCGTCCATCACTATATAAGGACAGCAGAACGCTAGACAGACATTGGCCAGCACACGAGGTGCAGGTTCAGGCACCAGATAATTTAATGTAAGAATTCTCTTTTCACTGTGGGTTATTCGACTTTTTAAAGCCGAAACCACAGAGTCGTATAGCCACTGGCCAATTCTATAGCTAGCTTTAGTGCCAGCTTGTCTAGTTTCTTTTGTTTTTCTCTCTCGCGTTTTATTTGTTTTTTTTGGTGTGTGTGCTACTTTTATGTTACGTAGGCTCACTAAGTGTATTAAGGCCGTTTTTTTTCTATTCCAGCATGGAACTCTACTTTTGCTCGCTCCTCCTAGTTCTCGCGTTGGCTTCGCCCTCAGCATCACAGCAATCTGTAGTGCGACGCTACAGCTACGGTGTTGTTTTTTCTCACGTAGGACAGGTCTATCCTAAAACCAGTTATTGGCCGCATACTTTTCATTTTTCTCTGCCCACCCTCGCCGCTTGGAAGCCAATCGAACATTGGTGTGATAAATCCCTCTCATCAGATATTTGCGTTGAGTATGCCCTTATGATACAACTGGCGGTAACCTTTGCCAATCAGACACATGATCAGTTTCAGCGTACGTTACAGGCAGCTTACGATCTTCTCCCGGATTCCCCCCTGCCCCCTAATTTTACAAAGGGTAAACGGTCACTGTTGCCTTTTATAGGACAACTAGCGGGTACCCTTTTTGGCACAGCCACGGAAGAGGATGTTCGCGTCTTGGCATCTCATGTGCAGGCCATTAGCAAATCCCAATCCGATTTATTATCAGGATTTCAAACCCATATGCAACGAATGTCCTCATTTATGAGTATCACCAAGTCTCAGTTCGATAATTTGGAATTGCTGTTACAGCAACAGCATAATGAATTCACTGAGTCACTCTTAGGTCAGCAACAGTGGTTCGAGCAGCATAATCGCCGATTTGAACTGCTCATGTTCCACGTGTTGTCTAAGCTTTATGATTACCTAATGCTACATGACCAGGTTCAACAACTATATAATGGTCTTGAGTTATTGACTTCAGGATTTCTACCAGCGTCACTTATCTCTGCAAGCACCATTCAGAACACTTTGTCCGAAATCTCTGAGACTGTAAAGGCACAATTTCCTAGTTTATACTTGGCTAAATGGGACCCCGCTTATTACTACAGCAGCCACGATTTTTTGTTTTTACGTAGTGGAACAGAGTTGTACATCACAGTGAAGTTTCCTCTCTTCACGTACGTTGAGTATTTAGATGTCTACAGTGTTCTTACATTTCCGGTTCCGTTTCATAATGATTCTTCTCTTCTTACTACCTTACAGACCTCTGTTCAGTATTTTTTACTTTCCGTGGAAGAGTTTTATTTTGCTGAAGTGGATCATCCAATCCCAGCATTCGACAAATTCGCTGTTGACTCTGTAAAACAGGGCCGACACTCGACCTGCATAACCGCTTTGTTCCACAACGATGTCACTGACATTCAAAAACTCTGTAAGTTCCAAGTGAGCTCAGATGATCCTCGATATCAGGGATTCCTGGTTCTGGATTACCCTCATGTATTAGTCCGCCATGCTTCTTCGTACCATCTGGGTTGCGATAATGAATCCCTGAGCCTTGACGGCGGGTGCACTTATTGCATTGTCACTATTCCCTGTGGTTGTGAGTTGAATACTAAGGTAGACCATCTGCCCCCGCGCCTTTCTAATTGCAACCTCCCCGCCCATGGTTTGATCTCTAGCGCACCCCTTTACCCCGTCAACTTAGCGGTCCTTCGACATTTTTTTGACAATGATACCTTACGGGATTTTACAGCCGATATGCTACTCCGTCAGCCATTGGGTGTGAAATTACCCCCCATGAAGTTTTATAATCATACATTTGAAGATAAATTAGCTATCTCTCATGACCTTACGTATCAATTAGATAAAGTGGTTAATGCTTCTAAAGCTGATGAACAGATTTTTCGCTCCATGGTTGACCCTCTTCTGTCGGGCGATCTAGCGGTTCCTTCCGATTTCTTTCTTACGGTACCAGGTTACCTAGCTATTGCCACGGCTATCGTCACTAGTCTCAATTTTCTTCTGTTTCTGTGGTTGACTTATCGCTTCCGTTTAACTTCGGCCGCTGTGGCAGCCATAATTAGCCAGGCACCGCGAGCGCTAGCGCGTACCCTACCTTCCCTACTCATCGTCACACCCCTCAGCACTACCTCCTCTACTTCCTTGACTGCTCTGGACTTCACTATTCCTCCCTGGGTTTTTAGTTATGTGATTCTTCTTTTAATACTGTTTTATGTTGGAAAAACACTGTGGCGTTGCCGCTCCCATAGTGCTGCCTTTCACACTGATTTTACTATATTTTTGGAAGTGACCGCTAATGGTCGTTGCATGGCCATACCATTGCAGACCGTGATCGGGTGCCCGGCAGATTATGTCCCGGCGGGTGATACTTTGTGCCACACCCTCGGTGTCTCCGGTCTTTGGCAACCCAAGCTTAATATTGCTTGGGGGGATTTTCAGCTGACTAATCGCCATAGCAGCAAAATTTTAGTGTTGGCGACAACTTGCCGCCTTACTTGGGTTCAACGTGTGCAATTATCTTCTTTGTTACGTAAACAATATGTTTGTCTTTTGTTTTTTACGCATGGACGACAAACCTTTTACGTCTCGCTTTGAGGAGGAACGACACGAGGAGAGGAACGGCTACGTACTCACAGCGCCGTTCTCCAGTCAGTACTGGGTCAACTCGTCTCGTCCTCACTCCAGACAGGAGTCCCTCGCACGGGACACGTTTCGTCCCGTATTCTGCTTTCCGTCCCTATACTTAGCCTATTTAGTCTGCTTATCCTGTCGCGACACGTATATGGTTTGGCGTTCTGTTTCCTTGGCGGTGTTATGCGAGCCAATCGGCTTTGTCGATGCTCTTTTAGCACTGTTGGTTTTTGTGTGTATATTACCTTTTTTTATCAAGTGACTCACGCGTGTGCAACTATTTATGTTACGTTGTGACTTTTTATGTCTTTCTTTCACCATTATTCACATGTTTTTGGCATACCGCAATACTGTTGTACACCAGCTCAAGGCAAGGATTATGGACGATTTGCCTTCCTGGTCAGTTAGAGTTCAACTATTGTCGGTTGGCGTTTCTGTTCGTTTGCTTTTGTCGTTTTTTGGCGTTCTATTTTTTTTCTTCGTGGTTCTCTCTTCGGAACGAGGTCGTTCCGTTCTTCATGACCGGACGGACTATGACACAGTCAAACGGCGCATTAGAAGCTACAGTAGCGACTGTAGGATAAAGACAGTTAACTATAGAAGTAGGCCTTAGGATTATTACTGGAAACTAGACGTTGGCAGTTCTAGGCTGACATGACCTACTGACTTACGTAGAGTACAGTCAGATCAGAT
>Ga0081606_1000487_pt1 | contig 10603 bp, 8 predicted proteins | sample EareggfetidaYelm_FD_71127 | JGI IMG/M metagenome (GOLD analysis project Ga0081606, IMG submission 71127) | Earthworm egg capsule microbial community from the University of Washington, USA - E. fetida Yelm (SPADES assembly) (version 2) | ecosystem: Host-associated > Annelida > Reproductive system...
CCCGGGACAAGAACAATGGCGTGTTTTTCTTTCTGTCGCAAAGCAATTCAGGGATGCCGTAAACAGCCGCGGCGGAGACGTAACACTGATACATTTGCCAGAAATAGGAATTAAGGGCAATACTCATTTTCCAATGTCTGATTTGAATAACGCAGAAATCGCAAATCATCTTTCCGAATTTTTCAAGAAGAAGAATCTGGACTTAGACTAGAATTTTAGGATTGTTTCTCGCAACTTTCGAGATGCCCGCGGCAGTCCACAATACCCACGCCATCCTATATTTGGTCTAATGTGAGGCGATTAAGCCTCGCATAACTCGGCATACCTGCAATTTTTTTGCGCCCTCCTTTTGCTTTTCTGGATGTCGCATCTGTTATTTTGAATGATAAGTTATTGATTATTAAATAAATTGCTTTTATTTAGCAACCTCTACTTTGTCTTTAGTTTTTTCCCTTGTATAAAAACATCGGCAATTTTTGCGATCCCCATGAGAAAACCCAACGCTACAAATGAGATTCCGCCGGCCAATAGCTCTCCCCTAAAAATAAGAAACCCGCTAAATATAAGAGCGGATGTAACAAGAACAAAAGCCATCCATTGCCCCCTTTTACTCTGTAAAATTTCACTATTGTTTAGCGATATTTCACTGTCAGTCTTTTTTTTTTCTGATTCCATTCTATGATCTAGTTGTTTTTCAGCCATCCGCATAATTCTCTCTCCGCCATTAGGAATGATTTGATCATACTGAGCCAATGTTTCCGGATCGGGAAGCGGGCCTATATGCGTCTTGCGCAAAGTAACTTCAAGATCTTTTATTAATTGCTGTTGCTTCTCTTTAGGTATGCCTTGAAAAGCTTCAGGATTTGCTTCCTTTAATTGTCTTTCGACTTTCGAAAAACTCGTGTTTTCAAAATCCTCTTGCTTTTTGGCATCTTCTGACATAGATTAAAATTATGAAAGCATTAGTTTTTCGTCTTCCTTAATTTTCTCAAAGGCGTTGCTAATGTCTTGACCGATCATTCTAAAATCATTTTCAATAGCCTCCCTATCCGCTTCAAATCCTGAAATATGGGACTTGAATCTGCGGCGTTTTCTGTTTAAGTTAGCCACATTCTTTGTTCCAGAAAAGATTGAAGGGTTGAAGGAGAAAAGCCTGCCAAAAAATCCTTTTTGTTTCATTTGGTGTTTCATTTTGTTTTGATTACGCGATGCTTACCCATGAATATGCCGATATTCTCTAAGCGCCTTTCGGAGTTCTTAAAAAAATATATCATGCGTTTAAACATATCAGTATGTCAGTGGTTTTGGACTATGCTTCGCAAATATAGCACAAAATAAATATAGTACAAATAAATAAACTGTATATAAAGAATAATAATACGAAATAAATACAGTATAAATAAATGCGTTGCATATAAAGAAGAGCACAAGCAACACGAAATTAAGCGAAAACTGCCAGTTATTAGCCTTAGATTCAAGCAATGAATGCAACTTTTAGGAAGGCCGCAAAACGGGCAACTTATTTAGGTTTGCTAAATAACTCGCACAAGAGAGGAAACTTCTTTTTCTTGGGGTTTGCAGGATGGGATGCCTGCGACAAGTGTCCCGCACGATGAGTTGGCGCTAAGTATAGTCTCTCAAATGTGAGGTGATTTGAGCCATTAATCATTCGCCAAATGCCATAGATATAAAAAAAATATTTCGGATTTTTTGCGCAATAGGCTGATCTGTATTATATTGCGCACGGAATTTAGTATATAATGCGTTTAAGTTAAAAATTTCGTTGAAAGCCAACCACAATATAATGGACAGCAGTTAGCGGTCAAACGAAAACTGGCAACGCGCAAAACAAGCGCTCAAAAATGAAACTATTCTGTATTTGCAAGCCTTTTTGTCCGATTACGTGAAATTTTGTTTAATATTTTACTGAATGTAAAATATTAGAAAGAAGGGTTTTTAGGGATGTTCATAAGCGAAACGCGGTTCTCTGCGCGGAAACAGAGCATCCTTGTTCGCAGGGATTTGAATTGGGTTTCTCGGGCATTTTGAAGAACCGCGATTAATAATAAAGAGAGAGAAATCTTTCCTTAAAAAAAAATATTGACTGAAGTAGTATGTTTTTTCATTTATAAAAAGCCTTATCTTTGTATGCCAAATGTCCAAAGCGGCCTGCTTGCTAATTAATTTTTAACTAATTCTTATTATTGATGAAAAATCTGGCATTCCTTTTATTTTGCCTTGTTTCCGCAACAGGTCGGGCTCAGCCTTCGCCGGGCGTTCACCAAAGTTTTAAAACGCCCAAAGACATTATTGTTTGTTATGCCGATGAGAGGTCGGCAAACACGCGCATCCCCGAACCCGAAGCGTATTGGGTTTGGAACCGCGCGGGCGGACGCGCACAAGGCGCCACGGCCAACTTTGTAGTGACCTATAACGGCTTTTCCGAGCCTGCAAAAAAAGCCTTTCAGAGAGCCGTCGATATTTGGTCTACATTGATTACCTCCAATGTGACCATAAATATAAATGCGGTGTGGCGAAATCTGGGGCAAGGAATTTTAGGTTCATGCAGCCCCACTACTTTTGAAAAAAACTTTCCCGAGGCACAGTATCAGGATGTGTTGTACCCGGTTTCATTGGCGAATAAAATGGCGAACCGAGATTTGAACGGCGACGAAGCCGAGATTGACGCCCAGTTCAGCAGTTCTATTTCTTGGAATTATGAGTTGGAAAAATCTTCTTCCCCCCGGTCCGGGAGGTATGATTTAGTGTCGGTGGTGATGCACGAGATTGGGCACGGCCTCGGAATTTTCAGCGCCTATGAAGTGTCAGGCCGCAACGGACGGATACGGACACACCCTTTTTTTCAGGGCAGTCCTTGCGCTTACGATTTATCTTTGCAAAATCTGCCAAACAGCTCCGGCCCGCTCACGCCGATCATCGGTTATGCCTCCCCTTCCGCGGACTTGAAAAGCGCGCTCACCGAAGGCTCTTTATTCTTCAACTCCCCCAGCGTGTTGCGGTTGAATGCCGTAAAAGGGAAGGCGTATGCTCCCATACAATATTCTGCAGGTTCGAGCATTGCCCACAACGACGAAGCCGCCTATCCGTCAGGCAATGCTAATTCATTGATGACGCCAAACATTGCCGCCAATGAAAGCATTCACGACCCCGGCCCGATAACTCTTGGCGAACTTTCGGATATGGGTTGGACCAATCCGATTTTGGCGCATACTCCGTTGCCGAGCGTGGAAAGCAAGGCCCACGACTTTTCCGCGGTATGCACCATAATTTCAGGAGATGCGGATTACACGCCCGCCGTCTCTTCGCTCCAACTTAACTATTCGATGAACGGCGGCAGCTTGGTCGCCGTAACAATGACGCCTACAAGCCGCGCGAATGAGTACCGAGGAATAATTCCAAAACCCGCAACCTCCCAAGAGGGAACGGTGAAGTATGCTTATTTTATTTCGATAAACGATTCGAGAAACCGCCCCTTCTCATGGCCGGGAAAGATCTGCAGAGTGGGCACCTCCGAGTTCACTCAAACTTATTACAAATTTGAGGCAGGCCCCGATACGCAAAGCCCGCAAATTTACCACACGCCCGTGGTTTCGGTGATGAGCAGCGCGAACGTCCTAAAGTTAACCGCCTGTTTTAAAGACGCATACGGAGTACAGGGCGGAACAGTCGATTGGCAGGTAAACGGCGGGGCGCAGGCGAGGGTGAATTTCACCCATGTTTCTGATAGTACCTACGAAGCGGTTCTTCCGCTGACCGATTTAAATTTAGCACGGGGAAACCGCATAGAATACCGCCTCACAGCCACCGACAATGCCGCCGCTCATAACGCCTCCTTTAAACCCTCGGCAAGCGAATACTATACAATAAATGTGAAGGGCTATGGCCCTGTACAGGAAAGTTATGCCAACAATTTTGACAATCTTAACGCCGATGACTTTTCAGGCGACTTCACCATAGCAAAGCCCGTCGGGTTCGACAACGGCGCCATTCAATCGCCTCACCCTTACGCGGAATCGAAAAAGGAACCCTTCCTCAATTTCACTTACGAACTCCTTACGCCCATAAGAGTGAAAGCGGGAATGGGCGGCATTCATTTCGATGAAGTAGTTTTAGCAGAACCGGCTCAAGAAGGCGTTTCTTTTGGCGCTGAAGGGTTTAATGATTTTGTGATTGTGGAGGGTTCTTCCGACAAAGGCATTACTTGGAAAGCGGTCGCCGACGGATGGAACTCAAGAGAAAAAGCCGACTGGCTCGCCGCCTGGGACAGGGGCATGTTGGGAAGCAACTCCGTTACCACAGGCCATCCCTCGCACTTTCACAGACGCTCGCTTTCCTTGCTCGATAATTTCAGACCCAATGAGGAAGTTATTCTTCGTTTCAGACTGTCCAGCGATCCCATTTCGGTCGGTTGGGGCTGGGCTATTGATAACTTGGAAATTCAAGTTCCTCAACTTCTTTTTCACAATCATGCGGATTACATGATGGATAATGCGAAATCAACGGAACTCTTGATTGGCGTTGCGGACGTAAGCAAAATAAAAACATTGACGCTGGAATACAATTTAAACGGCGGCGATAATCAATCAAAAGCGATTCCGTTAGATACCAGGCATAACGGGTATAATATCTCTCTTACTCCTTCCGGGAAGTTGCTCAAAGGCAACTGCATTAACTACCGTTTCAAAGCCTCGAATGTCGATGACTATGAGTTCTCTCTCCCGTCCTCCGGGTATTATCGAATAGAAATATTGGATTTGAAAAACCCTACGGATACCTACGATTTCAACGCCGTGAAAGATAATATACAGTTTGCGGGCAATTTTATTGCCAAAACGAAAACCTCCGCAGAAACCGAACATCCTTATGCCGTCGGCTCCGGATTACGCTATCAATCGAATTTTTCAGCCATTTTGAAAACGCCGATTAAAATAAAAGCCCAAACGAATTTTTCTTACGACGAAAAGCTAATGTTGGGAACAGGCGACACGGCCGTGGTGGAAGGCACCAAAGACGGCATCCGATGGGAGGCGCTGGCCGATAAATACACCGTAGGTTCTCCCAAAAGCCGCAAGGGAAGTTTCTTGCGCGGCGGCAAGTTTAAGGAGGGCGATACAGTGCTTTTGCGCTTCCGATTGAGCAGCGATAAAACGAATAACGGATGGGGCTGGAGAATCTCAAACCTGAAAATTCAGAGCACGGTTACGGCAATCCATGTGGCGGAAGAATTTTCTCTCTTCCCCAACCCGACGCAGAAAGGGGATATTACCATTTTAACGGGGGAAATGAAGAATGACTTCGCCGCGCAAGTGACCGATATTTACGGACGGCAAATAATGACGCAAACTTTTTCCGCAGGTTCAAAGGAAATAAAACTTCCCGTGGATCATTTATCCGCGGGGGTTTATCTTGTCACCGTCATTGAAGGGGAGAGTCGAAGGACGGTTCGTTTTGTGAAGCGGTAAGGAAAATCAAAGTCCTTCCACTTCCCCGTTTTTCGGATACTTCACGGTGTATTTGAAACTTACTTTTTTAGTTTCATTGGGTCTGAGGGTAAGTTCCCACGCCAGTTTTCCTGTGATTTCGTTGTAGTTGGCATTGCCTATATCCTTGCTTTCTGCTATCACCTCAATTCGACTGTCTTGCGAGATCGGAATTTGGTCTTCTACGGTTATATTGACGAGTTCAGTCTTTGTGTTGCGCACCGAAATTTCCCACGCAAATTGCTCTTTTTTATTTCCGCCGATATATTGTCGCTTGGAAAATTCTTTCAGCTTATCGCGTTTCACCGTGAGGCGCTTGTCGCGTCCGAGCGAAACCGTGAGCGTATCGCCCGTATGGTTCGGGTCGATAAATGTTTTGGCCACAAAAGTCCCTTCAAAGAAAATATTGGCTTCGCCCGGCAAGAGACTCAACTGTTCCCATTCTACGACTTGCGCTGCCAAGAACGCATCCCCGTCTAGTTTGGGAGCCGTGAAATAGCGATAAGAAGTTGTTACATGGTCGTTGCGGACGTCAATTATTTCGGCTTTATTGGAGGAAGGAATAGTATGCGGAATGCTCAGCACAAACTCCGTATTAACCGAAGTTTGCACGGTTGAAAAATAGCGGCTTGTGGTTTCGGCTACAGGTTCTATCATGACTTTCTCCTCCGCCATTTTCGAACTCTCTGTTGTCTTCTTATAAGATACTTCTTTTCCATAGGCAGCAACAGGCCGATATAAACTCAAATACCAAGGGATAATTTCCGGCTTTTTCCCTCCTTGTACGGGGTTAGCGGTGGAGAGCGTGAGCATCACATTTGTCCAATCTTCGCCTGTGCTTTGAGTGATGGATGCTTTGTAATTGAGCTGAATGGGCGACTTGGTATCCGTTGCCCGCAAGTCGTAAACGGCACGCCAACCCGCGCCCGAAACCACATAGTTCAATTCTAAATCCGCCTGCCCCGACGAGGAGGAAGAATAGCGGATGGCAATTTCCCCGGTATTCGTGCCGTGTTTCTGCATGGCTTCGGCAAGTTGTTTATTATAGTCGGCGATGCGCTCATTGAGCTTTGTGATTTTATGGGTTTGTTTTCTTTTATTGGAAACTAAATCCGTGAGGCGGTAGCGAAAAAAGTTAGCCATTGCTTCGAGGTCTTCGGATTCAAGCGTTTGATTGACGCCTCCGATTTTTTGATTGCTGAGTATCATCTGCTCCTCTTTGACAAGAACGTCTAAACAACTGTTTTCAAAAGCTAATTTATCGTGCAGCATTTTCAGCGAGTCTTTCAATCGCAAAACAGGGGCGGGGGGCTTTTCGGCTTCTTTATAGTTATTGCGAAAAACCACGCCTTGAATAATGAACTGCCCGCTTCCTCTCACCTGGATGCTTTGCGGATCAATTCGCGAAGGCAAATTGCGGATTACTATTTCGCCGGCGCCCTCCACGGCTGCCTTTACTTGACGGGTAACTTGCGCTTTCTCCAAAAAAACCGTGACCGCAGTTATCTTTGAGTCAATTGCTTTGTTTTGCGCTTGGGCCACGAGGGAGAACAGAAGGAGGAAAATGCCGAGTTTCATGTTTATCGCGTTTAATTCAATCATTTTTTTAAAAGCTGATTTGCGCGTAAATATCGAAAAATTTGAGTTATGAATTGCAAATTTTAATGGTTAATGATTAAACGAGAGGAGATTATTGCAAAGCCCTGAAAGGACGTTATCTATCGGCGAGGGGGTTGAAGGCGCTTGATTTGTAAGCCCCCGTTTTTTTAAATGGGGGGAAACGCGACGGCATGTGCGGGGGCAGGCGGTTGCATTAATCATTAGCCATTAATCATTTTTGTTTTTTACCCCGGATATACTAACTTTGTCCCGCAAATAATACACTCAAACGTCTATATAAATTATTTGCAATGCCTCACGACCAATCTAAATTTCTTTTTGAAGCCCTTACCTACGACGATGTGCTCTTGGTTCCGGCTTACAGCAACGTGCTTCCGCGCGACGCCGACACCACGAGTTTCCTCACCCAGAATATTAAAATGAATATTCCGTTCCTCTCTGCGGCCATGGACACGGTGACGGAAGTGAACATGGCTATTTCCATGGCGCTTGAAGGGGGCATTGGATTTATTCATAAAAACATGAGCATTGCCGCACAAGCCGAGCAAGTGCGCAAAGTAAAGCGTTCGCAAAGCGGCATGATACAAGACCCGGTGGTGCTTTCCGTCAATGCCACCTTGCGCGAGGCCGAAGCCTTGATGCGCGAAAATAAAATCGGCGGCATTCCCGTGGTGGACGCCGCAGGGAAGCTGGCAGGCATTATCACCAATCGCGACATGCGTTTTCAAAAAGATTTGCAACTGCCCATCGTCGGCATTATGACAAGCAAAAATCTTATCACGGCTCATGAAGGCATTACGCTTGAAAAAGCAGAAAGCATTTTGCAGCAATTTAAAATCGAAAAACTGCCGATTGTCAATAAGAGGGGGAAATTGGTGGGACTTATCACCTACAAAGATATTTTGAAGAAAAAGAATAAGCCGCTGGCTTGTCAAGACGAATACGGGCGTTTGCGCGTAGGCGCTGCCGTGGGCGTAACGTCGGATTATTTAGAGCGGATGTCGGCGCTGAAAAATGCGGGCGCGGATATTATCAGCATAGACACCGCGCACGGTCATTCCAAAGGGGTGATAGACGCGGCAAAGAAAGCCAAACAAAAATTTCCCGAATTGGAATTAATTATCGGGAATATAGCCACGGCCGAGGCCGCCAAAGAGTTAGCCAAAATTGGCGCCGATGCGGTGAAGGTAGGCGTGGGGCCGGGGAGCATTTGCACTACGCGCGTAGTGGCCGGCGTGGGGTTGCCGCAACTTTCCGCCATTCTTGAAGCCTCCAAAGGATTGAAAGGCAGCGGCGTCCGCATTATTGCCGACGGCGGCATTCGTTTTTCAGGCGACGTGGTGAAAGCCTTAGCCGCCGGCGCCGACAGCGTGATGATTGGTTCGATGCTCGCGGGCACCGAAGAAGCGCCGGGCGAAACCATTATTTATGAAGGCCGAAAATTCAAATCCTATCGAGGGATGGGCTCATTGGAGGCCATGGAACACGGTTCGAAAGACCGCTACTTCCAAGACGCCGAAGCCGACATTAAAAAATTCGTGCCCGAAGGCATTTCCGGCCGCGTGCCTTTCAAAGGAAGCGTGGCGGAAGTGCTGTATCAAATGACGGGCGGGTTGCGTGCAGGCATGGGCTATTGCGGCGCCAAAACATTGTCGCACCTGAAGGCCGCAAAATTTGTCCGCATCTCCGCCGCCGGCGTTACCGAGAGTCATCCGCACGATGTGCTAATCACTCGCGAAGCGCCCAACTACAGCAAGCGGAGTTGAGGAATCGGCGCCTTTCGTTTACGAATGTGTCCGATGATATTCTACTAATTCGTCCATCGGGCCTTTCAAAATTTTGCCCACGGCGGTTTTATATTCTGCCGCGATTTCTTTCAGCAAGTCGGCAAAGTGAAAGGCAATGGAACCCGTGAAATGTATCGGGCTTTTTTGATGGGAAGGATAGCGAACAATAATCTCCGTAAAAAACTGACGAAAGCAATCTTTCACCAAATTCGCGCAATATTCTTCTTTTATGTTTTCTCCGATGAACTTGCAAAAACCGGCGATGAATGTTCCGGGTTTTTGTCCCGAATAAACTTTTTCCAAGGTGTCGTCTAACTCTAAATGGCACGTGTCTTTCACTTTCTTTGCCATGGCGGGGGGCATTTTCCCGCGGTAGTAATCATAGAGAAAACGCTTTCCGATGGCGGTTCCGGAGGCTTCGTCTGCCAAAATCCAGCCGAGGTTGGTAATGTGTCCGACGATATTTTTTCCGTCATATTCGCAGGAGTTGGAGCCCGTGCCCAAGATGCAGGCAATGCCCGCCGAGGTGCCGCACAAAGCCCGCGCGGTGCCGAGCAAATCCCAACCCAACTCCACTTGAACCTCTTTAAAGTTTTCTTTGAAAATATCGGTGATGATTTTCACATTCCGTTCCGACGATACGCCGGTGCCGTAGAAATAAATATGGTGAACCTGCCCCGCAACATGGGGCAATAAATCTTCTTTTATAATTTTTTTGAAATCCTCGGCGGCTTGATAGTAGGGATTAAATCCGAGGGTGAATACAGTTTTTACTTCCTGCCCCTGAAGGATGCGCCAATCGATTTTAGTGGAGCCGCTGTCGGCAATGATGATTGTTTTCATGCAGTTTATTGTTTTTTGTTCTTAATTTTTATGCTGATAGGCTTCAATGGCGCCGCGGACATTTCCGTTCTTTTTCAACAAATCTTCAGCCTGTTCCCGGCCTACTCCCAATTCATCCGCCACCATCCGAATGGCTCTGTCCACCAACTTATTATTCGACAACATCATGTCCACCATTTTATTCCCTTTCACGCGCCCGAGTTGAATCATTACCGAAGTAGAAATCATATTGAGCACCATCTTTTGAGCTGTGCCCGCTTTCATGCGCGTACTTCCCGTTACAAATTCGGGACCCACTTCCACCGCCACGGGATAGTCGCACTCCTTAATTATAAGAGCGTTGGAGTTGCAAGTGATGCAACCTGTGGTAATTCCGTTTGCCCGCGCTTCTCTGAAACCGCCGAGCACATAAGGGGTTTGTCCCGACGCCGCAATGCCGACCAAGACATCCTTGGAGGAAATTTTATGAGGTTTCAAATCGTTCCATGCGCCGTCGAGTTCGTCCTCTGCTTTTTCCGCCGAGCGGCGGATGGCATTGTCGCCTCCCGCAATCAATCCGATCACATGGCTGTGATCCAAGCCATAAGTCGGCGGCACCTCCGAAGCGTCTAATATCCCCAAGCGGCCGCTGGTGCCGGCGCCGATATAAAAAAGACGCCCCCCGTTTTTCATTTTCTCTGCAATCGCGGAAACTAACTTTTCAATTTGCGGAATGGCTTGCTGTACCGCGGCGGCTACCTTCTGATCTTCCTTGTTAATATTGCGCAACAAATCGGAAACGCTCATCTTCTCTAAGTCGCAATAAATAGAGGGCGCTTCGGTGGTCAGATTCATATGTGTGTTTTGATTTTT
>Ga0081606_1000883_pt1 | contig 10590 bp, 8 predicted proteins | sample EareggfetidaYelm_FD_71127 | JGI IMG/M metagenome (GOLD analysis project Ga0081606, IMG submission 71127) | Earthworm egg capsule microbial community from the University of Washington, USA - E. fetida Yelm (SPADES assembly) (version 2) | ecosystem: Host-associated > Annelida > Reproductive system...
AACTTCGATATAGGTTAGTTTAGACTCATAGATGTGAGCTCATATGAATGAATTATTGTTCAGAAATTTTTTCTTCAATACTCGGTATCGGCAGGCTTGTGGCAACCGAGTATTTCCGATAAGCTGATACTCGGCCGAACCGAGTATCCGAACGGAGTATCGGTTCAGCCCTAGATAGAACGCAGAGGGGCAGTACATCAAGAAGAGCCAATTCCACCCCAACGGTCACCCATGCTTCAAGTAAGCGAGGCGTCGCACGATTCATGCCATAAGGCACACAGGCTACACGGTCTATGATGAAGAGTTGGTTCTTTGGCAGAACATCAGCCCCTCAAGGTACTCCTTGTAATTTCCTTTTATTGAATTACAAATTATTTCTACAAAATTAATATGTCTCAGAGTTCTACTTTAACACAGCAAAGAATGGAATAGGCAAAAAGAGGATCTTACCGGCCTGAATAGACTACTTGCAACTACTACGCCTCTTTGTCAACCCAACATACAATCAGATCATGACTCCGACCAATCAACCCAGTAATTTATACTGGGGTAACAAGACGAACAACCAGCATGGAGACGACGCGGGCAACACACGAATACCCTTACCGGATTCGATCTTTACTACAGGACAGCAACGACAGTAACAACAGCCTAAAGAACCAGCTCATCAGTCACCACATCAACTGAGACAATTCACAAAAGTATGGAAACATGGAGAAATTGTTTTCGACCTTCATAGCTTGGTTCAGTAGACGCTAGTCACGATCATTAAGATATAGTACATACAGGTTATACTTATTTTAGCCGTAGCAATCCTTTTAGGTAGCTATCTAATCCTCGTCTGTGCAGCTTAGCTATAATACTCACATAAAGTTAAGCTATGTACTCGACCAGAGATCGACGATGAAGACATTTCTAGAGAAGAATCTCGCATCACTACTCCGACATGGTCCCAGGACCACCTTGCTTCTAGTCCTACACGAATATACTTATTTAATGGACATTTGGTCACAATATCTTTATTGCAAAACCTGAAAAAGGACTGTGCACTCAGATAAAGAAAAAGCATGGCCTCCAGTCTTCCAATAAGAATATTCACTTCTTCAGTACGTGTATGCAAGAAGTATATTGCCAGTTGCAAACTACAAATACATTACAATACGGTGTTTCCGCTACGAGTTCAAAAAGAAGAATACTTACACACTGACCTAGACCATCATTTGCTGACTTACTGCCTTACGACACTTGCTTACATACGGACTTATTGCATTTGCTTACATTTGCTTACACACTGACCTAGAAGTTTAGTACATTTTGTGCGTATGTAAAAATGTCCGTTTGGGCACTTAACGCAAATGCTGGACACATCACAATACGTAAAATTATTTATTGTGATGTGTCCTGGGTTTTTCTATTTAACTGTTTCGTTTTCCACTCACCGACTTCTCTGACGTCATTCTTTTCTTCAAAAGCGGCGGCGACTCGTCGGAAATGACCTCTGACCTTTCGTTCACGGCAGCGTCGTAGACCCTCCTACAGTCCTTCTCGCAATCGCATGCCGCCCAGGGACACAGCGAGAACCACTGCCCGGCCAGGAGCTCTTCGGAGCTCCACGGTCCATCATCGGCCAACAGCTTCGCGACAACTGGATTGGCGAGGAAAGAGTAACAGCGCTCACAGGAGCAGACAGGGACCTCCAGACGGCGGAAGACGGACTGGCGGCTGCAGCCCTTCGAGTCTAGCAGGCGGTCGAGCTCCCTCTCAACGAGGAGGACGGCTGGGTCTAGGGCCCCGCGATGGCGATCGAAGGCCAGATGAACGGGCATTGCGATCGAACGTCTCGTGGCGATTCGTGGAGAGTAGGGAACACTTTCAACGTGCATTGCACGATGACCCACTAGCAGGAAAAGGAGGACGGTTTGTTACAGTAGCGGAACGATGACGAAGAAAGTGGAAGCGGATTCGCGTAGACGATGCAGGGAAAGGCCGGACTCATGGCAGGCTGGAGGAGCTGGAAAACAAGAATCAACTATATCAATCAAACAGACCAATCAAACAATCAGTGAACCAAATAATGATTACCTTGAAAGGGCGTTATATAAAGCTACTGTACTAATATATAATATATTCGTTTATTTGAAAGCGAAAGTAGTCTGTCAACAGACCGCAACTCGACCTACAGCATAATGAACTGAACACAACCAGTAGTAAAAGAGCAAACATAAAAACACAAAAAAACAAAAACAGAGCATCAACCCTAAAACACAAATTAATGAGCTAGGAAAAGTATCGTGGAAGTCAGAAGTATGGGGCTTCATTAAAGGAGGGATTGGTACTAGTAGAGTATTCTAGAGATAAAATTCCGCGTGTCTTTGTGATGGAGATTGCAGTGGTGGTAGCGCGGCCGAAGACCTTCGCGTAGACTAGTAACAATATAAACTCCGCCAAAGGAAAACCAAGAGAGGCATACACGGCAATGTGAAGAGTGGCAGGGAGCCGAACCATCAACGTCCCGATCAACAGACCAGCACACCAACCACCATGCAACTTGCCTCGAGATATCGCCTTGTTGCAGAAAATCGACTGCTCCCGTCGACTATCAGCGTTGAAATGAAAAGTGAACAGGCTATAATAGTTAAACGCGTTAAAGGTGTCAAACTGTCAAAGTTGACTTTAGATGCTCGATGCCTGAAGAGTGTCCAAAGGAGATTATTCATAATTATTAAAGAACAGGATTATCGACCCAATCGCCAAGTCAAGTCAAACATGGACCTTAGAGGCGTCAAGTGGACATTCCAGTTTCGCACCTTACCGTCCAATGTAGATTAATAACAATTGTTGTAGCAGGATTATCGACCCAGTGGCATATTACTAGGCTAAAGGTGTCAAAGTTGCTCTTGGATGGTTGGCACTTTACCAGTGTCTAATGTAGATTAATGATAGTTGTTATAGCAGGATTATCGGGCCACCTGTCTAGTGATAGTAAAACACCTACTGTAACACCAGATGTGTCAAATTTGCCTTTCCAATGTTGGATACCTTAGCAGTTTAAAATGTAGATTAAATATATTATAGCATTCTTATCGACCCAACGGCCTATTGCTAGCCAAACATGGACTTCTATAGCACAAGTAACAAAGGCAAAATAAGACAATGTAAAGACATTGTGTGGTAACAAAGACCATCAGCGTCGCCCTCTTCCGTTATCCAGGCCTGGGAATGGCACTGTCAGAGTGCAAAAGGTGGCGAAGGTTGAACTCCAATAGAAGTAGACGAGGCCTTATACATGTAAGAGCCCCTGCATGGAGCAGATTGCGTTGGTCTAAAACGGAGACAGACACGCGTGCTATTAAAAAAAAATAGTCTGCGTTCCTTTGTTCCACTCGAAATCGTCACGATCGACAAGCAGACGACAAGAAAATCGAAGATCACACCTAAGCAAACGACCCCACAACCACAACTACCCACCACCCACACAATCCTCCATACACAATGCAACCTCACAGACATGCACACCACAAACACACACACACATATTATATATATAATATATATATAATATATATATGTATATATATATATAACACTGAATCGGGTATTGGCTACTCATACATAGTTTATGTACGCTAGCTACTCATTCTGTATCTCAGGCCCTATGAATGCCAGATTCTTAGCGCAAAGCTTAAAAGACCATTTATGGCATACATAACAAGCACATACATCATCGTGGTTGTATTGTATGCATATGCTGATATACTGATTTTGCTGAGTAGATAGCGTTTCACATAGTGAATTGCCCACCTTAGCCACTCAACAATATATGTTCCACGAGGTATAATAGAAAAAGGTGAACCTTAAACGCTCATTGCTATATGTTTCCCAAGGTACACATTTTACACCAGATTATATTTTTAGCAGTTTATTTTAGCTATAGCCACTCACCTGTATATGTTCCCCAACGTACATATTTTACCCGTTTTCACTCTTTTGTAGTATCTCGTCTAGACTACAGTAACGCCATACATAATTGATTGAACTTGGGAAGACACATACAAGAACGCATACACGCAGCCTTAAATTCACACATACAAGCACACGTACAATAACACATACAATCACACGTACACGCCCACATACGCGCACATGTGCACACAATAAAGCGCACACACATGCAAACATCCCAGCACAAATACACACACACAAGTAAACATACACGCACACATACACACATATATGCACATAAACAAGTACACATGCACGCACATATGCACACATACAAGCACACATACACACGAACAAGCGCACATAATATAAGCACAAAAACACGCACACGTACGAGCACACATACAAGCACACATACAAGCACACATGCAAGAACACATAAAATAACACATACAATCACACATACAAGCCCATATACACGCACATTTGCACGTATACTAGCACACATACACGCACATGTGCAATCATACAAACACAAGTATACACACAAACAAACACACATACACGCACACATACACGTACATATGCACATAAACAAGCATACATACAGGCACATAAGCACACATACGAGCATACATACACACAAACAAGCGCACATAATATAAGCACACAAACACGCAAACGTACGAGCACACATACAAGCACGCATTCAAGAACACATGCAAGCAAACATAGAAAAACATACAAGCACACATGCACACCCATATACACGCACATATGCGCGTATACAAGCACACATACAAGCAAATATGCAAACATACAATTACAAATACACAAACAAACAAGCACACATACGCGCACACATACACGCACATATGCATATATACAACTGCATTTGCACGCACATATGCACACATACAGGCCCACGATTACACAAATAAGCGCACATGCAAGCACACATACATACACACGTACTAGCACACATAAATACAGCCATACACGTACATATGCATGTATACAAGCACACATACACACATATGCAAATATACAAGCACAAATACACACACAAACAAGCACATATACACACATACACGCAAATATGCACATAAACAAGCACATATGCACACAGATATGCACACAAACAAGCACACATAGACAGACACGTACATATATTTGCATACGGCGGTACTCGCAGTAAAGCTAAACAAAGGCGCCCCCAGTTCAATAGGCCCCAGGAAAAATAGTCTTAAGAAGGCGAGGAGTAGAAGAAGACGAACAAATAAGAATTTGGGAGCAGATGTTTGCATCAACACAATTCCCCAACAGAGGACCAGCTGAAGCAAAAGCACACTGTTGTGAGGTGGACGTCTTTAATTGTCTGCTGCCTGCATCAAATTGACCTTGTGAATTAAAAGAATGTACTATTTACAGTCTATCATTGTACCTTAGGTACTCAGTAATATATGTTCCCCAAGGTATTGGTTTTGTAGCAAATATATATTTACTCTACCATAGATACTCATATATTCTGAACAATGGCGCGTCATATTCGCATCGGTTACTCACTGTGTAGGCTACTATATGTGCCACAAGGTACAGTTTTTTTCAGCAATTTACATTACCCGGTATATACTTTACCGTAGGTACTCAATACTTGTGAACAATAGCTACTCAGTATTGTATTCTGTTGTTTTGCATATAGACATTTATGTAGCGCTTCTCGCGATAAGCCAAAACAGAAGCGCTCTCATTTGGTTTCAGTTCAAACAAATAGGCAAGGCCTATACCTTAGGTCCTCAGTAATATATGTTTCCTAAGGTATAGATTTTGTAGCAAATACACATTTACTGTACCACAAATACTCATATATTCTGAACAATGTCGCCTTATATTTGTATTGGTCAGTCACTGTGTAGGCTACTATATGTGCCACAAGGTACAGTTTTTTAGCAATATACATTACTCGGTATAATACTCTACCGTATTACTCAATACTTGTGAACAATGGCTACACGGTATTGTATTCTGTTGTATTGCATTTAGATATTTATGTAGCGCTTCTCACGATAAGCCAAAACAGAAGCGCTTTCAGTGGGTTGCACTTCAAACAAATAGGTAAGACCTTAGACCAGAGAGATTACGAAAGAGCAACAGAGGAACGAAGGAGTGGAGAAAAGCGGTTCCAAAGAGAAGGACCAATAGATGCAAATAACCGGGTTTGGTACTCAGTAATAAATTGCTGAATGACGTTGATCTGGTGAATTACACGAATATTGAATTATATTTTACTATTATAACTTAAGCCTTCAGCAAGTTATGTTCTCTAAGATAAAGATTTTGTAGCAAATACACATTTACTGTACCATAGGTACTCATTATATTCTGAACAATGAATGACTCCTCAAATTCATATTGGTTACTCACTGTGTAGGTTACAATATGTGCCCAAAGTACAGTTTTTGCAGCAATTTGCATTATCCAGTATATACTGTATCACGGCTACTCAAATCGTGTGAGCAATGCGTATTCAGTACTGTATTATATTGTATAAAAATAATTTTATAGCGCTTCTTCGGCATAAGCCAAACACAAGCGCACTCAGTTGGTTTCCGCTGAAGAAAATAGGTAAGACTTAGGACTGAAATAGGTGAGACTTACGACTAGAGAAAAAGAGGCAAGGAAAGAGGAGCAGAGATAATGCAGGAACCAAGAAGAGGAGGAGGGCGGTTCCAAATAGATGGACCAATAGATGCAAAGAATTGGGCTTGGTTCTCAGTAATTAATGCATGGGTCTCACTGACCTAGTCCTATTGAATTGATATTATACTATTATTTCTTAGGTACTCAGTAATATATGTTCCCCAAGGTATAGATTTTGTAGCATATACAGATATTTTGTAGCATAGGTACTCATATATTCTGAACAATGTTTCCTCATATTCATATTGGTTACTCAGTAGGCTACTACATGTTCTAATTTATACTATTCATATATTTGCATACAGCGGCACTCGCAGCAAAAACTAATCAGAGGCGCCCCCAGTTCGATAGGCCCCAGGAAAAAGTAGTCTTAAGAAGGCGAGGAGTATATGAAGACGAACCAACAGAATTTGGGAGCTGATCTTTGCAGGAACACAATTCCACAACAGAGGACCAGCTGAAGCAAAAGCACACAGTTATGAGGTGGACGTCCTTAATTTTCTACTGCCTGCATCAAATTGACCTTGTGAATAAAAGAATATTCTATTTACATTATATTATTGTACCTTAGGTACTCAGTAATATATGTTCCCCAAGGTATTGATTTTGTAGCAAATATATATTTACTGTACCATAGATACTCATATATTCTGAACAATGGCGCGTCATATTTGCATTGGTTACTCACTGTGTAGGCTACTATATGTGCCACAACGTACAGTTTTTTAAGCAGTATACATTGCCGGGAATATACTCTACCGTAGGTACTCAACACTTGTGAACAATGGCTACTCAGTATTGTATTCTGTTGTATTGCATATAGACATTTATGTAGCGCTTCCCGCGATAAACCAAAACAGAAGCGCTCTCAGTGGGTTTCAGTTCAAACAAATAGTAAGACTTAAGATCAGAGAGAGAGAGAGAGAGAGAGAGAGAAATGAGGATAGAGGAACAGAGAAAATGGCGAACGAAAAAGAAGAGGAAGGCAGATCAATATAGAAGTAACAGTAGATGCAAAGGACCTGGTTTGGTTCTCAACAATTAAATTGTGGCTGTATCAGCTTGATCTTCTGAATTGGCAACTTAGGAGGCTACTATATGTGCTCAACAGTATATCTTTTGCAGCAATATACATTTTACACTGTGTATATTTTATTGGATGACGACAGGCTAAAAGGCAGAGCCAGACGACCAGGCAAATGGCGAAATTGCATGTACAAACCAGCTTGAGAAGGCAGCAAACCAAAGAACAAGACTATTTCTCTTAAGCAATGCTTACTCTTGAGCATCAGTTATTTTCTTGTAATACTCAAACATTACCAACGATAGCCCAGTTTGACACACAGGCCATACTCAATAAGCATGGATTAATAATTAATTAACAATGTCTCTTATTTAGATGTCGACGTCCAAGCACCTTCAATTTGGATGACCACGCAGCTCCATCATTAACATGACAATGACCTTCAACATCTTGGACCAGATCTGCAAATATAAACAGCACCACAATTGGGTTTTGCATATGACAATGAGCAATCGAAGCCACATGAAAGAAACCATGCAGACACCTTCAATAGTTCCCCCTACCTACTTTAAAGTACCTCAAAAGCGATTGACGAAAGGAAGAAAAGAATTGGGAGTGACTAAGCACAAGAGTGTGAAACGCCGAAGCAGTGTGCTGAAGCTTCAAAAAGGGGAATTGAACTGTGGGCATGATAAGAATAACAATAGTCACCAGAGAAAATAACACAATACTAAGGTTGTAGAAATCACAGCTTCGGCAACAGTTGGAATACTGAATCCAGGTATGGAATCCCTACTGAAACATGACATGCGAACTTTGTAGAACGTGAAGAGAAGAGCCTCACAAATGAATCGGGGTTAAAAAATATGTGCTACGTGGAGAGGATGAAAAGGGTGAGGACTAACAACAATGAAGAACAGAGGGAACAAAAGAGAAGCCTATAAAAATATTTCTGGAAATGAATCAATATAGCTGCTGTTATTGTACCAGGCATGGGTACATGAAAAATCCAAATAGTTTGTCATATCACAATTAGTGAGTGATTTATTAAGTAAATTAAAATATATATCAATAATAACTATCAAGTGCTCAGCCAGGCTTACCCAGTATTACTAAATCATGAAATTACATTTGCATTTCCTTCATTCTTTTCTCTTGTCTCAATTTCATGGTTTTCTTTTCATTGAAGATCTTAGTATAGATCTTTTTCCAAGTCACAGTCATTGACGGATGTTGTTCAAGGAAGTCCAGAATATCCATTTTGGCTAAAAAATTAAATGTGTTACAAATAATGTTATCTTTGCATACAGGTTTACCTGTTAATTATAAGTGTATTATTAACACCCCCAAAAGTTTGCAACATAAATTGTGTCAGTCAAAAGTGTATTAATAACACCCCAAAAGTTGCCAACATAAATTGTGTCAGTCAAAAGTTCCATGAGCAATGTATCTAGATAGCTCTAACCATTTGCAAAAAAGGACGATCAGTCCCGTTAGCTAACATTACTACAGCCATGGGTACGAAGTGTTAGCCACATTGTTTTCGTTACCACTGCATATTAGGATGGGTAGCAATTCCTCTCCAATGCTATGTCATCTTTCCACTGCAACAGTAAATCAGTGGACTCATGGTAGTAGTATTAACTAAGGGCTCAATTGTAGCAGAATTCTAGAAATAAATTTCTGAACAGGGGCGGGACTTCAATCCCCAGTCCTCCTAATTGGCAGTCCAGCATGCTAACCAAACTTTAGCATAAATTGTAGAATACATCCAGATATAATTGAGTCGTACCATAGTCTAATACGATAATGTTGAGCATAAGTCATTAAGTAAATTAGAAATAAAAAATTACATATAAGAGGAGTAATACTTCTCAAATACAAAAGATGACATAAACGTCATGAAATAATGCACTTTTAAATCATACATGGGAAGCCATCTCCATTGATCCATTGAGCAAAGTAGCTGCTTATTTCTTTGTTGTCTTCAGATCCCCACCGATGATATTCACGTTCTAAAATCATCAACCGCATAATCAATCCAAATCTCTGTTTAAAATATAAGTAATCCTAATTTATTATAACATACTGGAAGGAGATGCAGTTGAATCAGCAGCTGACACACTTTTTGAAATCTAGCAGCATAAAGATCCTGGAAACATGCATTTTGAATTTGCAAAGCTCGGATTCATAGCATCTGACAGAAAAACTAATTGCACACCCCTTGAACCGTTCAATGCAAAGAAACTGGTCGTCTTAAGCAATTTTCTAAAATACAGTGCCAGTGTCACGAAATAACTTATCCCCCCATATGAACTGGTCCGGAGGAATAAGTTATTATTGTTTAAAATGATCCCCCACTGGTTATATATTCACGGGTACCTGGTACAGTTAAAAATGCGTGTAATTGATAAATCTATACCATGATCAAACCCAAAATAAAGAAAATAGGAAAATTTAAGAAAGTGAATTTAATTGTTACAAATGTTTTGAGATAATGATTTTAAATTTGTGGTCCGAGGACCAAGAGGGGCCTGCTAAGATATATGGCGGAGGTCCGCGAGAGTGTTCTGAAAATATTCATCAACATTGCATGTAATTAGCATTAACAGCCTGTGTTTCGTATCTACTCTTAGTTTAAGGGGGATCATTTTGAATGACATATTGCGGTCCGGGGGAATCGATTAACTGATCCCCGGACCACTTTAAGAGGGATCGAATCCCACGCGACACCGGCGTGGCAGTCACTACATACTCTAGGTAGGACGAACTCTAAAGTCCACCACGACTAAGGCAGAAGGTCCCAGAGGTCAAGTCCACCAGTTACAACCTGCGGCCCCGGGCCCACTGCTTCGTCCTCCCAACAAAGGATACTCGCAATTTCATCCCGCGCATGCTTTATGAGAAGATATATTGCAAGTGAT
>Ga0081606_1000884_pt1 | contig 10583 bp, 7 predicted proteins | sample EareggfetidaYelm_FD_71127 | JGI IMG/M metagenome (GOLD analysis project Ga0081606, IMG submission 71127) | Earthworm egg capsule microbial community from the University of Washington, USA - E. fetida Yelm (SPADES assembly) (version 2) | ecosystem: Host-associated > Annelida > Reproductive system...
TATATATATATATACTCATTGCGTCGGGATTAGGTGGTCTCGGAATTTGGTTGTTAGTGTGAGGACCTGTAAATAAACTTATCCAGGGGGGTTTACATGGGCTTCTGATGCCCCCATAATCCACTCGCAATCAGATTATATATATGTATATGTGTATAAAGTTTATGGTGGCCTTCTGATGTCCCCCTAAGCCACTCGCACTCAGATTATTTTATATATGCATATATTTATGAAAAGTTATCACTTTGGAAAGTGTTTTCGTTTCATATAGGATATACATGCAGTAGTATTTCATAGACTCCACTACCACCCCCACGATTCCCACCACAAAATTATGGGGTCGCGACCCTTCCAACCCTCCAGGACTGACGCCATGCACCAGTGATGTAGCCAAGAAAGAAATGTGGAGGTTAACATTTCGGAAGGTTTTGCAATGAATTTGGTCTATTTTCCTAGTTTTAGGTTTTTTAACACAGACGGCTTTATTTGGAGCATTTAAACCCGTGAGCCCAGTAAATGGTGGGGCGTGGTGGCTCAGTGGTAAGTTCAGTGCCTTGTGTCCAGAGAGTCGCAGGTTAGAATAACACTCTAGCCCCTACGTTTAGGGACCTTGGGCAAGTCCTTCACTCGCAGTAGCCTGCAGCACTTAACTGGGCAGGTGTCTAATCCGTAAGAAGTGTCTTCATTACAGGCCAGGTGCTGTAACTTGCTTTCTGATTTTTAGGAGCATTATGTATATAGTATTATACTCGCCAAGTAAACATCCTAAGACACTGGAAGCCAGACTCGGTTTGTAACCTTTAATTAACTTTACATGTATATCGAAGATACCGAGTACATAATGATCAACATGTGTTTTAAATTTGTCAGGATGTGTACAGAAAGTAACAAAAGGCTAACAGATACAATGAGTACCATAGACTTCAATCCTGGGGTTTGGGGTTGCCACCCCCAGATTTTGGGTTGGGGTCGTGGGGGTCGCAGGGGGTCCTGAAATATTATTTTTACGTGTTATTGCGTTATCATGCGCAGTACGTGTGTTCGAAAGTGGTGACTTTTGAAGAGAAATAGAATAATTTCCCAGTTGTAGCTGTAAATTGCAAATTTTGCCTGAGTAAACGATAATTTTGGAGTTGATGACTTAAAAAATAAGTCATCTGAAATTTCAGCCTGGGAAATCGAAACTTTTTTTCAGTATCAATGAAAATTTGTCGCAAATTCCCATGAAAAAAATGAAATTTTTTTTAAATTTACCCGGATCCACGACCCCAGATTTCTAACCAGATTGACGCTGAAGAGCACAGACAAAGACAATGCACTCGTATAGTAATGCACAATCAGTTAGAGTCACTAAAACATTCACAAGCTATCTTCTATTGTACTAATTACTGATAAAGTGTATATCTGACTTAAGGATAATTGCTCTAGCACCGACCAAAAACAATTAAATACCGACCAAAAATCAACTATTAACTAGGCAGATACAAGAGGAAATTACAATCTTTGGCATGTCTCTGCCTAAAAAAAGAGAACCCGTTTCTAAATAACAGTTAATTGCTCGTCCTGCCTTCCTTATTGGGACTTTTATTATGTTTTGGAAACACATCAACAATTATGAAGGTAGGGGCACAAACCAAGGACCTTAATTCATGTAGGCTCTTAATGGTTATATTGAATCAGTTCCAACAGAGTGGGTGTGGTCACTCCGTTCTCTCCCTACACAACCTCCTAGAGTAGATTGGTAGTGGATTGGAGTCATGTAATAACTTGTGGTTATTACATTACGCAATGAAATCATTAGCAGGTCATTTGCATTTCAAAAATCATCACAAGTCAAAATAAATTTAGTAATAAGGACTGCACAAATATCACACAACAATACAGTCTACGGTTATCTTAGATATGTAGCAATAAGGTAGAGGGGCCCTATTTCCTGCAGGGTCTTACCCTAGACAGGTCATGCATATACTGACTCAGTTGATAGAAAGTGGGTATAGATACTCCTTCCTCTGCAGAGGAGGGCGTATCCCATACCGCATACCCAACCTCCTACCAAGAGTGAATAAGAACCGTGCATTACCTTGTGCTTGCTACATTATGCAATCAAAACCTTAGCATGTCATTTGCACCTCAGAATTCAATAGAAGTGAAAGGAAATTTGATAGCAGTGCACGAGCATCAGAAAATAATACAGAACAAGGATATTTTAGATATGAATCAACAAAGCAGAGCTCTAAATCATAATTATTGTTTCTTTTTTATAAGGTCCCAGGCCCTGGATTTCATTTGCGCCACGGAGCGCCTGTTGAACGTGGCATATTTTTCTTTTATTCTCTTTATTTCCGTAGAGGTGGGGACCGCAACCGATCTGAAGAAGCCCGCCAATTCTCTACGGAGTACAGAGATTTCATCCGGTGTCCACTTGACACGGATTCCTGAAGAAAATACATCAAAATATTCACATGAATGATGAAAACAATTAAGCCAAATAGTTATGTCATCGGGCGCTGTGACACCTTGAATTTACGGTCTCAATCTCACTAGCGTCACCCGCTTCGGATGATCTTCATCATTGCGAGCACACTTCAATTGAAAAGGGTAAAGTCTCTATTTTAAAATGACATAAACTTTAGTGCTATACATGCATCATGTTCAATTCCAAAGTTATGAGTAAAATATATGGCTCAGGTGTACGAATATAATTACGAGAAAAATGCCTTTAAATCTTGTATAATTTTTAAATGCAAGATTCCATGCCACCATGTTCCGACTTTAATGAGATATGTTTGCAGTGCAATGGGCTAGAGGTAAGCCTGGGCCTTTCACTTATACCATGTTTGCTCTGCCCAAATAATACCATGTTTGCTCTGCAAAAATTAGGCAGAGCATGCAAATAATGGCCGGAAAACGAAACATTTAACAAAAATTTAGATTATTAAAACAATAGCTACCAGCATAAATACCGTAGCACCAATAGTGCTAAAGTTAGTACAGTTATTATATTAATGAAATTAATGGCTAATCATTGTGAAATGCAATGTAGGCTTAAAGCACAAGTATACAGTCTTCAGTAGATATGTGGTAGGCCTAACCCTCGAACTATCGACAATAAAGCAGTTACATCAATGATGGATTTTGAGGAACTGTTAGCCATTATTTGTTACCAGAATTGTTAAAAGAGAAAGCTTTACATACCCGCTTTCCTCAGTCTGATCTGAGGCGGCGCAGTTTCTTCCGCAAGAGAGGTAGTGTCATCATCTGAGAGGTCTGTTTCAAAGGAAATAGATGTTTTACAGCTTTGACTATTGGAATTATAAGCACGTAAATAGTACAAAACTACATAAAAATTTGTATGAAAGGCAAAAGTATATGCTGATCTTATCACTCGCTGCATGAAACCCCCATCTTAGGTTAAACTATTTAACTATAACACAGCTGTAATGCTGGTAACTTGAGAAACTGAAACGAATAATACTTTTAGCAAACAGTATTATCAGCCGCTTATATTAAAACAATAATGAAAACACTAATGAATAAAGCAGTTACATAACCAGTTGCATGAAAACCCATCTTACTTTATCCTTGGGGAATTGCATAACTCCTATATAGCGTTTATAGCAGTAGAGAGACATACATGTAATGGCATTTATTGTAAGGCAAAGAGCTTGTAGGGGAAAAGATAATGACAGAGCAATAAAGAGACAGACAAAGAGTAAAAATCGACTTTCATCATATCAGTTTAGTGTCAGACGACGCAGAACTTAATCCATCAGCAGAATATAACATTGGGGCACTACTTGGCATTATTTATCACAAAGAATGCTATGGGAGAAAACCTCACGTACCGGATCTTCTATAGACAATTTCGAACTGGGGCACTGCTACCTCTTCAGAAACACCTATAAAAATAATAAGATGCATGTAATTGCTTTTATCCCAGAATTCTCTGCACTATTAGTGCTTCTGCTTACGTAGTAGGTCTAAATAGCAACAGATCTTAGTACAATGCAAATAATAGTTTTGGAACTATAGGCATACTAATAATAAATTAAGGAAGGAATCTAACGGAACATCGGAACATCGAAAGATCGAAATCTACATACAATAAGATTGGGAAGGGAAATAGGAGAGTGGTTCTTAACTACAATAGGAACAAAACAAGGGGACCCAGTCTCACCTAATACATTCATTACTCACTTGGAAGAAAGCTTCACTTACCCGCTTGTCTACGTTTCATCTGAGGCGGAGCAGTATCTTCACTTGCAGAGGACAACGTAGCAGAACTTGAGACGCCTATATAAATAATGAGATGTATGTACACAGTAGTTCTTCTTAGCCCTCTCTGCACTGTTAGTGCTTCTACTTGCGTAGTCGGCCTATATAGTGACAGATCTGAGTACAATGCAAATAATAGTTTTGGAATTATAGGCATTCTAATAATAACTTGTATATGACAGGCTAAGGAAACTTAGTTAGTTAATACAATTATATTTAGATTGCTACTACATTAATCGTATTAAGATTGCTATCATTGTGTGCCATGATCAGTGTTAAATGTTATTCTTTGTCCATCTTAGTTAACTAGTTAAGGTTAGTTAAGGTGTTATTTTTTTGTCACTTGTGTAACTAAAGTGTTCCTTTTCTGTGTAAGTAAATGAAGTTTTAATATTAATATTATTGTACACTCTGTCAGCTATCGTATGTTTTACCAGGAAATTAGGTAACCCGACTAGCGGGACATTGTCCTTTAGGGTTTGCCTTATTGTTTCAATTGTTTCTTACTGCACAAATTATATATTTTTGTTTCATTTTGGAAGCAATAAAAACACTTGACTTGACACTTGACTTGTCACTTAAAGCAAAAACCAAGGTATCTTATATTAAAAGACTCAATAATAGATCTTCTAATTATTATCTTTCGATATATCTGATGAAAAAAGCTATTTAACATGATGGCATAGATGCAATGGTGCAAAACGATGTTTGATTTAACTTTATTCACTTTAACTTTAAGGAAGAAAGCTTCACTTACCCGCTTGTCTACGTCTTATCTGAGGCGGAGCAGTGTCTTCACTTGCAGAGGACAACGTAGCAGAACTTGAGACGCCTATAGAAATAACGAGATGTATATAGTTCTGCTTAGCACATAGTTCTCTGCACTGTTAGTGCTTCAACTTGCTTAGTAGGCCTACATACATGTAGCGACAGATGTGAGTACAATGCAATGCAATGACATGCTTTTACGGCGTATGTAAAACTAAGTTTTGGAATTATAGGCATGCTAATAATAAAATGTATTTAACATTTCTACGCATAAGCATCCTTAACCTATCACCCATAGCATAAATAAGCTATGCAAAAGTATCCTTAACCTATCACCCATAGCATAAATAAGCTATCTTACTTTAACAGATTCGACAATAAAACCTCAATTTTACTGGTGGACTTTGGGAACTACTACGAATTAATTTTAGTCATCAGCCTTAAGGGAAGAAGCTTTTCGTAGGCCCTACCCATGTTTCTACGTGTAAGCTGAATCGGCTCCGTCTCTTCAGCACGAGAATGAAAAGTGTTGTCATCGTCATCTGTTGCAAATTATTATCATTTATGGTAATAGAATGTCATATAAACAATGTTAAGTTACTTGAAGGTGATAATTATCATTATACTACTATTATTTAACTATTATACAATTTTAGTATAATAAAAATTATTATTTGGAGATAATCTGAGATAAGGAGATTCAGACACAGAATTTAATATTGAGAAAGTTAATGACGGATTTATGATCAGGCAGACAAAGAGCAGGTTAGGACTACCCAAGCTTGTATTTGAAATGTATTACTCTTTCTCAGACATTCCTTTCGCGGTTCTATTTGGTCGTGCTGGGGCTGGGAGCGACTCTGAGCAACCCCACTTGAAGAGGCGCTATATAAATGCTTGTAATGAACTAATTAATAAATGAATGAATGTTATAATTCACACATTAACAGGTAATTCGAAGCACAATTTCCTTCTAACCTCCTTCGGTCACCATGTCACGGACTTCGCATATATCGTCAACAGCATCATCGTCTTCAGTGTCATCCACGTTCTGCGGAATATCTGCAAAACGGAGGCACTTGTTACTGACTTATAGAAAGCAAGTGCATAGAATGGCAAGCAGATGGCAAGCAGAGGCAACAAATAGTAGTGCATTGGTCTGCTAATTACTCGTGCACTGTAGTTGTACACTCTTATTCGGCAGCTAGCAGAAATGTTTATGGCTTGAGGTCAACCTTGGATCTCAAACAACTGTAAGGCTCTCATTATCTGATAGGTTCCTCCTTCCTAGCCGTTAAGCGTTCACAGAAGCAATGGGACATCGAATAAAATATGTACTGTTACATATGAAGATCAAATTTGAAAGTGGGGTCTGGCCAAATTAACTTGCATTTTGGCGTGTTCGGATGATGGTTAAAGTGGAAAACAGGCAAGAATGGAGAACATGGAACTTCATGATGATGGAAGCCAAGAACCTGTCTAACAGCACGGCAGAACACTTTCGATGACGACGAGCTATCAAAGTAGCAGCTTGACATTTTTCTAGCACGACATTTAAATGTGAAGAACGCAATTGAAATGTTTTGAATTACCTGAGATCTGGATGTCGTTAAGTGTCTTTCCTGAAAATTTCGCTACCTGTCCGCTGTCTACAGCCATCATTAGCCGGCTAATTTTGGCCAACTCAATGGTGGAGTCTTGAAGTGTGTACACATTTTCCAAAATGTTCACGTCATGGCCGAGATGATTGGCCAACCACTTCCTCTCTCCCGGGGTAAGTGACACGATCTGTATTAAAACACGAGAATGACCTTCAAGTAATAAGGACTATTTCTCAATATCGTTCCTTAAAATTTATTACATTGGAATTGCTGCAAAATGCAAATGCAGTCAAAGTGCACGAACATAACTAGCACATCTCATAAACGTATGGATTTATATACACATTGCAAGTTTTAAGTAAGAAATGCTGAATAAAGCATATTCATGCATTCATTCATTCATTCTGGCCATTTCTATAGCGCCCCTTCAAGTCCTCTACTACTCAGAGGCGCTCCCGACTACAGCACAGATACTGTATCAGACTTTCACGCCGAAGCGCACAGGCAACTGTAGGTAAAGAACTTGCTCAAGGTCCATACGTTGGCGGCTAGATCGGGATTCAAACCCACGACCCTCCGGTCGAGAGTCTTCGACTCAACCAATGCGCGCCCCACATCGTCCCATATCGTTTCGGTATATTGATTACTCCGTGTCTTAGCACAATAATTTTTTGCTTTGTCTCGCGAATTACTCAGGACCCTCATCGGTCTACAACAATAGATATCAAAGTTACCTGACTGCCTTGTGGTGCTCAAGATACAGAAAAGGCTGGCATACATTTATACTGTTCGAAGTTTTACAGCCACAATGACATTGAATATAGTAATTATGATATCGTGTAAAGTAGTATCAACGCCGGCGTAATTACCTGAGATACAGTGGCGATGTACTTTCTCAATCGCGTGCTGTGTATTAGCTTTGGATGCGACACCTGAGCCGCAACAGCAACATCGTGCATAGCTTGCCAACCATTGATATGACCTTCGGTTGATGAAGTAGCAAAAAAGTAAACATTGCTTGTCGGGATACTGCAACAGCTTCGTTTTTCTGTCAGTAGTTCCATAGCGGACACAACGTTTGGGGTCAGAATAAGTGGTACTCTTCTGCCACCAACACCTTTTCCCGGTAGATGCACCATATCCATTCTAGCACCAATCAAATAAATACAACTGAAGCACTTGTCTCATTAGTAAATCTCTGAAGTAATTGTGTATCGTTTTGTGCCATTAATTGTATGTAACGAAGTCTGTTCTTATCAAAAGCTAAATCTGACTAGAATCAAATTGGCGTATGGCATCTGTCTTTACTAGTACAACAGAGAGACCTACCTATCGGGGGTGTTGCGACCCCAGTGGGTAGTTCTCTGCACATTCTCTGCATAACTCAACTTGTAATTTCAATTGTTGCACTTAAAAGGTCGATTACATAATATATTGATTTGATTAATTGATATAAATAACCCATGGTTAAGAAATGACATTGTTGTGCTACCTAATTATGAAGAGTAATCAACTGGACCACAGAGGCACCTAATTATATTTCATAGTGCAACAAAATATTACAAGAACTTTGACTTTCTTAAGATAGGCTTTATAAGCGGTCTCAACGACTACATGTAGGCTGCCAATGATTTAATTGATTTGCATGTATGCATTGGAATTGGATGCACGAAAACGCTCATGAGAGTTCAAACCGTGCAATAGTTGAAAATGAACAATACCTTTGAAGAAGCTTTTGTTCCAGAGGCTTCAACGATTGGCGAAGGACGTCATTGGCTACTTGTTGCCATTTTGGTCTGCTGAGGAAGGCCTTCAACGGCAAACGTGCAGTCTCTCCTCCTCTTCGCTTGTTGAAAATTACCACTCGAGTGTATACAATGTCACTCAGCTGTCTCCAATTGCTGTAGGTGGCCTTCTCTTTCAAATTAGTGGCAAATGCAGTAAGTGCTTCCTCCTGGTATCTACGGAGCTTAACGAGGTCCTTGGTCAGTGGGAGGATGTCCGGGTTGTTGTAGCGTCTATGCTTGAGAGAGTTCAAAGAAGCGGACGATATTTTGTTTGTCCATTCGCTACGGTGTAGGCTCAAATATGTATCAGCCTCATTTTCCATCACCTTGTCACCTGTTCGAATACCCATCCCTTTCTTCATTTCTGCACATTTCACCAATATGTGTCCAAGTTTGAGTCCAACACTGGGCTTGACACACAACGGCCTTCCCGTGTCCTTGTCGATATGTCGTTTGCTCAACCTTTCCGTTGCCTCCACCACCCTATCAAAATTACTTCCACTGAGCAACCCTTCCAGGGTTGTTTGCTCGTCCGCTGTTTCCTGTTTGCGCACTTCCGCCAGCAACCGGGCCAGGTGACGCATCTGCTGGGACACATCGTGTACCCTTTGTTTTCCATGCTTGTGATGTTGAGCGCTTCCAAAGCGCATAATCAGACTGTCACTTCTGGCGCGACGTGTCACGGAATCGTATCTCATTCTGTTAATAACATCTTCCCTAAATTCCTGTGAAACAGTCACCTGATCACAATTTATTGAGCCCTCGAGAAGCATTCTGGATGCTGCTGTGACCGATACTAGTTTCTTATTTTCTGCAGATGACGAGTCATTCTCTACAGGTTTCAATGGACACTTCACCGTGTGTCTCCATAAATCGTTTTTGAGAAACAAGTCGAGACAATGGCGACACGGCAAGTAATCATCAGAACTGTGTGTCTGTTTTGATGGTCTGCGCCGAACTATCAAAGTGCCTTCCTTGGCCATAAAAACGGAAGAGTTGTGTTTGAAATTTCCTCTATTTTTAAGTTCCAGAAAACCCATGCGACTTTTTTCTTTGGAAGAAAGAGCCATAAGTTTGGCAACTTCATGTTCGTTGCGGTGCATCTTCTCCATATGACGTCTGAGTTTTCCCTTCAGAAGCTTCTCGCAAAAGAAACAAGCCATCTGTTTGTCATATTTTCGCCTGTTGCCGGGGTTCTTGGTTGATATGGCTACAGATATTGCTGTCGAATTTAGAGATTCTCCACCAATAGACGCTGATACCAGATTGCATTTTTCTCCTTGGGCCTCTGTTGACGCCTCAATATCGTCTTCATCGGAAGAAATGGTTCGTGGCCTCTGTCTTTTTCCTTGCTTTAATACGTATGCCAACTGCTCTTCGCCATCATCGAGCACAGCCGTAGGGCTGCCAGTGCCAGTCATAGACCTTATAGGAGACTCTATTGAATAATTGAAGCAATAGTAGTATTACTTTCAACAGTTCTGGAAGTTTAACAAAAGAAAAAATGTGTCTAAATAACTAGTTAAACAGAAAGCAGTATTATCGTCAGCAACGTGTAAAACGCATACACTAGCTACCTACTAAATGTTTTATATAAATCACGATAACAGGTCATAAAGTAAGAACTACAGAGGTCTGTAGTGAATGAACGGTCACGACTACCAAACAAATATAGGCCTATGCGTGGCCTCTGCCTTTTAAAAAGTATTTAACAGCTTGTAGGGGAAAAGATAATGACAGAGCGATAAAGAGACAGACAAAGAGTGAGAATCGACTTTCATCATATCAGTACGTATAGTGTCAGACGACGCAGAACTTAATCCATCAGCAGAATATAACATTGGGGCCCTACTTGGCATTATTTATCACAAAGAATGCTATGGGAGAAAACCTCACGTACCGGATCTTCTATAGACAATTTCGAACTGGGGCACTGCTACCTCTTCAGAAACACCTATAAAAATAATAAGATGCATGTTGCTGCTTTTATCCCAGAATTCTTTGCACTCTTAGTGCTTCTGCTTAGGTAGTACTGTAGGTCTAAAAAGCGACAAATATGTGTAGAGACTACAACAGGAATTATAGGCATGCTAATAATAAATTGCATATAACAGCTTTCATTCATTCCGGCCATTTCTATAGCGCCCCTTCA
>Ga0081606_1000885_pt1 | contig 10581 bp, 3 predicted proteins | sample EareggfetidaYelm_FD_71127 | JGI IMG/M metagenome (GOLD analysis project Ga0081606, IMG submission 71127) | Earthworm egg capsule microbial community from the University of Washington, USA - E. fetida Yelm (SPADES assembly) (version 2) | ecosystem: Host-associated > Annelida > Reproductive system...
CAATTTTTGTCTTAACCATAATTTTATTTGCAAATATAACCAAAAAGAAGAATTGTCCCCCCAAACAGGGCAAACACAAAACGAAAAACAAAGCAATAAATTATTAGCTAATGATATAATGATAATGCCTCTTCGCGGACGCCAGGGGACGAGAAGGACATGAGGGACGCGGGGGGAACACTTGCGAGCGGAGTGGTTTGGCAAACCTGATATTAGGAAGATTTGGAAGACGTCCGGCTAATTCCCCCATTTGAAAACGGGGACTGTTGAATCGCCGCATCCGCAAGCCTTCGCTTTTCAACGTTTCTGCTTTTTATTTTTAGCTTTTAGCTTTTAGCTTTTAGCGCACCGCTTTTCACTTATTATTATAAGGTTGCAAAGATTTTTTTTAGCGTGAATTATTATTCTATATTTGTTTTTCAATCTTGTAAAGCAATCTAATTTATAGCCCTAAAAATTTACAATATGCATACTGTTTCTTCTGCATCACCCGGCTCCGATGAGATACTTTTAGCTCCTGTTAAGATTGACGGAAAGTGGGGGTATATAGATAAGAGCGGAGAAATAGTGATCGAGCCGCAGTTTGATTGGGCAGAGGATTTTGAAGAAGGGTTAGCAAGGATTAAACTGGGCGGCAAATATGGCTATATAGATAAGACCGGAAAAATGGTGTTCGAGCCGCAGTTTGATGCCACATGGGAGTTTCAAGAAGGACTGGCAAAGATTCAACTGGGCGGTAAATATGGTTATATAGATAAGACCGGAAATATAGTAATCAACCCGCAATTTAAGGAGGCAGAGGATTTTCAAGAAGGGCTGGTAAAGGTCGGATTTAGCGGTAAATATGCCTATATAGACAAGACCGGAAATATAATAATAATCAATCCGCAGTTTGATAGCGCACGGGGGTTTCAAGAAGGGCTGGCAGCGTTTCAGCTTGATGACAAATGGGGCTATATCGATAAGAACGGAAATATAGCAATCCAACCGCAGTTTGAGGAGGCAGGGGATTTCCGAGAAGGACTGGCAAGTATTAAACTTGACAGTGAATGGGGCTATAGTGCATGGGGCTATATCGATAAGAACGGAAATATAGTAATCAACCCGCAGTTTGATCAGGCATGGTGGTTTCAAGAAGGACTGGCAGCGATTCGATTTGATGACAAATGGGGCTATATCGATAAGACCGGGGAAACAGTAATCAACTCACAGTTTGATTGGGCAGGGAGTTTTCAAAAAGGGCTGGCAAAGATTCAACTTGGCGGGAAATATGGCTATATCAATAAGAACGGAAATATAGCAATCAACCCGCAGTTTGAGGACGCACGATGGTTTCAAGAAGGACTGGCAGCGATTCGATTTGATGGCAAATGGGGCTATATCAATAAGAACGGAAATATAGTAATCAACCCGCAGTTTGACAGCGCAGAGGATTTTAAAGAAGGACTGGCAAGAATTCAACTTGGCGATAAATGGGGCTATATCGATAAGAACGGGAAGATAGCATTCAATCCGCAGTTTGATTTCAAAGGGTGGTTTCAAGAAGGACTGGCAAGTATTCAACTTGGAGGGAAATGGGGCTATATCGATAAGAACGGGGAAATAGTAATCAAGCCGCAGTTTGATCTCGCAGATGATTTTCAAGGAGGGCTGGCAAGGATTGGATTTAAGAGTCAATGGGGGGATTACTATATAAATGATACAGGACGTGTAGTAGTCGATCCGTTGCTTGATTGGATATGGGGTTTGGAAAGTGTTGAACTTAACGAGAGAGAGCGCAATATAGTTCAAGGCGAAACAATAGCAATCCAGCCGCAGTTTGAGTGGACAGGAAGTTTTAAAGAAGGGCTGGCAAGGGTTCAACTTGGAGGGAAATGGGGCTATATCGATAAGAACGGAAAAATAGTAATTGAGTTGCAGTTTGATCAGGCACAAGATTTTCAAGAAGGACTGGCAAGGATTCAGCTTGACTGGAAATATGGCTATGTAGATAAGAACGGAAATATAGCTATCAAGCCGCAGGGGTTTTATGACGCAGAGGATTTTAAAGAAGGACTGGCAAAGATTGAATTGGGCAGTCAATGTGGCTATTTAGGCAAGACCGGAAATATAGTAATCACCCCGCAGTTTGATGAGATACGGGATTTTAAAGAAGGACTGGCAAGGATTAAACTTGACCGGAAATGGGGCTATATCGATAAGAACGGAAATATAGCAATCAACCCGCAGTTTGATTACGCAGAGGATTTTGAAGAAGGGCTGGCGGTGATTGGTGAACATGACGTAAATTATAGTAACGATGGGCGTAACGATTGGAGTATCGATTGCGGTAGTATCTATTGGGGCTGTATAGATAAGAACGGAAATATAGTAATCAGCCCGCAATTTGATTACGCACTGCGGTTCCAAGAAGGGCTGGCAAGGATTAAACTGGGCGGTAAATGGGGCTATATCGATAAGAACGGAAATATAGCAATCAAGCCGCAGTTTGATTACGCACTGTGGTTCCAAGAAGGGCTGGCAGGGATTAAACTGGGCGGTAAATGGGGCTATATCGATAAGAGCGGGAAAATAGCAATCAATCCGCAGTTTGAGGACGCAGAGGATTTTAAAGAGGGACTAGCAAGTATTAAACTTGGCAGTAAATGGGGCTATATCGATAAGAACGGAAATATAGCAATCGAGCCGCAGTTTGAAAAGTCCGTGGATTTTAAAGAAGGGTTAGCAAGCATTCGACTTGGCAGTAAACGGGGCTATAATAATGCTTTATTTGGCGGGAAATGGGGCTATATCGATAAGAACGGAAATATAGTAATCGAGCCGCAATTTGAGGACGCAGGGGGGTTTAAGGAAGGACTGGCAAGTATTAAACTTGGCGGGAAACACCGCTTATGGGGCTTTATAGATAAGAACGGAAATATAGTGGGCAATCCATTTGATGACATAATGAATTTTCAGAAAGAATTGACATGGATTCGGCTTGATGATAAACAGGGCTATATCGATAAGTATGGAAAATTAGTAATCAACCCGCAGTTTGAGGAGGCAGAGGATTTTAAAGAGGGGCTGGCAAGGATTAAACTTGGCAGTAAATATGGCTTTATAGATAAGACCGGGAAAATGGTGAGCAAGCCGCAGTTTGAGGAGGCTGAGGATTTTAAAGAAGGACTGGCAAGGATTAAACTTGGCGAGAAATATGGCTTTATAGATAAGACCGGGAAAATGGTGAGCAAGCCGCAGTTTGAGGAGGCTGAGGATTTTAAAGAAGGACTGGCAAGGATTAAACTTGGCGAGAAATATGGCTTTATAGATAAAACCGGGAAAATGGTGTTCGAACCGCAGTTTGATGCCACATGGGAGTTTAAAGAAGGACTGGCAAAGATTCAACTTGACGGGAAATATGGCTTTATAGATAAAACCGGGAAAATGGTGTTCGAACCGCAGTTTGATGCCACATGGGAGTTTAAAGAAGGACTGGCAAGGATTCAACTTGACGGGAAATATGGCTTTATAGATAAAACCGGAAATATAGCAATCAACCCACAGTTTGATAACGCATGGGAGTTTAAAGAAGGACTGGCAAAGATTCAACTTGACGGGAAATATGGCTTTATAGATAAAACCGGAAATATAGTGATTAATCCGAAGTTTGATTTCTTCTGGTGGAATGAGGAGAAGCTTCAAGAAGGGTTAGCATGTATTAAGTTTGGCAGTAAATATGGCTATATAGATAAGACCAGAAAAACAGTAATCAATCTGCTTGATGAGGCACGGGAGTTTAAAGAAGGGCTGGCATGGATTAAACGTGGCCGGAAATGGGGATATATGGATAAGACCGGAAAGATAGTAATCACCCCGCAGTTTGATGAGATACGGGAGTTTAAAGAAGGGCTGGCATGGATTAAACGTGGCCGGAAATGGGGCTATATCGATAAGAACGGAAATATAGTAATCACCCCGCAGTTTGATGAGATACGGGAGTTTAAAGAAGGACTGGCAAGGATTAAACTTGACCGGAAATGGGGCTATATCGATAAGAACGGAAATATAGTAATCACCCCGCAGTTTGGGGAGGCAGAGGATTTTAAAGAAGGACTGGCAAGGATTCAACTTGACCGGGAATGGGGCTATATCGATAAGAACGGAAAGATAGTAATCACCCCGCAGTTTGATGGCGCAGGGGATTTTAAAGAAGGGCTGGCAAGGATTCAACTTGACCGGAAATGGGGCTATATCGATAAGAACGGAAATATAGTAATCACCCTGCAGTTTGATGGCGCAGGGGATTTTAAAGAAGGACTGGCAAGGATTCAACTTGACCGGAAATGGGGCTATATCGATAAGAACGGAAATATAGTAATCACCCTGCAGTTTGATGGCGCAGGGGATTTTAAAGAAGGACTGGCAAGGATTGAGCTTGGCAATAAACATGGCTATATCGATAAGAACGGAAAGATAGTAATCACCCCGCAGTTTGATTGGGCCTGGGATTTTAAAGAAGGACTGGCAAGGATTGAACTTGAGGATAAATGGGGCTATATAGATAAGACCGGAAAGATAGCAATCAACCCGCAGTTTGAGAACGCATGGTGGTTTCGAGAAGGACTGGCAAGGGTTAAACTTGGCGGGAAATATGGCTTTATAGATAAGAACGGAAAAACGGTGGTTAATCCGCAGTTTGAGGACGCAGAGGATTTTAAAGAAGGACTGGCAAGGATTAAACTTGGCGGGAAATGGGGCTATATCGATAAAAGTGGAAAAGTAGCAATCCAACCGCAGTTTGATAGCGCAGGGAGTTTTCAAGAAGGACTGGCAAGGATTGAACTTGGCGGGAAATATGGCTTTATAGATAAGAACGGAAAGATAGCGAGCAATCCGCAGTTTGATTTCTTCCGGTGGGATGGGGGGGGATTTCAAGAAGGGTTAGCATGTATTAAGTTTGGCAGTAAAAAATATGACTATATAAATAAGGCCGGAAAAACAGCAATCAACCCGCTGTTTTATGGCGCAGGGGATTTTAAAGAAGGACTGGCAAGGATTAAACTTGGCGATAAATATGGCTTTATAGATAAAAACGGAAAAGTAGCAATCCAACCGCAGTTTGATCACGAAGGGTGGTTTCAAGAAGGACTAGCGCCGATTAAACTTGGCGATAAATGGGGCTATATCGATAAAAACGGAAAAATAGCAATCAACCCGCAGTTTGATTTCACATGGGGTTTTCAAGAAGGGCTGGCAAGGATTCGACTTGGCGGTGAATATGGCTATATAAATAAGAACGGAAAGATAGTGAGCAAGCCGCAGTTTTATGACGCAGGGGAGTTTCAAGAAGGGCTGGCAAGGATTAAACTTGGCGATAAATATGGCTTTATAGATAAGAACGAAAAAGTAGCAATCCAACCGCAGTTTGATTTCACATGGGGTTTTCAAGAAGGGCTAGCGCCGATTAAACTTGGCTATAAATGGGGCTATATCGATAAAAACGGGGAAATAGCAATCAACCCGCAGTTTGATTTCACATGGGGTTTTCAAGAAGGGCTGGCAAGGATTCGACTTGGCGGTGAATATGGCTATATAAATAAGAACGGGGAAATAGTGAGCAAGCTACAGTTTTATGACGCAGGGGATTTTCAAGAAGGACTGGCAAGGATTGAACTTGGCGATAAATGGGGCTATGTCGATAAGACCGGGAAAGTAGCAATCAACCCGCAGTTTGATTTCGCAGGATGGTTTCGAGAAGGACTGGCAAGGGTTAAATTTGACGGTAAATATGGCTTTATAGATAAAAACGGTAAAATGGCGGTTAATCCGCAGTTTGAGGACGCAGAGGATTTTCAAGAAGAACTGGCAAGGATTAAACTTGGCGGCAAATGGGGCTTTATAGATAAGACCGGAAAAGTAGCAATCAACCCGCAGTTTGGGAAGGCGGAGGATTTTCAAGAAGGACTGGCAAGGATTCAACTGGACGGTGAATATGGCTATATAGATAAGACCGGAAATATAGTGATTAACCCGCAGTTTGAGGAGGCTTGGAGTTTTCAAGAAGGGCTGGCAAGGATTAAACTTGGCGATAAATGGGGGTGTATAGATAAGACCGGAAATATAGCAATCAACCCGCAGTTTGATCACGCATGGTGGTTTCAAGAAGGGCTGGTGGCGATTCAACTTGGCGATAAATACGGCTATATAGATAAGACGGGAAATATAGTGATTAACCCGCAGTTTGAGGAGGCCGGACGGTTTAGCTGAAACTCACAAAGTAAAAATTAAAACTTGCCTTTTGGCAAAGCATTAATGCCTGCCTCGTAAAGTAAAAACAGGGGGGCTTTCAAATCTTCCCTTTAGGCATTCTTGAATAAACCTAAAGGACTTTAGTGTGTATAGAAACAAGACAATGAGGGGGATACGACTCCGAAGGGGGACACAACACCCTGCTAATCCCCCATTTGAAAATGGGAGCTATTAAACCGCATCATCCGCAAGGCTATGCCCCCGCGGGATGCCTCAACAACCTTCGCGGTTTTTGAGGAAAGGCAAATGCGGGGTTGTTTGGCAAGCCTGATATTAGGAAGATTTGAAAGACACCCTGTAAAATATTCCTCTTTTTCCTTTCGCCGGTTATCGGCTTTCTTATTTCAAAAAATAAAAAAACGGAAAGCGCATAGGGTGAAAAGCATTTGTTTTTCAAGGTCTCCGCTTTTAGTTTTTAGCGCACCGCTTTTCACTTGTTATTATAAGGTTGCAAAGATTTTTTTTAGCGTGAATTATTATTCTATATTTGTTCATCAATTTTGACAGCGGCGCTTTTTACCAAAACCCATGGCTTTTTATTTTATGCGTATTCATGTCAAAATTAATCATACTTCAAGGCAAATAAAATAAACCAATCCGTAACCCTAAAAAGATTTACAATATGTATACTTCTTCTTTTGCATCGCCAAGCTCCGATGAGATACTTTTAGCTCCTGTTAAGATTGACAGGAAATGGGGCTATATAGATAAAACCGGAAAAACAGCAATCAAGCCGCAGTTTGAGGGCGCAGGCGTTTTTAAAGAAGGACTGGCAGGGATTCAACTTGGCACTAAGTGGGGCTATATAGATAAGAACGGAAAAATAGTAATCAATCCGCAGTTTGAGGGCGTAGGGGTTTTTCAAGAAGGACTGGCAGGGATTCAACTTGGCGGTAAATTGGGCTTTATAGACAAGAACGGAAAAATAGCTATCAAGCCGCAGTTTGAGGGCGCATGGAGTTTTCAAGAAGGACTGGCAAAGATTAAACTTGGCGGGAAATATGGCTTTATAGATAATACCGGGAAAACAGTAATCAGCCCGCAGTTTGATGAAACATGGTTTTTTAAAGAAGGACTGGCAGGGATTCAACTTGGTACTAAGTGGGGCTATATAGATAAGAACGGAAAAATGGTACTTGAACCGCAGTTTAAGGAGGCATGGTGGTTTCAAGAAGGGCTGGCAAGTATTAAACTAGACAGCAAATGGGGCTATATAGATAAGAACGGAAAAATAGCTATCAAGCCGCAGTTTGGTTTTGCGAGTTTTTTTAAAGAAGGACTAGCAAGGGTTAAGATTGGCGGAATTTTTGGAAAATGGGGCTATATAGACAAGAGCGGAAAAACAATAACCAATCCGCAGTTTGACGAGGCAGAGGATTTTCAAGAAGGACTGGCAAGGATTAAACTTGACGATAAATATGGCTATATAGATAAGAGCGGAAAAATAGTGAGCAAGCCGCAGTTTTATGACGCAGGGGTTTTTCAAGAAGGACTGGCAAGGATTGAACTTGGCAGTATACTGGCAAGGATTCTACGTGGCAGTCTGTCAAGGATTCTACTTGGCACTATACTGACATGGATTCTACTTCGCACTCAAGGAGGGCGATGGGGCTATATGGATAAGAACGGAAAAATAGTAATCAAGCCGCGGTTCAATAAGGCAGAGGATTTTCAAGAAGGACTGGCAAGGATTAAACTTGGCGGTAAATGGGGCTATATAGATAAGAACGGAAAAATGGTGATTAATCCACAGTTTGAGGAGGCGGGGGAGTTTAACTGAAACCCACAAAGTAAAAATTAAAATTTGCCTTTTGCTAAAGCGTTAATGCCTGCACCGTAAGGTAAATCCTCTTTTTCCTTTCGCCTATTATCGCCTTTCTTATTTCAAAAAGCGGAAAATGGAAAGCGCGTAGGTCAAAAAGCATTCGTTTTTCAAGGTTTCTGCTTTTCGCATACCGTTTTTCACTTATTATAAGACAACGAAGTTTTTTTAGCGTGAATTATTTATTCTATATTTATCTTTCAATCTTGACGATGGCGCTATTTACCGTTAAATTCATGGCTTTTTTCTATGTGTATTCATGTCAAAATTAATCATGCTCATTAAAGCAAATCAAACAAACCAATCCATAACCCTAAAAATTTACAATATGCGTAAAATAACGTCTTTTCTTCTTCTCGCTTTTCTTCTGTCCGCTTTTAGTGCGCCATCCCAGTCCCGTGGGATACTTTTAGCTCCTGTTAAGATTGACGGAAAATGGGGCTATATAGATAAGACCGGGAAAATAGCTATCAACCCGCAGTTTGATCGTGCAGGGAGTTTTAAGGAAGGACTGGCAAGGATTCAACTTGGCGGGAAATATGGCTTTATAGATAAGAACGGGAAAATAACAATCAAGCCGCAGTTTGAGGGCGCATGGAGTTTTCAAGAAGGACTGGCAGGGATTCAACTTGGCAGTAAATGTGGCTTTATAGGCAAGACCGGAAAAATAGCTATCAACCCGCAGTTTGATGACGCACGGTGGTTTCAAGAAGGACTGGCAGGGATTAAACTTGGCGATAAATGGGGCTATATAGATAAAAGCGGAAAAATAGCTATCAAGTTGCAGTTTGATTTCGCAGGGGTTTTTAAAGAAGGGCTGGCAAAGATTCTACTTGGCGGGAAATGGGGCTATATAGATAAAAGCGGAAAAATAGCTATCAAGCCGCAGTTTGATGAGACCTGGTGGTTTCAAGAAGGACTAGCGCCGATTAAACTTGGCGGTAAATGGGGCTATATAGATAAGAACGGAAAAATGGTGATTAATCCGCAGTTTGATGAGGCATTGTGGTTTCAAGAAGGGCTGGCGAGTATTAAACTTGGCGGGAAATGGGGCTATATAGATAAGACGGGGGAAATAGCTATCAAGCCGCAGTTTGATAAGACCTGGTGGTTTCAAGAAGGACTAGCGCCGATTAAACCGGGCAGTCAATGGGGCTATATAGATAAGAACGGAAAAATAGCTATCAAGCCACAATTTGATGACGCAGGGGTTTTTAACTGAAACTCACAAAGTAAAAATTAAAATTTGCCTTTTGGCAAAGCATTAATGCCTGCACCGTAAAGTAAAACAGGGTGTCTTTCAAATTTTTCCCTTTAGGCATTCTTGAATAAACCTAAAGGACTTTAGTGTGTATAGAAACAAGACAATGAGGGGGATACGACTCCGAAGGGGGACACAACACCCTGCTAATCCCCCATTTGAAAATGGGAGCTATTAAACCGCATCATCCGCAAGGCTATGCCCCCGCGGGATGCCTCAACAACCTTCGCGGTTTTTGAGGAAAGGCAAATGCGGGGTTGTTTGGCAAGCCTGATATTAGGAAGATTTGAAAGACACCCTGTAAAATATTCCTCTTTTTCCTTTCGCCGGTTATCGGCTTTCTTATTTCAAAAAATAAAAAAACGGAAAGCGCGTAGGGTGAAAAGCATTTGTTTTTCAAGGTTTCTGCTTTTAATGTACCGCTTTTCAATTATTATAAGGTTGCAAAGTTTTTTTTTATCGTGAATTATTATTCTATATTTGCCCCTCAATCATTGACGATGGCGCTATTTACTGTTAAACTAAATTCATGGCTTTTCGCTTTATGCGTATTCATGCCAATAATTAATCATCCTTATTTAAGGCAAACAAAACAAATTAATCGATAACCAAAAAAAAATACAGCTATGCATAATAAAGTGACTCCTTTTTTTCTTCTCGTTTTTCTTCTGTCTGCTTTTAGCACATCATCACAGTCCCGCGAGACCACATCACCCCAGCCCCGTGAAACACTTTTAGCTCCTGTTAAGATTGGCGATCAATGGGGCTATATAGACAAGACCGGAAAAATAGCAATCAGCCCGCAGTTTGACGAGGCGCGGCAGTTTCAAGAAGGGCTGGCAATGATTCGACTAGGCAGTAAATGGGGCTATGTAGATAAGAGCGGGAAAACGGCAATCAATCCGCAGTTTGATTTCGCATGGAGTTTTAAAGAAGGAATGGCGCCGATTCAATTGGGGGGAAAATGCGGCTACATAGACAGAACCGGAAAAATAGTAATCAACCCGCAGTTTGAGTTCGCATGGAGTTTTCAAGAAGGAGTGGGAAAGATTAAACTAGGCGGCAAATACGGCTATATAGACAAAACCGGAAAAACAATAGCCGGTCCGCAGTTTGAGGATTCCTGGGATTTTCAAGAAGGACAGGCAAAGGTTAAACTGGGCGGGAAATATGGCTATATAGACAAGACCGGAAAAGTAACAATCAA
>Ga0081606_1000886_pt1 | contig 10576 bp, 9 predicted proteins | sample EareggfetidaYelm_FD_71127 | JGI IMG/M metagenome (GOLD analysis project Ga0081606, IMG submission 71127) | Earthworm egg capsule microbial community from the University of Washington, USA - E. fetida Yelm (SPADES assembly) (version 2) | ecosystem: Host-associated > Annelida > Reproductive system...
TTTCGTTATCAACATAAGGCATATCAAAAGTGTGCAGCAGCAGCAATTCGGAATTGTAGAATTTTGCCATTTCAAGCGCATATACAAAAGCATTTTCAGCGGTATCTGTAAAATCTATCGGGACAAGTATCTTTTTCATGACAGTAGGTTTTTAATTTATACCGATAAAATTACTGATGCATTACTGAAATAAAATATTAATTATAAGTACGTTAACTAAATAGTTTTTATCTGTAAGTGTTGAAGAAAATGGTATAAACAACGCGTACTTAGTTTTATTACCTTTGCAAAAAATTTTGAAATGATTCCACAAGAAACTATTGTAGCTTTAGCCTCGCCATCTGGTGCAGGTGCCATTGCTGTGATCCGGCTTTCGGGCAATGAAGCTTTAACTATTGCAGAAAAGGTTTTTCAGTCGGTTTCAGGAAAATCAATTTCTAAGCAAAAAACACACACGATTCATCTTGGGCATATTGTGGATGAAGGAAAAGTATTCGACCAGGTTCTGCTTTCAATATTCAAAAATCCACATTCCTATACCGGGGAAGATGTTGTGGAGATTTCCTGCCACGGATCGACTTACATCCAACAGCAGATTATTCAGTTATTATTACGAAAAGGATGCCGAATGGCAAAGGCCGGAGAATTTACACTCAGGGCTTTCTTAAACGGAAAACTCGATTTGTCACAGGCTGAAGCAGTAGCCGATTTGATTTCATCAGACAACGAAGCCAGTCACCAGATTGCGATGCAGCAGATGCGCGGCGGTTTTTCTAATGAGATTGCCAAATTACGCGAAGAACTTTTGAACTTCGCATCATTAATAGAATTAGAACTCGACTTTGCAGAAGAAGATGTAGAATTTGCCGACCGTACCCAATTCAATGATTTACTCAATAGAATTGAATTTGTCCTAAAAAGACTAATCGATTCGTTCGCAGTTGGAAACGTAATCAAAAACGGAATTCCTGTTGCGATTGTTGGTGAGCCCAATGTTGGAAAATCCACTTTATTGAACGCTTTGCTCAACGAAGAACGAGCCATAGTTTCTGAAATTGCTGGAACAACACGCGATACAATCGAAGACGAACTGACCATTGGTGGTATCGGCTTCCGCTTTATTGATACTGCCGGAATCCGTGAAACCAAAGATGTGGTGGAAAGTATAGGAATCAAGAAAACTTTTGAAAAGATTGAGCAGGCCCAGGTTATCATTTATTTACTGGACAGCCTGGAGTTTCAGCTTTCGAGTTCTAAATTCCAGATTGAATTAGAGAAAATAAAGAATCTGTTTCCGCTGAAACCGCTTATCATCATTGGAAACAAAGTGGATCAGCTTTCTGAAGAGCAAACTGTCAATCTTAAAGAACAAATTGCGAACATCTTATTGCTTTCCGCCAAGGAAAAACAAGGAATCGATGAACTCAAAAATCAGCTGCTTTCTTTTGTAAATACAGGCGCCCTGAGAAACAACGAAACAATCGTAACCAATACACGCCATTACGACTCGCTGTTAAAGGCTTTGGAAGAAATCCAGAAAGTGAAATTCGGGCTGCAATCGGGGCTTTCCTCAGATTTGATGGCAATCGACATCAAGCAGGCGTTGTATTATTTTGGCGAAATAACCGGAGAAGTGACAAATGATGAATTATTAGGCAATATTTTTGCGAATTTCTGTATCGGAAAATAAAAAAACCCGAGTTATTCTCATTCAATTTTCTTTATCTTTATAAAGCCTAATCCAATACCAAAACCAATTTTATGAGTTTCAAGAAGAATTGGAAAAATCTTTCTAAATGGTTTTTAACCAGACCAAAAACTTCAGGTACTTTAGTTTTTCTTCTGTTTCTTATATTGGTGTGCTTTTTGGTCAAATTGCGATACAATTCCGTTCGGGATAACCAACATCGCGAAATGTCGAACATCCTGAATGTCGTAAGGGAAAATTTCGAGCAGATCCTAAAAAACAGCTACACGGCAAACCTAACACTGGCACTCACCGTAAACGATAAAGGCATTCCCGAAAATTTCGATAAGATCGCAGCAAAATTAGTCGACAACAATGCCAATATTGATGCGGTACAATTGGTTCCTAACGGCATCATCAAATATGTATATCCGTTAAAAGGAAACGAAGCCGTACTGAATTATGATATCTTAAATACTGCCGTAGTCCGGGATGAAGCTTTAAAATCCATCGAGCGTAAAATTCTTTATTTTGCCGGACCACTAAAGCTGAAGCAAGGCGGAATCGGTGCCGTTGGAAGATTGCCGATTTTTAAAGAAGGAAAGTTTTGGGGATTCTCTGCAGTAGTAATCCGTCTGGAAACACTGATAAAGCTTTCGGGTGCCAAATCAATTGATGATTCTAAATACTATTTCCAATTTTCAAAGGTTAATCCCATAACACACGAAGAAGAATTTTTCATTCCGCAAACGCAAAGCCTGGACGATAAATACTATCAAACCGTTACCATCCCGGACGGTGACTGGAAACTTTACCTTATTGCGCGTGATGAAAACAGCCTGTATTATCAAATCATCACTTCTTCTGTGCTAGGTTTGCTTTTTGCTTTGTTCTGCGGGCTTTGGGTTACCTCAATCATGAAAAAACCAGCGCGATTGCAACTGGTAGTTTCCGATCAGGCTCAGAAAATAATCGAGAGCGAACGGGAATTCAAAGCTTTGTTTGATCAGGCCCCGGTTGGCATTGCAAAATTTGAAACCAATACCGGACAATTTCTTTCCGTAAATCCGGAATATTGCAGAATCATTGGTTATACCGAACAAGAAATCATGAAAATGAACTTCCAGCAGATCACACATCCCGATGACCTGCAACTGGATCTGGACAATATGGAGCGACTCAAAAAAGGGGAAATCAGCTCATTCGACATCGAAAAAAGATACTTCAACAAAGCTGGACAAACCGTTTGGATCAATCTTATAGTTTCCGGAATTGTGAGTGAAGGGGAAAAACTGGTCAACCACATTGCCATTGTAGAAGATATTACAGATAAAAAACGGGCAGCCGAAGATTTGAAACAATCGTTCGAACTGGTCTCAGAACAGAATAAACGACTGCTCAATTTCTCGTATATCGTTTCCCATAATCTGCGGTCGCACACGAGTAACATCCAGACTATTTCGAGCTTTTTGGAAACGGCAGAAACCAAGGAGGAAAGCGATGAAATGATTGATTTACTAAAAAAGGTTTCGCATTCATTAAATGAAACGATGGCGAATTTGAACGAGGTGGTCAGCATCCGGACGAACATCAATCTGAGCATTGAAAAACTGAACCTTTCGGAATATATCGATAAGACAAAATCCATCCTGAGCCAGCAGATTTCCAATTCTCAGGCAGTCGTTACCAATAATGTCAGTACTGATATTTTTGTGGATTATAATACGGCTTATCTCGAAAGCATCCTGTTCAATTTGATTTCAAATGCAATCCGTTATTGCGATAAGAACAAAAATCCCGAAATTACGCTTACATTTGACGAAGAATCCAGAGCGCTCAAAGTTGCGGACAACGGAATCGGAATCGATCTCGACAAAAACGGAGATAAGATATTCGGCATGTACAAAACCTTCAACAACAATCCGGATTCCAAAGGAATTGGACTATTCATTGTGAAAAACCAGATTGACGCGATGGGCGGAAGCATTGAAGTAGACAGCAAACTGAACCAAGGAACTACATTTACAATTTATTTCAGATGAGCAATAAAGTGATGTGCATAATAGACGATGATCCTATTTATCAAATCCTGATAAATAAGATTATTGCTTTGTCTGATACTGATTATGAGATTATCCGCTTTAAAAATGGCAAAGAGGCTTTAGACAGTTTTACCCACGATTCCAATAGCCTACCCGAAATCATCCTGCTCGACCTCGAAATGCCTATTATGGACGGCTGGGATTTTATGTCGGAAATCGATAAACACGTTACTGATCAAACGGCAATCTACATCGTAAGTTCCTCGATTTCTTACGAAGACAAGGAAAAAGCAAAGACGTTTCCGAAAATCAAAGGGTATTTTTCCAAACCGATCAATTCGGATATCATTCAGGAAATTACCAAGCCAGTCTAACGATAAGTTATGGAAGGTAAATATTCTATTGCGCTTATTCCACCGCCAAATATCATTGTGTTGTTTGACGAAATGAAGAATCAGCTTTTCGATAAAATTGGTTGGTTTCCCAGCAGAAGTTCCAAAGCCCACATGACGATTGCAGAGTTTTATGCAACCGAAGAACAGCTTAAAATCATTATCTCAAAAATTCAGAAAATAGCTGATTTCACCACACCTGTTGATGTTACTTTCAATCATTTTGATTCGTTTGCTAATGGAGCATTTTTCGCCAGCCCCAATGAAGATTCTAAACGTAAATTATCTCAAATAATGAGAGCTTTCCATGAAGCAGTCAAAACGGTAAAAGATGTCAAAAAAGTAAGTAATCCGCATATAAGCATAGGCCGCCAGATTGAAGAAGATAAATTAAAAATCGCTTTCGAAACCTTTAAAGAAATCAACTTTTCATATCATTGCAACAGCGTATCCATCCGTGTTTTTAATCAAAACAGAAAGCAATACGATATATTGGAAAGCTATACTTTCAATGGAAATTCATCCGGAGAACAAGCTCAGACCCGCTTATTTTAAGTTTACTCGATTACTATTTTCTTAGTAATGGTTTTTGAATCAGCAGTTATTTTGGCCATGTAAATTCCGGCAGACAAATTGAAATTCAAGGTTGCTTCACCTGTAAAATCCTGCTCATACACTTTTTGACCAAGTGCCGAATACAATTCAATTTTACCATCATTGGTAATACCGGAAACGGTAAAATAATCTTTTGCAGGATTAGGATAAACCACCACTTTTGAAACATCAAAATCGCTGTTGGCCAAAGCAGCAAACCACGTTTGTCCATAGTTAGCACCAAAAACATAATTTACCAATTGCGGATAATCAATGAACGGATTCCTGTTTACCTGCCAGGTGTAAATGTAGTTGTTTCGGTTCATCTCAAAATCATCTCTGGGATCCGATTGGTTCCAGGCTAAAAGTGTCGTAAGATCGCCAATTTGTCCAATGATATTTTCATTCGGAGCTCCGTTTACCACATTCAATCCATTATAGCGAACTGCCATGTAAAAACAGGCACGCGCAACATCGCCTTTCCAGCTACTTGTCGGATTTGCTGATGGTCCGTTATATTCTGTACCGTAATTTTTATTGTTCCTTGATGAATTTTCCTGTCCGTCAACGGCTCTTAAATGATGTGCGTCAGACAAACCGGCACCAATATCGTTTGGTCCTGTAGAAGATGAAACGTTGATTCCGTCCGGCGGAAGATTATACAAGTCCCCAAAATTTCCTCTCGACTGGCAATAGATGTGTTCCCTATTCCATTTCCCAACGATACTGTTTCCTGTTTGGTAATCGATTTTAGAACGCGGTTGTTCAGTATAAATCAACCAAACCTGATTGTTGTTTAATGGATTTTGATCGGCTGTTTTCAAGATGTTGATGATATCGCCATAAGTATGAGCACGCACAATACTTGGATTCGCAATAATATCCTGGATTGCCTGCTTTAATGCCGTACCTGATTTTCCTTCCAAAGAAGCATAATACCCGGCCGGAGCTGTGCTTGTAACATTTCCGTAAGTCGGATTGGCCGGAGTTCCAAAAGGAAGCGTTGTAAAATTCACATCGTTAATCCTAACCACGTTATTATTGTTCAGGATGATATATTGTGAAGGAACGGTTCCTATCCTTATAATCATTTCCTCATCGCCATCGTTTACACCATCATTTAAAATCTGGATTACAGTTGAAGCAGAGTTCGAACCAGCCGGAATTGTTATGTTTAAATTCCCCGTAAAATCAGAAGAAGTGAAAGTATCGTTTGTAAGGGTAATCGAAAAATTCAGATTTGATGTCACTGCTATGTCTGTGGTAAAAGTCAGGGTTAGCGCCTGTCCTTCATTTACCGGGCTTACCGGGCTGTAAGTTGTGGTAATTCCGTTGTAAACGATTCCCGAACCATCATTATTGGCTCTTGGCGTCGGTGCTTTAACCTCATAAGTCCCATCCGATTTTCTTTGGATGGATTGCGTAGCGGCTTGTCCGTTGACATTCTCATTATAGCTTGTTGTAACGTTTAAAGCTGTCATCAGTGTAGTTGCTAAAACCGTATTGCTATTGCTATAAACCAGTGCATCAATCAGATTGGTAGTGGTTCCGGCAGTTCCGTTTGGGAAATCTTCCGCATTCCCAAGATAAATTGCTGCTGCGTCAGGGCCATTCTGAACCATTCCGTTCGGAATCACATAAGATCCGGAAGGGCTTACCTGCTCATTTGCCAAAAGGATGTTTCCGTTTCCATCGGTTACCAATCCATCCAGATCGACAGCGTAGTAACTTAAATTGGTCAATCCATTTGTACTTCCGTTAAAAAGTACCAGCACATAACCATCAAGCGCGGTGTAAGGCGAAGGCGTTTTTAACTCAATGAATTCCTTAACATCCGTAGACGGCGTATCGGCATCTAGTTCATTGATTACAATCTGGGCATTACCTACATAAAAGCAGGAAATCGCCATAAGGCAAAGTAATTTTTTAAGCATATTTCAAATAATTGTGGACGACAAATATATTTATAAGAATGAGTAATTGAACGATTTGCGTGAGGATTTAACTATAATATCACGTCTGAATGCATTTACTAAGGAAAAAACTTTAAAAACTATAAGCCACTGAAAATTAAACTGCTGTTTTTTACTATTTTTACGACACAATTTTACAAGGGTGATTGAATTTTTAGGATATATCGGAGCTTTGTTAATAGGCATAATACTGGGAATCACCGGCGGCGGCGGCTCAATACTAACAGTTCCTGTTCTGGTTTATGTTCTGAATTACAATCCTGTTATTGCTACGGCTTATTCCCTTTTCATTGTTGGGACTACATCAGGATTTGGAACCTTCCAAAATTTCAAAAAAGATTTGGTTGTCCCGAAAATGGCGATACAGTTTGCGATTCCATCTGTAATCGGGGTTTACCTGACGCGAAAATTCATCCTTCCGGGAATTCCGGATGTGGTGTTTTATTTTGGTTCGCTCCGATTGTCAAAACCTACTTTCCTCATGCTGCTTTTTGCGGTCATAATGTTCATGGCTGCTTACTCGATGCTAAAAACACAAAGAGAAGATGATAGTGTTGACTTCAAACTCAAATCACTAATAACGGTCAGCATCAAATTGTTTTTTGTTGGAATACTTATCGGATTGATTGGTGCCGGAGGTGGTTTTTTGATTATTCCGGCCTTATTGAAATTTGCAAAACTGCCCATGAAGAAAGCCATCGGAACCTCATTATTGATTATAACCATCAATTCGTTAATTGGATTTACGGGAGATATTCAGAATACCAATATCGATTGGTTCTTCCTTTTGAGCTTTACAACTGTTTCCGTTATCGGAATTTTTATCGGGCTCCGAATTCAACAGTTTATCAATGAAAAATACCTCAAAAAGATATTCGGTGTTTTTGTACTGATTATGTCAATTTTTATTCTGTACAAAGAACTTTTATCATAAAGTAATCCAAAATCATAACTTACCTTTGTGCTTATTCTTTAATTTTGCCACCCGAGACCTTTAGGTTGAACTGTATAAAATAAAATTTTTTTCTTATGAAAATCGAACAAATATATACCGGATGCATTGCCCAGGCCGCTTATTATCTGGAAAGCAATGGCGAAGCAGCAATTTTTGATCCTCTTCGTGAAGTTCAGCCTTACCTAGATAAAGCGCAGAAAGACAATGCTAAAATCAACTATATTTTCGAAACGCATTTTCATGCCGACTTTGTTTCCGGACATTTGGATCTGGCAAAGAAAAGTGGCGGACAGATAGTTTACGGCCCAACAGCCAATCCAGAATTTGAAGCGATAATTGCCGAAGACAATCAGGAATTCAAAGTGGGGAATTATACTGTAAAAGCAATCCATACTCCAGGACATACCCTGGAAAGCACTTGTTATCTCTTGATTGATGAAAACGGAAAAAACTACGGAATCATAACTGGCGATACCTTATTCATCGGAGATGTTGGCCGTCCGGATTTAGCTCAGGCTTTGGCTGAAGATTTGACACAGGAAAAACTGGCGTCCTATCTTTTTGATTCCTTACGAAATAAAATCATGCCGTTATCCGATGATCTGACTGTATATCCAAGCCACGGTGCCGGAAGTGCCTGTGGAAAAAACATGAGTAAAGAAACTACGGATACTTTGGGCAACCAGAAAAGAACCAATTACGCACTAAGAGCTGATATGACTAGAGAGGAATTTATCACAGAACTTCTTGACGGTTTGGGCGCTCCACCGGCGTATTTTCCTCAGAACGTTATGATGAACATTCAGGGATACGACAGTTTGGACACGATTATTGAAAAAAGCAACATCGGCCTTTCTCCAAGAGAATTTGAAGCCATTGCCAATCAGGGCGACATCATTGTTTTGGATGTAAGACATGAAAATGACTTTGTAAAGGCCCATATCCCCAACTCAATATTCATTGGTATTCAGGGTGCATTTGCTCCATGGGTTGGCTCAATGCTCAGAGATGTCAGCCAGAAACTTTTGCTGGTCGCTCCGCAAGGAAGAGAAGAAGAAACGATTACCCGATTATCCCGCGTAGGTTTTGACCATGTTTTGGGTTATCTGAAAGACGGAATCGAGGCATGGGTTGATGCAGGATTTGAAACGGATTCGATCAATTCTATTTCTCCGGAAGAATTTGCAGCACAGTTCACTCCGGAAAGCATCGTTGTTGACGCCAGAAAACCAGGAGAATTTGAAGCCGAGCATGTAAAAGATGCCTTAAACATTCCCTTGGATTCTATAAATGAAAACTTTCAGAGTTTGCCAAAAGGAACGGATTTTTTCCTTCATTGTGCCGGAGGATATCGCTCCGTAATTATGGCGTCAATCTTAAAATCGAGAGGCATCAGCAATTTTATAAATGTTGAAAAAGGAATGAGCGGAATCAAACAAACCAATATAGGATGTACGCAGTTTGAATGTCCGTCCAACAAAAAATAAATCGTAAAAAAAAGTAAATAACTACTTGTAAAATAAGCAAATTAAATACATTTGCATTCTTAAAAAATTTAAAATAAAAAAATGAAAAAAATAATTCTTTTAGCAGCCGTAGCCGTAGGACTTTATTCTTGTAACAAGCTTGGTGAAGGTGAATATGAAATTACAGGAACTGTAAATGGAATGAAAACCGGTTTAGTTTACTTAGAGAAACAAAGTGCAATGGGGATGGGAAGTTCAGCTATTGACACTGTAAAAATTGTGGATGGGAAATTTGAAATAAAAGGTAAAACAAATGAGCCTGAAATCCATTTAATCCAGATTGACAAAGTTCCGGGAAAAGTTCCTTTCATTCTTGAAGGTGGTGAAATTACCATGACAGTTGACAAAGACAGTCTATATAAATCTAAATTAGGCGGAACTTACAGCAATGAGGAATTCACTAAATTCAATCAGGAGTCTTATAAAATCCAGAAGAAAGCCATCGATTTCAGAAACAAAAATACGGCTTTGATGACGGAAGCTCAACAAAAGAATGACACCGTTACAATGAACAGACTTGGAAAAGAGTTTGGTGCTATCCAAACATCAATTCAAAAAAACCTGAATGACTATACATTCAAATACCCAAAAACACATCCAAAATCATTCATCAGTGTTTTAATTGCACAAATGATGATGGGCTATCCTGAATATGAAAAAGAAGTGCCTGCGATTTACAAATCACTAGACGAGTCATTGAAAAATACAAAACCAGGTAAGGCCATCAAGGCGAACCTTGACGCAGCAAAAAAAAAGCCGGAAGTAAAATAATCGCTGTTGGCGAAATGGCTCCCAACTTTGAAGCACCAACTCCTGATGGAAAAATTGCTTCATTAAAAGGAAGTCTAGGAAAAGCCACTCTAATCGATTTTTGGGCATCATGGTGCGCTCCTTGCAGAGAGGAAAATCCGAATGTTGTTGCTCTTTATAACGAACTTCATAATAAAGGATTGAATATCATAAGTGTTTCCCTTGATATTGATGCCAAAAAATGGAAGGATGCTATTGCAAAAGACAAGCTGAGCTGGACGCAGGTTTCCAACCTAAAAGAGATGCAGGATCCAATCGCTTTACAATATGGAGTTACTCAAATACCAACCACTATATTAGTAGATGCTAACGGAAAAATTGCAGCCCGAGATTTATATGGCGATGATTTAAAAGAGAAAATTGTGGAACTTTTGGAAAAAAAGTAAAAATTACAACAAAATTCACATAAAAGTCTCCTTCGGGAGATTTTTTATTTTACTTAAAACCAAACGATTGTAAAAAGGTTTAATAATTAATTCTTTTTTTATTTGCCAAGCTGAAAAGTGTTTTTATATTTGCCCTCGCATTAGCAACGGGGAGATACTCAAGCGGCCAACGAGGGCAGACTGTAAATCTGCTGTGAGAACTTCGCAGGTT
>Ga0081606_1000887_pt1 | contig 10573 bp, 9 predicted proteins | sample EareggfetidaYelm_FD_71127 | JGI IMG/M metagenome (GOLD analysis project Ga0081606, IMG submission 71127) | Earthworm egg capsule microbial community from the University of Washington, USA - E. fetida Yelm (SPADES assembly) (version 2) | ecosystem: Host-associated > Annelida > Reproductive system...
GGCCAGGTCCTGCTCGACCGCGCTTTCTTCCACCAGCACGCGCAGGATGCGGTGCACCGTCGGGCGGTTCAGGCCCGTATGGGCCGCGACATCGGTCAGGCGCACGCCGCGCTCCTGGCCGGTAGCGAGCACGCGCAGCACGGCGAGCGCGCGGCGCACGCTTTGCGCGCCGGCGGTGGCGGCGTCCTTATCCGCCGCAGCCATTCATCACCGCCTGGGGCGTCTGCGGCATGCCGCGCCGCGTGACGATCGCGCCCCGCGCCGTGTAGTTCGGCGCGCCGTGCGGCAGACCGGATTCAGCGCGCGCCAGGCCGTCGCGCAAGTGGGAGGCCATGACCGCGCCGACGATGGACTCGGCGCCAGTCTGGCCGAAGGCGCTCACGCGCTCGAGCCTGCATTCCATGCTCAGCGGCGCATCGGCCAGGCGCGGCACGCGCACTGTGCGGCAAGGCCGTGTGCCGAGGCCGAGCAGTTCGGTCTCGCCCACGCCGGACGCATGCCCGGCGCTGCTGTCGTGGATGGCGCGCATCTGCGGAGCATCGCCGATGTCCACGCCCGGCAGCGGTGGTTTGTTCGATACGAAGGTGACGCAGGAGAACCGGGCGAGGTGGATCACACCGTCTGCGGACACCGTGGTGATCCAGGCGATCGGGCGCGGCACGACGCTGCCGCTCGACAGGCGGTGGCTGGCTTCGGGCGACAGGGCGCCGGCATCGAGAAACATGGGAGTGCCTGCCGTGGTGGTGGATCCTCGATTGTCGGCAGCGCTGCGGCGGTGCTGAACGGACACTTCCCGCAATCGTCCACCATATGGAACAGGCGGGACTTATTGCTTTGCAGCATTCGCTGTGTGCTCCTTAGAGTGGACGGGTCGCCGATCAAACCGCAGCCCATTTGCGGTGCCGGCGCCGGAGCAGGAGAGTCGCTGTGAGCAATGCCGTCGCCCCTTTTGCCGTCGCTGCGTGCGTGGCGCTTGCCGCATGGCCCGCCATGGCGCAGGACCACTGGCCCGACAAGCCTGTCAAGCTCGTATTGCCCTACCCGCCGGGTGGCAACGTCGATGGCGCTGCGCGCATCATCGCCGAGCAGTTGCAGGCTGTGTTCATGCAGCCTTTCATCATCGACAACCGGCCCGGTGCCGGCGGCATGATCGCCGGCGCGGCGGTTGCCAAGTCCGTGCCTGACGGCTACACCTTCTTCATGGGCGCGAACGGGCCGATCCTGTTCGCGCCAACCGTTTTCAAGCGCAACGTCTACGACTGGAAGAAGGACTTCGCGCCGGTCAGTTCCGTGTCATTCACGCCGCTGGTGCTGCAGGTGCATCCGTCCACGCCATACAAAACCGTGGCAGACCTGTTCGCCGAAGGCAAGAAGCCCGGCAACACGCTGACCATGGCCTCGCCCGGCGCCGGCACGCAAAACCACTTGGTCAGCGAGTATCTGCAGCGCGCAAGCGGTGCCCGCTGGACCACGGTGCACTACAAGGGCAACGCGCCCGCCACCACGGACCTGCTGAGCGGCCAGGTGCAGTTCAACTTCGACCAGATATCGGTGGCCGGCCCCTTCATCGCGCAGGGCCGCAGCCGCGCGCTGGCCGTGACATCGCCCAAGCGCCTGCCGCAATGGCCCGATGTGCCGACGCTTCAGGAAGCCGGCTTCAAGGACTTCAGCCCCGAGACTTTCACCGGCATCCTGGCGCCGCGCGCCACACCGCCGGCGATCGTTGAGCGCTTGTCGCAGGCGCTGCAGAAAATCCTCGCCGACAAGGCCGTGCAGGCCAGGTTCGAGATGCTTGGCGCGCAGGCCCACGGCAGTTCGCCCGGGCAGTTCACCGAGTTTCTGACGCAGGAAGACGCGCGGTGGATGCCGGTCATCGAGCAAGCCAACATCCACGCCGAATGAACACCGTCACCACGACCCTCGGGCGCGCCGCGCCCGCCGCGCGCACCAGCGTGTACGTCGCCGGCTTGGGCCACAAGAACCCGATCCCGGCGGGCTGCCGCGTCGGCCCGCTGCTGGAAAGCGGCAGCATCCAGGGCAACGACCCCGCCACCGGCAAACCGGCCGAAACCATCGAGGCACAGTGCCGCTTCATGCTCGACAACGTGCGCCGCATCGTCGAGGCGGCCGGCGGCGGCACGCAGGACATCGTGAAAATCACCGTCTGGATGAAGGATCGACGCCAGCGCCCGGCGCTCAACGTGCCGTGGCTCGAGATGTTCCCCGATGCCGCAGCGCGGCCCGCGCGCCACGCGATCATCGCGCCCGAGCTCGACATGGGCCGGCTGATCGAGTGCAGCTTCACGGCCTGGATCGCCTGATTCGACGTTTCTCCGACCGCCCCACGACCCCCATGCCCGACTACCTTGCCTTCGACCCCCATCCGCGAGCGCCGGTGCCGCTGCCGCCCGCGCTCGCGTGCGACAGCCAGTTCCATGTGTTCGGCCCGCGCGAGCAGTACCCCGTGCGCCCCGACGCCGCCTACGAAATGCCGAGCGCCACCTGGCAGGTGGCGCAAAAGCTCCACGCCACGCTCGGCATCGGGCGCGGCGTGATCGTCCAGGCCACCACCTATGGCGCCGACCACGCAGTGGTGCTCGATGCGCTGGAGGGCCTGAACGCCGGCGGCCCGCGCCGCTACATGGCCTGCGCCAACGCCGTGGTGCTGACAGAGCGCGACGACGCCTATATCCAGAAACTGCACGACGCCGGCGTGCGCGGCGCGCGCTTGACGCGTGGCAGCCTGGGCATCCGCCTGAGCGCGGCCGGGCAGGAACGCATCTTCGCCCGCGTCAAGGAGCTCGGCTGGTACCTGAAGGTGCAGCCCGAGCCGACCGGCATCGCCGGGCAACTCCCGGCCATCGAGTCCCTGGACATGCCGGTGCTGATCGACCACATGGGCCGCGCCGACCCGGCGCGCGGCGCTGCCGACCCGAGCCTGGCGCGCATCCTGGAACTGTTCGGGCGCGGCAACTTCTGGGTGATGCTGTCGCTGTCCGAGAAGCTCTCGAAGATCGGCGCGCCGTGGGACGACGTGGTGCCGCTCGCGCAGCGCCTGATCGACATCGCGCCCGACCGTTGCGTGTGGGCCAGCGACTGGCCGCACCCGGTATCGGTCCAACAGCCGCCCAACGAGGGCGCATTGCTCGAACTGCTCTATCGCTTCGCCCCCGACGCCGCCACGCGGCAGAAGATCCTTGTCGACAACCCCGCCCGCCTCTTTGGATTCGACAGCGCATGAAACTCATCAGCTACCTCCACGGCGGGGCCTCGCACTGGGGCTGCGTCATCGGCGACGGTGTCGTCGATCTCGGCCGCCGCCTGCCGGCCTGCGCGTGCGTCGCGGCATTGCTCGAAGGCGGCGACGCCGCGCTCGCGCAGGCGCGCCAGGCCGCAGAGGGCGCCGCGCCCGACCATGCGCTGGCCGATGTGCGGTTCCAGACGCCCATCGCGCGGCCACGCCGCGTGTTCTGCGTCGGCGTGAACTACGCGCACCGCAACGCCGAATACAAGGACGGCAGCGATTTGCCCAAGTACCCGAGCATCTTCATGCGCGTGGCCGAGTCCTTCGTCGGCCACGGCGAGCCGTTGCAGCAGCCGCTCGAATCGACACAGCTCGACTACGAGGGCGAGATCGCCATCGTCATCGGCCAGCGCGCGCGCCGCGTGCAGGCAGACGACGCGCTGGCCTGCATCGCCGGAATCACCTGCATGAACGAAGGCACCGTCCGCGACTGGACGCACCACGCCAAGTTCAACGTGACGCAGGGCAAGAACTGGAATGCGTCCGGCGCCATCGGCCCGTGGATCGTCACGGCCGACGAATTTCCGCAGGGCTATGGCGCGCTGCGCGTGCGCACGCATGTCAATGGCGAACTGCGGCAGGACGACAGCAGCGCGAACCTGATGTTCGGCTTCGCCTGCCTCGTCAACTACCTCTCGACCTTCACCACGCTGGCGCCGGGCGACATCATCGCCACCGGCACGCCGATCGGCGCGGGCATCCGCTTCGATCCGCCGAAGTTCCTGCGGCCGGGCGATGTGGTCGAGATCGAAGTCAGCGGCGTGGGCGTGCTGCGCAACGTCGTGAAGGCCGAAGAGGTGGCGCCATGAAACGACATCCTGTGTTAGCCCGGTGTTTTTGCTTGCCTGCGGCCTCGACCGGCAGGAGGGTAGTCCGGTGAGCCTGGACCAGAACACCCTCGCCCAGGCCGCCGAGCGGTTGCAGCAGGCGCAGCGCACGCGCCTGGCCTGCCGCCAGTTCTCGCTCGACTACCCGGAGATGACGATCGACGACGCCTACGCGATCCAGCACGCCTGGATGCAGCTCGAGCTGCGCAATGGCCGCACGATAAAAGGCCACAAGATTGGCCTCACGTCGAAGGCGATGCAGCGCGCGGTGAACATCGCCGAGCCGGACTACGGCACGCTGCTGGACGACATGTTCTACCGCGACGGCGCGGTGATCGAGTCGGAGCGCTTCCTGCAGTTGAAGATCGAGGCCGAACTGGCCTTCGTGCTCGCCAAGCCGCTGGCTGGCCCCGACTGCACGCTGTTCGACGTGCTCGACGCCACCGCATACATCACGCCCGCGCTGGAGATCCTCGACGCGCGCATCGAGCGCATCGACCCGCAAACCAGGCGCATGCGCACCGTGCTCGACACCATCTCCGATAACGCGGCCAACGCCGCCTTGGTGCTGGGGGGACGCCCGTTCAGGCCGGCGGTGTCGGATGCCGACATGCGACGCATCGGCGCCATCGTCAGCCGCAACGGCGAGGTCGAAGAAACCGGCCTGGCCGCCGGGGTGCTCAATCACCCTGGCTATGGCGTGGCCTGGCTCGCCAATCGGCTGCATCGTTTTGGCGTGACCTTGCAGCCCAGGCAGGTCATCCTGGCGGGCTCGTTCATCCGGCCCATCGAGGTTGTCAAGGGCGATACGGTGGTGGCCGACTACGGCGAGTTCGGCACCGTTTCTTGCCATTTCGGATGAACGACGCGCATGTCCTCCCCCCTCATTTCCGGCGAGCACCCGGGGCCGGGGGAATCACTTGGCGCGGTGCGGCCAAGAGCACCGGCGCGAGCGCGTTGCGGGTCTCGGGGTGGTTGACGGTGGCGGCCAGGGCAAGGCCTTGGCCGACGCACATCGCACATCGCACATCGCACATCGCACATCGCACATCGCACATCGCACATCGCACATCGCACATCGCACACGGCGCGTAGCGCCGACCCTGGGTGTGCAGGCAATTTTCCGCCGTGATCGCCCGCCACGCGGCGCCAGCCCTTGGTGGGCCTCGGGGCAGGGCAGGGCCAACGAGTCCATCGGCGTCACCGTCCCCACCGGCACGAAATCGGTGCGCTCATCGTGCAAGAACCGGCATCCCGATCCACGGGCTGATCCATGGGCTGATCTGCTGCGCGCGGCGTGCATGGGTCCACATCGTGGACAAATGCGCACAAACCGATTGCGATGGCCGGGGGTTTCTTCTGAAATCACTCGACCGGTACCGGCAGAACGCTTTTGGAGACATCAATGACGGCATCGTTGCATCGGCTGGAGGCCGTACTCAGCCCGTCCTCCATGGCCATCGTGCACGCCGCAGGCTACGCGGAAGTCGGCGGCGCGGGCTATGCCGAGGGCCTGCACGACGGCCACGAGTTCATTGAGGCGGCCACGCGCCTGCGACGGGCCGGCAAGCCGCTGATCTTGCCCAAGGCCGGCGAAAGCGACTGCGGTTCCGAGGTGACGCAGTCGCACACCGCAGCGCTGGCGGGCAACCGCGTCATCTGCCGTGCGGCGTTTGCCCGGCTTGGCGTGGTGCAGGCGCGGCACACGGTGCGCATGTACCGCCTGATGCAGGGCTTTCGCGGCAAGCCTGCGGCTGGCGTGCAAGCGGCGGCGCCAGCCATTGCTTGCGTGCCCAGTGCCGCCATGGCGCTCGGCCCGGCACTCACCGGGCTGGAAATCAATCCCTTGCCGGCCAGGCCGCAGGGCCAAGGCGCGATCGCTCTGGATGCCCTGCTGCGGGCCACGGCCGACGAGACCGCGCCATGACACCCATCGAATCCCGAATCGACACCGCACAGGCCGCCTACGCCGAGCAGCGCCAGGGCATGCTGGCCCTGATCGAGCGCCTGCGGCAGTTGGAGCAGCGAACCCGGGACGCCTCGGCCAAGGCCAAGGCAGCCTTCGACAAGCGCGGCGCACTGCTGCCGAGGGAGCGCGTGGCGCGGCTGCTCGATCCTGGCGCCCCCTTCCTGGAGCTCGGCAACATGGCCGGCTACTGCGCCGAAGGAGAAACGCCGGAGACATCGGTGCCCGGCGGTGGGCAGATCACCGGCATCGGTTTCGTGTGCGGCGCACGCTGCATGGTGGCCGCCTCCGATTCGGCCATCGCTGCCGGCGCTTACGTGGACGCCGGCAGCAAGAAGCTGCTGCGCGCGCAGGAGATCGCGCTGGAAAACCGGCTGCCCTTCATTCACCTGGTGGAGTCCGCCGGCGCCAATCTGCGCACCTACCGGGTCGAGCGCTTCATCCGCGGCGGCGGCCTGTTCTACAACCTGGCGCGCCTGTCCGCCGCCGGCCTGCCCGTCATCACCGTCGTGCACGGCCCATCGACCGCCGGCGGCGCCTACATGCCGGGTCTGTCGGACTATGTGGTGATGGTGCGCCGACGCGCACGCGCCTTCCTCGCCGGCCCGCCGTTGCTCCTGGCGGCCACCGGAGAAATTGCCACCGACGAGGAACTCGGCGGTGCCGACATGCATGCCCGGACCAGCGGCCTGGCCGAGTATGTCGGCGAGGACGACGCGCACGCGATTGCCATCGCACGCGACATCGTCGCCGCGCTCGACTGGGCTGCTCCTGCGCCGGCACGGGTGGGCAAGCCGCCGGTGCTGGACCCGGACGAACTGGCCGGCGTGATGCCGTTGGACGTGAAAAGGCCGGTCGACATGCAGCAGGTGATCGCCCGCATCGTCGACGAATCAGCCTGGCTCGCGTTCAAGCCCGATTACGGCGTATCGACGCTGTGCGGGCATGCCCGCATCGAGGGGCATGGGGTCGGCATCATCAGCAACAACGGCCCCATCGACCCGGCCGGTGCCACCAAGGCGGCGCAGTTCATCCAGTTGTGCAACCAGTCGGCCACGCCGATCGTCTTCATGCAGAACACCACCGGGTTCATCGTCGGGCGCATGTCCGAGGAGGCCGGGATGATCAAGCACGGCGCCAAGATGATCCAGGCGCTGTCCAACTCGCGCGTGCCGCATGTCACCTTGTATTGCGGCGCCTCTTTCGGTGCCGGCAACTACGGCATGTGCGGCCAGGCGTTCCGGCCGTGCATGAGCTTTTCCTGGCCCAACGCCAAAACTGCCGTCATGGGCGGCGAGCAGGCCGCCATGACCATGGACATCGTGGCGCGGCAACAGGCCGGGCGCAGCGGCAAACCGGTCGACGAGGAGGCGCTGGCGCGCCAGAGGGCGCAGATCATCGCCAACTTCGAGCGCCAAGCCAGCGCCTTCATCACCAGCGGCCTGATGTTGGACGACGCAATCATCGACCCGCGCAGCACCCGCGCGGTGCTCGGTTTCGTGCTGGCCATGGCGCGAGAGGCCCCATTGCGCCGGGGCCACCCCGTGCAGTTCGGCGTGGCCCGTTTCTGATGCCCCCTTTTCCGGAGCACCACCATGTACACAGCAGAACACCACAGCATCATGCAAAGCATCCGCCGCTTCCTGGCCAGCGAGGTGGACCCGTTCGTCGACGAATGGGAGGCGGCGGAAATCTTCCCGGCCCACGAACTGTTCAAGAAGATGGGCCGCCTCGGCTTTTTGGGCATCACCAAGCCCGCCGAGTACGGCGGCCTGGGCCTGGATTTCTCCTACGCGGTTGCTGCCGGCGAGGCGATGGGCTATGTGCGCGCCCAGGGCGTGAGCATGGCAGCGGGCGTGCAAACCGACATGGCCACGCCGGCGCTGGCGGCCTTCGGCTCCGACGAGCTCAAACGCGAGTTCCTGGCCCCGGCCATCGCCGGCGACGTGGTGGCCTGCATTGGCGTGTCGGAGCAGGGCGCGGGCTCGGACGTGGCCTCGCTGCAAACCCATGCGCGCCGCGACGGCGGCGACTACCTGATCTCCGGCGCCAAGATGTGGATCACCAACGGCACCCAGGCCGACTGGATCTGCCTGCTGTGCAACACCTCCGATGGCCCGATGCACAAGAACAAGTCGTTGATCATCGTGCCGCTCAAGGACAAAGGCCAACGCGCCAAGGGCGTGGCGGTGCAAAAGATCAGGAAGTTCGGCATGTGGTGCTCGGACACGGCACAAATCTTCTTCGACGAGGTGCGTGTTCCGGTGCGCCATCGCATCGGCGCAGAAGGCATGGGCTTCATCTACCAGATGAAGCAATTCCAGGAGGAACGCCTGGGCGCGGCGGCGCGCCGCCTGGCCGCCATCCAACTCATCGACGAGACCGCCGACTACCTGCGCCAACGCATCGCCTTCGGCAAGCCGCTGCTGGACAACCAGTTCATCCAGTTCAAACTGGCCGAGCTCAAGACGGAACTGGAGGCCCTGCGGGGACTGGTCTACATGGCCACGCAGACCTACGTCAGCGGCGGCGATGTCGTGGAACTGGCCTCGATGGCCAAGCTCAAAGCCGGTCGCCTGTCACGCGAGATCGCCCAATGGTGCATGCAGTTCCAGGGCGGCATGGGCTACACCTGGGACAATCCGGTCGCACGCGCCTACCGCGACTTTCGCCTGTGCTCCATCGGCGGCGGCGCCGACGAAGTCATGATGCAGGTGATCGCCAAGCAGATGGGCCTGACGGGTTCGCGCTGATGTCCAGGGACTCCTCCTCGGGGAGCATCCGGATGACCGGACAGGCCCGCCCCTTCAACACCCTGCTCGTCGCCAACCGGGGCGAGATCGCCATCCGCATCATGCGAACGGCGCGCCGGCTCGGCTTGCGCACCGTGGCCATCTACTCCGAAGCCGATCGCGCCAGCCTGCATGCCGTGCAGGCTGACACGGCGGTTTGCGTGGGGCCGGCCGCGCCGCGTGAGTCCTATCTGAACATCGAGGCCATCTTGCAGGCCGCCCGCCGCACCGGCGCGGACGCCATCCACCCCGGCTATGGCTTCCTGGCCGAAAACGGGGACTTTGCCGCCGCCGTCACCGGCGCCGGGCTGGTCTTCGTCGGGCCGCCTGCCGAGGCGATTCGCGCCATGGGCAACAAAGCCGAGGCCAAGCGCCTGATGCGGGCCGCAGGCATGCCCTGTGTGCCGGGCTACCAGGGCCTGGACCAGGGCGATCCGGCCCTGCAGGCGGCTGCGTCCGGCATCGGCTTTCCGGTCATGGTCAAAGCCGCCGCCGGTGGCGGCGGGCGCGGCATGCGGCTGGTGCACGGATCGTCCGACCTGGCCGCCGCGCTCGCCAGCGCACGTTCCGAGGCGTTGGCAGCCTTCGGTTCCGATGAACTGATTCTGGAGCGCGCGCTGCTTGCGCACCGGCACATCGAGATTCAGGTCTTTGCCGACACCCACGGCCACGTCATTCACCTGGGCGAGCGCGATTGTTCGGTGCAGCGCCGGCACCAAAAGCTCATCGAGGAGGCGCCTTCCCCGGCGGTCGGCCCCGAACTGCGCGCGCGCATGGGCAAGGCCGCCGTCGACGCGGCCAACGCCATCGGCTATGTCGGCGCGGGCACCATGGAATTTCTGCTCGACCGTTCGGGCGCGTTCTACTTCATGGAGATGAACACGCGGCTGCAGGTCGAGCACGCCGTGACCGAGGCCATCACCGGGCTGGATCTGGTGGAGTGGCAATTGCGTGTGGCCGCAGGCGAGCCGCTGCCTTTGACGCAGGATGACGTGGTATTCGACGGCCACGCGATCGAGGCGCGCCTGACGGCCGAGGATGTGAGCGCCGGCTTCCTGCCGCAGGGCGGCCCGGTGCTGTGCTGGCGTCCGCCTGCGGACGGACACGATGTGCGCGTGGACCACGGCTTGAGCGAAGGCGCTGTCGTGCCGCCCGACTACGACTCCATGGTGGCCAAACTGGTGGCACATGCGCGAACGCGCGATGAAGCGCGGCGCAAACTGCACCGCGCGCTGCAGGACTGCGTGCTGCTGGGCGTCGCCAGCAACCAGGGCTTCCTGGCCGAATGCCTGGAGCATCCGGCATTTTGCCGTGGCGACGTCGACACCGGATTCATCGCCGAGCACATGGGCGCGGCATTGGCCGGCACCTGCCCCGACAGCACCACGGTGGCCGCCGCCGCGCTTGCTGCTGCCGGCTGGCCGTGGCATGGCGCCACGCGACTGAGCCATGCGCTGGCGCCCGTCGATCTGGAACTGGGCCGCCGGCGCTGGCATGTGCAGTTGCAGGCGGCCGATGACAGCGTGGATGTCACGGTCAGGCAGGAAGCCCAAGTGGACAGCGTGCGTCTGGCGCTGGTGCGCAAGCATGGCGACAGCGTCTGGTGGCTCGAAGGCAACGGCCAAATGCAGCGCGTGGTCCAGGCGCGAAACAGCGCCGGCATTCACCTGCACAGCGCGGGCCG
>Ga0081606_1000888_pt1 | contig 10568 bp, 9 predicted proteins | sample EareggfetidaYelm_FD_71127 | JGI IMG/M metagenome (GOLD analysis project Ga0081606, IMG submission 71127) | Earthworm egg capsule microbial community from the University of Washington, USA - E. fetida Yelm (SPADES assembly) (version 2) | ecosystem: Host-associated > Annelida > Reproductive system...
CGTCGGGGTGACATACTCAAGGTTGCGGAACCGGTACGTAAACCAGCCATCCTTCGTTTCAATGTAGATAGGGTCGCCGACCTGGAACTGGTCGATCAGGTGCATGCCACCACCATACGCTGACCGGTGAGCAGCAACCGCAAAGTTGCCGACCGCACCGGGCATTTGTGTCGAGGGGTAGTGTCCGACGCCCATCTTGAAACTGTTTAGCACATCCATGCCGTACCCCTGCGCAATATTGCGCTGGGTTCCAGCACCGAATCGTGGCACGTACATGATCGCAAAGACTTCGGCATTGTCATAGGTTTTAGTGTCGACCACCGGCTCAGCCGGAGTTGCGGGAGCGTTCGGAGCCGGACTGGCAGTTGACGGTGCAGTGGATGGCTCGGGGCTCGTCTTGATGGCCCACTGTGCGTTCTGGTCGGCAGCGGCCGAGGACTGTCCCTTTGCCAGAATCGCGTCGTTCCACCACAGTTGCCACCCAAGGAACAGGAGTACCAGGATACCGGCGGTGATGAACAGCTCCCCACACACACCAACCACGGTCACTCGGCCCCGCGCCCGTCGTCGAGCACGGTTTCGGCTTCTGTCCCGCGGTCGCAGTGGAAGCTCATCCTGCGGCGCAGTCATGGAGTCAATCCTACTCGAATCGTCATATGGTCTAGGCTTCGTTGGACGTGCCGCGATCGGTGCACGCAGGTGCCTCGGCTAGAATCGGCGCATGGCACGTAGCAAATCGGTAAGAACCGAACCCGTCAAGGCTGTGAGCGGCGAGGCGGCGCCTAATCCGGTGTGGTTTAAGCCGGTGATGCTTGGGTTCATGCTCCTGGGACTGCTCTGGATCATTGTCTTTTACATCAGTGGTTCGGTGTGGCCGATCGAGAGTCTCGGCCAGTGGAACATCCTCGTTGGTTTTGGCATCATGCTGATTGGCTTCCTCATGACAACCCGGTGGCGCTGATCGCCTCGCCGGGGCACGCTGCCTGACCCCACAGCCCGAAGTGCACACTCGAGCCCACAGCCCGAGGTGCACGCTCGACCCCGCAGCCCGAGGTACACGCGACCCCCACGACAAGCCCTCGCGGGGCCATCCACAACCCCTCGCGGGGCCATCCAATAACTACACCGGTGTAATTCTCCCCATGTGGAAAGTCCTGTGGATAACCAGCGGGCTAGCCAAGACCCAGTGGCCCGACCGGGAAAACGAAGTATCTCAGGCTCAGCACGATCAACACGAGCGTGAGCCCCGTCATCAGCCAGGGCTGTAACCGCTGTCGGTGGTTTGCGCGAGTTTCCACCAGGATCAGCCCCAACAGCAGTCCGGTCAGGAGTCCGCCGACGTGGGCCTGCCAAGAAATGGTGGGCACAAAAAATCCGAGGGCAAGGTTGATCCCCACCAGCACAAGCAGTTGCACAGTCGGACCACCGAGCCGTCGCTGGATAACAAGCAGCGCGCCCATCACACCAAACAGGGCACCGGATGCCCCGACCACCGCACCGTTGCCCAGCTCACTGAACCACAGCACACCCACCGAGCCACCGAGCCCAGCAATGAAGTAGAGGGCGAGGAACCGCCAGCGACCAAGCATCGGTTCAAGCATTCGCCCCAGCACAAGCAGTGTGTACATGTTGAGGAGGACGTGAAAAATAAGGCTCGAATGCACAAACAGCACCGTGAGCATTCGCCACGGTTCAGAATAGGCCGGGGTTGAATAAGCCGGTTCGTAGTAGAGCAGCTCCGTCACCCTGAGCACCGGAACCAATTGCAGCAGGTACATCACGACCGTGATAGCAATGATCGCGTACGTCACAACGGGGGCATCGCTGGCTTCGGCCCGTCGACGCCACCTCGTCACGAGACTCGGGCGGGTTATCCCGGTTTTGCGCTGGCCTTGAATGCACGAAGGACAGATGACACCCACCGGGGCGGGTGTCTGGCACTCGCCGCACACCGTTTGTCCACACCGCTGACACAGCACAAAACTCTGTCGCTGCGCGTGACGGTAACAAAAATTGACGCGATCGTGTGCGAGGTCGGCCATGATGGGCCGCTACTGCGTCGCGATAGCGATGTTGTGGATGACCACGTCTGTAAGCGGGCGATCCTGTCCCCCCGTCGGCACCGCGGCAATGGCGTCAACAACGGCCTGGCTCTCAGCCCCCACAACCCGCCCAAAAATCGTGTGTTTTCCCTGCAACCATGTCGTGGCCCCCACCGTAATGAAAAACTGTGAACCGTTGGTACCGCGGCCACCACGGGTTCCCGCATTAGCCATCGCCAACACATAGGGCCCCGTGAAGTCCAGTTCCGGGCTAATCTCATCGTCAAACTGATAACCCGGCCCGCCGGTTCCGGATCCCAGTGGGTCTCCCCCCTGAATCATGAATCCCGGGATGATCCGGTGGAAGACGGTGTCCGAATAGAGCGGTGCGCTCGATGTCGCGCCCGATTCCGGGTGGGTCCACTCGAGTGTTCCCGAGGCCAAACCGATAAAATTCTTCACCGTCTTTGGAGCGTGATGACCGTAGAGCTCGACGGAGATTGGTCCGTGATTGGTCACAATGGTGGCGTGGGCGGTCGCGATGGGCATGGTCGCTATTGTTTCACGAGCAACAGACAACCCGGTGGCAGGCTCACGGTAAACCCACGCTCGGTCGCCCACTTTCGATGGCATGATGGATGTAGTTCACCGCGTCCCTGGAGGTCACCATGAGCCTGTCACGAAGCCAACGGAAAGAACTGCAGGAACTGCGCGACAGCGCCGGGGAACTGTGGTCGAATCAGCAAATCGTGCTGGAGCACGCTGGGGCGGTTGCCTCTGCAGCTGGCCGTCAGCTGAGGGCCTTGGCTCAACAGGAAGTTGTACCCCGGGTGCGCACCGGCTTCGACACCTATGTCCGACCCGGCCTGGGTCAGGCTGGCCGAGCGGCGCACGTCGTGGGCGAGGGTGTCGAGCAAACCGTTGGCAGGGTGATCGGGGCGGCCATGTCGATCGGTGATATTGCACAGGATGCCCGTGTGCAGCGGGCTGTTCGGCGCTTCGCGCCACGGGCTGTCACCGTTGCCCCGCCCGCGAAAAAGAAAAGTTCCGGGGCCGGAGCGTTCCTTGCCGTGAGCGCAGGGCTCATTGCTGCGGCCGGAGTGGCCTACGCCATCTGGCAGACCTTCCGTGCCGACGATGAACTCTGGGTGGAAGACGATACCACCGACCCGACTTCTTCTGACAGTTAGATGTACTCGGCCATAGGGATTGGTGACACTCGGAAACAAACCACCCGCCAACCGCCAACCGACTGCCGACTGCCGACTGCCGACTGCCGACTGCCGACTGCCACCAAACTCATGGCCGAGTGCACCAGGGGAGTCGCGTTCGGCCGATCATGGATCCGAACGCTGACATAGATCTTCACCCCCGCCCGTGTGATGTTGATGAGATGAGGAGTGAAGGCCATGAGCGACGGTCGTACCCGGCACCTCACCGTCTTGGATCTGGCGGGAGTCGTGTGTTCATCGGGCAAGGTCTTCGACGGATTAGCGACCGGAAGGCTCGATACGGAGAACTTTCTGCGCTCGGGCAGTCTGGACGGGGTGACCTCGCGTTCGGATCTTGCCCTGCGCGAGGATCTGCGGGATCTCGCTCAGTTCGTCGTCGACAGTGTCGGCACGCCCATCACTGCAGCGTATGTTCGTGCGGTAAACGCGAAGATCACGCGCAGCGGTGCGCTGCATCCCGGGCAGCTACGGACGGCAGATCAGGGGATTGGCGTGCAGACGCGGTACGGGTGTCATGAGCCCGCGGTGCTCTCAGACACGGGGCTGCAGCGATTGTTCGATGAGTCGATCCGAGGCGATGATGTCCTCGACGATGCGCTGAGCCTCTTCGTGACACTCGCCAGGGCGCAGCTCAGTCTCTCGACCGGACCACGGAGGCGAAAGAACCGAAGGAGACGGTGCCGGATCGGCATCATGCTGAGCCTGCTGCCGAGACCTCGTCTCAGGCGACTCGCATCTACGTGCGCTTCCCGGAGCTGAACCCGAAGAACAGGCCAAACCCCGAGCGCGATCCACCGGGACCGCCCTCGCCGGACCCCGAGCGCTAAACGATCCTCCGAACTCAAGAGCAACTGCCAATCGGCCCGGCGCCGGGCCCCGAGCACTGAACGATCCGCGGCAATCCCATCACGACCAGGACCGCTTGGTCTATCGCAGTGCAAGCACCGCTGTGCCGTCGCGTCACAATCGGATGCGCCCGTCAGCGGGTTCTGTCTCGTGTAGTCGAAGCGCAATATCAACGAGACTGACCCGGTGCAGTGTCGGCACCTCCGCGAGCGAAAACCACCGTGCCTCATCGCTTGAGCCGTGCTTTTCATGCTGCAGTGACCCGCCCACAGTGTGTGCCCGATACACAACACGCAGCGCATAGAGCGGTCCCCGACCGGTTGGTCGATGTGCGGCTGCGATGATCATGGTGTCCACGCCGAGCAACCGGTCAACCACCGACTCAAAGCCGGTTTCTTCCCGGATCTCCCGCACCGCCGCGTCGATGGGATGCTCCTCACCCTCGATCCCACCGCCGGGCAACGACCAACCACTACGACCGTGCTCATTCCAGTGGGCGAGCAGAATGTGGTCATCCCGAACTATCACCCCGTACGCTGCGATTCGAATGTCCACCCAGTCACCCTAACCGCACAACACGGTTGGCGGCTATCTGCGCCGCACCGCTAAAGACCGTGGTGGGCTGGGCCGATGTGTCATACCGTTGCGCGTCACAGACCGCTCACCCGGCATCCGCACTATCGTCGTCTCATCGCCCTGCGTTGACACAACACCGGGGCACATAACGATGAGACCGCGCCCTCGAAAGGATCAACTGGATGGACCAGCGCACCCCACGGCTACCTCAATCACTGCGTGTTCGGGTTGCCGCCGCCGCTATTGGTTCCCTCGTCGCCGTGACCGTCGCCGTGGTTCTTGCACAGTGGCTCCGCCGCATCCCGGCAATTCATGTCTTCATCGCAGCATACCCGGGTGTTATCGGCCACGACCAGGGAACACCGATCGGAACCCCACCGTGGCTAGCATGGCAGCATTTTCTCAATACACTTTTCCTCGTCCTCATTGTGCGCACCGGACTGCAGCTGCACTCCAAAAAACGACCACCCAGTTTCTGGACTCGTGACAACACTCGCTGGCCTCGCACTGCACGGCCGCCGCGCCGACTCAGCATCTATCTGTGGTGCCACCTGTGGGTCGATGCGCTGTGGATCATGAACGGGATCATCTATATTGTTCTGCTTGTCATCACCGGCCAGTGGCGAGTGCTGGTGCCCACCGACTGGTCAGTGGTTCCTCATGCGGTGTCTGTTGCCCTGCAGTACGCCTCACTCGATTGGCCGCTCGAAAACGCATGGGTGGGATACAACGCACTACAGCAGATCCTCTACACCACGGTGGTCTTTATCGCGGCACCACTGGCGATCCTCACCGGCCTGCGACTCTCTCCCGCCTGGCCCACCGGTGGATGGCTCGCCCGTCCCCTGTCCGAACGAATGGCGCGCGCCATCCACTACCCGGTTTTGCTGTTCTTTATCGGATTCACAATCGTCCATGTCGGACTCGTGCTGACAACCGGAATGTTCCGCAACCTCAATCAGATGTACGCTGCGCGCGAGTCCGCTGATGCGGTCGGGTTTATCGTCTGTGCCATCGCGGTGGCCGTGCTGGCCGTTGCGTGGGTTGTCACGAAGCCCGGACTTCTCAAGCGCATAGCAGCCACAACGGGCAAAGTTCAGGGGTAGCGACGATGTGCCCGGCTCGGGGTTTCGTGTGATCAACCTCATTCAGACGGCAGCGGGGAACGGTCGCGGTGGTTAGTGTGGCCCCACCTGTGCGTCCAGCCTCACTCAGACAGCGGCGGAACCGTTCGTGGGCGTATCACCAACCACACCGACAGGGTCGCGAGGCAAGCGCAGAGGAACATGACCCCCGCCATCGGCGACGCGTCTGTTGTTCCCAGCGTGCCGAGAATTGGTCCGACAATGCCCGCGAGGCCAAAGTTCGCGGCACCGAGAATCGAGGAGGCGGTTCCCGCTTCGGCTCCGTGATGAGCAAGGGCCAATACCTGAACGGCGGGAAATGCGAACCCGCACGCGCAGATGAGAAACCAGAGCGGGATGGCCGTTCCCCAGTAACCGGCACCCGTATGATCGAATACAAAAATGGCAACCGCAGCCAGAATCTGCACAACTGTTGTTCCCGCGAGGATCCACTGGGGCTGTGCCCTCGTGCGCATTAGCCACGAACTAACCTGCACACCCGCGACAACACCGACCGAATTCATCCCAAATGCGAGGCCATATTGTTGCGGCGTGAAGTGGTACACGTCTTGAAAAAGGAACGACGATGTGGACAAATAGGCAAAGAGGCCGGTAAAATTCAAGGCTCCCACGACAACGGCACCGATAAATATTCGGTCATGAAAAAGAACGCGGAAACGAGAAGCGAGTGAGGATGTCGCAACCTGCCGATCCAGTTTGGGCAGGGTTTCCACAATCATCAATACGGTTGCAATAGCGACGACAAGACCGTATCCCGAAAGAACCCAGAACACACCCCGCCAGTCGGTGATTCGAAGCAACTGGGAACCAATCAGCGGGGCAAGAATTGGTGCCGAACCGTTGACAAGCGAGAGCCGCGAAAGCATTTTGACGAGCGGTTTTCCACCAAACAGGTCTCGCACGAGCGCCATCGTCACAACACCACCGGCGGCGGCACCGAATCCCACGAGTAGACGAAACACCGTGAGCCAGGTGATGTCTGGCGACAGCGCCGCACCGACCGACGCGGCAACGTGAAGCAGGCACGACACAATCAGGGGCAGGCGGCGGCCCACCCTGTCGCTCCACGGTCCGACAATCAGTTGGCCGGCCGCGAATCCAATGACGGTACCGGTGAGGGTGAGCTGGATTGCCGTTTCGGTTACACCGAGGTCAACCTGCAGTGCGGGAAACGCAGGCAAGTAAAGGTCGATCGTGAACGGACCGAGTGCCGTCAGCGCGCCGAGCACAAACACGTAGATGAGTCGTTGTTGTCGGCTGAGCAGATCTCCGGGGTGGGACGGCTGGTTGTAGTCGTCCGGTTGAACGATAGGGATGGGGCTTGTGAACGTCACGCTAGTTCCTGGTCAGCTAGAAAGTGGGGCACAGTCTCACGCGGTCTCGACACGGTGGATCGCCGACACCAACCAAAACGGGCATCCTCGCCGGGATGATTCACGCCCACCAGTGTGGGGATCACGAATTTTGGTCGTGGTAAATCCTACTCACAGAACTGGCACAGCGCTCGGTATCACACCAAAATTCGGTATTAGGGTCAAGAAAATCGTCGACATGGGGTTTGCGTGTGAGGGTTGGGGAAAGTGGGTGAGGGTTTTCATCGGAATTCTACCCAGGGATCCTCAATGTTCGGCGAGAGCACGAGTGGTCTCGCCGTGAGACAGTAACCGTAGGCAACGAGAGTGGATGCGGCCGTCGTGAGGGTTTCTTGGATGGCTGTCTCCGACTGTGAGCGCAGTGCAAGAGAATAATCGTAATGCGAACAGAGAATGTGTGTGAGATTGTTCATAGTTCTGTCGGAGACAGCTCAACTTGACACTTCTGGAAAAAGCACTGATCTTTTCGTCAGAGATCCTAAAATAGCTAGTCAGCCAATCGTTATCATCATCACGTATCGTTCCAGAAAACTAATATTACATCCCTTATTTTCACCGGTGGTTGAGCGCCTCCAAAACCACCAATCTTGAGCACACTGATAGTTGCTATAATTCTCAAATAGAACGTAATATACGACCGTATCACCAGCACGACAATATCTTACCTGCGATAAAAGTTTGCTCGATTTCCAGGCTGAATACTGCACAAAATGAGCATTGATCTCACTGTCTTTCTGAGTTCTGTAAAGTGCCAGCACCCGCCTCTAAGGCACTAGACTTTCCATACCCATCCCTACCTTCACATTGATTTGTAGGGGTTGCTCTCACCAGTGACGTACCCCGTCACCTGAGGCTGCTGTTATCACCCCGTTCCTGCTGTCGATACAACGAGGTGTACAAACCGTCTGCGCGCAACAACTCTTCGTGCGTACCCCGCTCCACAATCCGCCCCTCATGGAGAACGAAAATCACATCCGCCGACACCACTGTTGAGAGCCGATGCGCGACCGCTATGGTCGTACGACCGCGCGCCGCGTCATCAAGCGCCCGCTGCACAATCCGCTCCGAGATTGTGTCCAGCGCGCTCGTTGCCTCGTCGAGAATGAGCAATTCTGGGTCTTTCAGCAACACTCGCGCAATCGCGACGCGCTGCTTTTCACCGCCCGAAAGCCGGTGCCCTCGCTCCCCCACAATCGTCCCCAGGCCCTCCGGCAGCTTCGCAATAAAGTCGTGCAGATTGGCCGAGCGAACGGCCGCCATTAACTCCTCTTCGCTGGCATCGGGGCGAGCGTATCGCAGGTTGTCACGAATGCTTGCGTGAAACAGATACGTCTCCTGCGTCACAATTCCAATCCGATCAACAAGCGATTCCCGCGTGAACTCCCGCACGTCAATACCCCCGCAGGTGATAGTGCCCGTAGTCGCCTCATACAGTCGCGGCACCAGTTGCACGATGGTCGATTTGCCCGCACCGCTTGGCCCGACAAACGCCGCGAATTGCCCTGGCTCTACCGAGAAGCTCACCTCCGTGAGTGTTGCCGGAGCATCCGGTGCCACACTCGGGTAGCGAAACCAGACACCGTCGAACCGGATGCGCCCGAGCGGCGCAGTTGTCGCGAGCGAGCGAGCGAGCGGGGCATCCACAATCGCGGGCACGAGGTCAAGGTACTCAAAGATTCGCGCAAACAGGGCACGGGATGTCTGCAGATCCAACGCCACCCGCATGAGCGCAATGAGTGGGAACAGCAACCGTGCCTGCACGGTCGTGAAAGCCACGATCGTTCCTGCCGAGACGGGAGCGGCGTGAGACAGGATGACAAGTCCGGCGATGAGGTAGACAATTGCCGGAATGGCGGACATAAAGACACTCACCATGGCGAAGAACCACTGCCCGGTCATCTGTTGCCGCACCTGCAGCTGAATCTGATTGGCATTTTCCCCTGCATACCGCTCAATCTCACTCGCCTGCCGATTGAAACTCTTCGCAAGAAGGATGCCCGAAATTGACAGCGTCTCCTGGGTGATCGCCGACATTTCGGACAGTGACTCTTGAGTTTTTGTGGCGATCCGTGCTCGCACCTGTCCCACTCGTCGCTGCGCAATCACCATAAACGGCATAAAAATCACCGCAATAATTGTGAGCTGCCAGTTGAGAATAACCATCGCAATTCCCGCTGATAACACCTGAACGGTATTACCCACCACGCTGGAGACAGTGTTGGTGACCACGTTCGCAACACCACCAACGTCGTTTTGTAGTCGAGACTGGATAACTCCGGTGCGAGTGTGGGTAAAGAAGTTTAGTTCCATCGACTGCAGCCGGGTAAAGAGCCGAACCCGCAGGCTTCCCATCACCCTGTTACCAATCGTTGCGGTCAGCCAGGTCTGCCACACTCCGAGCAGCGCCGAGACGAGGTAGACCACAATCATGATGATGACAAGCTCGCTCAGCACAGAAAAGTTGGGAGGCTCACTCGAACCGGTCGCCGTGTGGGGGAAGAGTCCCTCGTCGAATGCGCGCTGAATGAGCAACGGGGGCACAATGGCGAGCGCGGCCGTCACGATAACGAGCAGCATCGTGACGGTGAGCCCCACCCGGAAAGGCGCAAACAGTTCCATGATCCGGCGGAGAAGAAAGGGAATTTCTGGTGCCTCGGCGTTCGCCGCACGCTGGGCCGTCACATCTCCCGATGCAACCCGGGTGCGGCTCTTTCCGTGCTGGCCAACCTGCCTCGTCATGCTCATAGCGACACCTTAGAGGACGGGTATACGCGGGCACACAGCGACACCGCTCGCTGAGAGTTCGCAGGGACTGCACGATCGTTTCATGGCGATGCCCAAGCCCGATTTGGCTCGCTGAGAGTTCGCAGGGACTGCACAGGCCGAGCGCACAGGCATCACCGCACCAACTCCTTTGCGCTGAGCGCTCGCACACACCTTGAAGCACCGTCCACTACCTGATATGTTGCGTGGAACATCAAAATATGGATGGCGCTGTTGCCACCCACTCTGAGCGAAAGCTGACCCATGAACCTTCTGCCCACCCCCACCGACAGGTTCACCTTCGGCCTGTGGACCTTCGGCTGGACCGCACAGGACCAGTTCGGCAGTCCGACACGCCGACCCGTTGACACGGTAGCGGCCGTGCACAAACTCGCCGAACTCGGTGCCTACGGGATGACCTTTCACGACAATGACCTCTACCCGTTCGAGGCGACTGACGCAGAACGGCAGCACGAAATCGACCGCCTGAAAAACGCACTGGCCGACACCGGCTTGGTCATCCCGATGATCACAACAAACCTCTTCAGCCACCCGGTGTTCAAAGACGGCGGTTTCACGTCGAACGATCGT
>Ga0081606_1000890_pt1 | contig 10551 bp, 5 predicted proteins | sample EareggfetidaYelm_FD_71127 | JGI IMG/M metagenome (GOLD analysis project Ga0081606, IMG submission 71127) | Earthworm egg capsule microbial community from the University of Washington, USA - E. fetida Yelm (SPADES assembly) (version 2) | ecosystem: Host-associated > Annelida > Reproductive system...
AAGAATATTGTGAAATTCAAAATCAGATTTTAAATTGGCATGTAAGTACATATCAAACACAAAGCATATCAAATTAATCAGCACAAGAATTGAAACACATGTTAAACATGACAACCTCCAGTAATATTAGCAACAACGGAAAACAATACACGAAAACAAATTCCATGCCGTTAAACAATTTAACATAATCCAAAGTTTTTTAATGGAACAGAAAGGACTTCCTAATGCAATCATCAAAGCCTGTATTGCCACTGAGTAGCAGTCTCTTTAAGAGGCACTATATAAGTATGCAGAATGAAGGAATGAATAAGAGAATCTTATGCAAATCCATTCGAGAGATCAATTTAAAATCTGACAAGTTAAAAATTCCGCATTCAATCTACTGGAGAGGCAAGCTGAAACAAAAATTGTTTATGCTTGGATGTGAAAAATATTGAAGGAATGGCAGAAAGCACAAACAGGGCTGTGTTAAGAGTTTATACTTCTTGTTGATAGCTCCGACAAGAAACTTGGAACAGCAAACGGAAACTTCCAGATATGAGTTTGTTCTTGTTGTTCCATGTGCTGAAGTGTGCTGCAATATAAATAACAATCAGCAAAATTAATCATCTCCTTGGCCCCTTTTTAAAATTGGCACTTCAAATGCGGCATAACTCTACTTTATTCTCTAAGCCTTTGAGAGACCAGCAGAGGTATGCCACATATGTTGTACTGTCACTTGAGAGATCAGAGAATAAAATAACCACCAAGGCAGAAATAGAAATTACTTTTGTAAAAGACACAAAATACAATTTTTTAAAGTGCATTTCAAATACAGTATTTCAGTTACTTGTCTTGCAATTACTCCTACACTGCTCAGCAGTGCATAGCAAAGCAAAATTTACTATGAATAACAGAAATAGCATTTTTTATTGTTTACCATGTGCAATAACAAAAAGTGGTAAGCGCTAATGAACAAATTAACAATATATAGACCAAGCCAAGACGTGCTAGAATTCTGATATTTTTAAAACCATAACTCAAAGTTAAGATAGCAGTTACACGAAAATTTATATACCTGTGAAGAAGTTTGTTGTTGCTTACGCTGGTTCATCGATATGCGAGTGCACTGAAATAGAAATACTACAACTTTGCAACTATAACTAACAACAGGATATCATCAATATACTTTAATAACACTGGCAATTCAAATTAGAATTAACCCCCATCGGGGCCATCCATATATGACGTCCACAAAAAAATGGAATTCTTGATCCCCTCCTTCTGGCCACATGCGTCCACATGAGCCAGACTCCCTCCTCCGTGTGGACGTCCACATGCGTCCACATGAGCCAGACTCCCTCGACATGCGAACGACATGAAATATACATCGCTCTCTTGAAACGGCTAGTGCAATGACCTTCCGGACCTAAAGCTGAAATTCGACTATAGGCCTACAATTGATGTTTATTTAAAACTGTATTATTAAGTTAACCTTCGGGCTACCAAGGCTTTTTCCATGTCACACATTTTGCATCTGGAATAGAATTTTGACTTTTAAGTAGCTGTTGGGGGTTCATTTGGGCACATTTGGAGATATAAATTGTAATGATAGCCCATGCCATTCAAGAGTTATACCTTAGATACCGAGGGTACACAAGGGGGTGGGTACCACCCCACTCTAGATTATCGACTGTAACATATTATTCGTGCAATTTTCATAGAAAGTAACAATGCCATCCTATCGAGGGAATGTAAGGCTACATTTTCATACCTTTTGATGTACTTTATGTCTCAGTTTACTGAAGCTACGGATATAATAATCCTAAAAAGTGTGATATATCCAATGAGATTTTGAATATATTTAAAAAATTCATAGCTTCGAGTAGCAATAACATATTTTGCATTCAAATACACCATTTCACTCAGCAAACCATGCTGAATCAAACGGTTTATTACACGATACGATTGCTTGCAGTTTGATATTTGTTTAGCCAACACGAAAGTCGTCACTGTTGAGTAACGCAAAAGTTCGTTAATTACGGAAAAATGCCGGTAGTAAAAAATTCATAGTTTCGAGTAGCAATAACATATATTATAATCAAATACACCATTGTATGCAGCAAACAATGCTGAATCAATGGCTGTATTACACGATACAATATCTTAAACCGAACACGAAATCCAAGGGTGGTGGTAACCACCCACCCCTTGGTAGCCGGCGTTACAATAAATAACTTGGTAGCCTGAAGGTTAATAATTGTTATTACTAATTTATATCTCCGAAAAATGTCCACTTTTTATTCCGTCCAAAAACGAAATTCTAGAAAAAATTACGCCAACTTCTTTGCATGAGAAGAAGACAGGATTACGTCAGTACACTCTAATTGTAATATTCTGTGTGGACGCCCACATGGGGCTTGACACCCTCCCTTCGTCCACATGCGTCCACCTGAGCCTGACCCCTCCCCCTGCGTGTGGACGTCATAAATGGATGGCTAATGATTTCTAATGAAACATAAGATCTACAGTACAGCTACAAATATTCATTCATTCATTGGACTCATATAGCGCCGCTTTAAGAAAGTACCACTTAGAGGCGCTACCAGTCCAGTCACACCCAAAGTAGAAATACGTCAGAGAGATGCAAAATCTAGAAGGGTAGACCATCAGCAAGGAACATAAGCTAAACCTGATGCAGCTATGGGCATAAACTGTTGGCGACTTAATTTTCTTAGCCCACGGATTTTTGAGGTGGGTAGCCAGGCCTTACCGTCGCAGTCTCATCTTCTAAGTGATAGTGTATAAGTGCACTCAGTATAGCTGAGATTGCTATGGGCACAAGTGAATCAGAAACGGAGAAACACCTGGCAAGGATTTGTATAACAAGTCCAGCTCGCTACGGAGAAACACCTGGCAAGGATTTGTATAACAAGTCCAGCTCGCTAACCACTGGACCACCGCACACCCACCACAATGGAATTCCACAAGTCTAAAAAATTGGCCTGTGAAAATACAAAGTTCAGACAAACCGAATATTTTGAAAGAGTTAGTCATGTACCGCTTCAAGTGACGTTCGCTGTCGTTTCATTGACCTAAACATGCCAAAAAATAAGTCAGTTGTTTGATTTATGACAGCAGTAAAATAGTTATTCACCTTTGACACTTAACTCAAATGCTGATATCTGGGGAAAATAATAGATAGAAAGCAGTCAATGTAGACCGGGGAGTCGACCCCCAATAAGTCAACTTGCGTCGACTTGAGGAATTCAAGTCGAGTGGGGTCGGTTTTACCTGGCGCAGTCGACTCGAATTCGAATTTACAATTGAAAAGTGACTTTACTGCAAGTCGACTTGAAATCGAATTGAACTGACTTTTACCATAGGAACCATTTATTAAAGGTTCGTTGATATGCTATTTAGGTAAATAAATACTTGTTCCAACAGGTTTTATCGGAGCTTAGAACATAGATGTAAACTGTGGCCGAGTTTTGCGTTTATAATTCTATGTTGAGAGCGTCCGGTGTTAATTTTCTTGGATTCCAGAGCAGTACATTTAACAAGACGTAGCCTAGTTCAAACATCAAGGGGCGGAGTTATAGGCAAAGTACGAATTGATTAAAACAATGGTCTTTAGGAGGAATTTTGGGTTATGAAATAGGAGTTTTTGCTATACGCCGTAAAGAAAAGGAAGAAAAGGGGGATCACCGTGGCAATGGTGGTATAATGCGAATTTAAAAAAGGCTCTGATTATGAGACCTACGTAGGCTCCCGTAGCTCAAATGCTATTGGACCGGAGCGTCATTAGGTTGCATATTTGTGATGTGATTCGGAGGTAAAAAATTCTGTCTAATGACTACACTAACCCTAATACTAACCCTAAGACATCACGACGCTATCATAATAGACGAAGGTAAACAACAGAGTGTCATGTAAGAAGTCGACTTGAAGTCGAAAGTCGGTTGCTTTTTGTCCAAGTCTCCTCAAGTCGTTTTAGGTACAAGTCGTCGACTTGAAGTCCACTTCGGGTCACTTTTATACCAAGTGCGGTCGGATTGGCACACTAAAGTCACTCCCAGGTCTAAGTCAATGGTAGGCATTTTTCAGGATTTGGGTCAGTTCAGAGTCCATAGGTTTAAAGACTCAAGCAGCTTGATGTACTTCAAGTCTGAACTGCTAAAAATTACTTTAGCTTTAAAACTTTTCAGCGCAATTTCAGGCACTAATGGTCAAGAAATAATTTTACACCACATAATAGAATAAGGCAATTGGAATTCTTGAACCAACAATACAGCTGAATAAAAATACTAAGCATATAACCACAGTAGGCCCCTAGTGCAGAAATGAAAGAACTTTTGAGTACAAAACAATTGCATGATTAGCCAACAGACATGAACGTCATGTTTTCATGCTAAATGAAAGTCCAAAGAGCACAGGGTCCACATAACGAAAATTCATATTTCACAGCCGGCATTGTATGCCTCATACATGCAGGTGTAGGTCTAATAGGTCTTCTACAAGTACACACTGAATCACATTCAGCATCATTTATCTCAAGCAAACCCACATCGTGGAAAACAATGTTTTCTTGGCTTTTTAAAAACAATGCAGCAAGCTCTGATGGATCTACTTGGAAATGCCAACTTATTTAGGTTTCTACGACAAATTGTCAGCACATTATATTCAGAATGGAGTTGGTGAAGATCACCCATTTCATCAAGAACAAATTGAACAGAAAGGGCAGGAACAAGGCATTTAGCTACAGCAGGAACAAGGCATTTAGCTTCCAGTTTGAGAAAAAATAAGGCAATCTTATTCAGTATAGGTGTTTCCCATGTTGTTCAAACCTAATTTTAGTACAGTGTCTTCATCACCCACCCATCCACCCATCCACCCGTCCGTCCGTCCGTCCGCCTGTCCATCCGTCAGTCCGTCCGTCATTCCGTCCGTCTGTCCATCCATCCATCCATCAAATTCTATTCTTACTGCTGCAAAGTCCTTCGTTGCACCAATCTCCTTTTCCTCCACATTTTGAGCACGCCTTTCCCTTTTGGTACGGCTTCCGTCCCCGGTAATTTCCGCTGCATGAAGAATAAAACATAATCAGTTAGATTTCATTCACTGAATGATTAAAATTGAAATTACGAGGCTACCAACTTTTGATTTTCCCAATCCGTGACGTTCGCAGTCACTCGTTGTTCCTTAACTGCAGCATTATCCCTTTCGTGGTCAAATAACTGTATGCAAGAAGTGTTGCTTCAGCCGACCAATAGTCTAGTAGGCCATAACAATTATCGTTGAAATTAGATTCAAACTAGCAAATTACCACTCTAGTTGTGGGCTACACAGAAAAAGAGATTCAACTTCGTGAGGATCTATTTATTAAATATCCTGAAACCAACCAGGATTATGAACACATTGTAATACGGCTGGCGATAGAAAAGCAAAAACAGAAAGCAAGTAAGTCATCAAAATTAACAAAGTACAAGCACACACAATTCGAAAATGGCTGACGTCTTTTAATGATCTATCTTTGAGAGAACACAGAGAAACTTTTCATCGAAATAACCTGCAGAAAGTTAGATGTCGAACGTCTTGCCAATAGAAAATCATGCGAATATGTGATTCAAAACAAATCTGCCAAGGCGCAGATTCGCCATATATAAAAACCAAATGACTTCCGGTTTATACAGAATTCCAGGGAGTGAGGGCACTAGATAGACACCGGGAGTGGCACGCAGTTGGTACGGTAATAAAAATAATAATAATTACGACAATTTATATGGCGCCGTAACGCGATCACACCGCTACAAGGGCGCCTCACAAGCAACTAAATATGGTTAACATTAGCGAAACAGTAAGTTTCAAACTGCGCTTTAAATGAGTCTACTGAGTCACCCAGACGCAGCGGCATCAATCTGGTTCTAAATCTGGGGGGCGTGGATTCGGGTAAAAAATCTATTTTTTCAAGGCAAACTGACGAAATATTTTAATTTTTCAAGGCAAATTTCCACAAAATTTAAAAATCTCCAAGCACATTGACGAAAAATTTAAATTTGTTTCAGGCAAAAATTTCCAAATGACCATTTTTTAGCCATTTACTTCAAAATGTCCGTTTATCCAGACAAAATTTGCCGTTCACAGCTAAATTATGGGCAAATTATTCTATTTTGCTTGAAAAGTCACCACTTTCGAAAATACTTCCTGCACATGATAAGATATAATAATGTTTCACGACCATTCGCGACACCTGCCGAGGGCAGAGAAATCACGATCTCCAAAGTGCGTCCTCATCCTCCGCACACGGAGCTTGGTCCTTTCAAGTGACCACAGACGTAGCCCGGACGCGGAGGAATGAGTCCCGATGCAGGAATCGTGCAGGTAATGCGATGATAAGAGAGGAGGAAAACTGCATGAGAACTAATTATGACGGCAGAGGTCAACAAACTCCGCAGTCGAGGACGATAGAAGCGATGGGGAGACATGATACAATGAGACACGAAGCATCTCCGATTTAAGAAAGGAGATACTGGTAATAGAAAGAAGTGGAGAAGAAGGATCCATAATTATGCGCAAATTCCAGATCTGATGATCGGCTGTAACAGACATACCAAAACTTTAACAGACCCAAGAGGCAAAGACGTCCACGAGACGCAATAATTAAGGCGCTAGATAAATGATGACCTAGGATTAAGATTACAAATTACGGTTGTCTTAGTCGGAAGCAGAAGCGGGATCCACCTTACTTACGCTGGTCCATAGTTGCAAACCAGGTAGTTGGCTTCCACCAGAGGCGTGCTACGTGTATGTAGCTTCGAGCAGTGGCTGGTAGCACATCCTACCTCTCGACTCGAGGCCCAAACTACCTACAAAATGTATCATTCGTCTGTCGTTACACAGATCTTAAATATATCCATGCCATTTAACACTATTACGAATTGCATTGTATTTACATTGTATTTATGCATTTTTATAGTGAGTCACTCAGCATGAGCCATTCAGAAGCTCTCCCAACCACAGCATTGATACTGTGTCGGAGTTAACACGCCGAAGCGCTATATGTAACAGGCAACTACCAGTGAAGAACTTGCTCAAAGTCCTTACGTGGTGGATGAAGTGGGATTCGAACCCGAGACCTTCCTGACGGAAGGCGCCAGATCATACCACTGAGCTACCATGCCCCACAATTGAAATGAAGATGTACGAAGCAAAGCTATCCTCACGTGTATACCTACTCTTCATCATCGATAGTTGCAAACATCACATTCATCAGTCTGAAGTTCATGAATATTAGTCACGCTTTCTTTCCAAATAATTCAAGTCCCATCTCTTCAGTAATATTTTTCTACCAAATCCAGTCATCTTTCGCTCAAACGGCGTTACCTGTCTCAGCAGCCCTTCTGTCCTCTTCTCTTCCAGGTCTCTCTTCTTCACTTATTCTGATGACGATGAAGATGGCGATAACGACGACGATGACGACGACGACGATGATGATGATTATGATGATGGTGATGATGAAGACGACGACGATGATGACGACGACGGTGATGATGATGATGAAGACGACGACGACGATGATGATGAAAATGATAATATATTCCCCTAATATTTAAACTGACATACGGCGGAATGATTACAAAGAACCAGAATTAGCTTATAGTATGAATGGATGGTCAGAAGTATTTAACTGTACGATAGCTATGCAGGGCGCCTTCTCTGAACAACCTCTCTGACTACATTCGTGAATAACCTATTGCTCTGTACTTAGTCATTTGGAATTTACGATTTCCTAACAAATGATTACATGAACTTCTTTCTTCGTCTGTCTTCCTAGCAACGAAATAATAAGCGCATTCATATCTGTATTATGTTTACATAAATCTTTGAATTTCAATTTCAAGCGGCATCTAATAATAGACCTGCGTGTAGTGTCCACACGGTTTCGGTGGCTTGCAGTAAAGGCTGTCGTAATCGTAGTACTGCTTCTCGTCATAGAAGCTAGATATTGCCCTAGTAATGTTGAGTCGTCCAGTCGTGGCGTAGAGATTCTGTCCAATCTCATTGTATGGCAGCGTTGAAGGTTTGCGATCGGGTTGACCATGAACAAAGTTGCAGCCATTTGCCCATTCTTGCGCCATCGACGCCAAATCACTGTTCCACTTCTGGAACACACATCAGATATAATTATGCTGTTCATCTATCGAAAGGAACATAGGCTACTTTTATTATCGTTATCGTAATCTAGAGCCTTCTAAAGCGCCGCGCGAAAGCCAAGCGCAGGGCACCAGCTATTCACGAGCATATTCGTTATTCGAACAGTGTGATCATAACGTCACCTTGGTCCACCGTTTGGCAGAGTCAGTAAGTGTACCTTGGTCATAAACAGGGCCGGATCAACCATGTTGCAAATGTTTCAATTGAAACGGGCCTGCCTTCAAAGTATTAATTTTAGGGGTCTACAGAAACAGATAAACCGGAATTTAGGTGTAGGCCTAGATTACTGATAAGGTCATTCAGAGAGTTAGCGTGGTATATAGTAATTTCTTTGTGAGTGACTAAAATCAATCAATCGATCACAATTTATATAGCGCCCCTTCAAGATTGCTACTCAGAGGCGCTCCCGACCCAGGCCAAGCGGAAAAGAAGAGAAAAAAGGTCGCTCAGAAATGTTTTGTCGTAAATCGGGTTTCGAGGGGCCTACTAATTTATTTTTGAAACGGGCCTCTAAAAGTTTAATCTGGCTCCGGTCATCAATAATCATAAACAGGTTTGCAAGGAAGTTGCTCACTTGACAATAACATAATAATGATAATGATAGTAATAATGATAGTATTAATAATAATGTCACAAAGCAAACAATTTATGCAGCTAATGCTGAATAACTCAATCAATTTTCGTTGCGTCATTATAATACTGGATGACACAAAGACGTACACTTTACAATCGTAATGCAATGATAATTATATAATCCGTTGACCAGGACTAATCAGATGCATTTTGTGAAAACGATGCATGAGCTATAGCTATTAGCCAACTAGCAGTACCAACATTCTTAGCAACACACTCAAAGTAAATGCCTATTACTTAGTACCGGTGTCCCGTGCTATTGTATCCCCCTTAAGACTATTCTGGGGGATGAATAAGTCTGTCCCCCCGGATGGAATCAACCGGTATAGAGCATCCTTCTTAAAACTAAACTTAGCCATAACACACAAAATGTTAATGCTAAACATTTCAGTGTCAATGTATAGTTTCAGGACGCTCCTGCGTGCCTTCGCCATATACTTTTGATATATATCTCTTTTTTTCAGCGGAACAGAGTTTGAAAAAAATTGGCTTAGAAAACTTAGAAAAATCGCTTTACCTGTGTATTTTATGGTTTCGAATTTTGATTACGGCATCCACTAAGCAATTATACACGTTCCTAAATACTGTCTTATGCCTGTAACTTTTCATCTATCGGTTGTGATTTTACGAGGTAGTGGATAGATGGGGATAGAAATAGAGTATCCCCTTTGGATACACTAGTTCGGAGATACTCTATTTCGTGACACCTGCACCTATTTTTTTTACAGAAGAGCCCTGACTATCAGGACTAATATAATTAACAGCATAGTCCATGTAAATACCAATAATGCAAGTAGTGCCACCCACCATGTACTGCATGTCAGCAGCGTTCTCCAGTCGCCGAAGGGTGTTGTGGATCGACGTTGATTCGTCGATTTCCCGCTGACTCATTGATCGCCGCCATCTTGTTCCACTTCCGGAAGGCACGACATCACGTGGCTCGACGTACGTCACCGCGTTTGACTTCACCACGAGGGTCTCGTCACTCTCGTGACCGGAAGCGACAAACCAGAAGAGGAACGACACGAAACAGAGCGAGCTGTGCGTGTGCTTCCGGTTCAACATGATGCACACGTATGGAGATGAAATTGAGAATCTAGCTGGTTTTGGAAGCTCTCAACAACCCTGTTAGCTTAGACCCTATTTCCAATCGCGCAGAGCAAAAGCCCTAGTGCTATCGATGCGAGTCACAACTTACGAGTACCTGCGACTTGTACGCTCGGTTTTATACACTATTAGCAAGCTCAAGCGACCGGCCGCTTACTCATGTAATTAGGTACAAGTCGCGCTTGATTGGGTGACCATGAATTAGTAGTCCTAAGTACATGTATTATCCTAAACTAGCAGCTGGAGCCCCAGATGCTGGAACATACTTCAGGCTGCTCTGCGTACGGCTGACTCGTTTGATTCTTTTAAAACTGGACTTAAGACCTAATTTTAAGGATAAGGTTCCCGCAAGCTCTGTCTTACGTTTGCAGAAGTTCTACCACCTACCCGTTGTTGGCGTACACGTATCCCTGTACAAGTCGCGCTTGATTGGCTGATCGTGAATTAGAAGTACATGTATTATTCTAAACTAGCAGCTGGAGCCCCAGATGCTGGAACAGACTTCCTGCTGCTCTGCGTACGGCCGGCTCGATTGATTCTTTTAAAACTGGACTTAAGACCTATTTATTCAGCATTGCTTACCCAGGCTGTTAGTTGACTGTAAGGCGCCCTTGTAGT
>Ga0081606_1000188_pt4 | contig 10545 bp, 8 predicted proteins | sample EareggfetidaYelm_FD_71127 | JGI IMG/M metagenome (GOLD analysis project Ga0081606, IMG submission 71127) | Earthworm egg capsule microbial community from the University of Washington, USA - E. fetida Yelm (SPADES assembly) (version 2) | ecosystem: Host-associated > Annelida > Reproductive system...
CGTGGAAAAGAGCAGACAAGCCGGAATCGCCACACCCATGGTCAGCACGCCGATGGCCGCGAATACCCAGCTTTGCGCCACCGGTACCTGGCCCATCAGGAGCAGGCCAAAGAGCATCGGAGCACCCGCGCTGACACCGCGAAATGCAACGGTGACGCGGCCGCCCCAGAGGGCAGATTCCTGCTTTGTCGTCAGACGCTCGAAGATGGCCTGTCGAATCCGGATTCTGGATATGTTGAATCCAAACCCTATGGCAAAGGCGAACACGCTTGTCAGCACCATCCCGACAGGCTGGGTGACCAGCGCATCACCAATCACCACGGCGCCGCAGGCAGCATGGCCGATATATCCGCGCAGGGAAAAACGGACAAATGTGGCAAGGAGCGCGCCAACCCCTGCCGCAGCACTCACCAGACCATAGTCGGCAGCGGACGTTCCGGAGCGGCTTTCGAAAATCAGCGGAACAAAGAAATTGAAACCGCTGAGTTGAACGGCCAACAGTGCCATGCCTGCGAGCAACAGCCACAGCGTGCGCTCTGACATATGCCGCTGCGCCGGCATGGCTGCATGGCCCGCGCCGGTTTGCGCAGGAGATTCCCTGCCCATCCGTACCCATGGCGCAGCAAACAAGAGCAGAAGGCTGCTGGCAAAACTGACGGCGATTCCAAAAAACACCCAGCCCGTTCCCGACTTCGCAATCAGGATGCCGGCCAGCGCGTTCCCGACGAAGACGCCACTTTGCAAAGCAGTTTGCGAAAGCCGTGCCGACGTTCCGGCATCGAGCATTCCCGTGACGGTCAATTGCCCCATCAAGGTCTCGATGCACTGTTGACTGATGAAACTGATGAAGGTCAGACATGCCGCGACGGCAATCAAAGTGATCAGACCCGATGCATCCAATGTCATGCCCGCAAGGCTCGCCGCAACGCAGCCGATCATTCTGGGCATGATGATCATGCCCAGAGGATGCTGTTCGATCGCCCGGCGCATGGGTTTGAACAGGATTTGCGCCAGAAATGGCACCATATTCATGATGAACAGGACGACGCCGATGAAGATCGGCGATTGGCCCATGCCCGCACTGGTCCACAGAAGCGTCACGGTAATCATGCCCTCGCCGACCATGGTCAGGGAAAGCAGGGTCACGAAAATCGCCAGCGAAGTCTTGTGCATCCGGACCATCATGCAATCTCCCATATGGCGCCAGAGCGTTCCAGTTCCCGAATCCTTTCGATGTCGGCTTCGATGACCCCCGGATCATCATCGGACAGTTCGACAAGGGCGGGGCAGGTAACGAGGTCGACGGTTTTCGGTATTGCATCGCCCGGGGCCGTGAAGCATTTCAAACGCACGAACGAGGTAAGGGATCGGATATTCCCGATTCCAGGCGCGGCCACCAATGTGCCGGCCCGATCGGAAATCAGAAATGCGATCGACGAAGTCTTCTTCCGGATGATCTGGCCTGTTGCGCCAGCAGATGCGCCGGGTATGTACGAGTCGATGATGGCATCGATGAACGAAGGAGCAAAGCTGGCGTCGATCACCGATGCGCCAATGCCGCCATGGGCCCGCGCGGCGATTTCCACGAGCAGTGGCCCGTTCGCCGTCAGCATGACCTCGATGTGGACCGGGCCTACGCGCACGCCGACGGCCCTGGTCACGGCTTCGCAGTAGCTGAGCATCCTGCGGTCGACGGCCGGATCGCTCGGCGCGAGAAAGTCTATCTTGTCATATACCATCGCCCCATTCAGGTTGATTTTGCGATATTTGCCGACGGCAAAAATGGTGAGCACCTGGTTTGAAACGACGCCATCGACCGTGTATTCGTCACCCGCCATGAAGGCCTGGATCAGGACACTGCGGGTGTTTTGCCCATATCTGTCGGGTTTGTCGAGAATCGCCGATGCATGCTGCGAAAGCGCGTCCCGCGTCTGGCAGACCCGAACCAGATCGCCCCCGGAACTGGCCTCGGGCTTGACGACCACCGGGTACCCGGTGGCTTCGGCCCAGGCCATGCAATCTGACACAGAGCGGCAACATGCCTGGCGACACACCGCAATGCCGGCCTCTGCCACCGCTTGCGCCATGGCGGTTTTGTTCCGGCGCCGCGCGGTCGTTTCCGGATCGTTGCCCGCCAATCCGAGCCGCGCTGCAAGTTCCTCGGCAAGGCACACACCGCTTTCCGCGCCGGGCATGATGGCGTCATAAGAATCGAGCGCGACCAGGGCGTCAAAGTTTGAATCCAGGCAGTCGCGCGACCAGCTAAAATCGATGTCGGCAGGCGCCGCATGCGACAATGAAATCGCAATGCACATGAACCCGCGTTCCAGCGCCCGCTTGGCGATGAAATAGCCGGCCGAGTGTTGCAGACGACGAATACCGGTTCACCTGCAAAGCAGAATTCCCATTCCGGATGGGTGATCTCTGTCGGCATATGCTCGGGCCAAGGGGTGTGATCCCTGTCAGCCAATCCCTTCAGGATCTTCCAAAATTCTTCCTGATAGGCATCGATGGATTTTATTTCTTCAGGCCGCGTAAAGATGACGAGCGAGGTGTTCGGCCCGAAGCTCCTGGCGTCGCGGACGAATTCTTTCAGCGCCGCCGATGTCAAATCCAGATCGAGATTCTCCTGAAAAACGTAGCGCAACTGATCCAGTTTGAACCCGCGCACTCCGAAGATGCAAGGAAACGGCCGGTTGCTGCTTTCCAGGCTCGTCGAGAATTCCGAGAACAGTATCTGCTCCCAACTGGTTTTGGCATAGCGCTCGGCGATATCACGGCGACGCGATAAGACAGATGTTGTCATTGATGTATCCATGATGTGTGAATGTCGGATCATAAGCAGTCGTTTATTATTTTTCTGCCATTTTGAACGCTTTTCAGGACTCGATGCTGCAAACATCGAAAAGAAGGGCCGGGCGTCGGGCACGGATCGATCACCGGCATGCGCCCGGCAAATGCCAGCGCGCCAGCACGGGATGCGCCCTTATGATGCCGGCCTGCCCCTAGTGTCGCGTCACCGACCATCTGTCGGTCTGCGCTGGCCATCGAAGCGCATCGCGGCGTTGCATCGCTTGCCAATACGCTCGGTATTGGCTGCGCGATGCGCCTTGCGCTGCGCTCCGATGGCTGAGCGCAGCCTGCGACATCTGACCGATGACGCGACACTAGCCTTGCCGGCTGGCACCGCCGGCCCACCGCATCCGCCCCATGTCCAGCAATTTCAACTTCAACTTCGTTCCCTGGTTCCGCTCGGTGGCGCCTTATATCCACAAGTTTCGCCACCAGACTTTTGTCATCGGGTTGACCGGAGAGGGCATTGCGGCGGGCAAGCTGCACGGCATTGCGCAGGATCTGGCGCTGATCCAGGCCATGGGCGTGCGCATCGTGCTGGTGCACGGCTTTCGCCCCCAGGTGAACGAGCAACTGGCCGCCAAGGGGCATGTCGCCCGGTATGCGCATGGCATTCGCATCACGGATTCGGTGGCGCTCGACTGCGCCCAGGAGGCGGCGGGCCAGTTGCGCTACGAGATCGAGGCCGCTTTCAGCCAGGGTCTGCCCAACACCCCGATGGCCGGTGCCACGGTGCGCGTGATCTCGGGCAACTTCCTGACCGCGCGGCCCGTGGGCATCGTCGATGGCGTGGACTTTCAGCATTCGGGCCTGGTGCGCAAGGTGGATGTGGCCGGCATTCAGCGCACGCTGGACATGGGCGCCCTGGTGCTGCTGTCGCCGTTCGGCTTTTCGCCCACCGGCGAGGCGTTCAACCTGAGCATGGAGGAGGTGGCCACCAGCGTGGCGATCGAGTTGCGCGCCGACAAGCTGATCTTTCTGACCGAGGTGCCCGGCATCCGCATGCAGCCCGACCAGCCCGGGGGCGAGGACAATCCCATCGATACCGAGCTGTCGCTGGCCGCCGCCCAGGCCCTGCTGGCCCGTTTGCCCGGCGCCTTGCAGCCTGCCGACGCCGGCTTTTATCTGCAGCATTGCGTGACGGCCTGCAAGGCCGGCGTGGAGCGCAGCCATATCCTGCCGTTTGCGGTCGATGGCTCGCTGCTGCTGGAGGTCTATGTGCACGATGGCATCGGCACCATGGTGATCGACGAGAAGCTCGAAGCGCTGCGCGAAGCCAGCATCGACGATGTGGGCGGCATCTTGCAGTTGATCGAGCCTTTCGAGAGGGATGGCTCCCTGGTCAAGCGCGACCGCACCGAGATCGAGCGCGACATTGCCACCTACACCGTCATCGAGCACGATGGCGTGATCTTCGGCTGCGCCGCGCTCTACCCCTATCCCGAGGCCAGGACGGCCGAGATGGCCGCCCTGACCGTATCGCCGCAGAGCCAGGGCACGGGCGATGGCCAAAAGCTGCTCAAGCGCGTCGAGCAACGCGCCCGCAGCCTGGGGCTGGACAGCATTTTCGTGCTCACCACCCGCACCAGGCACTGGTTCCTCAAGCGCGGCTTTCAGTCCGTGGACCCGGACTGGCTGCCCGATGCGCGCAAGCGCAAGTACAACTGGGACCGGCGCAGCCAGGTGCTGGTCAAAAAGCTCTGAGGGCCGCGCGCCCGGGCCCCTGCGCTCGGGCCCCTCTGCGCTCAGACCGGCGCCGGAGCGCGTTGCCGGGTGCCGCGCAGGCCGCGCGCCAGCAGCGCCAGCAGCAGCAGGCCCAAGAGCGCGAAGCAGAGGAACGACCAGTTGGCGATCGAGCCGCCGAGCAGGCTCCAGTCGACCGCCGTGCAGTCGCCCGAGCCGCGCAAGATCATCGGAATCGCGCGGCTGAGCGGGAAGCGCTCGATCATCCCGTAAAAGTCACGGCCACAACTGACGCTCTCCGGGGGATACCACTGCAACCAGCTTTGGCGTGCCGCCACAGTGGCGCCAAAGCCCGCCGTCAGGGCCGCCAGGGCCGCCAGCGTCAGCCACCAGCCCTTGGCGCTGCGGGCGCTGGCCAGGCCGGTGAGCAGGGCCAGCCCGATGAGCGCGTAGCGCTGCACGATGCACATCGGGCAGGGCACCAGGCCCACCACATGCTGCAGGTACAGGCCACAGGCCAGCAGCGCCACGCAGGCCAGGCTGATCAGCGCCAGCACCCGGCGCGGGGTTCGATCGATCCAGTTCCATACCATCATGGTCGTCCTTGAAGTGGCTTGGCCCGCAGCGGTCTGCCGGCGGGGCCGGTTTCATTCCTGAATCATCCGTGCACTTCGTCGGCGCCGCTTGTCGTGCAGCCGTGCTGTCTGCGCTTTGCCTTCGCGTTCACGAACGATTGGGAAATGCAATGACGGCAGAGGGCCAAGGCAACTCAGGCACCGTCCAGAAAAATCCGGGCACGGCGCGGTGTCACCACCAGGGTTTCGCCCTCGCTGAACCCCATGTCCTTGAACTGCTGCGCCGGAATCTGCGCTTCGATCAACGGGCCGGGGGGCGCATCGTCCGCCGGTTGGTGCTCGTGCGACGCGATAAGTTCCAGCCGCGCGATCGGCCCCACGACGATGGCGCGGCTGAGCTGGGCGACGATGCCGCGCGGGCGGCCTGCGGCGTCCGGCCCCGCCCCCGGCGCATAGCGCTGCACGTCCAGGTCATGCGGGCGCACATAGGCAAAGGCCTTGGCGTTTTGCGCCTGGCTGTGCTCGGGCGCATCGATCTGCATGCCGGCCAGGTGCACCAGCCCCTCATGCGCGCGGCCATGGAACAGGTTCACGTCGCCCAGGAAGCCATAGACGAAGGGGCTGGCCGGATGCTCCCAGACCTGCTCGGGCGATCCGCTTTGCTCGATGCGGCCCCGGTGGATGACCACCACGCGGTCGGCGACTTCGAGCGCCTCTTCCTGGTCATGCGTGACGAAGATGCTGGTCACCTGCAGTTCGTCGTGCAGGCGGCGCAGCCAGCGGCGCAACTCCTTGCGCACCTTGGCGTCGAGCGCGCCAAAGGGTTCGTCGAGCAGCAGCACCTTGGGCTCGACCGCCAGCGCGCGCGCCAGCGCGATGCGCTGGCGCTGGCCGCCCGACAGTTGCGCGGGGTAGCGCTCGGCCAGCCAGTCGAGCTGCACCAGTTGCAGCAGTTCGGTCACCTTCTGCCGGATCTGCGCCTGGCTCGGGCGCAGGCCGCGGGGCTTGACGCGCAGGCCGAAGGCCACGTTCTCGAACACCGTCATGTGGCGGAACAGGGCGTAGTGCTGGAACACGAAGCCCACGTTGCGCTCGCGCACATGCACGCCGGTGGTGTCGGCGCCGCTGAAATGGATGCTGCCGGTGTCGGCCGTCTCCAGCCCGGCAATGATGCGCAGCAGCGTGGTCTTGCCGCAGCCCGAGGGGCCGAGCAAGGCGAGCAGTTCGCCCGAGGCAATGTCCAGGCTCACATCGCGCAGCGCATGGAAGTTGCCAAACTGCTTGCTGACGTTGCGGATTTCTATGCTCACGGGCTTTCCTTTCAACGCTCGGGCGGGCGCTCCGGCGGGCACTGGGCCGCAGCCATGTGCAGCTGCTCATGGCGGTGCTCGGCAATGGTCTTGATGACCAGCGTGACCAGCGCCAGCAAGGCCAGCAGCGATGCGGCGGCAAATGCGGCCACGGACTGGTATTCGTTGTACAGAATCTCCACATGCAGCGGCAGGGTGTTGGTCTGCCCCCGGATATGGCCCGACACCACCGACACCGCGCCGAACTCGCCCATGGCCCGGGCATTGCACAAGATCACGCCGTACAGCAGGCCCCAGCGGATGTTGGGCAGGCTCACGCGCCAGAAGGTCTGCCAGCCGGTGGCGCCCAGCACGATGGCGGCCTGCTCCTCATCGTTGCCCTGGGCCTGCATCAGCGGGATCAGCTCGCGCGCGATGAACGGAAAGGTGACGAACAAGGTGGCCAGCACGATGCCGGGCACGGCAAAAATGATCGTGATGCCATGCGCCTGCAACCAGGGGCCGAACCAGCCCTGCGCGCCGAACATCAGCACATAGATCAGGCCCGCCACCACCGGCGACACCGAGAACGGCAGATCGACCAGCGTGGTCAAAAAGGCCTTGCCCCGGAACTCGTACTTGGCAATGCACCAGGCGGCGGCCAGGCCAAACACCAGGTTCAGCGGCACCGCAATCAGCGCCGTGAGCAGCGTCAGCCGGATGGCCGACCAGGCATCCGGCTCGCGCAGGCCGTCGAGGTAAGCGCAAAGCCGGTCAGCAGGGCCGGGGTGATGGTCGGAAGGATGACCCGGCTGAAGGTCTGCCAGCGCGTGGCCCCCAGGCAGGTGGCGGCTTCTTCGAGTTCTTTCTCGGCGTCTTCGAGCACCGGCTGCACCGTGCGCACGACGAACGGCAGGCCGATGAAGATCAGCGCAATCACGATGCCTGCGGGCTTGAACGCCAGCACGATGCCCATCGGCTCCAGAATCTGTCCGACCCAGCCATTGCCTGCCAGCAAGGCCGTGAGCGAGATGCCGGCCACGGCCGTGGGCAGAGCGAACGGCAGGTCCACCAGCGCGTCGACGATCTTCTTGCCCGGGAAGCGGTAGCGCACCAGCACCCAGGCGATCAGCAGGCCAAACACCAGATTGACCAGCGCGGCAAGGAACGAGGCGCCGAAAGTGAGCCGGTACGAGGCCAGCACGCGCGGCGCGCTGATGGCGCGCCAGAACTGCTCGCCGCTCAGCGCGAAGGACTTGAAGATCAGCGCCGACAGCGGGATCAGCACGATGATGCCCAGGTAGAACAGCGTGTAGCCCAGCGTCAGGCCAAAGCCGGGCAGCACCCGCCTGGACGCGCGCCGGCCGGCCGGCGCCGCAGCCACGAGGCGCTCGGCGCTCATGGTTTGCCGGGCATGTAGAGCTTGTCGAACTGGCCGCCGTCGTTGAAATGCACCTTCTGCGCCTCGGTCAGCGAGCCAAAGTATTGGGCCACCGTGAACAGCCGGATCGGCTTGAAAGTACGGGCGTATTTCTTGAGCACGGCTTCGGAACGGGGGCGGATGGCGTGCCTGGCGGCGATCTCCTGCGCCTCGTCCGAGTACAGATAGTCCAGATAGGCCTTGGCCAGCTCGGCCGTGCCCTTCCTGGCCACGGTGCGCTCGACCACGGCCACCGGGTTTTCGGCCACCACGCTCACCGAGGGGTAGACCACATCCACCTTGCCGGCGCCAAATTCCCGATCGATGGCCAGCACTTCGGACTCGAAGGTGATCAGCACATCGCCCTGGTTGCGCTGCAAGAAGGTGGCCGTGGCATCGCGCCCGCCCTTGGCCAGCACGGGCACGTTGCGGTACAGCTTGCCGACGAACTCGGCCGCCTGCGCCGCACTGCCGCCCTTGTCGAGCACCGCGCCCCAGGCCGCCAGATAGGCATAGCGGCCATTGCCGCCGGTCTTGGGGTTGACCACGATCACCTGCACGCCCGGTTTGATCAGGTCGTCCCAATCCTCGATGCCCTTGGGGTTGCCGTGGCGCACCAGAAACAGCATGGTCGAGGTGGTCGGCGCTGCGTCATGCGGAAAGCGGCGCGCCCAGTCCTTGGCCACCACGCCGTTGTCGGCCAGGAATTGCACATCGGTGGAGGTGTTCATCGTCACCACATCGGCGGCCAGGCCATCGTTGACGGCCCGCGCCTGGGCGCTGGAGCCGGCATGCGACTGGTCGATCCTGATGTCCTGGCCCTTGGCCTTTTTGTAGTGGGCGATGAACGCCGCGTTGTAGTCCTTGTAAAACTCGCGCGCCACGTCGTAAGAGACATTGAGCAATGTGCTGTCCGCCAGTGCCAGTGCTGGCCGGGTAGGTGAACGTGGTGCGGATGATCTTTTGCGGGTCGATGATGAACACGCTGCGCACCGTGGCGGTGGTCGATGCGTTGGGGTGGATCATGTCGTACAGATCGGCGACCTTTCTGTCGGCATCGGCCAGGATGGGAAAGTTCACGGTGGTGTTCTGCGTATCGTTGATGTCCTGGACCCAGCGCTGGTGCGCGTCCACGGGGTCCACACTGACGGCGATCGGCCGGGTCTTGCGCCGGGCAAACTCGGTGGCCAGGGCCGCCGTCTTGCCCAGTTCGGTGGTGCATACCGGCGTGAAGTCGGCCGGATGCGAGAACAGTACCACCCACGAATCACCGGCCCACTGATGAAAGCGGATGGTGCCGGCCGTGGATTCCTGGGTGAAGTCGGGGGCGGTATCGCCCAGACGCAGGGTGCTCATGCCAATGTCTCCTTGCTGGTTGCGGGGGGCGCAATTTTGCGCCGGCGCCGTGGCCGCTCCAACGACTGTCTTGTTCTGACCTCATCGCCAAAAAGTCTGATCCGGCGCCGGCATCTGCGCCGGCGCCGGGGAGATTCAGTGCCGCAGCGCCACATTGTTGAGTTTGTCCAGCCGCTCGGGCCAGGCGCCGTCTACCGTTGCGCCTTGCAGCAGGATGCGTGTCCAGGCCACCCAGGCGTCCCACTGCACGCGCTTGTCCCAGGAATTGCCCCAGGCGCTGAACAACTGCAAGGCGCTGGCCGCTGCCAGCTTTGCCTCGTCCTTGCGCCCGGCCGCGAGGTACAACTGCGCCAGCACCATCTGCGGCTCGCCCACCCAGGGGTTGTGGCGCACGGCGCTTTCGAGCATGTTCGTGGCCACATCCGGGTCCAGCAGCGGGTGCTCCTGCGCAATCACCGACCAGTACAGCGCAGTGGCAGCGGCCTCATCGGACGCAGACAGGCGCTGGCTGCAATGCGCAAACACCGGCGGCAGCGGCAACAACTGCTTGAGCCCCGGATGCTGCAGCGCCTGCGCCAGGGCGCTGATCTGTTGCAGCATGCGCCCCGTGGGCCGCATCGGGCCAGGCCACAGCGAAGCCGCCCAATGCACCGCTTGCTGGCGCTGCGGCTCCAGCCGGGGAAAGCCCGAGTAGACATCGTCTTGCCAACTGAACCACTGCTCGATGGCGTCGGCCATGGTGACGATGATGAACACCGCCACCTCATATGGCGTGAGCAGATGGCGGCCATCGCCTTGCTCCAGCACCAGGCTGCCATCGGCTTGCAGCGCCTGGGCCAGCACCCGCTGCACGAACTGCGTGCGCGAACGGGTGCAAAACAGGTACACCAGATGCTCGGCCGACTCGCCCACCAACTCGCGCATCTGCGCCCGCTCCCTGGCCGGGTCGAATTTGACCAGGTCCACGAAGGCATTGCCGTACACGCTGTGCAGCAGCCCCAGCAGCCGCACGTCGCGCGGCTGCTGCCACAGGCTCAGCGAGCGGGCCACTCCCACCAGGTGGTGGCGGAACGTGCCTGCCTTGTGCCAGTCCTGCCCCACATTGCGCGCCAGCACGGTGGGCAGCACCGGCGCCAGGTCAGGGTCGCGCGCCAACCACTCTGGGTCGAGCAGCCATTGCGCGCGGGCAAACAGGTCGGTCTCCAGGGGATGAAAAGGCAGGCTCATGGGGGGTCTCCAGCGGTGGAATGGGCGGGGCAATGGCGCCCATTGGCAAGAAACGTAGTATCGCGGCTTGCGTTGCTGCGCCGGCCAGAATGGCCGGACTTGAATGTCTTTATCAGGAAACAACGGCAACGAGTTTCAACCC
>Ga0081606_1000891_pt1 | contig 10544 bp, 4 predicted proteins | sample EareggfetidaYelm_FD_71127 | JGI IMG/M metagenome (GOLD analysis project Ga0081606, IMG submission 71127) | Earthworm egg capsule microbial community from the University of Washington, USA - E. fetida Yelm (SPADES assembly) (version 2) | ecosystem: Host-associated > Annelida > Reproductive system...
CCTTGTGTAAAACCCGGGAAAAAAATAACCCCGCTCCCTTTCCCCTATTAATTAAGAGGTGGGGGGTCCCCCCCCGGTTTCAAAAAGGCAAAAAAAACGGGGCCGGGCCCCCCCCCCCCCCCCCCCGAAAGGGTTACGGTATAGTTCTGATACCCTGCCGACCTAAAAACTTTCTTCTGCCAATCAGTAGATTGTCCCGCAAACTCTTCGGGTCTGGGACGATATATTCCGCTTACCGACTCTGTCGTTCCGGAAAAAGGAAGATTAATATTAGTGCCTTCATAATAATTTGCATTATTCACGGCTTCATTCTGAAAGTTAGCATACGTTTCCGCATCCAACATCTTAATAGCTCTAAAAGGCGTCGAAACTCCATACACCAGATTGACGTCAATTTTATCTTCCCCCTTTTTGCCTTTTTTGGTTGTAATTAGCACCACGCCGTTGGCGCCTCTGGAACCATAAATAGCGGTAGCCGATGCGTCTTTTAACACTTCAATAGACTCTATGTCTTGCGGATTCAAAAACGAAAGCGCATTTTGCGTTTGTTTCTCGTTTGCTATAATAGACCTTGGCGTGGCCGTGGAGTTGTCTCCCGTAAAAGGGATCCCGTCTATTACATATAAAGGCTCTGTGCCTCCGAGAAAAGAATTAGCGCCCCTTATCTGCATGCTCATGCCTGCGCCGGGCGCCCCGTCGTTTTGCACCACTTGAACGCCGGCCAGTTTCCCCTGAAGCCCTTGCGACATGCTAACCGGATTAATCCGCACTAACTCATCATTCTTTATGGCAGCCGAAGCCCCCGTTAAATCTGATTTTTTTGCCGTGCCATAGCCAATCACCACTAGCTCATCCAACGTACTGACCGCAGGAATAAGAGCCGCATCCACCCGGGTGCGATTGCCGATCGTCTCCTCAATGGTTTCTTTGCCAACGTAAGTAAATACCAACACTCCTCCGTCCTTTGGGACATCGATAGAGTACTCCCCTTTTTCATTCGTGACGGCGGAGGCGGAAGTGTTCTTGACAGAGACCGTGGCAAATTCAACAGGCTTATTATTCTCGTCCCTGACCGTTCCCACTACTGCTTTTGTCTGCCCGAATGCGACCCCTGCAAGCATGGAAAAAAATAGTACTAGAGTTAAAAATCGAGTATTTCTCATAACATCAATCGTTTGTTTTAATTTTTTCGTAAAGATAAGCGCGCTCGTTTTTGAATAAATAGCATTATATTAACAAGTCTCAATACTTTATTAACGGAATTTCCCCATGCGCATAATCGGCGCTTGCGGCGTATCATAAAATTCAATTTCTTGCGCCAAAGTTTAGAAGTTTCGTCAATTCGCCTAAAATTAAAAACATGAAAAAAGCGCTGTTCATGCTCCTGTTGATTTTACCGCCCGCGGTTTTCTCTCAACGCCCCACTCACATCGACCCAACTGCAATCAAAGACAAAATGCAGTGGTTTGCCGACGCCAAATTAGGCATCTTCATTCACGCCGGAATTTATTCCGTGGACGGAGTCGATGAGTCTTGGAGTTTTTACCTTAGACAAATAAAATACTCGGATTATATGAAGCAACTCAAAGGCTTTACATTAAAAAAATATAATCCGGCTGCCTGGGCCGATTTGATTCAGGAAAGCGGCGCTCGCTATGCGGTCATCACCACGAAACATCACGACGGCGTGGCCATGTACGACACCCAAATGAATGAGCGCAGCATTGCGAAAGCGGCTCCCGCCAAACGCGACATGATAAAACCTTTCTTTGAAGAATTGCGAAAGAGAAATATAAAGTGCGGCGCTTACTATTCGCTCAGTGATTGGAGCGATACAAATTACCCCGGCTTTCTAAAAGACAGCGTGCGTTATAAAGTGTCTGATGACTATGAACGGTGGGAGCGCTTCCGCCGCTTTTTTCAAGGTCAAATAAGAGAAATCAGCGCAAGGTTCAAGCCTGACTTGTGGTGGTTCGACGGCGAATTTGAGCGTTCCGCCGAAGAATGGGAATCACAAAAAATCAGAACTATTGTTTTGCGCGACAACCCAAAAGCCATCATCAACACACGCCTGCCGGAGTGGGGCGATTATGATACGCCGGAGCAAAATTTCCCCGTGACAAGACCTAAAAATAATTGGTGGGAATTGTGCATGACTACCAATGACAATTGGGGCTTTCATAACGACGATAACTGGAAAACGCCGCATGAAATTATCTCCATTTTTGCGGACATTGTTTCTTACGGCGGAAATTTATTGCTTGACTTCGGACCTCGGGAAGACGGCACAATTCCTGAGCCTCAAGTGAATGTATTGAAAGAATTAGGCGCATGGAATAAGAAACACGAAGAGGCCGTTTTCAATACCCTTGCCGGAATTCCGCAAGGACACTTCTACGGCCCGACTACTTTATCAAAAGACAGTACTTCTCTTTATTTATTCATGCACGGAAAATCAGGAACCATGATGTTGAAAGGATTGAATAATAAAATTCAAGAAATCACGGCGCTCGGCAACGGTACCAAACTCCCGCACAAAATTGTGGGAAAAGTTCCGTGGAACTCCATTCCGGGCGTTGTTTACATTGACGTCCCGCCCGCCGTAAGCGATAAATATATTACTGTATTAAAAATAAAATTAGATAAACCCATTAGTCTGCATCAATGAGCAATGGATTAATGGGGCACCGGCATCCCCTGGTGCCTCCTTGGGATGCCCCGCCTCCGCGAAGAGGCGTTAACCATTAATCATCCATGCCCTTCCAAACTCCGCCCCATTCTCGCGAGTCCGTCGAAAAGCCGGGGTGCTCGCTATTCTATCCCCCGAAGCGCCTCCTTTTTCACGGGCAAAATACCCGCCCTTAGACTTGTAAAAAGTGAGGTCTCTGAGAGTGCCTCTAACTTGATAATACCTTTTTGTTGTGCCGTAATGTTAAAAAACCAAATGTGATTTAAAAAAAATCAAGCAAAAATAAGCCCCCTCTGCAGCCTTTGCAACCCCCTGCTTCCTTCTTTTCCGAAACCCGCGCATTATTCCGATAAGCGCCATTCCAACCTTTCTTATCGTCTAAACTTCCCCCAAATAAAAGCCCTGTCATTTGCCAGTTCAAAATACTGATTCCAAATAGTTGAAACCTCTTTTATTGAATTGGGCTCTCTGCTTATTCAAAATGAACTGCTACATATATCATCTTGACGCAACACGAAAGAGCAAAGCCTCAGAAAAAGTTCTGAGATTTTGCTTTTGTGGCAATAAAATGTTATTTATAAATCAACCAAGCTGTGGCTTCGCAATTTTTATCAGTCGTAAAACGAATCCAACGAGCTTGAAAATCAGAAGCAAAAGTATGTTCAAAGATTTCGTTTGGTTTTACAACAAGTTCTTTATACTTCATCCACGGACCATGACCAATCGGCTCAACTTCAATTGTAAAGGTTACCGGTTGATCTGATTTATGTGAGATTTTCAGACTCTTTTTGTCATAAAAACCTATAAGATAGGGGTCTGAAGGAGTATTCGCATCTATCTTGCTATTCTTCCAAGGTCCGCCTTGTCCTACTGGTTTACCTAATTTCCATAAATCATCTATTGCTCCTGCCCAAACTTTACATTTACCATCGGCTGAAGTAATGACATGCTCATTTGACGCGGTTTTGTTATCAAGACCTGTCAGTATCAATAACCCACGATAAGAAGCATAATCATGAATGGCGAGTGAGTGTGATGCCACAGGTCTGATTTTAGCATATCCATCTGCGTTTTCGGCCGGAAGTTCATAAAAAGTACCATGAGCGTTCATTAAGTCCCTTTCTGTAGAAACTTCACGACATAAACGTATTGAAGCAGCATCAATCTTAGTCGTAAATTGCTCATTTCCTTTAGGCAATCTCCATCTTCTGCCTTTATCATCAACAATTAAAACAGAAGATTCATCAATTGAAATAACATCTTTTGGAATTGCGAATTTAGTACGAATGAAACTTGCCGTTTCGGCATCGTCTTTCTTGACTAAATTCATCAAGCTATCTAATTCATAATAACCTGTTTCATTAAATTTACCATTCGATAACTGTCCGGCCAAAACGCCTAATTTGCGACGATTATCCCCCAGTCCAAAGATAAGGCCTCCAGAATAATCTTGACTAGTTACAGCTGTTAATCCATTGAATATCGGATTTTTAGTTGCCGTGAATCGAGTGTCATCGGTATAGTTGAAACTAACAGTAGCCGTAGTTTCTTTATTGGTTTTCACCTTAACCCACTCACCTGCCTCTGCAGGAGTAAATGAAACAGAAGCAGAATTACCTGCTTTAACTACTGCTGAACGCAGTGTTTTCCAAAGCCCTTTGCCGTTTACATCCGCTTCAAAAGTAAACGTAACATCCTCTGTACCTGCGTTGTTGATCCATGCTATACGTTTTTTCCAACCTGCAAATAAGAACGGTTCTGAACTAACATTGGCATCAACCTTTTCTGAAAGCCAAACAGATCCTGTTGCTGTATTTGGTCCCAAAAGGTCTGGAGTGTTCATTGATGTAAACCAAAGGTTGGAGTTAGACTGTCCCGGACCTTCGATGCTTCCTTTGGCTTTTCTTGTATTCAAAAATTCCTTTTGAGCCGAATCGTCACAACCAAAAACCAAACCGTTTTGCCAACGGGTGAAATCTCCAATAACTTTTAAATAGGCAGAGCGAGGGCGAATACCCGCAGTATTATTTACCGAAAAAGTTTGCGGAAAATGCCAAAACATTCCATGCATTGTCATCAAATAGTCTGATTTATCCGGCGTTCCTACATCTCTGATTCGCGGCCATTCAGTATTCCAGCCATGAGCGCCGTCATAACTATGACTAGCCTTTGGTAATCTGAAAAAAGTCCAGTTGTTTTTTTCACGAACTCCCAAAAGTACTGATTTATGATCCCAGCCTGTTGCCCAAATTGGGTCAGTTTTAGGATTTTTATTGCCATAAATTCCTCCGGGACCAGTTACCTCAACAAACTGATTACGTCGAACTTTTTTCCAACTCTCGCCATTCCATTCGGCCAATAATCCTGCTTCAATGTCAAATTGTGATTCAGCCAATTTTACCGCCTCGCCGTTATTTGAAAATGCCATTACCCCTTGTCCGGAATAAAGCCCCTTGCCATGTGCTCCAAGTAAAAGGTTAGCCTCTTGAGGTAATTGCCCTTTTTGCCGATTCACATTAGCATCTTGATAGAGGGTTTTGGGTTCTAAAGTATTTACATCCACTTCATAAAAACCCTCCTCCATGGTTCCATAATAGATTTTATGGGCTGGGTCAGTAAGGTGACGGGCATTGCCTGTATGCCTACCTGGCATTTTTGTGTATGGAATTACTCGAACAGCGCCTGTGCTTGAAATAGCATAAGGTCCGATAAAAAGCTGATTTGATTCTTTATGAATCATTCGATTGGCCGGAGTACCTCCAATACTTTCCGGACGAACGGTTCTATCTAGCGTTGGACTAATTTCATACAATTTATCGGAGGAGCCAAAAGGCAAATGAGGACCATAAGTAATAACCCATAGCTTGCCTGCCCAAGGCACAACAGCTCCTGTTCCGCATTCTCCCTCGTTATTGTAACTGGCCAAATGCGGATAAATTCCGCTGATTTGACGGTACGAAGTTTTCACTTGCGCCTTTGAAATAAAGCCGGCTAATATGAATGGAATTATTATTTTATTCAATTTCATTGTAAATGTCATTTTTATGAAGTTATGCTTTTTTAATACCCCTCGTTCTGTTTCATGTTTGCGTTAATCTGAATCTCTGCGGTTGGGATTGGCCAAAGGTATTGACGGTCATTCCAAGTGGTTGGAACTAAGTTTTTGATAAGTCCCGCTTGTGCCATATCAGAAAAATCAGGTATGCCGTCTGAATCAATTTTGGGAGTTCCCGGAAAAAACCAAAGATTTTTATCCGCCACTTTACTTTTCAAATCAACTGGATCTAGCATACCATATATAGGACGATTCAATACCTTACTTGCAAGTCTCCAGCGTACGATATCCATGTATCTTAAACCTTCCAGTGCAAATTCCATTCTTCGTTCGGTACGCAATAGTTTACGTAATTCTGTTTGATTTGTCTCTGTAATTACAGGGTATGATGATGTAGCCGTCGGAGCAACCTTATATGCTCTTGCTCTTACAGAATTCATTGCATCTAAAACAGATTTGTCAATGCCGTTAAGTTCGATTTTTGCTTCAGCATACATCAATAATACATCTGCATATCTGATAATGATCTGATCTGGCTCAACTAGACGTCCATTGCCAAGCCAAGAGTTGTCAATTCCCTTTTTCCAAACTAACCCATTAAATGAAGCAAATTGCGCATTAACGCGATTGTCATTATTGTTGACTTTTGTGTTAGTACTTAGGTTTGTTACTTGCAACGTATACGGATTAGGGTCATAGATAAATCCTAAATGCGGTGTTCCGAATTCAACAATCGTAGCGGTACATCGCGGATCTCTGTTTTTGAAAGGATTTCGCGGATCATAGTTTGGTGAATTATCAATTGTCTTGCCATCATTACAAAGGTAAGAACAGAATAAATCCCAAGTTGGATTGGTAGCCGCAAAGCCCCCGGAAGTTCTTGTGAGTTTATCTGAAACGGGGCCAAGAGTAATTTTTAACGCAATAGAACGAGGAATTGAAAATATTACTTCTTTCGAATTCTTAGTGCTTTGTAAAAATAAATTGGCATAATCTGGATGCAAGGCGTATTGATTCAAACCCATGCATGCTTTTGCCGTTTCAGCAACTAATTTATAGTCTTTTTCATACAATGCAAATCTTGCTTTGAGAGCTAATGCAACGCCTTTTACAACCCTTTGCACAGCCGATGCGCTATAAGATGCCGGCAAATTTTGAACAGCAAAATCAAAATCTTCGTGAATTTTTGCAGTTACTGTTTTCTTATCTGTACGACCTTTTGTATAGGCGTCTTCAAGACTTATGACATCATCGCTATACACGACATCCCCAAATTTGTTAACCAATTTCGCATATTGCGCCGCTCTGTGAAAACGAGCCTCTGCCAAATACACATTCAATTTTGCTTGGCTTACTTTTGCTTTAGTCTCTGCACCGTTTAACGCGGCAATCGCTCGATTGGCACGGGCAATTGCCCTGTAGCCATTTCGCCAATAATCCGTCGAAAAAGCCCATTGACTGGTTACTGTTCCCGATTTTATGGGCGATAATGACTGACGATAAAAACCGTCATCGGAAAGGTAATTTACATTGACCCCATCTTCATCCCATTGCCAAAAATCAATGCGATATAAATCATTGAGAGCCAATTGTATTTCGACCTCGCTAGAATACCATTTTTCAGCAGATGGTTGAGCAAGGGGATATAAATCAAGTGAGTTTTGGCAGGAAGCTAAAAACAGTAAGCTCATCACTGCGCTAAATATCTTTATTCTCATTATTTGTCAAATTAATTTTTAGAAACCAATTGTAAATCCGCCAATGAATGTCGAAACAATGCCTATGCCCTCCGGATCCCAACCTTTTAGATAATTATTTATACTGAAAATATCCATTCCTGTTACATAAAAGCGAGTGCTTTTAGACATGATTTTCTTAGAAATCTTTTGCGGAAGGGTATATCCCAAGGCAATATTTTTCAAGCGAAAATAAGCCCCATTAAATAACCAAAAGTCAGACATTATTTTATTTAGAGGTCTATTTGTTTCTGTATATCTTGGATATTGTGCAACTAAATTTTGCTCTGGCGTATTATTCATACTCCAAGTTTTTCCATCCATATAAACCGGAAAAACTCCAAAATTTTCAGCATTATAATCAGTATAAGGCAATTTAGAGACCTTTTGATAGCCAATGCCTTGAAATGTAATTCCTAAATCGAAACTATTATAGGCTAATCTGAAATTGCCGCCATAAATCCATTGAGGTTGGGAACTGCCTAATAATACCCTATCATATTCAGGCGATATTTTTTCATCAGGCACACCATTAGGACCGCTTATATCAGCATATTTCAAATCCCCTGCTTTTACATTATTACTCAATTTTGGAGAGTTATTGACATCATCTTGCGATTGGTAAATACCTTGTGATTTATACCCATACCACTCATTAAATTGACTCCCTTCTTTCTTAATTTTTTCGCCGACAAATTGTGTTCCGCCTAAATTACCCATTACTGACTTGTATTGAGACAGATTGAATGATGCTGAATACCTTAATTTACCGATAGCATCTGACCAGCCTAAATCTAAATCAATACCTTTCGTTGTCATCACACCCGTATTTTGATTCGGGTTGTCGAAACCTACGAAAATCGGGATTTGCAGTGCCAGCAACATATCCGTTGTTTGTTTACTATATGCATCAACCGTAAGGTGTAAACGGTTTCTTAGGAAATACGCATCTAAGCCTATATCAACCGAAGATGTTTTTTCCCACGATATATTTTTGATGGCATATTGAATCTGCGCCGCTGTTTGTTGTGGAACAACCACGTTGTTCTGATAGAAGAAGGAATTATTGAAACTCATAATACCTACAGACGGGTAATTTCCGATACGTTCATTGCCTAACGACCCCCAAGAGCCTCTTAATTTCAAGAAAGAGAAGATATTTTGATTTTTAAAGAAATCTTCCTCGCTGACTACCCAACCCGCCGAAACCGATGGGAAAGTACCCCAACGATAATCTTTATTGAAGCGCGATGAACCATCGCTACGAACATTTGCTTGGATCAGATACTTACTTTTGTAGCTGTAAGCTACACGTCCAAAGTACGAGCGATAAGCAGTTTCAAAAGCAGTCCCAAAATTATCTCTATATGCTGCCGGACCTTGATTTAGATAAGGATAGTTATCAAATATAAATTGGTCACGAGATGCTCCGACGGAATCGCTCTTATAGTAATAGTTTTCATAACCTAACAAGCCTGTAATATCGTGGTCACCAATACTTTTTGAATAATTTGCCAATAATTGTGTAGTCAGGGCGAAGTTTGTGGTGCGGTTTTCATCCAAACGAGTTGTCAACCCGCCGCCAATCAAAGAAGTTACATATTGGTTAGGGTCATTAGACGCAAAAACATCAACTTTTTTATTAAACCTTTTTTCAGCGATAAAATCAAAAATCGGAGCGAGTACGCCTGTTAATTTCAACCCTTCTATGGGTTTCAAATCTAATGCGATTCGTCCGCCAATTTGGTTGTAATTGTAGCGGTCAGTGCCTCCATATTTGATTTTTGCATAAATGTTTTCGCCTGCTTTCCCATCGGCAATTCTGCCATCCGCCCAAACGGCCGGATAAATCGGCGCCGCAATTCTGATACGTCCGAGTGGGTCAGCCGCAGTTGGGTCAGTTGTATTATTTCTTTTGAAATAAACGTCAACTGTTCCGCCAACCCATTTATTAACTGTAAAGTCATTATTTGATCGTAAAAAAATTCGTTCATAATTTTTGTTATCGTAAAAACCGCCTATTTTTTCATAACGAACCGAAGCATTCGATTTCACAAATTTAGTTCCGCCGATTATACTGACACTATGGGCTTGTCTTAGCGCAATTTTATTAAGCGTCAGATTCATCCAATTTGTATCAGGGTGTTTATCAGGGTCTGATAAGTGTTTTTGGTTATAATTTGTGAGTAAGTCTTGGCTAAAAGCCGGAAATTTATTTGCTCCATTGCCTGCATCATTCCAGCGAAGCTCATTTTGAAGCTCCATGTACCTAGATGCACCCATATATTGCGGCAGTTGTGTGGGTGTATCAAAACCATTTTCATAGCTGTATTGAAAGGATACTTGGTCAGTTTTTGCCCTTTTTGTTGTAATCAAAATCACGCCGGCTGCCGCACGTGAGCCATAAATTGATGCCGAAGCGGCATCTTTCAAAACCGATATATTTTCAATATCATTTGGGTTTACCTGATTAACATCTGCTACCGGCACACCGTCTACAATTACTAAAGGCTTTGAATTGCCAATAGTTGTTACGCCTCTGATTTGAATAGAGCTTTGTCCCGCAGAACCATTTGCTCCGTTTCTGGTAACCATTACGCCCGACATAGTCCCTTGTAATGCCTGTGAAACTTGGGTTTCTTTACGCTCCTTAAAAACATCTGAATTAATAGAAGAAATAGCCCCGGTCAAATCCTTCCTGTTTTCAGTGCCGTAGCCCACCACGATTACATCGTTCAATGTAACCACGTCCTGCCTCAACTGTATGTTAATTTCCGTTTGAGAATTGATTGAAATTTCTTGCGACAAGTATCCGATAAACGAGAATACCAAAACAGCAGTTTCAGCGGTAACATCCAAGCTGTAGCGGCCGTTTGTATCGGTCACGGTCCCGTTGGAAGTGCCCTTCTCGACTACATTCACGCCCGCCATAGGCTGGTTCTTTTCATCCGAAACTAATCCCGAAACCTCGAATTTTTTTACTGCGGGCAAGGCTTCCGCCGGCGCCGATTGACTAGCCAACTCTTCCCCCGCATTATTTTCGGAAAAAAGAAGCACTTGCCGT
>Ga0081606_1000892_pt1 | contig 10536 bp, 7 predicted proteins | sample EareggfetidaYelm_FD_71127 | JGI IMG/M metagenome (GOLD analysis project Ga0081606, IMG submission 71127) | Earthworm egg capsule microbial community from the University of Washington, USA - E. fetida Yelm (SPADES assembly) (version 2) | ecosystem: Host-associated > Annelida > Reproductive system...
GACTGCTCTGGATGTAATGGAAAATCTGACAGGATCAAGTGGTCATCTTGAATTTCAAGTTGTGTCTGAGATTTCAAAAGTTCTTCTTAGTTGGGCTTCAAAATGTAAGAATTCTAAGTCAAACGCTCTCGCCAAGGCAAATTTATCCTACCTGGCGGCACTTAATTTTTCCGCATCAGAATATGAAATTGTCATAGACCGTTGTACGAGAGTGATCATGAATGAAAAGTTTGATGACGATGATGAAGAAACGCTAAATGCGAGCTGTTTGTTGTATATTGAAAATATATCCAACACTGTTGGACTTTACTTGATTTTCATCAAGATTAAAGCAGCTTTGCATTATACTAGGAGGCAGTTCTTTCTTGATCTGCCTCTTACTCCGGAGGTGTTTGCGCAGTATTTAAGAATATCGACTATTGAACGCATAGATGGAGTAGTCGAACCTTTCAGCATTTATCAAAATCCAAAATTTCCGTTGGATGCAATTTTAACGGCTATCACGAGTCGAAGATGTTCCCTAGTATCGAAGAAAAGAAAGAATGTTTTATGCGTGTATAACAGAACCGATCGCATCAATACATTTAAAAAGAGATTCGAAAGCTATTATTTTGAAGAAGATCAGTTTATCCATTGGCTCATGGAACTATCCTTAGAAAATATGACATCATTCTACAATGCGCTCAGCCAAGACTTTGACATTCACTGCCACACAGCTGACTGCTACCGCGCTTCGTATCTATACCAGTGTCGTAAATATCAGGAAGTTTCGACTTTGTGTGAACGAATTCTTAACGAGTCTGACTTGCGGTGCGATTTAAAGGAACTCTCATTTGCAAATGTAATGGTGTTGCCACCTCTTGATCTTTTCTTCGACACAGACGTCCGGTATTTGCTTGGAATTCAAACACTTGCTTACTACTTGTTACCTTCGAATGCAGTTTTTTTGGAAAGAGACGTAGGCGAATTATCGACGCTGAGGAGCAATTTTGCGGAACACATTCGCTCTTGCAAGGATACACGTACGCTTGCAAGAGTGCTTATAAAACCTTACATTTGAAATGTCATTATTATCTTGGAAGATATTTTCTGGCGAGATATTTGAAAGTGAGATGTCTGGTCGACCTCAAAACTTCACGCTCAGAAGTAATGGGTCAATTTAAGAAACTCAAGGCTTGTCTTCCTTTTGAGCAACTTATGGGTTGCATTCTTAAACATAAACTTTGGCAGCTTCCCGAAGTTGTTGACTCTCAGGCTGAAATATGTTTTATTTGCAATCAAATATAGATACTAGTTTCATACTAACAGAAAATACTAGGTTTTACATACGTTTTTTTCGAGATGAAGAATTGACTTGATGGCGACAAAGAGAAATGCTATTTACGGTGAAGTAACAAAAGTGTCGTTATTGCTCTATCATGAGCCGGAACCACATGTTGTGGGACAATTGTGAGGCGTAGTAGCGCATCGCTAGATTTTGATGCCTTTCGCCTTAAGGGTCGCGGGTTCGAATCCCTCTCTTAAATAAAAGTTTGATTGATATCAGAGGGCTAGGCCTACATTACTGATCAAGATATTGTGAGGCGTGGTTGCTCTTTGGTAGAGTCAACGCCTTTCGTTCAAAGGGTCGTGGATTTGACTCCCGCTCTAGCCGCCACGTAGAGACCTTGGGCAAGTCCTTCATTCACAGTTGCCTGTGGTGCTCCGGCATGAAATTCCGACACAGTAATCGTGCTGCGTCAGGAGCGCCTCTGAGTGGTGGTGGACTAGAAGAGGCGCTAAAGAAATAGCCTGAATGAGTGAATGAGTGAGGCTAGTTAGCGAGATTAAATTGGTAAGCTCTGATTGGTTGAAACCCACGAATAAACACATAAATACACGCACAAAGTCTTAGTCTGTATTGCCTGTTTATTGGCTTTGCCTCTTATTAATTGCTTTTCGGAACGCTTCTAGTGACTTTTAAATTAACCTTCGCAGACCGAAGAGGGGTAAATACATGTAATTACCACAGCGGTTTTTGGATGTTGATTGCGGAACAACTGTAGTTAAATATAATTTGGCGTTCCATGTGTTTACAAGTTAACACATACCTCAGTTTACTGGACCATGATAGTCATGTCAATGGCACGTTCCGTTAGAAAGATTTGGGGATTAAGAAAGGGTGTGCTAACCATTCCTTTCCCTTCAAAGAAACTAAGCGGAATCACGCCTACTCAGAATTCGTCCCTAATTAGGTCGTCCGCAAAAATACCTGCTTTCTTACCCCCTCTCCCTTGCCCGCATGTGGCTTGCCCCATCCCCTTGTGGTCGTCCTCATCTAGCATTAGACACTACTCTATGACCTTGCAGTGTAATGGCCTGCGCTCCGTAAAGACGCTGCTCATTGATGCCAGTATCATGACATGCAGCTCAGAGCAAAGACATAATCGCCAGAAAGTTCATGTAAACAACCACACAATGGGGCCACACCTATGCAGGCCTATTAGTGTCAACCAATAATTATGTTCAGTTGCACATGAAAACAGTACGTTCTAGAGGTCCCTAAAATGTTCTTCTTACATGTAGGTTAAAAAGTCATTAGGGTGATACATGTATATACATATCAAAATTCCAATTTTAATATTTTACAACACCCTACTACAGCAGTTACGTCTTTACTATTATGTGTCTGCAGAAGCCTTGTTATACCCAACTGCTCCACAGTATAGCTGTGTGAACAATTACAGGTAGCAGGCAAACGAAGGGCCTTTAACCGTAGCCGAACCCGAATTTCAATATGTCTTTACTCTTTGGATTCTTTTGCAAGAACACGACAACATCACCAACAGTGACTCAAACGAAGTTGCGTCTGGTAGTAGGCTGTTCTGAACAAATAACAAAACAGGTCTTCAGCAAAAACTGTCTTCTGCAGGGCGCATACACTGTCAGAGCAGGACAACGCAGGACTCACTGCTTGCTCCTTCTATCGCCTACAGCCGAAGGACTAATGCGTTCTTAGGTCAGGGCACACTGCTTGGTCATGCAGGCTGCTTCTTGTTTACACTCGTTAAACAATAATTATAATTCACTTTGGTCATACATGTAACTGAACGTATGATTTGTGAACGTAACCGGCCCATTGGCGTAGCCAGGAAAACAATTTGAAGGTTAAGGATTGCGATATGGGGTTGATTTGCATTGATTTTAGAAGTTATTTATGCATTTTTTGCAACAGCAATGAACTCTTAAGGGATTACCTTTACACTGAATGGATCATTCTTAGAAATGTTGCAAACTGATGTCGTATGTGTGTTATGTTCACAGGTTACTGTTTTTCTTTCAAGGAACAGTAACATTGCATCTCTTATCATTGCTCTAACTTATTATATGCTTGGAAATTTATATTTCAATCCAAAATATAGGCGAAATATCGTTACCATCCTCTGCCGTCCATGGTAGGCTATGGGATGCTTGAATTTTGGCATCTACTTAAAAACACCCATTATAGTCCGCGACAAAGGCATATTATTTCGCTTAGTGGATAGCTAGCGCGTACTATAGTTACACATTTAGATTCATTTTCGTAGGCTAGTGTTTTGCTGTCTATAGAACCTATATAATATAGAGTTGTCCATAGCCTAATGCATTTGTGAATGTGCCCAATATTCTCTTTAGCCGTATGCACCACTAATGTGAGCGTTTAGACGCTTATAATGGGTCCGCTTTTAGTTGTTTTCATTTTTTTTAACTTGAAAACGTCGGCCGAGTTAAATAAAATGGCGTCTGTAGATATGATTTAAAATATGCAGGAAGCCCATGGACGTCTTTAATGGTTTGGAAGCATAGAGAGTATTACAAGATGCCCATGGGAGTCCTAGATGCATAGGAACCATAGAGATTATGAGATGATTCTTTGATTCCATAGTCATTAGGGCCTTAGTCTTTTTCACCACCGCCCAAAAACCTAGAGACTGAGAGTGCTGAAAAAAATGTATGAGACGTCCGAAATTTCTATCAGTTGACTATATAAAAAGAAGTTAATTTAGGCTAGAAAGACAGAGATGAAAACAAAGAATCTATGGCAAACTGTAGTCTATGGACTTGGTAGGATTTTTGACCCATGTGTTTTGACTTGTTTGGTGTCTTTTAATTTATGGCTTATAGTGTGCTTATATAGTTCACATACAATTCACCGCATACCACTTATTTAACCAATTTCCAATGTTCTAAGATGACCGACCTATGCGAGAAGGTGTAACCACACGAAGCAATACATGTACCTCAGATGGCTTTGATAGGAAAACAAAAATAACAAATCTTTAAGAAAAACAAAGAACTTTTTACCTTAGACTTGACTTGTAAAACTGCAGTGAATAGGCCACTCACATAGACACCGAACTCCTTCGTAAAGAATTTCTTTTTCAAACACTGTAATCCTACATGTACGTCTTAAGATTTCTAGAGGTGTCATGCTAAAATGTCCAATTCGTTATAGATGAAAATATCAGATATGCGTTCTACCTGCTGAAAATCACACCTACACCCACATACACACCTGCACGCCTAAACACACACACACACACCTGCGCACACATAGACACACACGCGATGCAGTCGGTGAAAATAAGGCGTGGGCAGAGGTTTACACAATGCTGCGATAATCTCAGCCCACCGTACAATGCAGCCCAAACCAAGCCATAGGCCTAAACCAGGCTAATAATATCTGACAGGCTTCACATCTTTCTTTAGTCGGACTGCTTGAGGTCACGAGAACAACTCGACATTCAACAAGCAAGTTATACATTCACCAAGGTTATATTCTTTCAGAGTAGAAACTGCTTAGGTCTGCAAATCCAGTGCCATAAGTGAACCCTATGAATTTCTACACAGCATTTTGGTCTATACATCAATCATTTGTTTAATTGTAGATAAAATGTACCAAGTAAATGATATTGACACGAGAGCGATTCTATATTTTCAAATTTCTTGTTTGCTTCTGACGATTGGAGATTAGCCTCAAGATAGACAATTTGGTTGTTCATGCTGATAAACCAATAGAATTTGGTAAGTACATGTAAAAAATAAAGTCCTGAAACGGTCTCGCGTCCAGGAGCTTTCGCTTTGTTCTCTATAACCGCTAGGGCTGAAGGACTGTGAATATAAAGCTGCCCCAAAGGGCCACTGTGAAGGTTTGTGACTTTTGGGCGCCGGCCATTTGTGCGCTGCCGTTTCGAAATAGTGCAAGCTGGCAGCGGGATTAACGGAAAATCGTAGTTCAGCTGGAACAGAATCTGCACTCACACTTGTAAAGGATGAAATGAATTATTTTTAAGTGCATATTTCATTGACGAAAACAACCCTTCCTTAACTGAAATAGAAGCTGGATTAATTATTGGTAAGTAGATATTCTGCTGTTTAAAATGATGCCGCCTCTAATAAAATTTTTATCAGAGGCGGCATCATTTTAATCAGCAGAACAGATGTCTCTGTTGACGGAACAATGTTTTGGTGAAATGCATGCAACTGTTGCCTTTTGTCATCATCATCACATTTTCGTTTATTCATAAGCACTAGATGACAAGACCGCATCAGGTTTACAAAGTTAAAAAATTATTAAGTGTGTTAGTATATGGTGACTGTGATATGGCATATGCCTTTGCCAAGGATTCCGTTCGCCCAAACGTCCTTGCGCCCAAACATCCAGTTCCGCACTATGGTCATGGATTTTCATATATTGTATTTTCCAGAGAAGATGACTAATTTTGTGGCGCTGATATTCGTACTGGTCGGATCAATGGTTGAACGTGCAGGTGCGGTGTCTTGTTACTCCTGCACGTATGCTAGTATTCAACCTCAAGAAACGCCTTCTTCTGAACCGTTCGATGCAAAGAGTGCGCCGACATGCAGTGGAACAGTGTGTTCAATAGGATTCGTAAACTTCACAGGTTCTCTAAGTAAGTCCTTCAATGTCTGATTTTGTCACACGAGTAAGCGTTACGTGTACATAAGGTAAGAGTTAATTAGCGACCTTTCTATTACAGTCATGGTCATAGTGATACATATCCTGGAATTCAGTGACGTCGCTATGGGCATTTGGCCACCCATTGCGGTAACTCAATTTTTTGTCGCACCCGGGCATTCTCCCGTATGTAAAGATAAGTATAAGTAATATGTTTGTACTAATTTAATTCGTAGATCGTGAATACTTCATAGGGCCTATTTATCATTTATCAGTTATCACGAGATGGCAACAATATCGACATAAGCAACTGATGTTTACCAATGCATATTTAATACTTTTAACCATTATTTTTATATCCGATCTGCAGTTTCATTTAAAAAAAAGTAAAATTAACAAATTGTTTTATAATGTTTGAGCTACAGAGGACAATATTAATTATATACATGTACCGTGAACTGAGGTTAATTGAAACTGTGGGTTTACTTGATAAAAAAATTTTTAAAGTGATTTTAATTATTTATGAAAACCCCAATGCAGTTTCTGTTATCTTTTCATGGTGGGCCTATCTTTTATATTAGGCTATAAGTGAGAAGATTTGGCGATTGCTTAATCTGTAGTACGCTGTGAACGGGGCGTCCATCCCCCTGTGGCCATGATGCATTTTCCCCCCTGTTTCAGATTTCCCCCCTATTTTCGAAAAAGTTTTTTGACTTTCTGGAAAATTTATAAAATTTTACCTTTTCCCGACAAAATTTCCCATTTTCATCCGCAAAAATTTCTGACGACCATTTTTTTTACATCAACCACAAATTTCGGATTTCCCCCCTGTTTTGCCTGTTTTACTGCATTTCCCCCTGATTCGCGAAAATTTATTATTCCCCCTCTACTTTTCTACATTTCACCCCTGTTTTCGAAAAATTCTACAGCTTTTTACATACTTTGCGTCAGGGCTTGTTTTAGTGTGCAGTGATGCACACAATGTTCAGTGATGAACGAAAAGGTGCAGTGGTGAAAGGTTGTTTGTGCAGTGATGAATTAAGAATAAATAAATGGCGTATGGAGTATTTATTGTTACGAGAGCACAAAGCAAGGTGTAGACACGTGAAAAACGGTATGCGTGTGTGCATAGAAGGATAGGAAATAGGAGTAATAGGAGTGATCACAGAGGGAAGGGTAAAAAACAGGCAAAAAAGGGCGATGACTAAAAAAAGAGCATCAGAAATTTTGAGAGATGTAATGTAAACATTCTTGGGTAAAACCGTAAAAAAGGTCGTCAAGAAATTTTTTCCGTTGAGGGGTAGAAGATCGTAAAAGTGGGTGATGACTAAAAAAAAGTCATCAGAATTTTCCAGAGATAAAATGGGAAATTTTTTGGCCTAATGTGCAGTGATGAATTTTTCTTAAAACATGCTCTGCTTTACGTGTAATCTTTCCCCCCTACTTTGACCATGATGCATTTATGCATCACCCAATGCACGTACTGGACGCCCCTGGCTGTGAAATCTGCTCATTCTACAACAATGTAGGCTACAACTACGTAGTATGCACTCACCGAAACATAGACGCAATACGCTCATATTAAAGGATTTTTAGAATAGCATTATAGTTGTAGTCTGCAGATTTACCTTACCGAATCTAAAAGAAATGCGGGGTCACCGGGGTGTCTAGCGGTTGCGTGCTGGACTGTACAAGTGAGTGGTCCGAGATTCAAACCCCGACCAGAGCAAATATTTCGATCGAGATTTTTGCTTCATGCGCACCTATAATCTGCCTCTGAGATCACAAGTCAGTGGATACCAGAGCCAGTCCCACGTCTGGAACTCACCTAGAGTGAGGAATAGAGGGTCGAGCGAATGGATGCAGATCTTCGGGCGTAAAGGAAACACAAGAAAGACATCTAATGACATGAGGACAGAAATTTAAGAAGACGGAAAACACCAAGACGTGGAAATTGGGAAGGAAAGGCATTGGACACCAACTGTGCCCATGTATTAAAATAAGCGATGGTAGGCCTACATAAATTTAGTTCCAGCAACGAGCCGTATACTAGAAATAAATGGTGAGAAGAGATAATTGTTATACAAATTTGGTGCAAGCAGAGTCTTTCGCATATGTTAACTGACATGCAGGGGCGTTCAGTCAATGCATCATGGTCAAAGTAGGGGGGGAAATACACATAAAGTTTGTAAAAAGCTGCTGAATTTTTTGAAAACAGGGGGAGATGGACGCCCCTGCTGACATGCGCTATCGAGTTTAAGGCCATTGAGAAGCCTAATATTTTATTTATTACAGATTTCATTACGTTTACCCGAAATTGCTCCTATGGCACGAACTCTCCAGCAGAAGAATGCCAGATGTACACAACAGCGCTTACAGAAAACAATTATACATACGTGTACTACACCAACGGAAACACATGCTGTATTGAAATCGGGGTTTTCATTGAAGATGGATCCTATTCAGATTCCACCATGTGCTTTTGCAATACGGACAATTGCAACGGCGAAGTACATGTACCAACGAATGCCGTATACACCTCTTTATATTCGACTACCAACATGCTAAGCAACAGCTTTCTAACAAAGCCTGTGAATAAGCAAACAATTGTCGCTGTCGCAATTATAGTAGTTATTTCTAGAATCAACTAAATTATTTAAAACCCACGATCACATAGAATAAAACTAATAAAATACGCATAAACTAACGGACATGCATATATTATGCTAAGTAGTATTCTTTTTTTCTAAAAAATGCTTGTTCGCTGTCAGAACCACATATACTGTATCGCTCCGCTTTGCTTTGAAAACGTTTTGTCAGTTTAAGTTACATGACCGTAGGAAAGGTACAATATAGGCAACGAAGAAGAATAATTGTTTTTGTATATTAATATCAAACTGACACAGACGCAAAATGAATTACATAGATAGTTACGAACGGAATATAGCAGACTATACATGCAGCAGGAGCCAAATTTAACCCACAGGCAGCCACGCAGGGCGCCACATAACGTTATAATCTAATTTTACAAACACTTCCGCCTGGTGAATGAAGGACTAGCCAAACTTTCGAAACGCGAGTAGTGTAAGTTCGAATAATCTGGCGCAGTCCACAAATCGAGACCTATGCCCTAAGTCGTGGACTTGACGCATGGCAACGAGTACATGACTATACAATTATAGTCAAACTTACACTAGATCTAGATCCTTTTCCGTTATTGGCCCATCCCTTTGGAATCGCCTTCCACCTTCAGCTCGTGCTTCTTTCTTATCATCCAATCTTTGCGTCTTTTTCACTTCTTAAAACTTGCCTCTTTTCTTATAGCTAATCGAACCAAAAGCTGCCTTTGTTTGGCCCGAAGCAGGTGAATTCCCCCGGTGATCTCCCTCTGGAGCTTTTCCCCCGGTAATTTCTCCCCGGTGATCTCCCCCGGTTCATGTTACGTGTCGTGAGGGTCTTGTATGGTTAGTATTAGGGTTAGTTTAGTCATTAGAACCTGCAGTCAACCGATAGATCCCTGGCTTGGAGAAATCTAATCTCTTCATCCGTTCTAAGAGGCCAAGGTCAGGGGGAGATCACCGGGGGGATTACAGGGAAATATCACCGGGGAAAGCTCCGGGGGAGATCACCGGGGGAAAATTACAGGGGGAATCACCGGGGGGAATTACCGGGGGTTGTTCACCTAGACCCGTTTAGCCATGGGTGTTGTAGGGCGCTATTTAAATACTCGAATACAATACAATACAATACTCGACATATAAAACCAGAATAAATAGGAGTTTGACCCATTACCTACCAACTTTTTTTCCCTGGACAATACTAACATTTTCCAACACGTCCTGATATGGAAACATGAAAATAACATTGAAAATATTTTTTTATGAATGACTCCTCTCAACACTGCTCTGCCAAAGTGATGCACCCTGGGAGGGTGCATGGTAGTTAAATGGTTCGCGTCATGTTTCATGACTACTAAGGCATATCCAATATCATCTGTCATATAATTGAGAGTTTGGCTAGATAATCAAAAACTATTCATGAAATTCATTGAAACTGTCTCATATATTGCCAAAATGTTATCAAAGCAGTGAAAACTAAGTCAAATATCAAACTTTATAAACCTCTTTCTTGTGTTTTGCAACAGTGCGAACAACATAGCGTTGTCGCGCCGCAGCAGGAAGTGACCCTTTTAGCAAACCGAATCTCTACTAGAACTTGTGGATTGAATGGTTGTGGTATACCAAAGAAACTAATATTAGCCTGTTGATCTTGTAGCATTAGCCTAGGCACATACATGTACGGATGAACTCTCTCCGGAAGGCAAGAGATGCTATTGGTATGATGGCAGGCTCTTGTGCTACGACACCTTCTCCATCATTTGATCCAACATGCTTTCAAAGAGTGGCATTACGACATTTGACGCTAGAGTCACAACGTTATTTCCACGCTATACCACCACTATAACATTGGATGATTGGCCCAAAGTATACAAAAAAGCTCAACGAGGAGCCTTCTCAAGTGAAGTGCATTTTAGCTGGGAAATTTCTGGGTGGTTCTGCCGAATTGTAGGCCTAATAGATTCCACAATGTCGTGGAAT
>Ga0081606_1000893_pt1 | contig 10536 bp, 7 predicted proteins | sample EareggfetidaYelm_FD_71127 | JGI IMG/M metagenome (GOLD analysis project Ga0081606, IMG submission 71127) | Earthworm egg capsule microbial community from the University of Washington, USA - E. fetida Yelm (SPADES assembly) (version 2) | ecosystem: Host-associated > Annelida > Reproductive system...
GTAGACCAGAAGATGGCTTGCAGCAAATCCATATCTGCGCTGCTGTAATGCTGCCAGCGTGCCAAGGCCAAGGTTTGTCTCCTTCGTTGTATCGTCGCAGCATGTCTGTGGCCCGGTGTGGCCGGGCACTGCGGCAGTGTTGGCCGGATACTACGTGGCCCACTTAGGCCAGACAAGACTGAACTTTGGCCTTGATGTGGTCGAATACCCGCAGAGACAGCGGCGCATACAGGTGGGGGGCTTGGCGCCGGCTACCGAAGGGGCTTCGGCGGCATGACCGAAGATTCCGTCCGGGCTGGGCGCGGTGCCGGCAGCAAACCATGGCGCCGGATGCGGGCCGCAAAGCCGCGTTCACTCGGCACGCTGGTATCGGCGCTGACGACTCCATTCTGGCTGATGCGGGTGCGCTGAACCTGCATCAGCCAAGCCTGCGCTCAAGGCTTCAGCACAATCCTTTGCACCGTCGCCTGCTCCACTGCCTTGCGCGAATACAGCAAGGGGAAGTACTCGCCATCGAGCCATCGATCGGTCAGATCACGATAATGCGGGCTGTACGGGTCGCCCGATTGACCCGGCGCATTGATGGCGACCGAGCCATCCCAATGGCCAACGTCCACCACCACGCGAAACGACGGGCCATTGGTTTGGCGAAAATCGCTGGCACGGTAAGTCGATTGATTCGGCCCATAGGCACCGCCACGTTTCGGCAGCGGGCCGACATTCAGCCTGGCGCGCATTTCCTCATCCACCACCGCCGCCAGAGGATGCTCGATCAGGTTGTGATGCAGCTTGCCCCACTGCCATTGGCTGGCATCCTCGCCTTGCAGTTTGGCCATCTCGGCATAGGCGTCGCGCAGGCTATCGCGCAAAAGCTCGTCGCGCCTGGGAACGGCACCCGGCTGCTCCAGCATATTCAGCATCACGGCAACATCCGGCGCCCCCATCGCCGCCGCCGCTTCCTTGCTCAGCACCGCTTCCTTGAAAGCCTTGCCCAGATGGCGCGCGAGCCAGACCTCATACAAGGCCGCCTGCGGCGAATCGACACGCTCGACATAATCCCAGCCCTTGAAGATGGCCGCCGGCGTGCCCGCATCCAGCTTGAGCAAGGCCACCAGACGGCGCGCAGGAATGGCCAGATCATCGTTCTGCAAACGCATGGCATCTTGCAGCGTCACCTTCGGCAAGGATGACAGCACTTCGCTGATGCGCATGAAGCGCGAATTATTGGTCCACTCGAAACCGAGCTTGCGTTCCCGGTAGGGATAATCCTCCGGCAAGTTCATCTGATTGGCCGTGGCAAACCAGCCCTGCCGGGGGTTATAAACGCGCGGCAACTGATCGCCGCTCCAGAACCCGGCCCACTCATAGCGGCCATCGCCCGGCACCGGCATCAAGCCATCCCAGTTCGGACGCTTGGGCGCCAGGCCGCCCGGTGCCCAACCGATATTGCCTTTGACATCGGCATACACCAGATTCACGGTCGGCGCGTCCCAGTTCACAATGGCGCGTTTGAAAGAATTGAAACTTTTCGCGTGCATGTAGCCAATGCTGCCGAAGTAGGGCGACATGCCCGGCTCCAGCCAGCACGAGCGCACGGCAAAGGCGCGCTGCCGGTCGGCGAAGATCACCGGGCCGTGGCGCGTGAAGCGCAAATCCGCCGTCTCCGGCACGCGGCCCTTCACCCTGATCGGCTCATGCAAGACCTGAAAAGGCTCCCACTTGCCCTGGTATTTGTACTCGTCGGGATTATCGGGATTCAACTCGTAGACATAGAGGTCTTCCTGATCGATGCTGAAAATGGTCAGACCAAAGGCGATGGTTCCATTGTGCCCGATCGAGATGCCCGGCAAGGCCGGCTCACCCGCACCGATGACATGCAGGCCCGGCGCGTTCAAGTGCGCGATGTAACGCAGTGACGGCGCAGAGTAGGCGCGGTGCGGATCATTGGCCATGATGGCACGACCGGTGGCAGATTTGGCGGGCGCGATCACCCAGTTATTGCTGCCCTCCGTGGTTTCCTCAGGATTTTCTGCGGCGGCAATCCGTATGCCATCACCCTGACCGTCGGCGTGCGCGCTCAGGCTCTCCTTGGTAATCCTGACGTTTTGCGTCGCCAACTGAAACACCTTGAGCAAATCCTTGGGCAGGCAGGGGTCGAGACCTTCCGGCATCACCGCCTGCCATTTCGGCTGCAAACCGAAGCGGATTTCATCCGACTTCAGATCGGCCTTGCAAACGACATTGGCGCGCGCAACTTCGCTATTGAGATTGCGCGTCAAACCATGGCTGCGGATGCGCACGACATCTTCCGCCTGCCATTTTGCGGGCTGGTAGGCAAGCTGCTTGAATTCATAAGGCAGGCGCTCTGGATGCGCGGTGACGAGATCGATATAGGCATTGATACCGGCAACGAAGGCCGTCGCAATCTGCTCCGACTGCTTGCCATAGGAATCCCACTCGCGCTGCATGTCGCCGCGATACAGAAACAAGCGCGTAGCCTGGTCTTGCGCGATATAGGCAGGGCCGAACACTTCAGACAATTGGCCAAGACCGCGGCGGCGCCACAAATCGATCTGGAACAGACGATCACGCGCCGCGTTGAAGCCCTGCACGAAAAAGGCATCGGTCTGGCTGGCTGCATAAATATGCGGCACACCCCATTTGTCGATGAGGATTTCAGCCTTCTTTTGCAAGCCGGGGACATGCAGGGTTTGCGTCGCTGCATGCGACGAGATTGCGCTGCAAGCCAGCAGAGCCAGCGCGAATGATTTCAGTGTTGCCATCTCTTGCTTCCTGTGGTGGTCAGGGGACTTTACCGCAGTCCCAGGCGTTGCCGGCTACGCTGCCCCGCGCTCGACCGGACGGGTCGCGTCACTGCACCATTCGCTCCAACTGCCCGCGAAAAGCGCCGTCTGTCCAAGCCCCGCAATCTCCATGGCCAGCAGATTGGGCAAGGCGCTGACACCGCTGCCGCACTGGTGCACCACGCTGGCGGGGTCGCGCCCGGCCAGCAGGGTGGCGAATTCGGCATGCAACTCGGCCGCAGGCTTGAAGCGGCCATCGGCGGCCATGTTCAGGTTGAAGGGGCGGTTGAGCGCACCGGGGATATGGCCGGCCACAGGGTCCAGCGGCTCGACCTCGCCACGGTAGCGTGGCGCAGCCCGGGCATCGACCACGGTCTGGCCCGGGGTCTGCAAGCGCGCCAACACCTCGGCGGCTGTGCGCAATTGGCGCAGCGGCGCTGCCAGCCGGAAGTCCGCCGGCAACGGCGCCGGCCCTGCGCCGCTGCCGACTGCGCCAGCGGCCGCCTGCCAAGCCTGTAGCCCGCCATCGAGCACGGCCACGGCGTCATGGCCGGCCCACTTGAGCATCCACCACAGACGAGCGCAATAGTTCGCCCCCTGGCGGTCATACACCACGGCCTGCATGTGGTTGGCAAAACCCAGCGCCGAGAGCCACTGCGCAAAGCGCTCGCGGCTGGGCAGCGGATGGCGCCCGCCCGATGCGGGCCTGTCGGCCTCTGGCGCGGTGCCGCTGGCGCCGGGCGCGCCTGGCTTGGCGCTCAGATCATGGTTCAGGTCGGCATACACGGCGCCAGGGATATGCGCCTGCGCATACTGCTGCGCGCCCGCCGTGGGTTGTGCCAGATCGAAGCTGCAATCGAACACCATCAGCGGCGCGCCGCTGGCGATCAGGGATTGCAGTTCACCGGCGCTGATCAGCGTAGTGCAAGTGGTCATGGGCGTAGGGGAAAGGCAAGGGAGGAGGGGGCGGCGGGGGACGGCGCCCATTGTGTCAAATGGTGCCGGCCGGTGGCGGGCATGCGCCTGAAAACCGCAGTGCGCAGGCCGTGATCGCTCGCTGACCAGCTCTGGAACTCTGGAGCGGATGGGGGGCGGCACGCCGGGCAGAACGCGCAGCGGGTGATGGCGGTTTTCAGCGATCAATGCTCTTCCGCAGGCGTGCCCGGGGCGGTCCGCTCCCGCAAAATGGTCGCCACGATGCCGCTGCCCACGATCAGGGCCATGCCGATCCAGCCGATCGGCGGTATCTCGTCGCCCCACAGCACGCTGTAGATGGCCGAGAACACGATGCCCGAGTACTGCAGGTTGGCGACCAGCAGCGTGCCGCGCTGCGTCTTGGCGCTGGCGTAGGCGCGGGTCATGCACAACTGGCCTGCGGCAGCCAGGATGCCGATGGGCAGCAGCCACAGCACCGGCCAGCCCGGCCAGGGCGAAGTGCCGGTCAGCAGCAGCGCCGCGCCGCCGGCCACCGCCGCGCCCATGGCGAAATAAAACACCGTGCGCTCTTCGGGCTCGCCCATGCGCGCCAGCGCCACCACCTGCATGTAGGCAAACGCGGCCGTTATGCCCGACAGCAGTCCGATCAGGCCGGCGAAGGATTGGTTCTGATGCAGGCTCGGGCGCAGCAGCAGCACCACGCCGGCAAAACCGGCCAGCACGGTCAGCACCAGCGGGCCTTGCAGCGTCGGGCGCGGAGCGGCTGCCGAGGGGCGCCAGGCCAGCAACGTGCCGCCGATCAGAAAGGCCGCGATCCACACGCTGCTCAGGTAGTTCAGCGCCATCGCCGTGGCCAGCGGCAGGTGGGCAATGGCAAAGAACCAGGCGCCCAGCGACACCACGCCCACCAGGCTGCGCCAGGCATGTATGCCGGGGTACTGCGTGGCCAGCGTCACCCGCTGCGAGCGCGCCAGCAGCCACAGGATCAACATGCCGATCAGGCCCCGGTAGCAGACCAGTTCGGCCGAGTTGAAGTACTCCGACGCGACCTTCACGCACACGCCCATGCTGGCAAACAGGAACGCGGCCAGCACCATCCAGAGAGCTTGCATCGGTCGGTGGTTTCTTCAAAGGGCAACGCCTGGCTGGCGTGCAGATGCTGCGGTGTCTGCGGTGCTGACCGCTGCCAGCGCTCGTCGTTCAAGCGTTTGCAGCCATCGCAGTGGTGGCGCTCCGGCCCGGCCGGCGGCGGCGCCGCACTCAGCGTTTGGGCGCAGTTTCATCCAGGCCATCGCCCATGGCCCTGCGGTACCACTCGTGAAAGTGCTGCATGCCGTCTTCCATCGGGCTTTGGTAAGGGCCGGTCTGATTGTCGCCGCGCGCCAGCAAGGCCCGGCGACCGGCGTCCATGCGCTCGCCGATCTCGTCGTCCTCGATGCAGGTTTCCATGTAGGCGGCCTGTTGCGCCGTGACGAATTCGCGCTCGAATGCGGCGATCTCCTCGGGGTAGTAAAACTCCACCACATTCAGCGTCTTGTCCGGGCTGATCGGGTGCAGCGTGGAGATGGTCAGCGCATGGGGGTACCACTCCAGCATCAGGCACGGGTACAGCGTGAGCCAGATCGCGCCATGCCGGGGCGGCTTGCCGGCGCGATAGGACAGCAATGCGTTGTGCCAGCGCTCGTATACCGGGCTGCCGGGCTTGCCCAGCCGGTTGGCCACGCCGACGGTCTGCACCGAGTAGTTTTTGCCGAATTCCCAGCGCAGGTCCGTGCAACTGACAAAGCTGCCCAGGCCCGGGTGGAAGGGGCCGACATGGTAGTCCTCCAGATAGACCTCGATGAAGGTCTTCCAGTTGTAGTGGCACTCGTGCAGTTCCACATGGTCGAGCACATGGCCGCCAAAGTCGAGGTCGGCGCGTGGGCCCAGACCGGCCAGGTCGGCGGCCACGTCATGGCCGTTGTCCTCGAACAGCAGGCCGTTCCACGAGCGCAACCGGTAATTATCGAGGTTCAGGCAGGGGTCATGCGCAAAGTGCGGCGCGCCCAGCAACTCGCCCTGCGGGCTGTAGGTCCAGCGGTGCAGCGGGCACACGATGCGGCCGCCCCCGCTGCCCTTTTGCTGGCTGTGCAGCGAGCCTTTGCCCTTGAGCATGATGGCCTGGCGGTGGCGACAGACATTGGAGAGCAGTTCGACACCGCCTTGGTCGTTGCGCACCAGCACGCGGCCCTCGCCCTCCTGGGGCAGCGCGTAGTAGTCGCCCGCCTCGGGCACGGCCAATTGGTGCCCCACATAGCGCGGGCCATGCCGCATGAGGCGTTCGCGCTCGCGCTGGAACAGCGCGGCGTCAAAGTAGCTCGAAACTGGTAGTTGGCTTGCGGCCTGCTGCAGTTGAAGACTTAAATCAGACATGGATGACCTGACCTAAAGACTCCCCACAGGGAGGTGCGCCGGGGCGCATCTGGGAAAAGAAACCGGTCAGCTTGCCAGCCGGCCCGAAAGGAACGCGATTATAGGTGCCGGGCTTGCTGCGGCGCCCTGCGCTGGGCCTGTATTGCAAACCAGTGTCGCGTTACCGATCATCGGTCGGTCTGCGCGGGCCATCGAAGCGCAGCGCGGCGTTGCAGCGCTTGCCAATACGCTCGGTCGCTCGGTATGGGCAAGCGCTGCGCCTTGCGCTGCGCTCCGATGGCGGCGCGCAACCTACGACATCTCATCGGTGACACGACACCAGGGTTACTGAGCACCAAGCATGGTGGGCTGCGCCTAGAATCACCGGTTTTCACCCGCGCCGCGCTGCGCCCATCGCCATGCACCAGGCTCCTGCCCCACCCGCCGAACCTGCCAGCTACGAGGCCGCACTGCACGAGTTGGAGCAACTCGTGGCGCGCATCGAGTCGGGCCAGTTGCCGCTCGACCAGATGCTGGCCGGTTACCAGCGCGGCGCCAGTTTGCTGTCCTTTTGCCGCCAGCGTCTGGACGCAGTGCAGGAGCAGATCAAGGTGCTCGATGATGGCCCGCTGCAACCCTGGGTCCAGCCATGAGCGCCGCTTCCACGCCATCGGCTGCGGCGGCTCCGCTGGACCTGGGCGGCTGGCAGCAAAACCACCTGGCCCAGGTGGAGCAGGCGCTGTCGCAATGGGTGGGCCATGGCGCGCCCGCCGGGCTGGGCGAGGCCATGCGCTACGCCGTGCTCGATGGCGGCAAGCGCCTGCGGCCGCTGCTGGTGCTGGCCGCGTATCAGGCGGTCTGCAGCGGCCAGCCCGCACCCTGCGCCTGGCACGATGCGGCGGCGCTGCGTGCCGCCTGCGCCGTGGAACTGATCCACGCCTATTCGCTGGTGCATGACGATCTGCCCTGCATGGACAACGATGTGCTGCGCCGTGGCAAACCCACGGCGCATGTGCGGTTCGGCCCGGCCCAGGCCCTGCTCGCAGGCGACGCGCTGCAAGCCTTTGCGTTCGAGTTGCTCACGCCCGAGGACATGCCCATCCCCGCCGCCACGCAGGCCGCGCTGTGCCGCCTGCTGGCGCGTGCGGCGGGCTCGACCGGCATGGCCGGCGGCCAGGCGATCGATCTGGCCAGCGTCGGCCTGCGGCTCACCGAAGGGCAGTTGCGCCAGATGCACCGCCTCAAGACCGGCGCGCTGCTGCAGGCCAGCGTGCTGATGGGCGCCGTGTGCGGCCAGGCCGCGCCTGCGGCCTATCGGGCGCTGTCCGACTATGGTGCGGCGCTGGGGCTGGCGTTCCAGGTGGTGGATGACATCCTCGACGTGGTGGCCGATTCGGCCACGCTGGGCAAGACGGCCGGCAAGGATGCCATCGCCGCCAAGCCCACCTATGTATCGCTGCTGGGCCTGGAACGGGCCCAGGCCCAGGCCCGGGAACTGCTGGCCGGCGCGCATGCGGCCCGGCTCCGCAGCGACCTGCCCGACACCCGCGCGCTGGCCGCGCTGGCCGACATGGTACTGTCCCGCCCCTCTTGACGTTCTTCTTGACGCCCCTGTCTGACCGGCATCTGGTGCTGATATTTCCTGCACCGGTAGCTATCAAAAAATAGTAAATGCCAAGCACATCCTTTCCCCTGCTGGAAACCATCGACGACCCGGCGCAACTGCGCCAGCTCGCGCGCGCGCAGCTCAAGGTGCTGGCTGCGGAGCTGCGCGGCTTCGTGCTGGAGAGCGTCTCGCGCACCGGCGGCCACCTGAGCTCCAACCTGGGCACGGTGGAACTGACGGTGGCGCTGCACCATGTATTCCAGACGCCGCATGACCGCCTGGTATGGGACGTGGGCCACCAGACCTATGCGCACAAGATACTGACCGGCCGGCGTGAGCGCATGCACACGCTGCGCCAGCAAGGCGGCATCTCGGGCTTTCCGCAGCGCGGCGAGAGCGTGTACGACACCTTCGGCACGGCGCATTCGAGCACCAGCATCTCGGCCGCGCTGGGCATGGCGCTGGCGGCCAAACGCAAGGGCGAGAGCCGCCACACCGTGGCCATCATCGGCGACGGCGCGATGAGCGCCGGCATGGCCTTCGAGGCGCTGAACAACGCCGGCGTGGCCGACTGCAACCTGCTGGTGGTGCTCAACGACAACGACATGAGCATCAGCCCCCCGGTGGGCGCGCTCAACCGCTACCTGGCCCAGCTCATGAGCGGGCGGTTCTACGCAGCGGCCAAGAACATGGGCAAGACCGTGCTGCGGCCCATGCCCCCGTTGCTGGAATTTGCCAAGCGCTTCGAGCAACAGGCCAAGGGCCTGGTCGTGCCCGCCACATTGTTCGAGAAATTCGGCTTCAACTACATCGGGCCGATCGACGGGCATGACCTCGATTCACTGATCCCCACGCTGGACAACATCAAGGGCCTCCAAGGCCCGCAATTCCTGCATGTGGTGACCAAAAAAGGCCAGGGCTACAAGCTCGCCGAGGCCGACCCGGTGGCCTACCACGGCCCGGCCCGGTTCGACCCCGCCGTGGGCCTGGTCAAAAGCAGCACCGCGCCCCGGCTGACCTTCACCCAGGTGTTTGGCCAGTGGCTGTGCGACATGGCCGCGCACGATGAACGCCTGGTGGGCATCACGCCCGCGATGCGCGAAGGCTCGGGCATGGTCGAATTCGAGCAGCGCTTTCCCGACCGGTACTACGACGTGGGCATCGCCGAGCAGCATGCCGTGACCTTTGCCGCCGGCATGGCCTGCGAGGGCGCCAAGCCCGTGGTGGCGATCTACTCGACCTTCCTGCAGCGCGGCTACGACCAACTGATCCACGACGTGGCCCTGCAAAACCTGCCGGTGGTATTTGCGCTCGACCGCGCCGGCCTGGTCGGGGCCGATGGCGCCACCCATGCCGGCGCCTACGACATCGCGTTCCTGCGCTGCATTCCGAACATGGGCCTGGCCTGCCCCGCCGACGAGCGCGAATGCCGCCAACTGCTGAGCAGCGCCTACGCCCAAAACCACCCCGTGGCCGTGCGCTACCCGCGCGGCAGTGGTGCCGGAGTGGCGCCACTGGCCGGGCTGGACGGCCTGCCCTTTGGCAAAGGCGAAATCCGCCGCGAACGCCAGCGCCAAGACAGCAACGCACCGCGCATTGCCATCCTGGCGTTCGGCAGCTTGCTGTATCCGGCGCTGGAAGCGGCCGATGCGCTCGATGCCACCGTGGTCAACATGCGCTGGGCCAAGCCCCTCGATGACGCCTTGCTGCGCCAAGTGGCCGAAGACCACGATGCCCTGGTCACGCTGGAAGAAGGCGCCATCATGGGCGGCGCCGGCAGCGCAGTGACCGAAACGCTCAACGCCGCAGGCATCTTGCGCCCGGTGCTGCAACTGGGCCTGGCGGACATCTTCATCGAACATGGCGACCCGGCCAAACTGCTGGCCATGCAGGGACTGAACGCAGCCGGCATCCGCGCGGCCATTGCTGCGCGCTTTCCGGCCATCGACGTGGCCCGATGATGCGGCCCTGGTGGCGGACGATACCGAGGGGGTCCCGATGGCACGGGAAAACCCGCAAAAAGCGCCACGGGCATGTTTCTACAATGGCCCCGGGGCCGAAATGAAATCCAAATGAAATCCTTCAGGCCGTGATCCCCATTGGCCCCTCATCTGTACCCCTCATTGTTCAACAAGGCATCGGAGAAAAAACCTCATGCAGCGTCGTTCCATCATCAAACATGCCGGCATCGCCGGCGTGCTGGCCGCAGGCGCAGCGCCTGCCGTCCACGCGCAGGCCGCCATCCGCTGGCGTCTGGCTTCGAGCTTTCCCAAGTCGCTGGACACCGTCTACGGCGGCGCAGAAGTGTTCTCCAAGGCCGTCAAAGCCATGACGGGCGGCAAGTTTGAAATCTCCGTGCATGCCGGCGGCGAGTTGATGCCGCCCTTTGGCGTGGTCGATGGCGTGCAGCAAGGCACGGTGGAACTGGCGCATACCGCGCCGTACTACTTTTATGGCAAGAACCCGGCGTTTGCGCTGGGATCGGCCGTGCCCTTCGGCTTCAACGCCCGCCAGATGAACGCCTGGATGATGCACGGCAATGGCCGCAAGCTGATGAACGAGTTCTACGGCGCCTACAGCATGATCAGCCTTCCCTGCGGCAACACCGGCGCACAGATGGGCGGCTGGTACCGCAAGGAAATCAAGTCCCCGGCCGACTTCAAGGGCATGAAGATACGCCTCGGGGGCGGCCTGATCGGCGAAGTGATGCAAAAGCTCGGCGCCGTGCCGCAAAGCATCCCCGGCGGTGAAATCTACCAGGCGCTGGAAAAAGGCACGCTCGACGCCGTTGAATGGGTC
>Ga0081606_1000507_pt2 | contig 10522 bp, 10 predicted proteins | sample EareggfetidaYelm_FD_71127 | JGI IMG/M metagenome (GOLD analysis project Ga0081606, IMG submission 71127) | Earthworm egg capsule microbial community from the University of Washington, USA - E. fetida Yelm (SPADES assembly) (version 2) | ecosystem: Host-associated > Annelida > Reproductive system...
CTTTTAAAAGGTTAGCGGTTTCCGGTGTGGCTCACACCCCACACCGAGAAACCCTAACCTACAGGAAAACTAACTAACCCGTAGGAATCACACATTATTAAATCCAAAGCAGGACTTTTTCCTGTATCCAAATTATTCTTTCACAAAACTTAATTCGTGAATGAGAAAACGGTTTCCCGTTTGACGCACACGAATAAGCACGGTATATTTTGTCTTATCGGCCGAGGTATAGTTTCCTATGGCATACTGACCGCCTCCTTTAGAAGCGGCGCCATTGTGCAATATCACAAACCCCGAAGGTTCATTTTTCTTAAAAAAATCTCTTAACAGCAACCCGGCGGTTTCTTTGGGGCACGTTTTTTCTTCCGAATCAAAAGCAATGTCCAATGAGTTGTCAAAATACTGCGCCACGTTTTTGGCATTCCCGACGCTTATCGCCTCTTTGATGGGACCAAAGATGTGCTGCGAGCCCGCGTCAAAAGAAGGCAGGCACAGATTGACAATAAATATGCATAGGGATGCTTTCATGGTCTTTTCTGGGTAAGAAGCGAAAATTGTGCCAGTTTAAAAGAATATATATATAAAATCACAAGCCGTCTTTTTTGTCAAATGTAGTATCTTTGTCCGATATGTTTCAACTAAATTACTTAATACGCAATTATGAAAAAAAAGGTTTTGCTGATGATTTTAGACGGCTGGGGAATTGCCGTCGATAAAAAGGTTTCGGCGGTGGATCAGGCGCGTACTCCGTTCATCCGTTCTTTATATAAAAAATTCAAACACTGCAAGTTAGAAGCCTCCGGGTTGGCTGTCGGGTTGCCGGCCGGACAAATGGGAAATTCAGAAGTAGGGCACATGAATATCGGCGCCGGAAGAGTGGTTTACCAGGATTTGGCAAAATTAAACAAGGCCACGGAGAGCGGCGAAATTCTTGCCAATCCCGTGTTGCAGGATGCTTTTAATTATGCAAAAAAGGCAGAGAAAAAAGTGCACTTCATCGGATTACTGTCCGACGGAGGCGTACATTCTCACATTGACCACCTTTTAGGACTGTGTACTTTTGCCGAGCGCGAAAAAGTAAATTTCTTCGTTCACGCCTTCACCGACGGGCGCGATTGCGATCCCAAAAGCGGCCTTGGTTTTATAGAAAAACTGCAACATCATTTATCGAAAGGGAGCGGGAAGTTGGCGAGCGTGGTCGGGCGCTACTATGCCATGGATCGCGACAAACGTTGGGAGCGCGTGAAACTGGCCTACGATGCGATGGTGAACGGCGCCGGCGAAAAAACACAAGACCCGACGGAGGCCGTGAAAAAATCGTATGAACAAAACGTAACCGATGAATTTATAAAACCGATAGTGGTTGTCGATGAAACCCATCAACCCGCGGCGCTCATCGGCGAGGGCGACGCGGTGATTTGTTTCAATTTCAGAACCGACCGCGGAAGAGAGATTACGCAAGTCCTCACGCAGTTTGATTTGCCCGAACATCAAATGAAAAAACTGAAATTGTATTATGTTACGCTCACCAATTACGACGATACCTTTCAAGACGTGAAAGTAGTTTTTGACAAAGATAATTTGGAAAACACCTTGGGCGAAATTGTTTCCAAAGCAGGGCTTAAACAAATTCGCATAGCAGAAACGGAAAAGTATCCGCATGTGACTTTCTTTTTTTCAGGCGGGCGAGAAGAAGCATTTCCGGGGGAAAAAAGAATTTTATGTCCTTCGCCCAAAGTAGCCACTTACGACCTGCAACCCGAAATGAGCGCCGCCGACATACGCGATAAAATTATTCCCGAACTAAAATCGAAAGAGCCTGATTTCATCTGCCTGAATTTTGCCAATCCCGACATGGTGGGGCATACCGGCGTTTTTGAAGCCGCCGTGAAAGCCTGCGAAACAGCCGACCAATGCAATGAAGCCGTCACCTCTGCGGCGCTTGAAAATGGCTACGCGACTATTATTATAGCCGACCACGGAAATGCGGACATTATGATCAACGACGACGGAACGCCCAACACCGCACACACCACCAATTTAGTGCCTTGCATTTTGGCCGACCACGATTTCAAGGGAACGCTCAAAGACGGAAAGTTGGGAGACCTCGCCCCCACTATTCTCACGCTGATGGGAGTGCCCATTCCAAAAGAGATGACAGGCAATGTGTTGATTGAGTAAACGACTATAATTAAAGCCAAGCCCGTTGCCGCGCCCCAAAATCCATGCATTCGCTTCCTTTTGAGCTATACTATACATGGAGTTATACATAGAATTGTTTAGCGTTAAAAACAGTAAAAAAACAGAGGCAAGAAAAAAAGAGCAGAGGGAGCAAAAAACTTATTTCCAAATATTATCCGAAAGCAAAGTTCATCGGCTTTGTCGATGGCATTGGTTGATATGTCCGCAAGGGAGATTTGGCAAGAATGGTTTCCGCTTACGATGATGTTTTTACTTTCCATAAAGACGAAATAGAACGCTTCAAACAATTTCTAAAAAAAAATGTGAAATGACGGAGACATTGCTAAATAAAATCACGCAGGGCGATTGCTTGGAATTGCTAAAGCAAGTTCCTGAAAATTCAGCGGATATGACTTTTGCCGACCCGCCTTTCAATTTAAAAAAGGGTTATCACAGTTATAAAGACAGTTTGAAACTGCAAGAATATTTGACTTGGTGCGAAGAGTGGATAGCGGAAATGGTGCGCGTCACCAAGCCGACGGGTTCCATTTTCGTGCACAACATTCCCAAGTGGCTGACATACTACGCTTCATTTCTCAACGGACAAGCGGACTTCAAGCACTGGATAAGCTGGGACGCGCCGACTGCCCCCATGGGGAAATCGTTGCAGCCGGGACACTATGGAATTTTATTTTATGCCAAAGACGCCAAGCAACTAAAGTATCACGAAATCCGACACCCTCACAAGCGGACGCGAAAAGAAAAAATACTGGCAAAAGATTACGGCGGCAAAAAATTTATGCTGCATCCGTTTGGCCCTTTGGTCTCGGATGTTTGGACAGACATTCACAGAATTAAACATAACAAATTTCGGGACGAACACCCGTGCCAACTTCCAGTTCATTTATTGGAACGAATCATTTTAATGAGCACAGACGAGAACGATATTGTGCTTGACCCTTTCAACGGCACAGGCACCACGGCAATAGCGGCAAAGCGCCTCGGCAGGCAGTTTATCGGGTTTGACTTGGATGCGCATTATGTAAAAATTACGCAACATAAATTGGAGCAAGCGGAGCCCGTTTCAAAAATCGGAGACCGTTGGGTAAGTTTCTATCTTGACGAAGTGGTCACGTTGCGCAACGAAGACTGGGATTATTTAAAAGACTTTTATTACATCCCCGGCCGCGCGGAAGAAATTGACACGACGCCCATTATTCTCAAAACAAAAACAAAAGTTCAAACGCCTTTGAAAAGTTTATGGGCCGGAAATGGCAACGGCAACTGATGTCGTCACGGGCAAACCGATTTGTTTGAGCCGACAATTCGCCATGAGTTAAACGGCAACGAATCAGACAAAACACAAAAGAAAGGCGCCTCATGTTAACGGAAGCAAAATACAGGATTGCATCAAGTCCTTTCGGGATTTTTGAGGAAAGCCAATGCGGAGTTATTTAACCGCGCTAAGAACTAAATGAAGGTCGGGCCGATAAATTTTTTCTAAAAAGTGAAGAAAAAGCGAAACACCATAGGCGACGGAAATGCTCTGTCGCTTGCTTTGTAAAGCACGTCATAAAGAACCATGATGTTGAACGCCCACCGGCCGCCCATACGTTGCGAATATCCTACGCCAAGAAGCCCCCTGGTGTAGGTGCGGCGAAAACTGCCTTTGACGGATGTGGGAGTATTAACCATATTCAACTCGGCGTAACCAAAAAACTCGTCGGAGAATTGGTGTCTCGCAAAAGGGCTGATGCCATACTGATGGAGGGAAAGCGGAATGCCGGGGTAACCGCAATAGGCATACATAAACGTAGCGCCCGCCGATGTTTTATCGGTAAGGCGGTACCCGACCAAAGGCGATACGCTCACATAAGTGTAGCGGTCGCCATACCTAGTCGTTCCTGAACTAAAGTCAAAACTGCCGCCGAAATATACTTTATTGCCCGCATTTCCGCCCGTGCTAAATTGAGCAAAAGCGGAAACAGAGAGGCAGGCGAAAATAATGGAAAGTATGCGCATCGGTTATTCTTTAGTGATAATAAAAATGTCTTCGTTTTTTCTCTTCATCAAATATTTTTCGCGGGCATATTTTTCCAACAATTCAGGGTTGTTAAGCAATTCGTCCCGGTCTTTCTCTACTTCCTTTATTTTTTCCAAATAATATTCCTTTTGTCGGTTGAGGGAGCGAATGCGGCTGGCCATTTTGTAACGCGAAATTAAATCGTTGGAGTCGAGGAAAGTGACCCAAATAAGGAAACCCACTCCGACCGACCAATAGAAGTTCTTAAAAAGTGAAAGTATTTTTTTACCAATCATGACTAAGAAATTATGCAAAATTAACTATAATTTCTTGAAAATTGCAAGTTCGGGAAATCAGGCGTCTTTCACGTTTTCCTAATTCGGCGCGGCTGAATAACTTGCGCCGCCTCGGCTTTCCTCAAAAAGCTTGAAAAGGCGGTTGCCCTGACTAAAACAGAGTTCCTCCAAACTGCTTAAAGGGAGCATTTGAGAGGCGCAATTTTGTAATGTCATGGCGCATTGCTTACATTTGCGAAGCGGCGGCAAAATTAAAAACGACAAATCCACATGGAAACCAACCCCTCTTCCCCTTCTTTTTTTGAACGAGCCGGCAGTTGGCTTAAACATTCCGTAACCATCAGGCTATTTACAATCGGAATACTTATTCTTTTGCTGTTAATACCTGTTTCCATGATTGAAGATCTACTCAGAGAGAGGGAGGAAAGAAAAGAACAAGCAATCGCAGAAGTCAGTTCGAAATGGGGGCAGCCGCAAACTATTACGGGGCTTGTGCTCACCGTTCCGTATAAGGCCTATTCTAAGGTTTATGAAGGCGAAAAAAAAGACAAGTTCAAATTAGTTGAATCCAGGGAGTATGCTCATTTTCTGCCTGAAGAACTTAACATAAACGGGGACATTTCGTCGGAAATAAGATACCGGGGGATTTACGAGGTAATTGTCTATAACTCAAAAGTAAGTTTGAGCGGTAAATTTTTAACGCCCAACTTTGAAGAGTGGAAAATTGAAAACGAGGATATTATTTGGGAGGATGCTTTTGTTTCATTAGGACTTTCGGACTTAAAAGGCATTCAAGAAAATATTTCCGTGAAATGGGATGACAAGCGCTATTTTTTTAATTCGGGCGTAGAATCGGGCGATGTAATTCAACACGGAGTAAGCGCTCGCCTTTCAATAGCACATGCCGGCCCCGTAAAAACAAGCACCGAGTTCTCTCTGGCGCTTGATTTTAACGGCAGCGCAAGTCTTAATTTTATTCCGCTGGGGAAGTCCACGGAAGTGAATATTCAATCTAAATGGAAAAACCCAAGTTTTATCGGCGGCTTTCTTCCCGACAAGAGAGAAATAAATGCGGACGGATTTTCGGCAAACTGGAAAATATCGCACCTTAACCGTCCCTATCCTCAAAGTTTCAGAGGGATTGCCAAAGGAATTGCCGAGTCTTCGTTCGGGGTAAATTTAATTGTTCCCGTCGATGAATATCAAAAAAGCATGCGTTCCGCAAAGTATGCGGTTATGTTCATCACTCTGACTTTCTTAATTTTCTTTTTTGGACAAATTTTGAACGGAGTCAAAATTCATCCTATCCAATATATTATTGTCGGTTTGGCGCTTTGCGTATTCTATACTTTATTAATTGCTTTATCCGAACACATGGCTTTTAAATTCAGCTATTTAATTTCCGCCCTTTCCATAATCGGCTTAATCACGCTTTACGCAAAAAGCATATTTAACCGCAATAGATTAACGGCTCTGATAGGTTTAATTTTGGCCGCTCTCTATTTGTATATTTATTCAATAATACAAATGGAAGACTACGCCTTATTAATGGGAAGCATCGGTTTATTTATCGTCTTGGCAACCATAATGTATTTGTCAAGGAAAATAGACTGGTATGGCATAAAAACCAATGGTTAATGGTTGATTACGCCCCGCTTGCCCCGGTAAATTTCTTTTTCTTGGGGCTTGCTGAATGCCTGCGGCAAGTACCCGCCGAGTCGCAAGTGTCCCGCATGCCCCGACTGTCCCGCGATGGCATATGCTTTGGCCTTACGCGAAGGGACGGTATCATTAGCCATTAATCATTGAAAAAATCTGCGCCGCGGCGAGCGCCCCGATAATCGGCCCCGCCACAGGAATCCAACTGTATTCCCAATGACTATTTCCTTTCTTAGAAACAGGCAATAAAAAGTGCATGATGCGCGGCCCCAAATCGCGGGCAGGATTGATGGCATACCCCGTGGGGCCGCCCAAGCTGAGACCAATGCCCAATACCAGCAAAGCCACAGGAAGAGCGTCTAATGCGCCCAAACTATTTTGCGGCGCGGCGATAAATAACACGCCGAGCATAAGCACAAAAGTTCCGATGGCTTCCGTGAGCAAATTGTAAAACACGTCGGCGATGGCGGGCGAATTGCAAAACACGCCGAGTTTGGCATCGACGTCGTCTGTGGCGTCGAAATGTTTTTTGTAGGCGAGCCACATAAGCCCTGCGCCCGTCATTGCTCCGAGAAACTGCGCGAGGATATAGGAAGGAACGCTTGACCAAGCCAACTTCCCGATACTCGCCAACCCAATGGTAATGGCGGGGTTAAGATGAGCGCCGCTGACGGACGCACTGCTGTACACGCCGACAAAAACAGCAACCGCCCAACCCAAAGCAATAACTACCCAACCGCCGTTTTGTCCCTTTGAGCGGGCCAGCGATACATTGGCCACCACCGAATTTCCCAATAAAATAAGAAACATGGTGCCGATAAATTCTGCTAAAAAAGGAGTCATAGTTTATTTAGTTTAAGGTTTAATTTAATACATATCCCTTGGCCACGGCATAGAATGCGTCGAGTTGTTCGTTCTTCCAGCGCTCTTCTTTATTCATTTCGCGCATCATGATGTCGGCCACGAGGGGCGCCGCTTCAATGGCCGCTTGCGCATCGAGAAACAACGCTCTTGTTCGGCGGGCGAGAATATCCTCCACCGTCATGGCCATTTCATGTCTTACTGCCCAATATACTTCGGCGGTCGTGTAAAATAAATTGGGATGAATGAGTTGCGAAAATCCTTCGTGTTGCAAATGGCGAATGGCTGCCGCATCGCTTCCGTAATAATGCAACGTATCGTCATAATCTACTTTCTTCATCCATCCGTGAAGTTTCATATTTTCTGTTTGCGAGCGGGCGAAAACCAATCCTCCCTCATGTTGCGCTTTCAAAATTACTTCCTGCCCCATTTTGCGATAAGTAGTCCACTTGCCTCCGCTTATATTTATCATTCCGCCTTTCGATACCCAAATGGTATGATCGCGCGGAAGCACGGCGGTTTTTTTCTGTCCGGGGATTTTAACCAACGGACGAAGGCCGGCAAAGACGCTTTTCACGTCGCTGCGCCGCAAGCCCGAATGTACATAGCGGTTGAAATGATGTATCACAAAATTCACTTCTTCTTCCAACGGCAACGGCTCAATGACCGCCGCCTCTACGCTGGTGTCGGTGGTGCCGATGAGGGCTTTGCCGTGGAACGGAACGGCAAACAACACACGCCCGTCGTCGGTGTGCGGAATAAACAGAGCGCTTTTTCCGGGGAAGAATATTTTATCCGCCACCAAATGAATGCCCTGCGAAGGCGTAACCGATTTTTCCAATCCGTCGTCGTCCATCTTCAACACCTCATCGACAAAAACCCCGGTCGCATTGATCACTACCGTTCCTTGCGCTTCGTGTATTTCGTTGGAAATGGTATCCGCCAACTTGACGCCTCTTACTTTTCCTTGCTCATGAATAAGTTCGACGGCTTTGCAATAGTTTAGTATCGTGGCGCCTATGTCTGCCGCGGTCAGCGCCAGCGAAACGCACAGACGGGCGTCGTCGAACTGCCCGTCGAAAAAAGCCACGCCTCCGCTCAATTTTTTCCCGTCTAAGCCTTGAATATATTCTTGCGTTTTTCGGGCGGAAAGAATTTCTGTTTTGCCCAAGCTCAGGCTGCCCGAAAGAAAATCATAGATTTTCAATCCCGCGCCGTAAAATAATTTTTCGTACCAACGATAGGCGGGCAATACCAACCTGAGCGGGTGGGCAATGTGGGGCGCGTTTTTCAGCAATAAACCTCTTTCGCGCAAGGCGTCTCTCACCAAGCGAATGTTTCCTTGTTGCAAATAGCGTACGCCGCCATGCGCTAATTTGGTGGAACGGCTTGAGGTTCCTTTTCCAAAATCATATTGCTCCGCCAACAGCGTTTTATATCCGCGCGAGGCCGCATCCACGGCCGCGCCAAGCCCCGTGGCCCCGCCTCCGATAATGATCACATCCCAGTGATTGGTGGTTTTAAGTTGCTGTAATTGTTGGGCGCGGTTCAATGTTTTTTGATTTTAATGAAAAGATAAATTGAGCAAGGCATTCATGGGATTAAAAACGTTGTGCCGCCTCTATCGCTTTCAGCCAGCGGTTATATAAAGCGGTTCGTTTTTCTTCCTCCATCTTCGGTTCAAACCTGCGAGCGGCTTTCCCTTGTTCTTGGATTTCATTCAGGCTGTTCCAAAAACCGACGGCAAGGCCTGCCAAGTAGGCCGCGCCCAATGCGGTGGTCTCGGTGACGGACGGGCGCACCACGACGGTGTTTAATAAATCGCTTTGAAACTGCATTAATAAATTATTGACGCAAGCGCCTCCGTCCACCCGAAGTTCTTTAATCTTAATCCCCGCATCGGCTTCCATGGCTTTCAACACGTCTGCCGTTTGGAAGGCAATGCTGTCCAGGGCGGCTTTTGCAATATGCGCCGCGGTGGTTCCGCGCGAGAGGCCGACAATCGTTCCGCGCGCCTGCGGATTCCAATAAGGCGCCCCTAATCCCGTGAAAGCCGGCACCATATAAACGCCTTGCGCATCTTCGGCCTGCGCCGCCAATTTTTCCACCTCCGCCGAAGATTGAATGATTCCCAAGCCGTCGCGCAACCACTGCACCACGGCGCCCGCAATAAATACAGAGCCTTCCAAGGCATAGTCCGTTTTGCCGTTGATTTTCCAAGCCACCGTGCTCAATAAATTATTCTTTGAAACGACGGCTTTATTGCCCGTATTCATCAACATAAAACATCCGGTGCCGTAGGTATTTTTCACCATGCCGCTTTCAGTGCAAAGTTGTCCGAACAAGGCGCTTTGTTGGTCTCCGGCGATGCCCGCAATGGGAATGTGTTTTGCGGTTATGGTATTTTGCGTGACGCCATAGACTTCGCTGCTGCTGCGTATTTGCGGCAACATATTGCCCGGAATATTCCATATTTTTTCCAGTTCGCCGTCCCATTGCAGGGTGTGAAGATTCATCAGCATCGTCCGACTTGCATTGCTCACGTCGGTGGCGTGAATTTGTCCTTTGGTCAGCTTCCACAACAACCAACTGTCCACGGTTCCAAAACACAATTCGCCTCTTTCCGCTTGAGCGCGCGCGCCCGCCACATGGTCGAGTATCCATTTTATTTTTGACGCGCTGAAATAAGCGTCGGTCACCAATCCTGTTTTTTCTTGAATGAGGGGGTGAAGATTTTTGCGTTTCAATTCATCGCAATAGGCTGCCGTTCTTCTGTCCTGCCAGACTATCGCGTTATAAACGGGCTTCCCCGTGTTTCTGTCCCAGACAATCGTGGTTTCGCGCTGATTGGTTATTCCTATGGCATGAATATTTTCCGCCGTTAATCCCGCTTTGGCAATGGCTTCGACGGCCACGCTCAACTGCGTACTCCAAATTTCTTCGGGGTCGTGTTCCACCCAGCCGGGTTGCGGAAAAATTTGTTTGAACTCTTTTTGCGCCGTCGCCGCGATATTCCCGTCATGACCCACTATCATGGCGCGACTGCTTGTGGTCCCCTGATCAAGCGCAAGAATATATTTACTCATGTTAGTATTTTTTAAATGCTTATAAATGTCCAAAAATATCTGTCGGGAAAATTGTCATAGTGCTCTTTTACAGTCATAAATTTTATGCGGGGCTAAGTTAAAACAAAATTGGCGAAAAATAATAACTAAAAAATAATGATTAATGGTTAATGGTTAATCCGAAACTTTTGGGGTTTAGGCAATAGGCACGCCTCATTTTTTTCAACCTCATTTTGGCAGACACATTGCCCTCGGCGAGGCGGCACTTCCCCGTCTAGCCCCGTCCATGCTTAGGCTATAAGGCAATCCAAAAAAATGTTGCCTAATTTCTGAAGAGTTTGGGATTAACCCTTACTCATTATTTGGGGGTTTCCCTGACGGGGCGGGCTTTCCGCTCCAATCTTTTTTGAGACAAAAAAGGATTTCTGCTCCAATCC
>Ga0081606_1000894_pt1 | contig 10521 bp, 5 predicted proteins | sample EareggfetidaYelm_FD_71127 | JGI IMG/M metagenome (GOLD analysis project Ga0081606, IMG submission 71127) | Earthworm egg capsule microbial community from the University of Washington, USA - E. fetida Yelm (SPADES assembly) (version 2) | ecosystem: Host-associated > Annelida > Reproductive system...
AGTGACGCGTATAAGCAAACACGCTGTGTCTTAAATGAAAGACACCTTAGATCGTTATTCTTCTCCAAAAGAGCTTTAAAGACACTTTCTTCATCTACAAGAAGCAAATAAAAAAACCGTCGTTCATGAATTATTATATTATTTACTCACTTACTTACCCGCTGGGAGCGTTGTACCTAGGCGCTGCGCTCTATTTTGAGCGCATACGCGGGCGGATATACTGTCTACGGGGCGGACACAGCTCCTTTAAGATTACCGTCATTAGAGACATCGCAAAAAATATTTTCCACCGCAGAAGTAATTTTTCTAGCGTTTCTGGTGGAATATTCCGCTGCAGAAGCACCACGTAATCGGAATAGGGTTTGTGAAGACAAATGAAAAACCTGCGCAATTTACAGATTTTTGCAAAAAAAGCAATTTAACTTACGTTGTCTCAAACGTAACATTGGCTGGTTGCCATGATTTCGGCGGAATTCCGGACATTTTGGCGAGGCAAGTCAAATAGATGAGTGACGATTTAAAAAAATTGTGAGGATGAGCGATAAATAAAGTCCCCGCTTTAGCATGCGTGCAAGAAATCTATAATGTAAAAAATAACTAAAAATATATATCCGGTTGTACATGTATACTAATCCACAGATGTCGCCCACTTCAATCCTAGCGAAAGGACTAGTCAACTTAAAGGACTACGGGGCTAGTAAAAACCAGGGCTGTCGAGACCCCTTTTAAAAAGCCTAGGTGTTTTGATTTTCAAGTCATGATTTTTACTTTTTCAAGTCAAACTCTGTAAATTTATTTGAATTAATTGGAGTTGCTATTATTTCGTAACGTTAAACATTAACAGTGCATTATAAGTTGATCTTTGTGTATAGGCCTTCGTCTTAATCGTATTTCTGTGTCCAGTGTACCGCGTGTGACTGTGCGTACATTAAAATGCAACATTTTACTAGGACTTGAGAAGAGCAAGATATTTTGCGCATCGCGGAGCCGGAGATAATCAATGTCATGGTGTCTTCAACTGGCTGTGATAATGTTGTTTAAAGTTGCACCACTTAATTAAAATATTAAACAGTATCAGTTAAGGAATTAACAAATTTTTCTACATAAAAGTGTTTCAAACACCTCTTGTGCAGCCTATAGTCTATGTATACATATTATTCAGGAATCGATTTGGGTTATTCAATCAAACCTACTGGTCGATTTTCGTCTTCAAAGGAACAATTTTTCGTCGAATTTCGAATTTCTTTGTCTTTGGAAGTTTTCGATGATTTTCTGTTCGAGGTGTTAGGCCTACGTGCATTTCGTGTTGATATTTCGACCACAGATCAGTTTGTGACTTGAAATGGTAGTCCGTTTGTCGAAATTAATATTTCTATTTCTTCTGATCGAAGAAATTCTATAGATTAAGATTATAATCTTCAAATATCTCGACATTTTCGTCCGCTCTCTGTCAAGTCAAATTTAATTAGCGATTTCGCATCCAAGGCAATAAAGATGACGTCATATGAGCAACATATGAACAATAGCAGGATGACGTCTTTAACAAAAGACATCGCTCCACTCACTGATGTGTTTTAATACGTAATCTCCAAACTTATTAAGCGCCACTAGAAAGCAAAGCGCAGGGCATCAGCTTATTCGCCAGTCCTGCGTAAAATCAGAGGGGTTGACCACAGGACTGCTTACTGTAGGCAAATTCAAGATAAAGTTGAGTGAATTTGGATACTAGCCAGTGATTAAAGTATAAATTTGAGGGCCCCAATACTCAGCAATGGACTCGGGCCCCCCTGTGCCGAACATGGGCCCCTCATAAAACATTCGGGCCCTCGGTTAAGATGTTTGCAAATGACATACATGTAATCAAGTTACGAGTTATAGTTAGAAATTATATGACATTGCGGTGTGACTAAAGTTCACTAAACAGTGTTCCGGCCGCTCCGTCCGCTCTGGCCGTTAATAACGGGAGAATTTAACTTCATCAATCCCGCTTCCACTGACACTGATTTTCCATTAATCCCGCTTCATTTTACATGGTATTTTTTCATCAATCCCGCTTCAATTTACACGGAGATGTTTCATCAATGACCGTCGCAGATACACGGTATTTTCATCAATCCCTCTTCGATTTACATGGTCGTTTTTTCATCAATACCGCTTCCAATGACACGGTCCAGCTGGCCTAGGCTTTGTCTCTGCTGTTAATGGCCGGAGCGGGCGTCCAGCTAGCGTATGCCTCCTCTATTAACAGACGGAGCACTGTTTAGTAACAGCCAAATTCACACGGTGATTTTTAAACAATTCGGGTCCAGCTAGCCTAGGCATATGCCTCCGCTGTTAACGGCCGGATCGGCCATCCAGCTAGCGTATGCCTCCTCTATTAACGGCCGGAGCACTGTTTAGTCACAGCCAAATTTACACGGTGATTTTTTAAACAATCCCAGTCCAGCTAGCCTAGGCATATGCCTCCGCTGTTAATGGCCGGAGCGGCCATCCAGCTAGCGTATGCCTCTATTAACGGCCGGAGCGGCCGGAGCACTGTTTAGTCACAGCCAAATTCGCACGGTGATTTTTTTAAACAACCCCGGTCCAGCTAGCCTAGGCATATGCCTCCGCTGTTAACGGCCGGAGCGGCCATCCAGCTAGCGTATGCCTCTTCTATTAACGGCCGGAGCACTGTTTATAAATAGTCACATCGTTCTCTCATGCGTAACTTCCTTTTCTGGGATCCGCTACTGTATTTTTTATCCATCGTATAGGCCTAAACATCCGAAACTCATCCCAAACTGAACAACGAATGATAATTGTACGATGGTATTTCCGCAAAACCAAGGAAAACTGACCAAGATAGAACGCCTACTTTGTTGTATTACCTCTGAGATCTTTACCTGCACTGACTTGCCCCAGTGGCCTTGCAATGGATGACATATATAATGCCTTGTAATGCAAACCGAAACACGTGCCTATATTATAACCATGACCATCAACACTGCACATGCAAGCATCTATGCTACAGGTTGGACGGGGTCCTTCGCATTCTATTACTTGTATAAAGCAGTCCACGCTGTGGCCCAGGAGTTTCCGTCAAGTCAAGAAGTCATCCAGGCAGGCCAAGATTACTCCACTAAGTGGAAAGACTTTGCAGACGGGCAGTCAGAGATGCTCGCAGCCCGAAGCAGCCGCATCCAGAGCCACCGCAGTATAGGGCTTCTACGCCTACGCCCTACACTGCCTACAACCCTACAGGGTAAACGATGACTCGCCAGCTGCAAATGACAGTAGGCCCCTACTTCTTTCCACCCTCGTTCTCCTCTTGGCTGTTGGCTGACCTATTTCACTCTGGAGTCTGGGCGAATGTTTATATTTCAGAGTACTTTTGCCGAACCTCTGGGGCTGGCTCACCGAACCCCAGCAGGGGTTCGGTCGAACACCGGTTAAGAACCACTGGTTTAACACAGGCGATCGATCAACCACGGCAGCAGCGTGCTGCAATGATTTACTAAATAATTTTAGCGGGCCCTTGATGCGTACTGGTGCGTATTGGTGCGTTGTTAACAGCGTTTTTACTCACTATGGGCCCCAATACGCTAAAGTTCGATTTTCTCGGGCCCCAATACGGCGTATTGGTGTGTTGCCCCATACTTAAACCACTGAGTATGCAATATGCATCATCGGCTTAGAGGGGGAGGATGCCCCATCAGCTTGTGATGGCAGATGACCAGCCCCTTCCCTGCCTTTTGACCTTCTCACCAGGTATGCACAGATAACTGAACTCATGTAACAGCCAAGTTCATTAGAGGGCAGGGCAGAGATAGAACAGAAATGTCCTGGCAGGGATTTTAACTCAATCCATTAGGTTAAACACACCATCAAATTATCATCCCTAAAATACTGCATCATACTCTATCACCCTATAATCGGAAATCACACCGAATGCCGAGTCTTTCTTTACAGTACTATGCCTCAGTTCAAATTATGTTACATGTGGCGCCCTTGCCATTTTGAAAATAATGGTGCTAATGTTCGACTATTTTTATTCCTTGACAAATCATAACGCTCAGCTTTCACGAAGCACTATTAATATTCATCCGAGCCAAATCTCGTAACTTATTGATTGATCGGTAGGGTTACAATAGGATTTCACTGGTTTATGCGGGGGGACTATTTTCAGCAAAACTTCAAGACAACGACCGTCGAACATGGCAGGTCCTTGCATTCTGACGGAACGAACGGTAAGGTTTTGCTTCATCTTTGCTGTTTTCTCGTAGATCGCATTTTTTATATGACCTAACGACTTTACCAAATAAGCGTCTAATGAAATTAAAAGTTTTTAATCGCGTAAAAAGAAGGAAATCCTTACAATCTTTTCAACCCTGCCGGTACCACGCATAAGCGCGAGACAGCGGGAAGATACCTGGATTTCATTGGCTGCTATATTTGGGTCAAGTATAATTTCTAACGCTTTCCAGCCAAAGACGTAGCTATTAATTAGGCCATAGCCAAAACAAAATGGAAGATGGCAACAAAGCCCGATATTATCTAATGGTCTAAGCAGTCACAGAAAATTTTTTCACAGGTCTACACAAGCAATCGATAAATAAGTTATTTGTCGTTATATATTTTATCCTTACATAAGGCTCTACTAGTCCGTTTTCATTTTTCAGCTGTTTTGCAACGATCTTTCGTAGAATTTCCAGATATGTTACAGACTTTCATTTGGACATCGTCAAAATGGACCCGTAACGGGTCAAATCTTGGACAATCATTACCTCAAATCACCCACTATAATATCTAGCTCGATTACCTTTTAAGAATACATTAAATAGTATTTGGCAAGTTGAACTATGCGAAAATAAAGGCAATTTCTACGCGATAAAACCTCGATTTGAAGCAATTTCGACTGACACTACCGTCTTGTCTGATGCACTGAACACTGTTGTAGCCCAATAACTATTTAGCCACTTGCTGCCTGGTCGATGCTGGTTCAATTGTAGTTTAGATGAATTCAATTCGAAACAACTATAACCGATTTTCTTACAGTAAAACTTATGCGATTTATACCTATGGCTCAGTATTGGGTGTATGATTCCCAAGTACCAGTCAACCGTGTATTAGACCATGCCTACTATAAACCCTGGAATAATAAATTATTTAACAAAACTAGCATATTTCTTTACTATTAGAACATCAGGTAGTGTAACTGTAGTCATAAATATGTCAATAAATGAACTACACAGCTGGGACTCATTTAGACGAAACAATTGCTCAAAATAGAATTACATTCCGCACAGCCACTTGAACGCTAGGCCCTATCTGATGACAGAATGGTAGCCTACGTGTACCTTCCTCTGCGCTATTTTTGGCTTGTTTTTGAACGCACTTTGTTTAGCACTGACACACAAAACGAACCACGGCCATGAAATTCATTACCAAGTAATCATGTGTCACAAACGATTCTACTGAAATATAACAACACAGGAACTGTTTTCCGTTTCTGACAACCATTTCCAGGGTTCATGCAAGCAATGGTTTTTGGGTAAAACGGCCGGTGAGAACAGTATAGGAACAGTGACATTGCAGAGCCGAGATAATAACAGGCTGTGCGGCCTCGACTCAGGAATTGAGACAGCACCCTTCTGGAATAATAATGACAAAGGACGAGCTGCAGAGGCACAATATAGCCTAATATTACGAGCCTAACAACGCTAGGCAAAAGAATGTTCACAAACTTTTATCCATTGATTTCACCATCTGGTAGGCCTATCCCTTTGTTAGCTAGTCCTATGAAACTCAAAAGTATGTGAACCCGTGATTGTCAGCTACCGTCGTGTAGGCTACGATGTTGATATTCCAGCAGATGGAACTAAACGAATGTAAATTACAACACTTGGGTCATGAAATAAATTTTCATAACAACAAACTATAATTGGGCCTGTTCAAATCATGCCCATTGTTTGTAGGCCTATGGCTGCTGCAAGAAAGTGCCACCCAACCGTCCGTCCGTCCATCCATCCACTCATGCATCGACCCATTAATCAATCTATCCTTCCGTCTTTCAGTTTATACTTCCACCTATTTATTCAACCATCCATCAACCATCATTCTTCCTTCCATCTATCCACTAATTCTTCTATATCCACCCATCTTTCCTCCCACACTTTCTTCCATCTATTCATCCACCTATTAACCATCATCCTTCTTTCTATCAACCCTTCCATCCAGCCTTCCTTTCTTCCTTTCTTCTCACCTTCCTTCCTTTCTTCCCCCTTCCTTCCTTCCTTCCTTCCTTCCTTCCTTCCTTCTTACCTTCCACATTTTCTTACTTCAATCTATTCATTAATCCATCCACCATCATTCTTCCTTCCATCTTTTCATGAATTCATCCATCCATCCACCCAACCTTTTTTTCATGCTTTCTTATTTCCATCTATTCATCCATCCATCAACTATTGTTCTTCCTTCCTTCCTTCCATCTATCCATGAATTAATCCATTGACCCATCCTCCCTTTCATACTTTCTTACTTCCATCTACTCATCCATCTATTAACCATCATCCTTCTTTCTTTCTATCAACCCTTCCATCCATCCTTCTTTCCTTCCTTCCTCCCTTCCACACTTTCTAACTTCCATCTATCCATCTGCTCCTCATCCATATATCCATCTATCCATGCATTCATTCATCCTCCCCTCTATCTATCCGTCCATTGACCATCATCCATCCATATGCATCCATCCATCCTCATCCATCCCTCCTTTCTTCCGTCCGTTCATCAACCATCCACCAACCCTTCCATCTATACCATTCATACCTTCACCCTAGTGACCCTACCATGATCATTGTGCTTTCTTCTGAACCTGCTCCTCGTATCAAGTAATAATTTATCGGGTTTCTTTTAGTCATGACAAGAGAATTATGTCATGCATCAGAACCCGGATGTTGACTGATCAAAGCAAGTGTGTCGGCACAGAATCCTTGTGATTGGTGGAACCGCACCTCGCCACCCCATTCTTAGAATGAAGCTCACTGATTAAGACATGCAATCATTTTAATAGCCTATTTGTATCTCTCCAGGAAAATTACTGCATCACAGGCCGTGTGTTACCAGAAAGCATGCACGAAATTCCCTGAGTGTATAATCGTTCCAGACATTATTCTAAACATTCTAGTGTGACCAGAACGCATCTTGATACTGCCTATCCAGTCTCCAGACTCTTGTCGACTGTATTACCGTATTGCTCTAAAACAGCCGGTTACATTCAGGGTATTTTGTCAAGTAGGCCTGTGCAGTCCTGGGACGTTCAGTACGTGTAAAACATGATGAATTAGCCTAAATGCATCATGGCCAAAATAGGGGGAAAGCATAAAACGTAAATTAAGCTAAAAATTTGTAAATTGAACTAAAATAGTGGGAAATTTATAAATTTTGTGGAAATAGAGGGAATATGCATTATGCATAATTGGCTTAGGGGTATGGACGTCTGTGATGCAGTCCAAGGGAAGTAAGCCTACTGTTGAGAGTGCCCTGTTGAAGGTGTCCTGTTGTTGGACAGGTTCAATCATTCTGAGAATTTATATAGCGCCTCTTAAAGGGACCTACTGAGATGCTCTCCCAGCTCAGCCACAGCCAGAAAAGTGTGATTTGATGGACTTCTTGAAAGCAGGCGAGTGTAATCGAGACAGCAATGTAGACTAATTCTATTGGGAAGACATTCTAGATAGATGACCCCCAATCGAATAAGGTTAAACTTCCGGACCAGGGCACATACTAAGCAGGATTTACAACTGCACAAAAACCGGTAGGCCTAACCGGCACATAAATCATCATTTTGACCAGAATGTCTGCACTTCTTAGTGCACACATTACCTTTTTCAACTGCACAGTTCATTTTCACAACTGCACAAATTTCGAGCAGCTGCCCACTAAAATATGCCCTGCTCCCGATCATCTTTCTTAGGCGTTTACTCGAATATACCCGTATGCAGGAAAGTGGATTGTCTTGACTTGCAGCAATGTGACTGAAGCAGCAGCAAATCATTGTCTGATAATAAGGAAACAAGTGCCGCACGGCCAATTAGTTGACAGAACCCTCTTGATGCATGAGGGCAATGAGGCCACAAAACTTTGCTGTTAATAGACAACTTGACTGTTTAAAATAATGTAGTAATAGAGTTCATTATGACAGGCATGAGAACAATTGTGCAGCATTTATGCACAGATTATGTGTTTTATATTCTTCTATTATCATGCTCTTATTTGCATGTAGGCTAATTATTATTGTCTTAGCTGTCCTTAGTTGGTGAAGAGGAAACAAACCTATCACCCGTGCACATGGTGTTATAAAACAGAGGTCTCTCTCTGTGTCTTTGTCTCCCATAGACAGACAGATTGACAATGATTGACTGTTGTTTAACAATTTCAATTAGTCTGGCACTGCAGTGCCTGTGGAGTGTGGACTTAGTGTTACATAAACAGTTCATTGACTTACTTGTATTCAATTGTAAAAAGTATTAGGCCTAAGCCAAACATTTGCATTTCTCAAACTTTAATCACTTGTTACTTTTAAATAAACAATTAAACATCAAAGCCAGGCTAGATAACAGACCGGCTCTGCTAGATTCTTTACATAATTATGATAATTATAGTAACGTAGAAGAAAATGGAAAATTGTAATATAAATCATGATCTGATTTAAATTTAAAAAATCCTATTTAAATAAAAAAAATCCATTTTTTTTATTTTATCCGATAAAATCATTTACCTTTAACAACCATGTAATCAATTATAACTGCAGTAACGTAGAAAAAATGAAAAATTCTAATATAAATCATGATCCGATTTAAATTAAAAAAATCCGATTTTTTTATTTTTTTTAAAAACTCGCCATTTTTATCAACCCTGATAGGCCTACATACATATATGTGTAGGCCTATGTATGCATGTATACAAATACAAATCAAATTTATAACGCGCGCAAGGTTACACCGAAATGTGAATCTTAGGCGCGGAATCATACATACATGATGCATATATGTTTATCAATTAATTTTTTAAATATAATTAAACTTTTTAATTTTTGTAATTGGTTTAGTGAGGGGCTTGGATCCCCCAAGATTCGCCACTGGTTAGAATGCATAGGGGGAACTGTAATTTAACAATGGCTGATTCAAAATTATAATAATTATGTGATATAGGCCTACTCTTTGTGGGATCTCACGAAGCAAGACCCAGCAGTGTCCCGCCGAAGCTTGAACTTTGGGGGGGACAGTCAACACTGCTGTCCCCCCAGTCAAAACTTTGGAGGGGACAGTCCCTCCCTGTCCCCTCCATGATTTACGCCACTGGATGGAATATCTCTGATAAGATACAATTTAAAGGCTGGAGTAATTGATTTTATTTAGCTACAACATAATCGCTAAACAATTAATTATACAGTGCTCATCTTAGACACCTTTTATATGTGTTCTTTAAGCAGTATAAATAAGGCCTCCGTGGTTCATCACTAGATCAAAAAACACAGTCCTGTAGTAAAGAGGGAAATCGACGTTAATAATAATAAATATTACTATTCTCCTTGGCGACCACAAAATGGAGGTAAACAATTGAAATCTGTCTGCAACAGAGTGGTGCCAGTCCTAAGCAAGGAGGGATAAGGAGACGTGCGCGAGCAACACTCACATTATGACACAGCGAAGTTAAACAGAAACTATATGAGACGTGTTAACGATTTTCAATTTCCATTTCTCTGAAGTAACCGACGATTAAAATCGTGCGGGGAGTGCGGCTCATTGGTAGATTCGGCGCATTTCGTCCGAATGATCGCAGGTTCGAATACCGCTCTGGCCGCCACGTAGGACCCATGGATAAGTCCTTCACTTGCAGTTGCCTGTGGCGCTTCGGCGTGAAACTCCGACATACATGTAGTATCCTTGCTGTGTCGGGAGCGCCTTGGAGTAGTAGTGGACTTGAAGAGGCGCTACATAAATAGCCAGAATGAATAAATTAACGAACGAACGAACGAATGAATGAATGAATGTGCAGTATTATTGTGGCGAACGCTGCTTGCTCGTTTGTGTATCATTCCGCCAAGGGAAAGAACGCCTCTGAATTGTAGGCCTACTGTACATTTTAAAACATGAAACCAGTAAGTACATGCGTCGTTGGACTTAGATTTGTGTTGAAATTGACAAGAAAAATAATGTTAAGCCAAAGTTTTGGTTAATCATAAATTGATCAAACATAAATTGGAAAAGATGTATTGTAGGGAATATTTTGCGGTCAACTTTAGTTTAATTCAGTGGGTTTGGTTTCCCAATTTGACGAGGGCCTATGGCAACAATGACCGTCGCCCTCGACATAAATTTGTTTTTGGTTTATTACAGCTCTTAATTAATTAATTAATTAATTAATTAATTAATTAATTAATTAATTAATTCAGTGGGTTGGTTGGTTTCCCAATTTGACGAGGGCCTATGACAACAATGGCCGTTGCCCTCGACAGAAATTTGTTTTTGGCATATTACA
>Ga0081606_1000897_pt1 | contig 10493 bp, 3 predicted proteins | sample EareggfetidaYelm_FD_71127 | JGI IMG/M metagenome (GOLD analysis project Ga0081606, IMG submission 71127) | Earthworm egg capsule microbial community from the University of Washington, USA - E. fetida Yelm (SPADES assembly) (version 2) | ecosystem: Host-associated > Annelida > Reproductive system...
CATAATATCTCTGCTGTTGCAAACCCATCGCATGCCTACTCCGCAACGGGCGATTATCAGGTTACGCTGACAGCCCGAGGCGCCGGCAACTGCTCCGCAACCCGCGAAGCTGCCGTCAGAATTAGAACCAACCCCGGCCCCACGATAACGATTAGCAATGCCACAGCGACTAATGATACTTATGAGTTTTGCAGCAGTGATTTATCCGACGGGGGCAAATTGGTGGCGCTCAATATTTCAACAGGGACGAATCAATATAAGATTGAAGACGCCAGTCTTGCCAACGGCGATTGGGTTACCATGCCCGGCAATGCCAACACTTTTAAGTTGAAAAATACCACGGCGGTTGCTCCCGATTTTCATTATTCGAGCGCCTATATCAACAGGACTGTCAGGATTACTTACAAAAATACCGCGGATTTGTCCGGATGCACTGCTTCCAAAGTCATTACTGTCATGGCCTATGCTCCTCCGACCGTTAACTTTACTACCAACGCCAACGCCCACAATGCTTTGTGTCGCTTGCTGAATGAACAGGAGATTTTGCAACCGGTCACGGCCCTGTTCACCAATGCTACGAGCTATCACATCAACGCCTCTGACGAGACCAAGGCGGCCACCACGTGGCATTGGAATTTTGGCGTCTCTTCCGCCGGCGCAGGAAATGAAAGCACTGCAAGGGACGGAGCATACCCCTATTCCGCCGCCGGCACGTATTCCATTTTACTGGAAGCCACGGGAAAAGGAGGTTGCAGGAGCGAGATTAGAAAAAGCATTATTGTGGGCAATACGCCCAATCCTAAATTTTTGACCACATCCAACGATTTTTGTTCCGATGGTTTAGCGGACGGCATTGCCCTAAACCTCAATCTTGCCACGGGCGCTAACTCTTTTAGCGTGAACAACGGCCCCTATCTTTCTATTGCCACGTCCTCTTCCATTAGGCTCGTCAATAGGGCTGTTTCTTCTGAGGTGCCCGGCGAATACGACTACAGGGGGCAAATAGGACAGGCCACCATGATTAAATACAAGAATGTGGAGCCGCAGGGAAGATGTGAAAAAGAAGTTTCCAAGACTATTACCGTGTATAAACCGCCGACCCCGGCATTTGACCAGGGCAGTACGCACCTGAACAGCTCAGGCAAGCCGGTGTTGTGCTTGCCGCTGGGGACGGATCCCAACACCGGCAACACCATAAATACTTACAAGGATAACCGGTTTGAGGACAAAAGCACGGCAGCCGCAAACAATAACAGCGGGGTTATTACGTCTCGGCATTGGGATTTTGGAGATAATGCAGAACTCACCACGACCCAAACCGAAGTCTGGCATCGGTACACCTCCTATAATACAAACGGAAAAGTGACGTTAAAAATTGGCGGAAGCGGCGGATGTGAGCGCACCTTAACGAAGGACTTGTTGATAGGAAGAACGCCCAATCCGAAGTTTTTGTCAGCGAATTTCTATAATAACCCTCCTCACAGCCGCGACCTGGCCAGTTACTGCGAAAACGAGTTAGTCCGCGGGATTCCCGTGAATTTGAGTTTAGCAGAAGGAACCAATGCCTACTGCATTAAGGAAGAAGAAAACATGGCCAATGATTTCAAAAGCATCGGCAACAACAGGACGTTCACCCTCTATTCCGAATCGTATACCGGGCTCACGAGCAGCAGCGACTATTTGCTGGGGGATTCCAAGTTGGACAAACGGCTCTACATCGTCTATAAAAACACGGAGGCCGCCACCGAGTGCACAAACCTCACCTCGGGGCGTTTCACGGTTCACAAACTGATTCCGGTTTCTTTCAGCATAAAAGACGACAAAGGCCTGCCGGTTAATCACCATTGTCTGCTGAAGACGGGCGACCTCGGAACAAATTTTCGGGTCGAGGTGCCGCCTGGCTATATAAGCAGAGTTAATGACACCACGAATTGGGATTTCGGAGACGGGTCAAGCCGAGCGGCTAAGAAGTCAGACGTCGTTAATCACAAGTACACTTTAGCCAAAGGAGCATATAGCGTACGGCTTGAGATCACAGATAATATATCCAAATGCAAAAGTTCGCATGTCGCCGATTTTCCGGTGGCCTATAAGCCGGTGCCCGATTTCCACGCGAGCAAACTTTGCGAAGGCGAAGGCACAGAATTTACGTTTACCACTGCCCTCATGAATGAAACCGCAAGAACCAAGGCCTCCTGCGAATTCGATTTCGGCGACAGTGAGCCCCCCCGCCGGTTTTCATTGAATGCCGACACTTGGGAGGGAGGCGTGGTGACCTCCCCCTATGCCGCTCACGGAAGATATTTGGTGAAATTAACCGTGAAGGACAGCATAATGAGCGGAGGCCGCTACTATTCCTGCAAGGGCGTTACAACTCCGAAGGCAGTGGGAATTGTGCCGCAAGTAACGGGGAAAAGCTATAAGGCGCTGTTTGAAGAGAACGGCGACGATTGGGCGACCCAAGGCTGGGTGAACAGCGGGCAAGCCTGGACGGATTGGAATTTTGAGGCGCAAGACGGCTGGACGGCTTCTTCAAACGGAAACAACCGTTTTTGGTCTACGCGCAAGCGCCAAGCGAGCGAAGACCGCACCTATACCTATAAACCCTCGCAACGCTCGGCGCTCTACTCCCCCTGCTTCGACCTCCGCGCCAAAGGATATTATCCCATCATGAGCTTCGATTATTTCACTCAACTCCCCGACCAAAAAGACGGCGTGTGTTTGGAATATTCTTACGACGGAAGCACATGGAAGCAAGTGAAGAACGACACGTCCGGCTACGGAAGAAGCTGGTATGACCAACGCTCGGGCTCTATCAGCGGACTCGTCAAACGCAATTTGCCCGACGGCGCCTACGGGCTGGAAACCAACCAATTCGGCTGGACCGGCAAAAGCGACGGATGGGTGAACGCCAAATATGACTTGAGCCACAAGACCTATAAGAAAAAAATCCGCTTCCGATTTTTGTTCGGAACCAGCGACGAAAATAAAATACCCGGCGAGAACGGATTCGCCCTCGACAATTTCAACATTTATCAGCGCAATACCACCGCCTTGGGCGAGCACTTCGTGCATAAGGACAATGTGACAGACCCGGAAGGGTTCTATGCTTTCAAGCCTGCCGATACTTTGTTTATTAAACTCGCCTATCTCACCTCCTTGGGCAATTCCCGCAGCTTTGAATATTTGTCGAACCCGGCGGATCCGGATGCCCGCGCCACTTATTACGGCGTTTCTTCCCCCCCTTGGTCATTTATCAACGGGGTTAATAAATATAAGACAGATATGCGTATTTTTACCTGGGGAAGCGAGGTGTTCAACGACAAAATACTCGATAATTCCCCCGTTCAAATTGCGGAGATAAAAACAGAACTGACAGACCAAAAGAAGCAATTGGTTATTACCACTCTGCTTCGCGCGCTGACGCAAATTCCGAAAGCGGCTTGGGTGGTGCATATAGTGATTGTAGAAAATGTAAACGGACGGCAAATCATGAGAAAGTTTTTGCCTAATGCCGCCGGCACCCCCCTGACCGCCACGGAGACACAAGACCAAAAATTTTCGGAAGTCTGCCGATGGGGAAAGGGGAACAATATTAAAGACGTCTCTAAAGCAGGCGTGATTGTGTTTGTGCAAAATCTGGATACCAAGCTCGTGATGCAGGCTTCCTATAAAAGCCTGAGCAATTTATCTGACTTTGGACCAATTATGGGCTTCGAAAATTATTCGAATGAAGCCGCCCTGTATCCAAACCCCGCCAAAGCCCATTTCTATTTGGAATTGCCCTTCTCCCAGGCCGCGGGAGTCACCATGACGGTGACCAATATGGCCGGACAGGCGATTGAGGTGCCCTATACCCATTCGGGACGCCAAATTAAAGCAGATATTTCCGCCTTGGCCGAGGGAATTTATGTGGTGGAAGCCCGCTCTGAAAAAGGCATCGTGCAAAAAAAATTAGCGATTGCTAATTAATGATTAATGATTAATGCTTTTGCCGCGCCCATTCGCGCAGACCAGCGAAATAATGGTTAATGGTTAATGCCTTTCGCCCGCCCATTCGCGTAGGTCATCGAAGGGCGCAATAATGGCTTAATGCTGTTGCCGCTCCCATTTGCCGCAGACCATTGTGGGATTCCATGGGGACACATGGGGCACAGGGAACGCATGGAGCACATGGAGCACATGGAGCACATAGGACACGGGCACACCCCCATTAATCATTAGCCATTAATCATTACCTTTACTGATTGATGAGCGCCAGACTTGCGATATTTTTAATGCTTCTTTCGCCTTTGGGTTATGCGCAGAAAGTGGGCTTGGTGATGAGCGGGGGAGGCGCCAAGGGCTTGGCGCACATTGGCGTACTGAAAGCATTGGAAGAAAATGAAATTCCGATTGACTATGCGGTAGGGACTTCCATGGGGGGCATTGTGGCAGGCGCGTATGCGGCGGGATTAAGTCCGAGTCAGTTGGAAATGCTGGCGCTTACGAAAGAATTTCAGCAGTGGGTCAGCGGAAAAATGGAAAAAGAGTACAGCTATTATTTTTATAAAGACGAGCCTAACGGTTCTTTTATAAAACTGAATTTGTCGTTGGATTCCGCTTTCAACGTTTCGGTTAATTCGGCGCTGGTAAACGATCAGCCGCTCAACTTTGCCCTTTGCGAATTATTTTCACAGGCGTCGGCGGCGGCGAAAGATAATTTCGACAGTCTCTTGGTGCCGTTGCGCGTGGTGGCGGCCGACCTTTTCACGCAAACTCAAGTGGTGTTGCGGGAAGGCGCGCTGAGCGCGGCGTTGCGGGCTACGATGTCCGTGCCTATCGTGTTTCCGCCCGTGCGCGTGAACGGAAAATATCTTTTCGACGGAGGAGTTTACAACAACTTTCCGGCCGACGTCTTGGCGGAAAATTTCCACCCGGACGTAACGGTGGGAAGCAATGTTTCTTCCAAAAGCATACAAAACTATCCGTATGGAAAAGACGAAGAATTGCTGAGCAAAACGCTGCAGTTTCTCCTCATCAATCAATCGGACAGGCAGAAAATACCGAGCAGCGGAGTATATATTGAACCCGACCTCACGCCTTATTCTTCCCTGAACTTTACGGACGTGGCCGCCCTCATCGACAGCGGTTATGTGCAAACGATGCGGCAAATGCCGGAATTGAAAAAAAAAATTCAACGGCGAGCGCCTTGCGATGACTTGTCGGAAAGACGAAAAGAATTTTACAGAAAAAGTTACCCCATCGTAATCGACCACATGGAATACGAAGGATTTACAGAAAAACAGACGCGCTACATCAACAACTTTTTTTATGCGCGAAGACACAATCGTCCGCTCTATTTGCGCGACGCCAAACGGGGTTACTCCCGTCTGGTGTCGGAAACGTTTTTTAATAATCTCTACCCCACTTTTATTTACCGTCCGGAGCGGAGCGCCTTTGCTTTTAAACTGGCGCAACGAAAAAAAGGAAATCTCGCCGCCAATTTTGGAGGGGTGATTGCCTCGCGGAATGAGAGCAGCATCTCCCTCGGCGTGAACTACTATTTATTCGGGGGCGCGCTGACTCACTTTCTGGCCGACTTCACCGCAGGCACTTTTTACAAATCGGCGCACCTGAAAGCGCGGACAGATATTTCCTCGGTGGGCAAAATTTGCATCGAGCCGTTTGCCACTCTCAACAGTTGGGATTATCTCAATGCCAAAGATTTTGTGGTAGGCAAATCGCAAGCCACGGCGCTCAACCGCATAGACCGCCGCTACGGACTCACGCTCGGTTTTCCGATGCTTGAGCAATACCGCCTGGACGGAACCTTCTCCTGGATCAGCAATCGTGACCTCTATGTGAATACCGATGATTTCTCTTCCGCTTATACATTCGACGCCCTGAGCCTCAACGGAATTCGACTCGGTTTTTCGGCGGGAAACAATAATTTGAATCGAAAACAATATGCCTCGGAAGGCTCGGCTACTCTCTTGTCGGCCGATTATTTCAGGCTGACCGAAAACTATCTGCCCGGAAATACCTCGAAACTCTCGGCAGCCGACCCGCGCTCGCGCAAGTGGGTGAGAGCCAAACTTTCGCATGAAAAGTATTTCAAAAAAAGCTGGTATAGCGTAGGCTATTTGATGGAAGGAGTCGTTTCAAACCAGCCTCTGTTCATCAACTATTTCGGAACGCTTGTCAATCAGCCGGCTTTTTATCCCTACCAAGACAGCCGCACGTTTATTTTGAAAAACTACCGCGCCTACAATTATGCGGCCGGAGGAATCAGAAATGTTTTCCGCATGCAAAAGAACATCGACTTCCGACTGGAAGGCTATCTTTTCAAGCCCCTCGCCGGCATTGAAGAGGGAGAGGAACAAACCGCCGTTTCCAAGCGAGAGCTGCTAAAAACTTACCTGACATTCTCCGCCGCGCTCGTGTGGCACATCACCATCGGACCCCTCTGCCTTACGGTGAACTATTATGATGACCCAAGACACCAACTGGGCGTCTTGCTCCATGCCGGATTTTTGCTCTTCAGGAAAAACTCTTTAGAATAGGAAAATAAGCAGCCGTTTAAAAAAGGCAAAATTTTATCTTTGGCAGATTCAATCCGCGGCCGCGCTTGGCTTGCTTTTTATGCCCGCCCATTTTTTCCGTGTTCCGAAGTCGCGGTTTGCAAATAGGGTTTCCATTCGCTTAACAGTTCAATGACGGCCGGTTTATCTTTGCCGACGGAAGAAGCGCGATGAACGTTTGGGAAAAATCCCGTTTGCAACAGGAACGAAATTGTGTATCTTTGCCCTTGGGTTAAATGCCTCATAATTGAAACTTTAAGACACAAGGGACAATTTAAAGCATTTACTCCATTCGGCGGGAAGGGAAGGAATTCTCTCCCTCTGAAAAAGCATTATGACAATAAGCAACTTTTTTTTGGGATCTTGTAAAATGGCATTTATTTAATTGAATCTAGGTTAAAAAAAAATATACTATGAGACACATGTTACTGCACAGCTTGTTTTTCCTTTCGTTTGTTGCGACAGGACAGCAAAAAACAGAATGGGCAACCAAGGTATTGGGCTACTCCTCGCAACTTACTCCTTTGCAGTATTCCGCCGCGCAGGCGCTTGGAAAACCCAATGTCATGCCGGCGGGAGGGGAGAACCCCAATGCGTGGATGCCCGCATGGAACAAGAAGATCGAATATTTGAAATTGGGCTTTGAGGTGCCCATGGAAATACAGCAAATAGCCGTGGTCGAATCCTGCCGCCCGGGCGCACTCGGCAAAGTTTACCTTTACGACGAAGCCGGCAAAGAACACTTAGTCTTTACGTTACCCCCCTTGGGCGGCCCTGCTCACAGCGGGTTTGTCCGCAATATTTTTATTGAAAAGACGCCTTATAAAGCCGCCGCCGTAAAGTTAGAGATGTTCGCTGAATTCGACGGCGGAGGGTATGCCATCGATGCGGTGGCGATTGCCGATTCTCCCCGCCCCATCGCGGCGAATATAGACGTGCCCAAACGGCTCCGCAAAGGCATATTGGCAGACGCCCTGGCGCCTCATCTCAACAGCGAACATGATGAATTAAACCCGGTGCTTTCGCCCGACGGGAAAACCCTGTTTTTCAGCCGTTGCAACAGTCCCGAAAACGTGGGCGGCGCGGCCGACAGTCAGGATATTTGGTTCGCCGAAATGCAACCGGACGGACATTGGGGAGAAGCCAAAAACTTGCGCGAACTCAACAGCAAAGGACCCAATTTTGTCAACTCCGCCATGATGGTAAAAGGAAAACCCGCCTTGTTGCTCGGAAACGTGGTGAACCAAAAAGGCAAAACCCTGCCGGGACTCGCAAAGAGCACGTTTGACAACGGAAAGTGGGGCGCCCCGCAACAGATTCGCATTGAAAACAACTACAACAAAAGTCGGTTTGCAAACTATTTTATGTCGTCTTCCGGCATCCTCCTAATGTCGGCGGAACGGGACGATACGCGCGGCGACCGAGACCTTTATGTTTGTTTTGAAAAGGCCGACGGCTCCTTCACCCAACCGCTCAATTTGGGAAATGCGGTGAATAGCGCGGCGAGCGAAACTTCGCCGTTTTTGGCTTCCGACGATCGCACCTTGTTTTTCTCCTCAAACGGGTTCAGCGGATACGGGGGGCGCGATATTTACGTGACGCACCGCCTCGACAATTCATGGACTAATTGGTCGGCGCCGGAAAATTTAGGCCCCGACATCAACACCAAACTCAATGATACCTTTTTCACGGTTCCGCAGGGCAGCAAGCATGCCTACTTCTCGCGGGAAGCCGAGTCGCACAACATAGATATGATGAAGGCTGAAATGCCCATTCTTTTGCCGAGCGTAAAAGTGAAAGGCAAAGTCGTAAACAATCAGCTTCCTGTTTTGGCAGAAGTGGTGTTTATGCGCGACAATAAAACCGTCGGCAAAATAAAAACAGATCCCAACGCCGGCGATTATGCGATTATCCTCCCGGGGGGATACTCCTATCAGTGCTATGCGCAAGAGCAGGCAAATCGCTCAAGCATTGAAAATATAGACTTGTCGAAATTTACCGTGCATCGCGACAGCGAACAAGATTCCGTTCTTGTCAATACGCTTTCGTTGATGTCGGCAGTCGCGGCGGCGAAAGATCAAGTGCCCGATGCCCGTCAGTCCGCAGAAAAGGACACGTTGCGGATGTCTGACTTGGCCATACGACCCGTAATAAAAGAGAATCAGGCGGATGAAAAATCATCGACCGCGCAGACTATCGTCCCCCCTCGGGAAACTGAAGCCCCTCACGAAGCGGAAGAACTTGCGCGGGTTTACTTCGCCTATAACAAGGATAACGTAACGCCCGAATTTGAAGCCGTCCTTGACGCCGCGGCAGAGAAACTAAAAGCGGAACCAACCCTGAACCTTGATATTTTCGGATACGCCGATGCGATAGGGTCGGAAAGCTACAACATCGAGCTTTCCCGTCGTCGCGCTGAAAATGTGCGCCGATACCTTGCCGAAAAGGGCGTCAAAAGAAGCCGCTTGCGAATAAAATACTTTGGCAAGAATCACCCCGATAACAAAGGAGGAGAAGACCAAAAAAGTCGCCGCGCGGAATTGAAAATTAGAACCCAAAAATAATGAAGCAGATAGCGATATTATTGCTTATGTGGTCGTTGGAGGCAACGGCTCAAGAGCAAGACAGCCTTTATTTTGCCGCGGGCACAATCACCAACAGCGTGACAAAAGAGCCTGTAAATGCGCGTATTCGTTACCATAGTTTGCCTTACGGAATTATAACCGGCGTACTGAACGGAAGCAGTTTTCGTTTTGCCTTGCTCAATAATTTCGAGCACTATGCCGTGGCCGTTTCCGCGCCCGGATTTATCGAAGCCAAGACGGTTTTGGGACCCCATCAGGCAAACTCCAATCGCGTGACCGAATGGAACGTAGAACTGGTGCCCGCAGACGCTCATTCTTTGACTGTCGGCAGTCTTCAAAGTTTGAATAATTTGATTTTTGAAACGGGCACATCCCAAATTAATTCCTCGTCGTTTGGCAGTTTGGATCAAGTGGTTGCAAAACTGAAGGAAAGCCCCTCCATGGTGATCCAATTAGAAGGACATACGGACACGCAAGGCAAGCCCGAAAAAAACTTACAACTTTCGGAAGACCGAGTGAAAGCCGTAAGGCGTTACCTGCTTTCCAAGGGAGTTTCTAAAAATCAAGTGCGTACGCAAGCCTTTGGAGGCACACAGCCATTGAGTCACGAAAATACAGAGGAGGCTCATCGTCTCAATCGCCGAGTGGAGGTGCGGGTACTTAGCGAGTAACGGGGAATGGGAAAATTTGTGCAGACTTTTGTCGCCTGATCTTCGCAAGGCTCAACTTCGCCATCATTATGAAAAACGGCAGTGTCCGCTGACCTTGGCTTTGGCCAGAATACTACCATACATGCCCCGCGGTATTTGTCCCACAGCCTGCGGGACAAATTCAAATCTGAAAGTGCGCAAAGATGGTCAGGGAGGTTCAGTACACCGGCGGTTCATCAAGCTTGGAATGCTTCACCGGAATATTACCGTATTTGTACTTTTTAAGCACCGCTTTTACGAGGTCTGCGAACCATGTGGGTGAGTTTGGGGCTACATAGATATGCTCAATTAGGCATTTAACATCCACCTTGATATAGAGCCCTGCATCTATTGGCTCGTTGCTATCGTCAACATCCGACAGAGAAGGGATGGGCATCGGGCCATCCATGGGCTTCCACCCGATCCGATCACGCCAATCATCAAGGGAAGTCCACCACACGACTGCGCGAACTTCGCGCTCGTGCTCGAAGCTTTTCCGCTTGTGAAAGGGTGCACTTAATGCTGTACCAGCACTATCTATCGAGTCTGTTTCATAGTCAATATATTTCACAATATCAATACGCATATTTTTTTCATGGGCGATGGCCTCTTCAAACTTCTTGTATGTTGACTGAACAGCTATGCCCGCATCATTT
>Ga0081606_1000898_pt1 | contig 10488 bp, 9 predicted proteins | sample EareggfetidaYelm_FD_71127 | JGI IMG/M metagenome (GOLD analysis project Ga0081606, IMG submission 71127) | Earthworm egg capsule microbial community from the University of Washington, USA - E. fetida Yelm (SPADES assembly) (version 2) | ecosystem: Host-associated > Annelida > Reproductive system...
CACGACGGGGCGCTCATCGAGTCGGTGCTCATGCGGTATCCCGGTCGCGTGACGCTGTGCGTATCGTCGCAGGCGGGGTGTGGCATGAACTGCCCGTTCTGTGCCACCGGACAGGCCGGACTTACCCGCAATATGTCCGCCGCCGAGATTGTGGAGCAGGTGGTGCTCGCCAACCGGGCGCTCGCTCACGGGGAACTCGGTGGCCGCGCAAAACACGATCACACCCCTGACCGCGTTAGCAATATCGTGTTCATGGGCATGGGTGAGCCGCTGGCCAACTATGCCCGACTCATGCAGGCGGTGCGCACCATGCTTGCCCCCGCTCCCGATGGGCTTGGGATGTCTGCGCGTGGCATCACCATCTCCACGGTGGGTCTTGTTCCTGCCATTCGCAAGCTCGCTGACGAAGGCCTCCCCGTCACCTTTGCGCTGAGCTTACACGCACCCGACGACGAACTGCGCGACGAGCTCATTCCTGTCAACTCCCGGTGGAAGGTTGACGAAGCGCTCAACGCCGCCCGCGACTACTTTGACAAGACCGGTCGCCGGGTTTCTATTGAGTACGCCCTCATCAAAGACATGAATGATCATGGATGGCGCGCCGATCTCCTCGCCGCAAAACTCAACAATCGTGGTCGCGGTTGGGTGCACGTCAACCCCATTCCGCTCAACCCCACTCCGGGCTCTATCTGGACCGCGTCGGAGCCTGCTGTGCAGCGCGAGTTCGTGCGTCGCCTTGAGGCTGCCGGTGTGCCCACCACCATCCGTGATACCCGCGGCCGTGATATTGACGGGGCCTGTGGGCAGCTGGCTGCTGCCGACTAACGACACTCCTCACACGCTTACTGCACGTGCAATTCTGTCTGCTGCCTCCGGTCAGATAGATTTGAATCGCTCTTCGGAACAGATGCGGGTGTGACATCCTGGCGTCCCGACGTCGTCGCCAGATTGCGACGAGAAGCGCGGCACTTAACGCGGCGAGCGACACACGCAGATAAACAGGAGACTTCATGCCCACCACTACGGTTGAGAAGCTGAGCCCCACTCGCTCCAAGCTCACCATCACGGTGACCCCCGACGAGTTGAAGCCCAGCATCGACTCCGCGTACAAGGTCATTGCCGAACAGGTCAACATCCCCGGCTTTCGTCGTGGCAAGGTTCCGCCGCGGATCATCGATCAGCGCGTCGGCAAGGCTGCCGTGCTGCAGGAGGTCGTCGGTAGTGGGCTTGACAGTCTCTACCGTGACGCTGTCAGCGAACACGGCGTGCACGTGATGGGTCGTCCGGAAGCCAGCATCCTGGAACTTCCGAGTGAGGCAGACTTCTCCGGTGACCTCATCGTGGCCATCGAGGTCAACGTTCGCCCCGACATCACTCTGCCGGAGATGAACACGCTCACCCTGACCGTTGACTCGATCGATATTAGCGAGGCCGAGGTATCCGCCGCTATTGACCGGCTGCGGTCACGTTTTGGCACTCTCATAACCGTCGAACGCCCTGCAAAAACAGGCGATTTCGTTACGCTAGATCTTGTCGCGACCATTGATGGCAAAGAAGTGGATGCCGCGGACGGCATCTCTTATGAGCTTGGCTCGGGTGAGTTGCTCGCGGGCATTGATGATGCACTCGACACGCTGACAGCCGGGGAGTCCACGACCTTCAAGTCCACCCTGCTCGGTGGTGACCACGAGGGCGAAGAAGCGGAGGTTGCCGTCACTGTTACCGCGGTGAAAGAAAGTGAACTGCCGGAAGCCGACGACGACTTTGCTCAGGTTGCGAGCGAGTTCGATACCTACTCTGAGCTGCTCGCGAGTGTGCGGGAGGAAGTGCTTCGCTCGAAGCGCGCAGCTCAGGCACGTCAGGCCCGTGACCATCTGCTCGAGAAGCTCCGTGAACTCATCGTGGTGCCGGTCATTGAGGAGATCATTGAGGAGGAAGTGCGCCACCACCTTGAGGGTGAGGGACGACTCGACGATGAGGAGCACCGCAGCGAGGTCATCGCTGAGAGTAGGCAGTCCTATCAGGATCAGGTCATCCTTGACACACTCGCCGAAAGGCAGAAGGTGCAGGTTAGTGAGCAAGAGATCACCCAGTATCTTCTTCAGGCTGCCGCCCAGTATCGGATGGAGCCGAGCGAGTTCTTCACAAGGCTCAGGGAGAGCGGGCAGCTTGTGACGATGGCGGCGGAAGCCAGGAAAAATAAGGCGCTCGCCCTTGCTCTCGGCAAAGTTACGGTAGAGGATACCTCCGGCACAATCATTGACCTCAGCGACTTCACGGTGTCGGAAGGTGAGGCGAAGGGAGATTCATCCGAGCAGGCGGATGTGTCTGAGGACACCGAGGCTGCGGCATCCTCTGCAAAAAGGAAGCCTCGGAAGACCGCCAAAAAGTAAGCGACGCTGTGGGCACTGCGCTGCGGAGTTGGCGGGTCGAGGAAGGTCACGAACACCGAGTGGGCCGTTCTACAGCAGGTGGAGTCATACGCGGTGCTGGTTCGGTTCGTGAACCTGCTGTGCGAGATCCGGTTCGTGCTGACTGTGACCACGACACCGCCTCCGCCCATGGCGAACAGTCTCCGCTAGTGTCGGTGGCCCAGGATAGATTCATGGGAACGCGCTACGCAACAAGGGAGCTCCAGAATGGCTGAACTGACACTCACCCCCAACGTGTTTGATCGACTGCTGAAAGATCGCATTATCTGGTTGGGCTCTGAGGTGCGCGACGAGAACGCAAACGAGATCGCCGCAAAGCTGCTGTTGCTTGCCGCAGAAGACGCAAAGAAAGACATCTACCTCTACATCAACTCACCCGGTGGTTCGGTCACCGCGGGTATGGCAATTTACGACACCATGCAGTTTGTGCCCAACGATATTGTCACGGTCGGCATCGGGATGGCTGCCTCCATGGGCCAGCTGCTGCTCACGGCCGGCACGAAGGGCAAGCGTTACATCACCCCCAACGCGCGAGTGCTGCTGCACCAACCGCACGGCGGCTTTGGTGGCACGGCCAGTGACATCCAGACCCAGGCTCAGCTCATCCTCGACATGAAGAAGCGGGGTGCCGAGATTACCGCCGCACAGACGGGTAAGTCTGTCGAACAGATCAACCGCGATGGTGACCGAGACCGGTGGTTTAACGCTCAGGAGGCGCTTGAGTACGGTTTCGTTGACCACATCCGTGAGTCCGCTCTTGATGTCTCAGGCGGCGGCGGAACGAGCAAGGCCTAAACCCGGTACGCGTGAGAGAGAGAACGAGCGAATGAATATTCCCGCCCTTGGTTCGGCCACCGGTGGTTTGGCCATGACCGGAGTGACCGGCCCCGGTGCACTCCGCCCCGGTGGCGCACCGTCGTCGCGGTATATCCTGCCCAGTTTTGAGGAGCGCACCGCCTACGGCTACAAGCGTCAAGATCCCTACGCGAAGCTTTTTGAAGACCGCATCATCTTCCTCGGTGTTCAGGTAGACGATGCATCCGCCGACGATATCATGGCGCAGTTGCTCGTGTTGGAGTCGATGGACCCTGATCGCGACATTGTCCTCTACATCAACTCGCCCGGCGGTTCGTTCACCGCGATGACGGCTATCTACGACACCATGCAGTACATTCGACCCGAGATCCAGACGGTTGTGCTCGGGCAGGCGGCGTCGGCTGCTGCTGTTATTGCGTCGGCCGGCACACCCGGTAAACGGTTGGCGTTACCCAACGCACGGGTGCTTATTCACCAACCCTCGGTGGGGGAGTCTGGTCACGGCCAGGCATCCGACATTGAGATTCAGGCCGCGGAGATTATGCGCATGCGGGTGTGGTTGGAGGAGACGCTCGCGAAACACTCCAATCGGACGGCCGAGCAAGTGCACGGGGATATCGACCGTGACAAGATTCTTTCGGCGCAAGAAGCTCACGAGTACGGGCTCATCGACCAGGTGTTGACCTCACGAAAGACGGTTGCCCTGACGCCGTAGTTCTCGGGCTCAGGGTGCTGTCAAGAGGCGTGAATGGTTGGCATCGGAGGTGTGAGCTGCTGGCGTCGGGTCGACTGGGCCCGTGGCGTCAGGCCGGATGAGCGCCTGGCACCGGAACCGTGTGGGTGTGCACCGTTCGACCAGCCGGGTGGCTGCGCGACATCACACAGAGCTGTCTTGTGGGTGAGGGACCGCGTGTCTGATTGCCCACCTACCGGTTCATGTCAGTGGTCCGCAGTAGGCTCAGACTATTCGGGATTGTTACGTGACTTGGAGGTGCAGTGGCTCGGATGGGCGAAGGCGCGAATCTGCTGACATGCACGTTCTGCGGCAAAAGTCAGAAGCAGGTCCAGCAGCTCATCGCGGGACCTGGCGTATACATCTGCGACGAGTGCGTTGAACTGTGCAACGAGATCATCGAAGAGCGCCTCATTGAGGCCGGTGAAACCGAGTCACACGACTTCGAATTGCCAAAGCCAAAGGAAATCTTCGCTTTTTTGGAAGAGTACGTTATCGGTCAAGAACCCGCAAAGAAAGCGCTTGCCGTTGCGGTCTACAACCACTACAAGCGCACCCGTGCGAAGAGCGCGCCCACCGCGGTCGACCATCCACACGATGACGTTGAGATTGCAAAATCCAATATCCTGCTCATTGGGCCCACCGGGTGCGGCAAAACCTACCTCGCACAAACCCTCGCCAGGCGCCTTAACGTGCCGTTTGCTGTCGCCGACGCAACCGCGCTCACCGAAGCAGGCTACGTCGGCGAAGACGTCGAGAACATCCTCCTGAAACTTCTGCAGGCCGCCGACCACGATGTGAAACGGGCCGAAACGGGCATTATCTACATTGATGAGATCGACAAGATTGCCCGCAAGGCCGAGAACCCCTCCATCACCCGGGACGTCTCGGGTGAAGGGGTACAGCAGGCGCTCCTGAAGATCCTGGAGGGCACCGTAGCCTCGGTGCCGCCCCAGGGAGGACGGAAGCATCCTCACCAGGAATTCATCCAGATCGACACAACTAACGTTCTCTTCATCGTCGCCGGTGCTTTTGCCGGGTTGGAGGACATCATTTCCTCCCGGGCCGGAAAGCGCGGCATCGGGTTCGGAGCCCCCCTGCACAACAGGAGCGACGAGGAAGACATCTTCAGCCAGGTTCTTCCCGAAGACCTGCACAAGTTCGGGCTCATCCCCGAGTTTATTGGACGGTTGCCGGTTGTGGCCACCGTCTCACCGCTCGACCAGAGTGCGCTCATGGACATCCTCACAACACCCAAGAACGCGCTCGTCAAGCAATACCAGCGGATGTTCGAGCTCGACAGTGTCGCGCTCGAGTTTGAGGACGATGCGCTCGAAGCAATCGCCAACCTCGCCGTCCTGCGACAGACCGGTGCGCGCGGGCTCCGCGCGATCCTCGAAGAAGTTCTTGGTCCAATCATGTTTGAAGTGCCCTCATCCACAGGGATTGCCCGCGTTGTCATCACCCGAGCAACCGTCGTGGACAACGCGGCACCCACGATCATCCCGATCAAACCCGTCCGGCGACAGGAGAAATCCGCCTAGAGGCATTAGCCCGAAGCCCTTTCCGGCGAAGAAATTGACGTTGGGTTAAGCTGTTTGCTCAGCATCGTCTGACGCTCTCGTTATGGGTTTGAGACCCGAGCCTGCTGGTTTACTTCCTGCCCGTCTGGTAGTGCCCGAAGCACTTCGGATAAGAACACAGGAAATTGACTTGTACTCGTTTACCTGTTATTCTGCCCGGGTGCGAGTGCCGGTTGGATTCGTGCCCGCTCCGCTTATCGAATTGGTGTATGCTGATAGTATTCCCATCAATGGTGAAGGAGAAAATTTTGAGAATGATCACAAGGCGTTGGATAGTTGGTACCGCGTCGGGTTTGGTTGCTGCGATTGCCGGTGCAGGTTCGGCTCCGGTGCTTGCTGAGGTGCCTGACGGTGGTGCATTTGTGGCCGTGGTCGCGGTGGTGCCAGAGACTGTGGCGAATGCGGCGAACGTACCCACGAAAAGCTCAGGTATACATGCGATTGACGCTACGGTGGCAGGAACGAACGTGGTGGTTCCTGTTGACGCAGTTGATGGGATCTCGTTATCTAGTGAGACAAGCACGGTATCGATCGGATTGCCCTTCGCGACGCAGGCTAATAATGCGAGAGTGGAACAGACCGGTGTAGTCTCTTATAACAACAACAACGGTTCCACCACCGTTCCCGTACTCACTGCCGACGGTAATATTCAGATCAATACCGTCATCGAGAGCGCAAGTGCGCCAACTCGCTATGAATATCCAATCGATATCCCGGCTGGTGGGACTGTAGTTCAAAGCAAGGAAGACGATTCTGTCGTTGTTTTTGATGCGTCGGGTGAGGTGATAATGACGGTGGCTGCGCCCTGGGCTAAAGATGCGCGAGGGAACTCAGTTCCGACAAGATACGAAGTAGTAAATGATGTGCTTACTCAGGTTGTTGATCACAGCCACAGTTTTATTTATCCGATTATAGCAGACCCGTATGTCGGTAACGGGGTGTTCTACTCGTCAGCCTGGATTTCAAACACTGCGCGAGGGTACATTGTCAATGCGGTTCCAACAGCGGAGGGGCGGCGGTTGAATGCGGTGAATGTTTTGGGCACTCACCTCCGCCAGCTTAAGAAAATTCTGGGTAGCCAGTCCAGCAAAGTTACTCCCACTATTCGTGAACAGTTTTATTGTCACGTGGTGGGAAATTTTCTTGAACCTGGGACCTACAACATGGAGTCGTGGCGTCCGTACAAAGACTGGGGTTGGCAGTTAAACCCCTGGGACCGCTGTAATCCATGATGTTCAGGCGTGTACTCAACTGGATCATTGCAGTTAGCGCATTTGCGTTAATCCTTGATTTTGTGTATCTCTATGTTTTTGGGCGACTTCTAGGATACCCTGTTTCAAGCTTGGACGAGCCCGGGCCCTACTGGCCGATGGAACTTGCTTTCTTTAGTGGAGGATTATTGGTTCTATCGTTGCTATTAAAATCAGCGGTTTTTGTTTGTGGTGCTATGAAAAAGTGAAATCAAGTTTTGAAAACGGAATAACGGATTTAAGCCTTCGTTTAATCGAACTTGAAGTTATTCGCCTACTCTCAGTGACGTGCGGTTCGTCACGGTAGAGCGCCATAAACCGATTTGCTCTCTACAAAGGTATCTGAAGCCCCAGTGCGAGGCGTATGATCGCGCTGGGTTGGAGAAGATTCTTTTCCCGTACGTCGAGACCCGGCGTGTAGTGCAGGGAACGGGGTATCCGGAATCACGGTCGGGATGGTGCCGTGAGGCCTCGGAGCGGATGTCTTGTTCGAGAGTCTGGTCTTGTGTGTTGAGCGTTGTAAGAGTTGCTGGGTGAGGTAGGTTAACCAGCGCCAGAACTGGTTTGTCCAGGAGGATCCTGTGGGGATAATGGCCCGGCCTCGGCGGTGCCCAGAACATTCCACCATTGATGCTCTCGACCAGTGCATCGCATTCACAGGAACAGATTCCAGGGTTACGACGATCACCTCCTCGACCTGATCAACAGTGATCACCGGCACACGAGTTGACCACGGTTCATCTACCAACCCATTAATCCAATCCGCAACAAAACAAGCCCGCCACTTCGCGACAGTATGCGAGGCAACACCTGTGGGCACCTCAACACCAGCCATATCCTCCCCCACTCCACAATTAGGTAAAAAATTTACAACGCAGGATACTGCGACGTACTGCCAAAAATACCTGGGAGACAAGACCCTCCAGCATGGAACGCACAACACACCAATTGTGTGATCCGCTTCGGCAACCCACTGATAAGCTCGGCCGGTATGGAGTTACGGGCGATTGTTACGGGAGCGAGTTCGGGGATCGGCGCGGCGACGGTGCGTGCACTGCGCGAAGCGGGATGGTCGGTAGTCGCTGTCGCTCGCCGCGAAGAGCGGCTGCGTGAACTCGCTCAGGAGTGCGGAGCATCCTACATCGTTGCCGATCTCACGAACCAGGGCGACGTAGACGCGCTGCGTGAACAGCTTGAGGCAACAGGCCCGGTGCACTGTGTTGTCAACAATGCGGGTGGGGCGAAAGGGCTTGACTCGGTTGAGACATCCCTGATTGAAGACTGGCAGTGGATGTTTGAGGTGAATGTACTCGCACTCAAGCGTGTGACATCCGCGCTCCTGCCGCTGTTGCGCCGCGGGGCGATCGAGCGCGGTGTGGCGGACATCGTGAACATCACCTCCATCGCGGGCCTGGACACCTATCCGGGAGCCGGCGGCTACTGTGCTGCAAAGTTCGCCGCGCACGCTGTCACCGAGGTGCTGCGGCTGGAACTTCACGGTGAACCCATTCGGGTGATTGAGGTCGCGCCGGGCATGGTGAAGACGGAGGAGTTCTCGCTCGTACGATTCGGTGGCGACCAGAGTCGTGCCGACGCTGTGTACGACAATATCTCCAACCCCTTGACCGCCGCTGATATTGGGTCGATTGTGGTGGACGCTGTCGGTAAACCTCCGCACGTGGATCTCGACCTCATCGTGGTGCGACCCGTTGCACAGGCATCAGTGCAGCGACTTCACCGCGGCCCACTCGCGGTGCGTGAGGTCGTGGCACGGCAGTAACACTACGATGCGGTGTTGTTGCCACGCTGGGTGAACGTGACGGCGCGGTGTTGTGACGCGGGGCCGGTCACCACTACGGGGGTCGTCTTCGAGGGCCTAGATGTTCTTGTGTGTTGAGCGGGGCCGTCGCTACTACGCGGGGTCGTCCTCGTCGGTGCGCGCACCGAACACAATCTCATCCCAGCTGGGCATAGCGGGGCGACTTCGACGCGAGCCGCGGCCCTGCCCCTGCGATCCCGTATTCTTACCGTTCCAGGCCTGCGGTCCGGTGTGAGATTCTGCCGCCCCCGACCCGTTGTGCCAACCACCGTCTGCCGAGTCAGGTGGCTGCGGTGCCGTCACCAGTGGAATAACCGACCCACCGGCGGGCTGTGGACCGGTATTGCGCGGTGGGCGTCCTGTCCAACCCGAGTTTCTCGACTGCCAGCCCTGTGCCGACTCACCGACTGCCCCCCCGTGCGGGTGATCACCGTCACGATCCTGCGCACGAGCATCACCGTCACCACCAGAGAGCAGACCAGCGCCGTCGGCGCTCTCTCGCTCACCACGGCGACGGCGTAGCGCCTCCAACAGGTCGGCGGTTTCGCTCATGTTGTTCGGCGGTTCGTCCGCGCGCTGAATTGCGGCACGGGTGGCAGCGGAACTAGACGACTCGTTCGCACGAGCAAACAGCGAGCCATCCAGATGCGGTGCCGTGTCTCGATGGGCGGAATCGCTGTCGGCGAAGCTGAACGCCCCGCTGTCGAACCGAGCATCTGGGCTGTCGGCGCTCACCGCGCGGAGGCGCGGGACCATCCCAGCGGTCAGTTCACCCGGCTGTGAGAGCGAGACAGCCTCCGGGTTTACCGGGTGCAACGAAACCTTGCGCGGGTCAAACTCCCAGCGGGCATCGTGTGTGACGCTGTCAACGGTGAACTCGAGTTGAATGAGCCATCCGTGCTCTTCGTCTTTCCAACTGTCCCAGTGCACACCGCACGCGTGCAGTGCGGTGAGCCGGTCTTGCACCGCGGTCCCGAACGTTGTCGGGTGGTCGGTGAAGTCAAACTCGCCGCTGAGAAGCACCCTGACGGCCTGTGCCGACTCCAAAATGTGCGCGCGCTCGGCGATGACAGGGGCCTCGAATCGACGGACGTACTCGATCGCGGCACCGGTCTGGGCGACGATATCTTCGGCAGACTGGCCCCCGCGAATCTGTGCCTGAATCTCCCGTGGCGATGGCTTCGCAGCGTCGACAGGGGCAGCGACGGGTTGTCGTAGCCGCGACCGAAGTGCGTCATCAACGCCGATTCGAAAACGGGTGCCGTCTTCGGCGGACGCGACGAGCGCACCCTCTTCTATCCCAATAACCGTAAGTTCCTGCATGACGGCAAGCCTCTCCGCGCTTTTCTCTCCGGCTAGGATGCCACGTCACCGCCGTTCTCGGTGGGAATACGCTGGGCGCGGCGCAAGTTTGAGGTATTGACGGTGGGAATAGGCTGGGCGTGGTGCAAGTTCAGGGTATTGACGGTGGGAATAGGCTGGGCGTGGTGCAAGTTCAGGGCATTGGCAGTGGGAATATGCCGGGCGCAACACAGATTCAGGGCGGCGTCGGCGTACGTTCGGAATAATTTCAGTTCCCACTCAGCGCGGTAGCGGTGTACTCGACTGATGAGTCGACGGGGAAGCCCTGTTGCAGGCCCATTCAGCGCGGTAGCGGTGTACTCTCATCGCACGGTGGGCTGATCCGTGACGGTCGACTCATCGCGCCCGGATCCGACGTACTTGCGTTGCGCGAGGGGCTGATTTGCAGCTTGCACGGAATGCGGTTAAGCGCGCACCGCGTGGATGGTTTGCGTACTGAACATTTTTCATGCAGACTATCGCCGCCGAATCTCGGCACCGAGGAGAGACTATT